>Ga0082212_10001823_pt1 | contig 31417 bp, 30 predicted proteins | sample TergutNt197P3_FD_71548 | JGI IMG/M metagenome (GOLD analysis project Ga0082212, IMG submission 71548) | Neocapritermes taracua P3 segment gut microbial communities from Petit-Saut dam, French Guiana - Nt197 P3 | ecosystem: Host-associated > Arthropoda: Insects > Digestive system > Gut ...
GCTGCGTGGCATGGTTTTTGTTGTTCGCGAACCTTTGGTTCGCTGGTCAGCTACCGGCCTTTTCACCGGTATTCCCTCAACAAAAAAACCATACCGCGCAGCCCCTGATGGGCAGACAGTGAATAGTAACATGTGATTATTCACGGCCTTTGTAGGTTTGCATATTTTTATTGACAAACGGGGCGGGGGATGGTAGAATCACTGACACAGTAAGAAGAACGGCATCCCCGTCCTCACCCGGCCGCCGGAAAAGCGAGCGCGCCGCGGTAAAATGATCAAGACGATCCCGCCGCCTGATAAGGGCGGAGTCTGATTTGCGCGGATGCTCAAGCGTCCGCGTTTTGCTTTCTGCGGACCCAAATGGAGGTGTTCAAGTATCAGCAGCTTGACCTATCAGATAAACGATGAGATCAGAGACAAAGAGGTGCGTCTTGTTGACGAGGACGGAACTCAGCTTGGAATCGTGCCTTCGTCCGAGGCAATGAAGATCGCGATAGAAAAAGAACTTGATCTCGTCAAAATTGCGCCAACGGCAAACCCGCCTGTATGCAAAATCATGGACTACGGCAAATATCGCTTTGAACAGGCAAAACGGGAGAAAGAAGCGCGCAGGAACCAGCATATTGTCGAGGTCAAGGAAATACGTATGTCTCCCAGCATCGGGGCAAACGATTTCAACGTTAAGCTGAACCACGGGCAGAAATTCTTACAGGAAGGCGACCGGCTGAAAGTCACGGTCCGCTTCAGGGGCAGGGAAATGGCCCACACGAACCTCGGGGAGGAACTGCTTAAAAAGTTCGCCGAGGGATGCGCCGAGGTTGGGAGCGTGGACAAGAATCCGAAACTGGAAGGCAGGTTCATGTCACTGTTCATGACGCCGAAAGCGGCGAAGCACTAGACAGGTAATACTTAAAAGGAGAGCGTAAACTATGCCAAAAATCAAGACGCACAGTGGGGCTAAAAAGCGGTTCAACCTCACGAAGACCGGGAAGGTTAAACGCGCGCACGCGTATAAAAACCATATCCTCAACAAAAAGACGTCCAAGCGAAAGAGGGGGCTTCGCCAGGGAACATACGCAGACGTCACGAACGTAGCCGCGATCAAGAAAATGATCCCGTACAAATAGGAGGGGAAGTAAATGGCCAGAGTTAAAGGCGCGCTGAGTACGCGCAAAAGAAGAAACAAAATACTGAAGCTTGCGAAAGGTTACTGGGGCTCAAAATCAAAGCATTTCAAGATGGCTAATCAGGCGGTCATGAAGTCGCTCACGTACGCTTATGTCGGACGCAAACGCAAGAAGAGAGACTTCCGCCAGCTTTGGATCACAAGGATCAGCGCCGGATGCAAGGCAAACGGTATGAATTACTCCCGCTTCATGTACGGGTTGAAGTTGTCCGGCGTCGATCTCAACCGCAAGATGCTGTCGGAAATGGCGATACACGAACCGGAAGCGTTTTCGCAGTTATGCGGTACGGCGAAAGAAGCCATAGGCGCATAGGGGCCGGATCCGAATCCCGACCTCCGAAGTAAACAGTGTATAAAGAAGAGGGCTGCATCTGCAGCCCTCTTTCTATATTCGAGTATCTCTATAAACCACACGAAGTGTCTTTCTGAGTATAACGAAGAATCTTTCTCCCGTTGCAATATAAGCGCTAAGGTTCTTCGGTCACTTCGCTCCCTCAGAATGACAGGTTGTTAGAGGTAATCATTCGTATTTTGCTACGGCTTCTTTCAACAGTTCGATGATGTTCAATTGCTGCGGGCAGACCTCCTCGCATTTTCCGCACTCGATGCAGGCGGAGCCCTTTCCGCCGAAATTCGTCTCCCAGGAATAGCCGAACTTGGCTGCGCGGGCGTCCTTGTAAACCATCTCGCGGTTGAGCATCTCAAGGATCCTCGGGATCACGATGTTGTTCGGGCAGCCCGCAACGCAGTATTCGCAGGCGGTACACTGGATAGACGGTATGGAAGTCAGCACTTCGCGCGCCTTATCCAGCACGGCGCGCTCTTTGTCGTCGAGCGGGCGGAAATTTTTCATATAGCTGACATTGTCCTTCATCTGATCCAGCGACGACATACCGCTGAGCACCGTGACGACGCCTTCGAGCGACGCCGCAAACCTTATAGCCCAGGAAGCGTACGACATTCCCGCGCCTGACTCGTCGAACACAGCCTTAACTTCCGGCGCGAGAAGATCGGCCAGCATGCCGCCCTTGACCGGCTCCATGATAACGACGGATTTACCGTGTTTGCGCGCGGTCTCATAGCACAGGCGCGACTGCACGTTGCCGTTGTCCCAGTCGCCGTAGTTGACCTGGAGTTGGACGAACTCCATCTCCGGGTGCTTTGTGAAAATCTCGTCGAGAAGATCGGCCTTGTCATGGAAAGAAAACCCTGCGTGGCGTATCAGCCCTTTTTCCTTGAGCTCGAGAATGAAGTCCCACATCCCGAAATCGTCAAAGCTCTTTGTGCGCGTCGCGCCGATATTATGCAGCAGGTAGAAATCAAAGTATCCGGCGCCGGTGCGCTTCAGCGACGTCCAGAACATCTGTTTAGCGTCGTCGGCGGTTTTCGTTCTCGCCCACGCCGGCAGCTTTGTCGCAAGCTGGAATTTCTCGCGCGGGTAACGGTCGACGATTGCGGCTTTAGCCGCCTCTTCGGACTTTCCTTCGAAATAGCCGTAGGCCGTGTCGAAATATGTGAAACCGCTGTCCAGAAACAGATCAGCCATTTCAATCGTCTGCTCAATGTCGATCTCCGAGTCTTTCATCGGCAGACGCATCAGCCCGAATCCGAGTTTCGGGATGCTTTCGCCTAAATATGCCATATTCTGCCCTCCGTATATTATTGTTTGTTGGTTAGCTGCCGGCAGTCTGAGCGGTAAGTAACAAGCGGTTACTTAAGGCTTCCGGGGGTTGATTACCGACGCTTCAAGGATATACCATGTCGGCCTGTCAGTCAAGACATACTCGCGAAATGGTTTTACTTGGGAAATCGCGGCTAACGATAACACGTGTTTTCGATAAACAATAAAAAAATATCGAATAACGATAAAAATATATTGCAATACGATAAACTCTATGTTATACTTCGCCTATCTGAAGGAGGCGAAGTCAATTATGTGGAGTGAGAACAAGTCGCTTGTATTGAGCAAAATTTGTGTGGTCATGTTTATGGTACTGTTGCTGGCCGCAGCCGTTTCCGCGCCATGGATCGCAAACGTGGTGGTCAGTTCGTCGATCGCGGTTGCCGCGGCGGGCAAAGCGCTGCTACTGGCGACGATCTACGCGGGGTTCATACCGGCGGCTGCGCTGCTGATACTCCTGTTCCTTCTTTTGCGCAGGATAGGAGCGGGGCGGGTATTCGTCGGCGAAAACACAGAATGCCTGCGACATATTTCGTGGTGCTGCTTCGCGGGGGCGGCTGTTTGCCTCGCGTCGGGGATATACTACTTCCCCTGGCTTGCGGTGGGCGTCGCCGCGGCGTTCATGGGGCTTGTTATCCGCGTACTCAAAAACGTCGTGGCGAAGGCTGTTTCGCTTCAGGACGAAGCGGACCTCACGGTTTAGGAGTACGGGTATGGGCATAGTTGTGAATTTAGACGTCATGATGGCGAAACGAAGAGTCTCTTCGGGCGAACTCGCGTCGATGATCGGATTGAGCCAGGCGAACCTGTCGATCCTCAAAACGGGCAAGGCGAAGGCCATACGGTTTTCGACGCTTGAGGCGATATGCGCGGCGCTTGAGTGCCAGCCGGGGGACATACTTGAGTTTGAGGGACCGGAGTGAATGTAGAGTGTAAAGTGTAGAGTGTAAAGTTTTAAGTGTAGAGTGTAGAGTGTAAAGTGTAGAGTGTAGAGTGTAGAGTGTGGAGTGTAGAGTGTAGAATGTAGAATGTAGAATGTAGAATGTAGAATGTAGAATGATATACGGTAATCACTTGTCGCGCGTAATCTCCGTGAACGGGAAGGATCGATCTTATGATAAACGAAAACATTATTGCGCCAAATGGTGGAGCAACGTATCAAACGGGGGCGGACCAACCGGGGGCGTACCCGCCCGAGGCGGGCAAAACGGGGGCGGACCAATTTGGGGCGCGAGCCGGCCGGGATACTGCACCACCGCAGAGCGCCTGCGCGGGAGCCGTGGCGACGGCATATGTGCCGCGTGAAAAGCAAGTGTTTAAACCGGAGATATCGGACTTTGTGTTCGCTCTTGCGGCGTTCGCGCTTGGGTACCTATTCTCGCGATGGGTGCTATTCTCCTGGCATGGCTGGGGCGTCTCTGTGTTTACGGCGTCGTACCTGCTGATCGTTACCGCGTACCTGATAAAAAAAGGCGCGTTTGCCGGCGGGGCCGCGGCCTGGTTCTGGCTTGCCGTAACGTTTGCGACCGGCGTATCATTTGCGCTGTGGGGGAACCCGGGATTCAACGCCGTCAGATCGCTGTTCCTGTTCTGCTCGGCTGTCTACTATGTATTGACCGCGTCCGAGCGTGCGATATTGGGAAAAACAGGAAACTATCTTCTGATCGACGGGCTCAACACGGTTCTGCTTATCCCGCTCCGGAACCTCCTGAATCAATACGTTAGCTTTGCCGCGCTCAGAAAAGGGGAGAAGCGGGGGAAGGGGCTGCCGGTTTTCCTCGGAGTGCTGCTGGCGGTATTTTTGCTCATATGCATCACCCCGATGCTCAGACGCGCAGACAGCGGCGGGTTCGGCGCGATACTGAATTTCCTCGCGGATGTTTTCTCATTTAATGTTACCGAAATCCTCTTCTATCTCCTGTTCGCTATACCTGTTGCCGCATATCTGTACGGGCTGGCGTCCGGCGCAGCGCACAACAGAAACACCGACACGATCAAGCCGGAGGGGGCAAAAAAAGCCGTCGCCGCTCTCAAATTATTCCAGCCGACGACAGTGTTCATAGCTCTGGGCGCCGTTTGCGGGCTTTACCTGGTTTTCATCTTCAGCCAGACGCCGTACTTTTTTTCGGCGTTTACCGGCAGAAGGCCCGATGGGTGGCTCGTATACTCGGAGTATGCGCGGCAGGGGTTTTTTGAACTTTGCTGGATCGCCGCGATAAATCTCATTATTCTTATTGCCGGCAACGTGACCAGCAGGAAGCGGCGGATAGAGTCGCGTCTCTTGAAAGCGTTCAACATCGCGCTCGCCGTGATTACGCTGGCGTTGATAGCGACGGCGTTCAGCAAAATGGCTCTGTATATCAGCGCCTACGGTCTGACTATGCCGAGGCTGCTGCCCTGCGTGTTTATGGTTTTCATGACGGTGGTGTTCATCGCGCTGATAGCTCTGCAGAAGCGGGACTTTTCGATCGTGCGTTTCGCGCTCGCCGCCGGCGCAGTGATACTGTGTGCGCTGTGCCTAATCAACCCTGACGCGCTGGTGGCGCGGTACAACACAGACAGATATTTGAACGGGACTCTGGCGCGCTGCGACATGGAGGTCATACGCCGCGCCGGCGACGCCGGCGTCGCGCCCGCAATTGAGGTTTATATGAAGACAGGTGACGAGCGCTTAAAAACCGAGATAAGCATGTACCTTGTCAATTATCTGGAGTGGCAGGAGTACAGAGCCGCCAACTGGCCTCTTGAAGGAGGCGGTAGAGGCCACAATCAGAGCTTCGAGTCATACAGCGCACTGAAAAATCTGCGTGCGTTCAAAGACAACCCGTGACATGCAACCAATGACCACTTGGCCGTTTCCGGTGTTGCTGATTTGGCTTTGCTAATCATATTGCATGTTTCGCATAATGATGGTAAAATACCGGCAGCGCGTAGTTGCACTCAACATTTACTACGTTGGAATGGAGAAATTCACAATGCCGGCTGAGAAAAAGGCGCCGCAAGCCCAGTCGCAATCGCAATCGCAAACGCAGCGGGAAGTCATTCTCGTCAATATTCTGGAGCGGCTGTCCGGCCAGATCCAGCAATTTGACGCCAGACTTGAGAAACTCGAAAAAAACCAGCTTGAACTGCCCGTGATGGTGGAGAACGCCGCGCTGAGGCAGGGCGCGAACATCGCAAACAACGACGACGCGATCAACAAGCTTAACGAGTCGATGCACCGGTACCGCTCAGACATGCTGGGGCTGGTCAACCGGCAGGATCGCCTGTTCGAGAGCCTGAGCGAACTGTATAAGCGGCAGGATATGATCATTGGCGCGCAGGAAGTGATCAGCCGGGACACGGCGAGGCTTGACGAGCGGTTCGGCATGCAGGAAAAAGCTATAAACGACAACGCTACCTACGCGGTCCGTCACGGCGAGACGATATCGAAAGAGATAGAAGGCGTGAACCGCAACGCCGGCAAACTGTATCTGGATACTGAAAAATACCTTGAATCTATAGTGAAGGACATCGAAGGCGTCAACCGGAACGCGGCGAAACTGTACGTAGATACGGAGAAACGTCTTGAGGCGATCCCGAAAGATATTGAAAGCGTGAACCGCAACGCGGCAAAACTTTACACGGATACAGAGAGGCGCTTGGACACGATAATCAGGGATATTGAAGGCGTTAACAGAAACGCCGCCAAGCTTTATATCGATACGGAAAAGCAGTTGAAGGATGAGAACCGTGACACGAAGCGGGAGATAGACGAGCTGCGCAAAGATACGATGAAGCGCCTGTCAGCCTTCGACAAGATCGAGGAGACACTGGAAGTCCTGATGATAAGGACGGAGCCGCCCGAAAAGAAGCCGTTCATTCTGATTCGCGCGTTCCGTGCAGTATTCCGAGGCCTTCGCGCCGTATTCAGGGCGATCGGCGGGTTTTTCGGAAACACTCTGCCTGCGGCGGCAAAAAGGCTTTTGCGGCGCATTCGGCGGTCGCGCCGCGAAAAAAGAGAGCGATAGAAGCGTTTTGGGCGTTTGCTGAAGTCGGTGGCAGAATTACGGGGGCGATCGTCCCGATTACCCGATATGAGCGTTGAAATGAGTAACAACATTTGTGATGGAGGTGCAGCCAGTGCCGTTTTATGATTTGCGATGCGTTCATTGCGACAAAGAGTATAACATCATGGCGACTATGGCGGATAAAACCGGCCGCCTGATACCGTGCCCGGACTGCGGGTCTTTGGACCTGGAGACAGTCTACAGCGCCGCGCCATACTATATCAAAGGCGCGCAGGCGGCGGCGCAGCCATGCCAAAACAGTCACGTCTGTGGCGCGTCATGCCCGCACTCACTCCACGCGTGAGGGCGTGGACTCGCGCGGGTGTACACTCACGCGAGGCATAACGCGTGGGCGTGCACTCACTCCACTCGCGCGGGCGTGCACTCACTCCACTCGCGTGGGCGTGCACTCACTCCACTCGCGCGGGCGTGCACTCACTCCACTCGCGCGGGCGTGTACTCACAATCAAAGCGGGGAGCAAGTATCTTGCTCCCCGCCGTGTTTTCCTGCTCCGTATCCTACCTGGAAACCTCGCATATGCTGCCGAATGATTCGAATATCTCCTTCGCCCGGTTCTTTTCCTCCTGGGTCAGTTCCCTCAGATCCTCGAGCGGGTAGACCCTGCCGATCATCTTATACTTATTGGCGCCGTACCTGTGATACGGCATGATGTTGACCTCGGAGTCGCCGGCGCGCTCCCTTACAGCAAGAGCTATTGCCGTAAGAGCCTCGTCCGACGTATTGTAATCCGTTATGAGCGGGACGCGGACGATCACCTGCGCTCCGGATCGAAACGCGAGCGAAAGATTACTCAGGATCAGATCGTTTCGCTGCCCGCAGGCCCGCGCGTGCTCATCATTGTCCATATGCTTCAGATCGTACAATACGATGTCGGAGTATTCGAGTATCTTTTCGAGCGCGGAGGCGTCTCCGAAACCGGACGTGTCCGCGCATGTGCCTATGCCCTCTTCCTTGCACCGACGAAACAGCGCGGCGACGAAATCAGCCTGCGCCAGAATCTCTCCGCCGGACGCGGTCACTCCGCCGCCTGACGCTTCATAGTAATCGTAATCTCTCTTGACTACGCTGAATACTTCTTCGACCGTCATCTGCTTACCGGATATGCTCAGCGCCTCCTGTATGCACGCCTCGACGCACTTACCGCACAAATTACACGATCTGCGGTCGACCTTTATATCGCCGCTCTCGAGCGTTATCGCCTTCTCAGGACAAGTCTGGACGCAAGTCCCGCACCGCTTGCACGACGTATACCGCCAACTGACTTCCGGCACGGGGCTTTGCGACTCCGGATTAGAGCACCAAAGGCATGTGAGCGGACAGCCCTTGAAAAACACCGTTGACCGCACGCCCGGCCCGTCGTCAATGCTGTAGCGCTGTATGTTAAAAACAGTTCCTGTCAAGTTATCCATATAGAGCACCTCAATGTGTGATGATTCGCGAGTATGACACAGGAGCGGCGGGGGCAAGCCCCCGCCCTTCCCTGATCATGTGTCGAAAGATGATTTGAGCCTACAGGTTTTCATGCATCGAGCGGGTAACGATCTCATCCTGAAGCTCGTGAGGGAGATCGATGAAATACGCGCTGTACCCGCCGACGCGGACAAGCAGGTTCTTGTGGTTCGCGGGATTCGCCTGGGCGTCGAGCAGCTCTTCGCGGCTGTGTATGTTGAACTGGATGTGCCAGCCGCCGCGCTTCATGAACGCCTTTATAAGCCAGGCCAGCTTTTGCAGCTTCTCTTCCGTGTTCAATACGGATTTTGAGAACTTCATGTTCATCGCGTACCCGACGAACTCTTTTGAGTACGGTCCTTTTGTGGCGGAGTTGATCGCCGCCGTCGGGCCGTTGACGTCCATGCCGGGCATGACCGAACACGCCGCGTCGCATGTCGGGCTCCCGTTGTCGCGGCCGTTCGGCATGGCGCCGATAGCCTTGCCTATCGTTACGTGACCGGCAGCGGCTCCTATGAACAGCATCGGGATCTTACCGGTTATCGGGTCTATCCAGCGCTGCATTATCTCAGGGACTTTCGTGGACAGTGTGTCGTAGATATCATCGACGTAATCGTCGTCGTTGCCGTACTTCGGCGCGTTGAGACAGAGCTGCTTCATGTCCTCATAGCCTTCCCAGTTCGCAGCGCACGCGTTGAGCAACTCATCCATCGAGACTACTTTTCTGTCGAACACGAGTTTCTTGATAGCGGCGATACTGTCGGCGAGGTCGACCATTCCGCGGCTGCCGAGCCAGGAGGTCCTGCCTTCCGGATAACGCGCGCCGCCTTCCTTCGGAGTAAGGCCTTCGCGGATGCAGTCTTCATATTGCATCGCGCAGCGCAGTCCGCTCATCGGGCCGTCGGTGATCTCCGTAGCCAGCGATATGACCTTGATCTTGTGCAGTATCGGAACGAAATACTCAAGCTGCTTGAAATAGGCGTCCAGCACCTGATCGAGGCTCGTAAACGTTCTCGGGTCGCCGGTGTGCGGGCCGAGCTGCTTCTGCGTCCTCGGGTCGTAGCCGTCGTTGAGCGCGAGTTCGAGAAGTTTGAACTGGTTGATATTATGCCCGCCGCCGAGATGCTCCATACAGTCGAGATGATAGCCAAGGCATCCGCTGGCGTTCCAGTTACAGGCGTCCGATAACGGGACGTCGCGGTCGAGGTAGCGCTTCGTCCCGAGCTCGTCGTTGAGGAACGCGGGGTTGCCGCCGCCGAACTCAACGTTGCAGCGCAGCGCGTGGAGGATGAACTCTTCGTCCATTTCAGGGTTGTAACGCACATATATGGCGGGCTCTGACAGCTTGACCTGGGCCATCGCTTCGAGTACCAGCCAGGAAATCTCGTTCGTGAGATCCTCGCCCTTGTCGTTCACGCCGCAAAGGGTGATGTTCGGAAGGAGCGAGCCCGGCGCGGCGCGCTGCTCGCGCGGGATCGTAACGAGGTTTTCGCACTCCCTGATCTTGAGCCATAGAGCGCCGAGCAGTTCCGCCGCTTCCTGCGCCGTGACTTTGCCCTCCGCCTTGTCCTTCTTGTAATAGGGGTAGAGGAGTTGGTCAAGCCTGCCGACCGGGACTTCCGGACGGTCCGAGCTTTCCTTCCAGCATACGAGGTGGTATAGCCTTACGCACTGCACAGCTTCGAAGAATGTGCGCGGAGGCTCCGCCGGCACGCGCTCGCACGCGTCCGCTATGCGGATGAGCTCCGCCTTGCGTTTCTCGTCCGTCTCTTTCGACGCGAGCTCGCGGGCAAGGTCCGCGTGGCGTTTTGCGAACTTGATAAACGCTTCGCAGGAAATTATGCACGCTTCGAGCAGCCAGTACTTGCGCAGGAACTGCGCGGAACCGTGGCTGTGATCATTGTCGCCTTCGAGCATCATGCGCTCACGCTCTTTTTTACAAAGGTCGATGATGTAGTTCAAGCCGTGCTCGACGCACTTGATGCTGACCTGGGCCACGCCTCCGCCGTAGGCGCTGTAGTTTTGGAACAGGCCGCGATCCATCTTGTAGCGGACGCCTCGCCCTTCAAAGACGCACGCCCTGTCGAAAAGCAGATCGAAAACGTCGGCGCCCATGTCGTATTCGAGAGAGGCGTTGACGGACGATACCTTAGGCATGTTCTCTACCCAGTATTCGGCGTCTTCGGTAAGCTTGCGCAGGTCCTCGGGGTCGATATTCGTGGATTCCGTGTCGCTTGTCTTCCGGGCGAACTTGCCGGATTTGCACATTTCGAGGATTTCGTGCGGTTTCATCGCGCAGAGAGTTCCGTTGCCGCGAATGAACTTTGTCAGCGAACCGACGATGATCTCGCCGTCGCGAATGAACAGCGGACACTCCAGCAGGCGTTTCTCGAGAGCTTTTGCCCAGCGGATATCTACCGGGAGGCCCTCAGTCTCTTTCCAGGATTCCGTGAAAAGAAGCGTATCGTCGACGTATACCTGCGGGGGGGCGTCCTCCCACTCCTTCTTCAGTTTTTGGAGCCTCGGCGTAATTACCTGCACGCTCCTGATTTCTTCCGCGTTAACCTTTATTGCCATCGTTTATCATTCCTTTCAGATATATTCTGTTGTTTACTTTTTCACTGACCACCGGCGCCTAATCCCCGGCCGTCGCGCGCTTTCCGGCGCGCTGACCCCGGGCGTTCAAAGGGCCGCGTCGTAGGCTTTTGACAGGATGCCGCGCACATCGTCCTCCGTCACCGGACGGGGGGAGAAGTGGAAGTTCTGCGAAGCCATGATCTTAGGGATCGCCGCCAGGAACTGTTCCTTTGAGTTGACGTATTTCTTCAGCGACGGTAAACCCGAGATTTTCATCAGGTTGCGTATCGCCGCGGATGTTATGTTCCCTATCTGCTCCGGCGACGAACCGTCCGGAATATCAGCGCCCAGCGCGGCGCCGACTTTCGCGAGCCTTTCGGGGATAGCAGGCGCTATGAATTCCAGGCACTCCGGCAGGGCCACCGAGACGGCGACGCCGTGCGGCATATTGAATTCCATGCCCAAAACCAGACCCATATCGTGCGGAATGTTACAGAAAGGCCCGAGTATCGACATCGTTGCCATTGTCGCCCCAAGATGCATACCGCCGCGCGCTTCGAGGTTTGAGTTGTCATTGATCACGATCGGAAGGTTCTCCGCCAGCAGCGATATCGCCTTGAGCCCGATCAGTTCGCTGAAAGCGTTGGGCTCGGACGACGTGACGGCTTCGATAGAGTGGCCGAGCGCGTCGAACGCGGTCATGGCGGTGACTGAGTTCGGCATACCGAGCGTCAGTTCAGGGTCGACGATACCGAGCGTGACAGGGCAGTCGAAATGCTCTTTTACATTGTTTACCGTGTCGACGACAACTCCGCCCGGCGAAACCTCGCTGCCCGTACCGGAGGTCGTCGGCAGTACTATCAGCGGTTTTAGGCCGCCCATATCGGCGACCGGAGGCCTTCCGGGCCGCATATAGTACTTGCTGAAAGGCGGAGGATTCGACAGCAGGACGCGCACGGCTTTGCCGGTGTCCAGCGAACTCCCGCCTCCGACGGCGACGATACCGTCGACGTCCTGATTCAACGCGAACTCCGCCGCGGCGTCCACGGAATAATCGGGAACGTCCGCGACGACACCGTCATAGCAGACAGTTTCAATACCAGCGGCCTCAATATATCCTACGATCTTATCGACGACGCCGGCGGCTTTGACGCCTTTGTCCGAAATTACCAGCGCCCTCTTGCACCCGAGCATACTGAGTCGCCGGCCGGTCTCGCCCGCCGTCCCGACTCCGAACAGGACCGGGTTAGGGCTTGAAAACGCGCTGTATCCCATTACTTGCACCTCCTGGTATCGTTAAGTATTTCACACCCCCGTCGGGGTCTTGCCAAGGATCGCCGACTGCGCGTGCGAATAGACATAACCTGTGCCGCCGGCGACGTACATGCACAGCCCCGTCACATAAGAAGAAAGCTCCGACGCAAAAAACAGCGCGGGGCCCGCTATGTCGTCCGGTTTTCCGATCCTTCCCATAGGAACTTCGACGTTTGCTATATCGCCAAGTATCGCGTCGATATCGGCGCCCTGCCGCGCGAGCTCGTCCCAGAACGGCGTCTCGATCGGGCCGGGCTTGATGCAGTTGACGCGGATCCCGAGCGGCGCGACGTCCATCGCGAGGTTGACCGTCAGAGACTCGCAGGCGCCTTTAGCCATATGGTAGAGATACGCGGGAGTTGTCGGGTTGAACGCCCCGTTGGACGAGCAGATGATTATCTTGCCGGACTTACGTTCCTTCATGTACGGGAGCACGGCGAAAACCGTGTCAAGCGTACCGTAGGCGTTTGCGTCCATGGTCAAACCGAAATTCTCCTTCACGCCAAGCCCGCTTCCGTCGAAAGTCTGCCCGGCGAACGTCGCGAGAATATCTATTTTACCGAATTCATCTATCGCGGCCCCGACAGCCGCTCTGATACTCTCTTCCTTTGTGACGTCCATCGGTCCGTAATACCGCGCGACGCCTCCCGACGCAATGATGTCTTCCGCCAGAGCCGTCCCTTTACTCTCTCTTCTGCCGCCGATCACGACGGCCGCTCCTTCGCTTGCGTAGATGCGCGCTACGGCTTCCCCCATGCCGCTGGTGGCTCCGGTCACCAGAGCGACCTGCCCTTTCAGCATATCTTTCATAAAAAGACCATTCCCCTCTTAAAAAATGAGCTCCTCTATTTACATTTTGCCAAATAAGGGATAAAATGCAGATGTGGGAAATTCCAAAAGAGATAACCTGTTCCAAACACTAATTATATCTTAATTTCCGGGGAAATCAACTATTTGATGTGATGAAAACAGCTTTTCCGATTTGTAATAAGTTACTATGTTTGTTGTCAAAGGGGGGGGCATTATGAACGGCGCCGCTGAGTTGCTGTCAGCCGTCGCGAAGGCGAAGGGCATATACAGCGTGGTCTCCGTCGGCTATGAGCTGCTGGAAAATCCTGTTATAGTTTCCGATAAAAGCTGGAAGGCTATCGTAATAGTGACGGACGAAAAGGAGAGCGACGACAAAGGTTTCAACGAGTTTCTGACGCAAGGCGCGCTTTCGCTTGACACCGTATCGTTCGATATAAAGGACAAGCTGACCAACCGCATCGAGCAAAGTGAAACGCCGTTTCGCTATCAGGGCGCTCACATGAAATACGCGCGTTTATTCGGGCGTATTCAGGCGGGAAGCCGGCCGGTCGCGACGGTATCCGTCGTCGAGCTCAACCGCCCGTTCACCGCCGGGGATTTCGAAACTGTAGCGATGCTTTGCGACGCTTTATCCGCCGAGATGCAGAAAAACAAGTTCCTGCACTATACGCGCGGACTTCTATATGAGGAACTGATCGTCGAATTGATAGAGGGGCAGGACAGCGGCGCGAGCCCTGTCACGGAACGCTTCAAGGCGCTCGGCGTCGGCCTGAAGAAATACATTTATGTCCTGACTATAGACATACGCGGATTTGACGTGGAAAAATTCTCGCTGTCGTATATGCGCGACTATCTCGAAAAAATGATCAACGGGAGCAAAGCGCTGATTTATGGCGACCATATAGTCATAATAGCAAGCTGCGCGCGTGAAAACGGACTGAACGACACAGACGTCGGCGTTCTTCGCGCGTTTTTGGGCGAATACAATATGCGCGGGGGGATCAGCAGGGGATTTATGAACCTTGAAGACCTGGGCGAGCATTACAGGCAGTCTCTCGAAGCGCTGAACATCGGCGCTCGAATGGACGTCGGCGCGTGCCTGCACACGTACGACGATTACGCTGTTTACCATATTGCCAAAGTGTGTTCGCAGGCTGCTGATCTTCGACTGTTTTGCCAGCCGAAGCTTGACGCGCTGATGGACTATGACAGGGATCACAACACTTCGTTCACAAACAGCCTTTACGCATATCTGAAGTATTCGCGAAACATAACCGAAACCGCTAAGATTCTGCATCTGCACCGCAACTCGATGATATATCATCTTAAGCGCATCGAGGAGATATTGGGATTCCCTCTGACAGAAAGCGACACTCTGCTGCACATAGAACTGTCGTTTCGGTTTATGGAATACGACAAGCACCTTTTCTTCGAAAGGAGACCGGCGGTCAGGGAGTAAGGACCCGCCGCACAGCGCGGAACGGATGTAAGCCGCGCAGAGCGCCGCAAGCGGCGCGTTAAACCCAATCAAAATAACTGATGTATCGCCGGGAGGTTCGCAATCAGAGAGGTTCGCAATCAGATATGAGATTGATTTTAGCTATCGCAGTATGTAAGATTTTGTATTTTATCGGCAATCTGACAGGCAGAGGGAGCAGCCTGCCCGGAAAGGCGGCGCTTTTAGTGTGCCCGGGTATCCTCGGAAGGATCAGGCTGCCGGAAACGATGATAGCCGTTACCGGCTCCAATGGGAAAACATCAACAACCGAGATGATCGCGCGCGCGCTGAAAGCAAACGGCATAAGCGTCGGCTGGAACCACGAGGGCGCGAACCAGCTCGAAGGCGTGGCTACGCTGCTTCTGCGCCTCGCGTCTTTCAGCGGTTCAGTGAAGCGCGGCGCCGTGGTTTTTGAATGCGACGAGCGGTACGCGCGCAGGATTTTTGAGGCGGTCAAGCCTTCCGCCATAGTTGTTACAAATCTTTGCAGAGATCAACTGACCAGAAACGGGCATCACGAGTTCATCCAGAACTGCGTTGGCGCCGCGATCGAAGCTGCGGGAGAGGGAACGACGCTCGTGCTCAACGCGGACGACCCTTACGTGACCGCGCTTGCCGGGCGGGTTTCGACTGACGGCGGGCTGCAACCGCGGGAACACAGCCAAACTGCGCGGGAGCTCCGCTTCTTCGGGGTATCAAAAGCGTATGCTGACTCTGAGGAACAACGGGCGGCGAGCCGCGGCGCGAGCAGGGCGGCGCAGCACGGTTCCAAGCCGGTAATCCCACCGCTGTCCGGGTATGGCGTTTATGACGACGGCGCGTTTTGCCCGGTTTGCAAGGATCGCATGAACTACGACTATCGCGTCGCCGCGCATATGGGAGCGTACCGCTGCGGCGCGTGCGGGCACGAGCGCCCGGCGCCGGATATCGAGGCGTCGGGGCCGGATCCCGAAACCGGCGACGTTACGCTGGTCTTCTCATGCTCAGGGGCGCTATGCGGCGGGGCGTCAAGCGGCGGGGCATCAAGCGGCGTGGAGGCGACCGGCGGGACGCCAGGCAGCGGGGCATCAGCAGGCGGGGCGCTATGCGGCGGGGCATCAGTAGGCGGGGCGTCAAGCGGCGGGGCATCAGCAGGCGGGGCAGCGACCGGTGGGGCAGCGACCGGCGCGATAAAGACGCGTCTGGCGTTCCCAAGTCTTACAGGCGTTTACAATCTTGCGGCTGCGACTGCGGCCGCGACGACAGCCGGCGTCAGCGCGGAGGATGCGGCTCGCGCCCTGAGCGGATACGAGCTGAAAGGCGGGCGCGCGCTGGCTCTGATTGTGGGCGCCAGTGAAGGGACGCTGCTGATATCGAAACACGAAAACTCTTTATCATATAACCAGTCGCTGGCATGGGTCGTCGGAAGCCGCAGGCCGTGCGCCGTCGTGATAATGGTCGACTCAATAAGCAGAAAATACTACACAAGCGAAACGTCGTGGCTGTGGGACGTCAATTTTGACATACTGGCCGACGAGGCGGTTCAAAGCGTCGTCCTGACGGGGCGGTATGTAAACGAACTGGCGGCGCGTTTCGCGATGTCCGCGGTCGATCCGGGAAAGATCGTCTGCGCGGCGGACCCGGCCGGCTTGCGCGCTGAGATCATAAATGGCGGCGCCGGCTGTTTTTACGCGCTGACATGTTTCTCCGACAAGGCAAAGCTGCTGAAAGCGCTTATGTGAGAAATGCGCTCGCAGAGCGCAATGAGAAAAGAGATAATTGAAGTGAAGATACTTCATCTGTACCATGACCTGATGAACCTGTACGGGGAATGGGGCAATATCGGGATACTTTCGCGCGCGCTTGAGGCGCGCGGCGCCGGCGCCGCCGTGGGACTTAGAAGCGTCGGCGACAGCGTCGATTTTGAAGCGTATGATTTTGTATACATCGGGAGCGGAACCGAGCGCAGCCAGAGGGCCTGTATGCGGGATCTGGCGCGGCTCGCGGAAGGGTTTATCAGGCAAATAGAGTCCGGTTTACATGTTCTGGCGACCGGTAACTCGCATGAACTGTTCGGGCGGGCGGTAACGGATGCCGGCGGAAACCGGTTTGACGCGCTGGGCCTGCTTGACTTTGAGACTGCGCAAGACGACTCCCGCGTGACCGGCGACTGCGTCTGCAGAGCCGCGCCCGGATCGCCGTTATCGGAATTCTTGCATGACCGCCTGGTCGGGTTCATAAACCGCGCCGGACACGGTCAGACGGGCGCCGTCGACCGCCCGTTTCTGTGCGAACTGGGGCCGGGCGCGAGCGATATTGTGGGCGGGATGCATAGCGCGGGTTCCGCGTCGGACGGGGCGGGCGTTTCAGCGCGATCAGACGGCAAGGCGCGATCAGACGGCAAGGCGCGATCAGACGGCAAGGCGCGCTCAGAAGACGTTGCCCGCACAGAAGATAACGCGCGGACAGAAGATAGCGCCCGCACTGAAGACGGTAAGCGGACAGAAGGCATAGCGTATAAAAATCTGCTTGGAACATATATGACGGGGCCGCTGCTCGTTCGCAACCCTCCGCTCCTGCGGTATTTTACAGACCGCCTATGCCCGGACAAGACAGGGGCGGGGGCTACGCAAAGCGATTTATCACAGAGTGGCGCGCCACTTTTCGCTCATCTGGAAGCCGCATATCATGAAGCGCTGAATGAGCTGTCGAAACGCGCTCGCTGAGGCGCAGCGCGGGTTAAGAAGTGAGAATTGAAATAACTTCGCCCTCTCATCTCATATTCCATAACGTAATCTGCTTTCACTTTACACTTTACACTTTCCACTTTACACTTGCTACACTATATCCTCGCGGCTACCGCTTCGATAAACTCCCATGAATCCACGGCCCTTACTTCATAACCGGGAGTCGTCAGGGCGGCAAGATCGGCGGTCATCATGCCCGATCGGAGCGTGTCGAAGCATGCGCTTTCCAGCTTTGCGGCAAAATCCGACAACACCGGCAGACAGTCCAACTCACCGCGTTTGCCCAGCGCGCCTGACCATGCGAAAATCGTTGCTATCGGGTTTGTCGACGTCTTTTCACCTTTCAGATACCTGTAATAATGCTTTGTCACCGTACCGTGGGCCGCCTCAAACTCATACTTGCCGTCAGGAGAGACGAGCACGCTCGTCATCATGGCCAGAGAGCCGAACGCAGTGCTGACCATATCGCTCATGACGTCGCCGTCGTAGTTTTTGCACGCCCAGATGTAACCGCCTTTTGAACGTATTACGCGGGCGACCGCGTCGTCGATGAGCGTGTAGAAATACTCGATCCCGAGCTGCCGGAACAGGTTCCTGTATGTTTCAAACTCTTCTTCAAAAATCTCCTTGAAGCGCCCGTCGTACGTTTTCGAGATCGTATCCTTCGCGCCGAACCAAAGATCCTGGCGCGTATCCGCCGCGTACTGAAAACACGAACGCGCGAAGCTCCGTATACTGGAATCGCTGTTGTGCTGGCCCAGCCAGACCGCCGGGCCGCTGACTTTTTGCACGGAAACCGTCCTCTCGGCGCCGGACTTACCCTTGAACGTCATCACACACTCGCCGGGTTCGACGGTGGCCAGTTCGACGGCCTTATATACGTCGCCGTATGCGTGACGGGCTATGGTGATGGGCTCCTCCCATGTCCGCACGGCGGGCTTGACGCTCTCTATCGTTATCGGCGTCCTGAACACAGTGCCGTCGAGTATCGACCGGATAGTGGCGTTCGGGGATTTCCACATTTCAGTAAGCTCCGGGTATTCCTCCATCCGCTGCTGATTCGGAGTTATTGTGGCGCATTTCACCGCGACCCCGTGCTTTATCGCCGCGTTTGCGGAGTCTATCGTGACCCGGTCCCGCGTTTCATTACGATTAAGCAGCCCAAGATCGTAATATTCGGTTTTCAGATCCACATGCGGCAGTATAAGCTTGTCTTTAATCAACTGCCAGAGGACGCGGGCCATCTCGTCCCCATCCATCTCAACGAGCGGAGTAGTCATCATTATCTTGCTCATATTTTCACCTCCTGTATTGCAGCCATTATACGCAATCCGGACATAAGTATCAACCATAATGCTTGAATAACGGGTAACTGTCCACTGTCTGCCCATCAGGGGCTGCGCGGTATGGTTTTTTTGTTGAGGGAATACCGGTGAAAAGGCCGGTAGCTGACCAGCGAACCAAAGGTTCGCGAACAACAAGAACCATGCCACGCAGCTCTGCAAACGGGATGCCCCCTGAACAGTTACGAATAACGCCTGAATTATACTTGAATAAAAGCGTTCTCCCTGATATACTGTACGCGATTGTGGAGGTTTCTATGGGCATTTTCCTCAACATCTCTTCCGCCGGATTGCTCGAAATACTGAGCGAGGTTTTCACATACTTTCCACTATTCGCGTTTGTCGCCCTGCTGCTGGCGGGGCTCAACATCCCCTTTTCCGAGGATGTTATCATAATAAGCGGAGCGCTCGTCGCGCAGGCGGACGAGACCCTTATACTGCCGTGCCTTATCGCGATATATCTCGGGGTGCTGTGCAGCGATTTGGTATCGTACTCGCTTGGATACCTCGTAGGGCGCGGTAAGCTGAGAATCAAAGCGGTAAACAACATATTGAGCCATCGCTATGTGGACAAACTCAGAACGAATCTGGAAAGGCACGGCTTTCTGACGTTCATAGTCTGCCGCTTTATTCCGTTCGGCGTGCGTAATACGCTCTTTATGAGTTCCGGCTTTTTCGGGCTGAAGTTTAAACGGTTCATCCGTTATGACTTAGTAGCGTCCCTCATAAGCGTCAATACTCTGTTCTGGATCGTTTTCGCGTTCGGGGAGGCTGCCGAAAAGCAGTTTCACGTCGCGGGCGTGGCGTTGTTTGCGGCGCTCGTCTTTGTCGTTTCCGCCACGATCATCCGCGTCATCGCGAAGCAACTGCAGAAGAGAGGGGTATCGCTTATGCTCACGAAATATGGACTGCCACAGGTCGCTGTTTTTCCCGGGATCGCCGCCTGCGCCATAGCCGCGCTGGCCATATTCTTCCATTTTGAGCTATGGACGATCGTAGTCATGGCGATACTCTTCGTCGCGCTTGTGTGGATGCTGTCATTTTTTCGAGACCCGAAACGCGACGTCGTCGCCGACGAAAACGTGATGTACTCCCCGTGCGACGGAACAGTGACGGAAGTCGTTAAGGACGGCGACGTCATTAAAGTCAGCACTTTTCTGAGTATTTACAACGTTCATATAAACCGCGCGCCCTGCAGCGGCGTTGTCGACCGCGTAACATATATTAAAGGCCTGTACCGCAGCGCGCATGACCCTGATTCTGCAAGGGTCAACGAAGCAAATGAGATAGAAATGACTTCAGCGGCGGATCCGGCCGGTAAAATAACCGTGCGCCAGGTGAGCGGCGCGGTGGCGCGGCGGATCGTCTGCAAGGCTAAAGCCGGGGATACGCTGGAGCAGGGAGCGCGGTTCGGAATGATAAAATTCGGTTCCAGAACGGAACTCATCGTACCCGACGGCGCGGACCGCGAAGTATGCGTCAAACCGGGGGATAAGGTGAAAGCGGGGCTTACAGTCCTCATTCGATACTCCCGGGGAAGGATAAGCGATAATGAAACGCACGAGTAAAATCAGAAGGATAAAACGCGTGAGGACACGGCGAAAGCGGCTGAAGCTGACCGCCGTACTGCCCTCGGCCATAACGCTGCTCAACGGTTTTTTCGGCTTTCTGGCGATACTGATAGCAAGCTACCAGCCAGGGCTGGACTTCCGGTTCCCGCTGCTTCCGGAGATAAACATGTCTTACCCGGCGATCTGCGCCTGGCTTATCATCCTGAGCATGGTGGCGGACGGGCTCGACGGAGGCGTAGCAAGGGCCAGCGGATATACCTCGAAGTTCGGGTCGCAGCTTGACAGTCTTTGCGATACGGTAAGTTTCGGAGTCGCTCCAGCGCTGCTGTCGTACAAGATGCTTGCCGTTGAACTGGAACAGCTTCGCGGCGCCGAGTTCCGTTTTGTGAACATGACCGGCCGCTGGGTTCTTTTTGTCGCGATTTTCTACGCAATGTGCGCGCTGACGAGACTGGCGCGGTTCAACGTAGAGACAACGGAGGACGAAGCGTCCCATATGAACTTCTCCGGCCTCCCGTCTCCGGCAGCCGCCGGGCTTGTTATTAGCCTGGTTTTATTCCACGAAAAAATCGCGTATGATTCCATCGCTCGCATGAGTTTCATCAGCGCTTCCGCCTCCGCGGCGCTGGAAAGGATCTCGCTGTGGGCGATTCCTTTCGCGCTGATGCTCGCGGGCGTGCTTATGGTAAGCAGGGTCACATACCCGCATGTCGTTAACCAGTTGATGCGCAGCAAAAGCCCGTTCCCGATATTGATCCTCGCGATTTTTGTCGGGATGCTGGCGATATGGACTATTGACGTTTCGCTGCTGCTTTGTTTCCTGTCATTTTTCCTGTACGGACTCATCCGCTGGGTGGTCAAGGCGCTTAAGCGCAAGCGGCGCGCAGGGCGGGCGGACCACACCGACCGCGCAGACCACGCGGAGCGCGCGGACCACACCGACCGAGCAGACCACACCGAGCGCGCGGACCACACCGATCGCGCAGACTAAACAGGTTGCGCAGACTGCGCAGACTGCGCTGACCATACAGACAGATTGTAGGAGTTTTGCATTGGCATATTTCGGCATAATTTTCATGACTGTGTACGGAGGGGCGAACGTCTACATCGCGATCAGGCTGTTTCAATGGCTCAGAATACTATTTCCGGGCATGAACGGAGCAGTCTATATATGTATATATGTCTTGATAGCTGTAACATTGGTCGTCGGATTCCTGCCGGCGCCGTCGGGGATAAAGAGCGCCGCAAACCTTATAGGCTCGTACTGGATGGGCGTTTACATATACCTGCTGATCTTCCTGGTCGCAGCCGATGTACTCGTGTTTGCGGGGCGGCTCGCAAAACTGATCCCGTATCCGGCGCCGCGCGTCGTACTCGTTTACAAAACGCCGATCGCGTTGCTTCTGACAATAGTCGTTATCGGATACGGGCTTCTTAACGCAGCGCATATTCGCCATGCGTCGTATGAGCTGCGGCTTGGTGAAAAAGCGCCGCCGGGCGCGTTGAATATCGTCCTTATAAGCGATCTGCATCTGGGCGCGATCAATTCGGAAAGAAACCTCGCGAGAGTGGTGCGCGAGATAAACAGCCTGACGCCTGACGTCGTATGTATTGCGGGGGATATTTTCAACGGCGATATAAACAGCCTGTCAGATCCTTCAGGGACGATGGAGCTTCTTAAGAGCATAGAGACGCGATACGGGGTCTACGCGTCGCCGGGCAACCATGACGCGGGGAACACGTTTTCGCAAATGATAGATTTTCTGACGCGCAGCAATATTACGCTTCTTTGTGACGATTCTGTTATCATCGACGGCCGGGTACTTCTGGTTGGGCGGATCGACCCGTCGCCGATCGGCGGTTTCGGCGGCAGGCGCAGATCGGAAATTTCTGAAGTGTTGCCGCAGACCTATACAGACCTGCCGGTCGTGGTGATGGATCATAATCCGTCGGGCATAGGTCAGTATGGCAGTGAAACGGACTTGATCCTGTCCGGGCATACGCACAGAGGCCAGTTATTTCCCGCGAATCTGATAACAAGAGCGATGTTTACCGTGCATTATGGTCATTATCAGAAGAACGCCGACAGCCCGCATGTCATAGTGACGTCCGGCGCCGGCGTCTGGGGTCCGCCGATGCGCGTCGGCAGCAGTAATGAAGTCGTAAGCATAACACTTATCTAAAACGGTCGGGGGGCTCATATACCCCCCTGAACACAACAGAAATAAAAAGAATGGGGGATATCACAATGTTCAGCACGATGAGCGAAGCGTTTTCTCTGAAAGGTAAAAACACGATAGTTACAGGCGGGGCAAAAGGCATTGGGCTGGGAATCACTACGGCATTCGCGCAGCAGGGAGCCAATATCGCGATATTTGCGCGTGACGAAACGTCCGCCAAGGAAGTCATAAACGACTTCGAAAGCAAGTATGAAGGAAAATTCACATTCTACGCGACAGATATCGCGGATATCAAACAATGCAGAGACTCGGTCGCCCGCTATGTGGCGGAGCAGGGAGATATCGACGTCCTCGTAAACAACGCGGGCATCGCGAGAGGCGGCGGCCTGCTGGAGATGGACGAGGACCTGACAGCATGGTTTGAATGCTTCGACGTCGATCTTCACGGCGGCGTCAGGATGTGCTACTCAGTCTGCAAGAACATGCGCGACTCGGGCAAAGGCGGGCATATCATCAATATTACCTCAAACGCCGGAGAAATAGTCAACCAGCCGCTGCTGACGCCTTACGCGTCGGCAAAAGCCGCTTTCAACCATTTCACGCGCTGCCTCGCGGCGGAAGTCGCCCCGTATAATATCAAAGTCAACGTAATAGCCCCGGGATTTACTTTTTCGAACTTCTCGAAAAATATGCCGGCCGGATCATATGAAACCATGTGCAAGACTATTCCGATCGGGCGTTTCGCGGAAGCGATCGAGATCGGGGCCCTCGCGGTGTACCTGGCGAGCGACGCTTCGAACATTGCCACAGGGGCGGTGTTCACGGCTGACGGCGGTTACGCGATCCAGCATTAACGGGCCGCGCCATGCCTGCGCGCGGAATCAGCGATCGGGGATCAATGCAAACAAACGGGGGATGATAATTCATCCCCCGTTAATCGGACTTATTATTACGCGGCCATCGTCCCCTTGCTCCTGACTCCTGACTCGGAAACCATCGTCTCCCAGCCACTAGCCACTAGCCACTTCTTAGTACATCCCGCCCATATCGGGGGCCGCCGGCATCGGCGCGGGCGGCTCAGGGATATCCGCGACAAGAGACTCGGTCGTGAGTACCATCGACGCTACGGAAGCGGCGTTCTCAAGGGCGCTGCGGCAGACCTTGGTCGGGTCTACTATTCCGGCCTTGATGAGGTCGCAATACTCCTGGCTCGAGGCGTCAAAGCCGTATGACGGGCTCTTGTTGCTCTTGACTTTATCAAGGACCACAGCCCCTTCAAGCCCCGCGTTGATCGCTATTTGCTTGACCGGCGACTCCAGCGCCTTTGCGACAAGCAGCATGCCGGTCTTTTCGTCGCCTGACGAACCGGCGAGCAGCGCTTCGACCGCCTTTGCGGCAACAACATATATCGACCCGCCGCCGGCGACGATGCCTTCTTCGACCGCGGCGCGCGTGGCGTTGAGGGCGTCTTCCATACGGAGCTTCTTTTCTTTCATCTCGGTCTCCGTAGCCGCGCCGACCTTGATAACGGCGACGCCGCCGGAAAGCTTCGCGAGACGTTCCTGAAGCTTCTCTTTGTCGTAATCGGACGTGGTGATCTCGATCTCGCTCTTGATCTGGTTCACTCTGGCCTTGATGTCATCGGAAGTGCCGGCGCCTTCGACGATTATCGTGTTATCCTTTGAAGCTTTTACCTGACGCGCGGTACCCAGCATGTCGACGGAGGCTTCCTTGAGCTCCATGCCGAGTTCGCTGGAAATCACGTCGCCGCCTGTCAGAGCCGCGATGTCGCGCAGCATTTCCTTACGCCTGTCGCCGAAGCCGGGAGCCTTGACGCAGAGGCATACGAACGTTCCGCGGATCTTATTGAGTATGATAGTCGCGAGCGCTTCGCCTTCGACGTCCTCCGCGATAATTACGAGCTTGCGTCCCGCCTGCACGACCTGCTCGAGAACCGGGAGTATCTCCTGGATGCTGGATATTTTCTTGTCAGTTATAAGGATATAGGGCTCGTCGATGACAGCTTCCATCTTCTCGGGATCGGTGACCATGTACGGAGTGATGTAACCGCGGTCGAACTGCATGCCCTCAACGACTTCCGAGTATGTCTCGGCAGTCTTTGACTCTTCGACAGTGATAACGCCGTTACGGGAGACTTTATCCATAGCCTCCGCGATGAGCTTTCCGATATTCTCGTCGCTGGACGAAACCGCGCCGACCCGCGCGATGTCCTTTGAGCCGGAAACCGGGTTTGAGTTGGCCTTTATCGCGTCTACCGCCGCAACTACGGCTTTCTCAATGCCCCTCTTCATGACCATCGGGTTCGCGCCCGCCGCCACGTTCTTGATGCCCTCGTGGATCATCTCCTGCGCGAGCATCGTAGCCGTGGTCGTACCGTCGCCGGCTACGTCGTTCGTCTTTGAAGCGACTTCCTTAACGAGCTGCGCGCCCATATTTTCAAACGGGTCTTTCAACTCGATCTCTTTTGCAATAGTAACGCCGTCGTTTGTGATAAGCGGGGAGCCGTATTTTTTATCAAGAACAACATTTCTGCCCTTGGGGCCGATCGTCAGCCGAACGGTGTCGGCGAGCTGATTTACGCCCTTCTCAAGCGATCTGCGCGCGTCCTCGCCATAAACTATTTGTTTCGCCATTAGATATATTACCTCCTGTTATAATGAAATATTATTCGACTACCGCGAGGATATCGCTCTGACGCACGATCGTCAGTTCTTCGCCGTCGATCTTGACTTCAGTCCCGCTGTATTTGCCGGTGATGATGCGGTCGCCCTTCTTTACGACCATGATCACCTCGTTGCCATCGATAACGCCGCCGGGGCCGACTTCGATGACCTCATACACCTGCGGTTTTTCCTGAGCCGCGCTGGTAAGTATGATGCCGGCCTTCGTCGTCTCTTCGGCCTCGACCTGCTTGATAATAACGCGATCCGCCAATGGCTTTAATGTCATTATAGAAAACCTCCTTATATTTTCTGCGGGCTGCGGGGGCCGGAACAGACTCGGCCGACGACGCCCTAAACAGTCTTGCTGCGTTAGCACTCTCGCGCTTTGAGTGCTAACGCAGTTATAATAATAATCCAACTCAAAATTTTTAGCAACCGGGATTATATACGAAAAATCGGGGATATTCGCTGATAATTCATGGAAAATGCCGATTATCTCACGCATTCCCGATGAAACGGCTATTTCCGTCGTATTTCGCGTGATTACTCAAAGAAAGCCAGACCTGCCGGGAAAATGAAATTCAGCCCTTTGGGAACCAGCCGGAAACTGATCTTTTCGGCGAAAATCGCCTCGCCGTCAATGTTGACAACAAACTCGCGATCGCATTCGACGTCCATTGAACTTCCCTGAATATGCGTAATGAGATCCGGGAACTCCCTGAACCGCCCTTTTGCGTACTTGCCTACGACCGTGATGAACTTGAGCCTTGATACGGGCTTCACGATGAGGCAGTCAAGTATTCCGTCGTCAGGCATGGCGTCCGGCACCGGATTGAAGCCTCCGCCGTAGAACCTCCCGTTGCATACGCAGGCCAGCGTGATCTTATCGTCCACCGTAAAATCCCCTGCGGTTATGCGGAACCTCTGTGAAACGCCCTTGAAAAGGTTCACTACAAGCGAAACGATATAACCCGTCACGCCGCCTATCAGAGGGATGCCGCTGTACTTATGCACATCGGAGCCGATGCGCGCGTCGATGCCGACCGAGCAGATATCCAGGCCGTACCGCCCGTCGCAGTCAATGATATCAAGCGGGCGGACAGTCCCGGCGGCGAGCGCGCTTAAATCGCGGAACATGCTCAGGTTTTCTTTGCCGAACATCTTAATAAAATCGTTCCCCGTACCGCACGGATAATGCGTAATGGCTACGTTCGGCCGCTTTGCCGCTCCGTTGGCGCACTCGTTGAGGGTGCCGTCGCCGCCGCACGCGTAGACGTAGAGCATGTCGGCCGACTCCGCCTCCTCCGAGATTTTATGGCACGCGTCCATAGGCGCTTTCGTGATATAGATCTCGTGGGGATCGCTCAGGGTCTCCGCGAAATCCCTGATCTCCTGCTGCAGCTCGGCCGCCCGCTTCCTGACGCCGCCGGCCGAAGGGTTAACGATAAACAGATGCTTCAACTTAAACCCTCCTGAAACGGTCAATAGTACATATATAAATCACATTTGATCATGCCGTTGTAAAGCTTGCGCTTCTTGACGGCGGTTTTGCCGAACAGTCGTTCGAACTCCGCATGCGGCGACAGGACGTATATTTTCCAATCACCAAGTTTTCTGACGGCGGCGCCGAAACGCCTGTATACGGCCTCGGCCTCGCTTTTCAGCATGACGCGTTCTCCGTACGGAGGGTTTGTCATGATTATCCCGCTTCCGGCGTTAATCGTACTGCTTCCGGCGTCTGCGTTAATAATCCCGCCGCCGCCGGCAATCTCTCCGCCGCCGCCGGCGTCGATCGCGCCTCCGGAATACGGCTTGAAATCCGCAGCGTCCGCCGTTTCAAACCTGATATGCTCCGATACGCCGGCGCGGCGCGCGTTTTCTATTGAGGTTTCTATACATTTTGCGTCGACGTCGCCGCCCCTGATATCATAGGGGCCGCTGAACTCCTTGCTTTTTGCCTCCGCCGCTGCGTCATCCCACAGCTTTTTTCCAAGCCAGTCCCATTTTTGCGAAGCAAAACCCGGTTCGCCCGTGCGCTGCCGCGCGGAAGCCCGGTACAGCCCCGGCGCGCGGTTGAGCGCCATCAGCGCCGCTTCGATCGGTATCGTACCCGAACCGCAGAACGGATCGCATACAGTCTCCCGCCCTTTGTAACGCGACAGTTTCACAATAGCCGCAGCAAGCGTTTCTCGCAGAGGCGCGGCGTTTCCGGCGAGCCTGTAGCCGCGTTTATGCAGACCCGCGCCGGACGTGTCGATATACAGCGTCGCGATATCGTTCATTATCGAGAACTGTATCTGATACTTCACGCCGCGTTCATCGAGGCTGACAGCCTTGTGAGACGTTTTCAGGCGCTCGGCGACGGATTTCTTTATTATCCTCTGACAGTCCGGTATAGAGCGCAGCTGCGAATCCAGCGAATGTCCCTTTACCGGGAAAGCCCCGGAGGAAGGGATATAACGTTCCCACGGCATCAAGTGGACGCCCTCGAACAGTTGATCGAAGCTGCCTGCTTTCGTCTCGCCGACGACAAGAAGCACCCGTTCCCCTGTGCGAAGGTTGATGTTTGACCTTGCGATATCAGACTCACTGCCCGAAAACAAGACCTGTCCGTTTTTTACGCTGACTTCAGCCATCCCAAGCCGCTTAAGTTCGTCCGCGCAGAGCCCTTCGATTCCGAAAAGGCATGGAACGCAAAAAATCAATTCGTTTCTCATAACTCACAATCATATGTGGAGTGTGGAGTGTGGAGTGTGGAGTGTGGAGTGCGATCCGGACCCCTGGCGCCTGCCCCCTGACCCCTGGCTTCTAACCCCTGCTCCTGAGTTCCTCGACCATCTTCGCGATTTCAGGTTTTGCGTCTTCCATCAGTTCGTCCCAACCGTCCTTGTAGAAGTATGCGAGCTCGCCGCCGGAGCTAATGCGGCGCGCGTATCCGTCAAACATATCGTAGTCGCGCTCATAAACATGAAAACTGTTCGCGCGGTGAGTGTAGCTGCCGACCTGAACGCCAAGAGTCTCGGCAATTCTGTTTTGGAGCATTATCAGCGCAAACGCGTTCATGAACGCCGCTTTCGTCGCGTCGTTCGAGCGGAACAGGACCTTGCAGTGGAGCGCCCCGCCGCGTATCAGAAATTGAAGGTGCTGCAGGCACGCGGGCGAGCCTGTCAGCAAATCGTCGTCGTCGCGAGTAGCAATTACGGCCCTGCGCGAGTCCGGATTGCGACGCAGCTCTTCGATCAGCCACGGGATATATTTACTCATGCGCAGATGGTAAGTGTACTCCCAGTTGCCGCGTTCGACCTCGAAATCAAGTATGCCGTCGAGCATCTCCTGCCTGTATTGCTCAAGCGAGCGTGGTTCTCCAACGAAAAGTTTACTTATCATCGGCTCAGAAAGAGGGGAGTCGGCGACGAACGTCATTGACGCTTCTTTCTGCCGCGTATCATAGTCGGGGCAGGGAACCTCGTCATGATTCTCATGAAGCAGCATCAGCGCGCCGTGGTACGCTTCCGGCAGGGACTGCCCGCGGGCAAACAGTTCAAACATGTGAGGACTCCTTAGAAGAATTGAGAGTTGAGAAATGCGGAGAGTGCAACGCGCCGTTCCGGCGCGGGGTGAATTGTGCAACGCGCCGTTCCGGCGCGGGGTGGTGATTGGAGTTTACGCTGCCGCCGGACTCAGGAATGACGGCTTGATCCTGCTATGTAATCAATTTCCGGTAACGAAGTTTCTCATGTAAAGTGTAAAAGAGTAGCGAAGCTTTCCAGCAACCGTGTTCTTATCTTTCTCAATCTCTTCTTCCGTATCTACTCCACTCTTCACACTCCACACTCCAAACTCCTCACGTACCGGTCCTTGCTCAACAAGCTCCCATTCCGGCAGTCTGTCGAGATCGGGGAAAAAGGCGTCGGAAGTCGGCGCGGCTTCTATTTTTGTAACAAACGCATAAGCGCACATTGGCAAAAACAGCCTGTAGATACTTTCCCCGCCGATGATAAAGACTTTTTCCGGCGGTTCTCCGGCAATCCCGTCAAGGACGCCGTCGATCGAATGTTTGACGATAACGCCATCCGCCGTATATTTTCTGTTTCCGGTGAGGACAATGTTTTTCCGTTTTGGAAGAGGCGAGCCTATGTCCTCAAACGTTCTCCTGCCCGTGATCACAGTGCCTCCGCTCGTGAGCTTCAGAAAGCGGCGCCTGTCATCAGGGATAACGATCGTTTGAGTGCCTCCGCAGCCTATTCCCCAGTCACTGTTCACCGCTACGATCGCGTTCACTGAATAACCCCCTGTTACACAAGCGCTGCGAACAGAAACTAACTGTACGCAGCAATAGTATATATGTAATGTCACAGAATGACAATAGTTATTCCGTTATTATGCCGTTCAATATCGCTGTCGCGGCGGAGCTCGTCGCATACTTCGAATGCCTTTCTGGTCGCCTCGTCGAAAATAGAGAAGTCCTCTCCCTTGATGTAGCCTTTGATCAGCCCTTTTTGCTTTTGCCGGTCCAGGTATTTTCGCGCCTCCGCCCGGATAACGCCGCCTTTTCCCGATGACCCGTAACCGTGGATGAATTTGATCGCGGAAACGCCGAACGCTCTTGCGTTTCTGATATTATAAGTTATCCTGCGGATCGCGTCGTCCGCAGTCGGCATATCGGATTTGACATTCACTTCTCTAAGCAACCCGCCCATTCAGTTGAATCCTCTCCCGCCGAACAACACCCCGACGCTTTCTCTCGCCACTATCTTAACGCTATTGACAAGACAATTATAATCGTGTATTTTGTATTAGGCAAATATATTTATCCGAATCGCGTTTTCCGCTGCTGCGGTCAACTGAATACGGAGGCGTATCGAAGTGGTCATAACGAGCCTGACTCGAAATCAGGTAGTCCGCAAGGGCTCGTGAGTTCGAATCTCACCGCCTCCGCCAGACCTAAAGCCAGTAATCCCAATAGGTTGCTGGCTTTCTTCTACCCGCGCCAGCCACTTGATTAACATGGTTTTGCTCTGTCCGTACCCAGTGTTGCCAAAAGTGTTGTCATGGATTGTCGCTAATGCCTGTGCCATCAGGCTTTTCGGCACTATCCATTTCCCTTGCGAGAGAAGTGTTGCCAATCCAAGTCAGTGCCGCCGCCGCTGCAAGCTTTGAATCTGATTCCAGATGTGCATAGATATCGGCTGTTGTCTTGAATGTGCTATGTCCGAGCCAGTCCTGTATCTGCTTTATGCTGACGCCGTTCGCCAATAGAAGCGACGCGCAGGAGTGGCGCAGATCGTGGAAGCGTATGTGCCGTAACCCGTGTCTTTCAAGAAATATGGGGAACTGGCTGGAAAGGTAGTCCGGTTTTATACGGTTGCCGAGGGCGTCGGTGTATATATAATGCCCTTCTGTCTTATTGCCCTTTTCGTCTGCCAGAAGCCCGGTCGAAACCGATTTGCGCTGGAGTTTGCCGTTTTCGCCATACCATTTCAGCATGATGCGCCAGTATTTTTGCTTATTTTTATTGCCGGTGCTTTCTCTTGCCTCAAGGCGACCTGTCACCTTGATTGTAGGTTTAACTGCCATTGTTAATCTCCTTCCATTACTGGCAGCGAATTTACCTACTACTGACATATCTATTATAGCAGATAAACCACTCCAGAGAAGAGCCAATCGCACAATAATAAACAGAAATATTATTGCTGTTGAATACTTAGATAGTAGGCCTATGTGATGATCGGCGGAACTGTCCTGTTGGTTGCGACTTCCGCGACGCCCCGGATGTGGGGCGTTTCGCCGCTCGTAGGCGGCTCATCAGGCGGAGTTGGATGAGTAAGCTACGTCCCTGTCCAACACATTGAGGCCCTTCATCAAACGTTCCAGAGCTTCCTCATTCGTAGAGTTCAAGCTAAAAATTACTCTATCAAGCTCTCTCTCGTCCTTGTTCTCAACAACTGCTTCAAAAAAGTAACAGTAGTAACTATAAAGATCATCTTGGTCGGGAAGTTCGCCATTCAAGAATTGACTCTCGTCATATAGAATTCTGGCGCTTGAAACAGCCTAACAAAAGGGGCAGGATTAGTCCTGTCCTGAATAAAACGATACGCCCTCGACTGAAGCGGTCAAAGGGCGATGAGCGTGGGGGCGCTCGAAGGCGCGCTACCTCTGGACGTTAGAACGGGAAGGCGCAAAGCCCTCCCGTTCCGATAGTTAAGTCTATAATTTTTCGATCTCAGCAATGGAAAGCCCCGACATCTGAGCGATTTGCTCAATCGGTAATCTGGCATCCTTCATATTACGAGCAACTTGTATTACGCCTCGCTTTTCAGCGGTCAA
>Ga0082212_10001824_pt1 | contig 31415 bp, 35 predicted proteins | sample TergutNt197P3_FD_71548 | JGI IMG/M metagenome (GOLD analysis project Ga0082212, IMG submission 71548) | Neocapritermes taracua P3 segment gut microbial communities from Petit-Saut dam, French Guiana - Nt197 P3 | ecosystem: Host-associated > Arthropoda: Insects > Digestive system > Gut ...
CTTAATAATTTCGATACTAAGCAGGATTATTTTTAGATATTAGATTTTTGATATTAGATATTAAATATAAAATTTCTAAAAAATATTATATATAAACTATAAATTTTCTAAAATAATAATAATATTTATAGAACATCTTTAAAATAATATCATTTATTTAAAGATATTTTAATAGCATTAACAGGACACAAAGCTTCACATTCTCTACAAGAAATACAAATATCCTGGTTTACAAATATTTCATCATTTTCTAGTTGTAAAGCATTAACTGGGCATTGATTAGTACACACACCACAAGATTGGCATAAATCTTTATCAATATTAAATTTACCATCTCTCATTTCAATAATATGTCGTCTGATAAAGAAAATATCCTCACCACGAGCTTGGAAAAACTCTTCAGTTAATATAATGGATGATGTAGGGCAAACTTCTACACATTTTCCACAAAATACACAGTTATTTTCAATATGAATAGGTGTAGGTAATTCAAGCCAAATAGCTGAAACAGGACAAGGATCAATACAAGCTCCACAACCAATACACTCATCTTCAAGGACTCTTATTTTACGTATTGGTGGGAAATAATCAACAATATTTTTTATTTCCACAACATCAAAATCTGAATCAAAAGTGCTTTCGATTGCACCAATAATAAGAGGAGTTACTTCCATTTCAAATTCATTTCCCTCATTTAAAGCTAAATCATTAGCTAATTCAGTAAGAATTGTATCAATTTTAGAAATATCTTCAGATATTTTTTTAATATCTTTATTTATAATACATGAAGTTATCTCTAAGGATTTAATTTTATTAAATGATGCAAAAGCCCTCTTACGTGAAGAATATTTAATAGCAGTTGCAGGACATATGTCCATACATTCTTCACATCTTGCACAATAAGAAGGATCAATATAAGGTAGTTTATTGGTTTTAGAAACATTAATAGCTCCTTTAGAAGGGCAAACTTTTGTACAAGACATACATCCAATACAATTATCTTGATTAACAACTATAGCTCTTCCACCAGAAACTGTCCTAGGTAATATTTCACCATATTTAATAGCATCTGTTGGACAAGATCTAAAACAATATCCACAACCAACACATTTATCTTCATCTATCTCACTATGGACTTCTTCACTGCCTGAAGAGGTTAAATGAATAGCTCCAGTTTTACAATGAGCAACACAAGCACCACAAGCTTTACATAGCTTAGAATTAATATTAGGAATATTTTGTTTAATAGGTTTTGATAATTTTGTTTTCATGTATATAGCATCAAAAGGACAGGATTCCCTACACAAAACACAACCAAAACAATTTGCATTGATTTTAGTAAGGTTATCATCAGGATCAATGTAAGTTGCTCCTACAGGACAAGCTTTAAGACAAGGCTTATCTTTACATATAACACACTTACTATTATCAATATCATACTCCACATCAACATCCCTTATAGGTTTAAAGGATTTTTTAGTAGAAACTTCTATAATAATCATCTCCTAATTCTATAATAACAATGTATTTCAAATACATTCTACAATCCAAATACACTTTATATTAAAATATTTACTAATTAAAATATATTCATATTTACATAACATTTAAATTATTCATATTTACATAACATTTAAATTATTCATATTTACATAACATTTAAATTATTCATTAGATAACTGGGATTCTTTTAATGTAATTAATATTACTTCTTCACCTTCAATTTCATCAAGAGCGAATTTAGCTACAAAACATTTATAAACGGTAAATGGACAAGTTTGATAACAAATACTACATCTTAAACATTTTTTAGTATCTCTTCTAACTTTTTTATTCATTGGATTGTAACTGATTGCTCCTGTTGGACATTCATCAACACATAAACGGCAATTATTACATTTAGATTTATTTTCACTAATAATATTGATTTTTAACCTATTAATTGCATTTTCAATTATCTCAAAAGCAATCTCCTCATCAGGTAAAATAGCTAAAGCTTTTTCCCAAATTTCAGAAAATGGTAACTCTAATTTAAGTAATTTTTTAGAAGGTAATTCATATAATTCTTTTTCCTTTTCTTCAATAAACTTTTCAAGAGTATCAACAACAAGAGTTATAACTGCTCTTTGTTTTTCTAAATTATCCACAAATACTCCTTTAACAGCCCCATTTACAGGACAAACATCAAAACAATTCCCACATGAAATACATTTTCCTTGATCAATTGAAATCTTTTTATCTTTCTCAATAATAGCATCCTCAACAGGACAAGCTTTCATACATTTCTTACATTTGATACATAAAAAATCATCAATGATATACTGTCTTTTTAAAGGAGCAATGTTAAATTCTTCTTTAATTAAATGGTTTTCTCCACAAAGAATAGTTTTAGGTTCAGTAGGACAAACTTCTGCACAAAAACCACATCTAATACATGCTCTTGTGTCAATTACTGGATAAGTTATACCTTCTTCTTCATCAGTATCAGTATCTCTAACAAGCTTAATAGCATGAGGAGATGGACATGACTGAGTACAAGCACCACATCCTACACAGTACTCTTTTTTTACTTCTGGAAAATCCCTAAATCTATCAGGTTTTTCTACAATGTCATGTTTTGATTTTGCATCAGTAAATCCTTGTAAAAAAGATTTTCTTGCAAATTCATACAAATACCAAATTACAGAAGACATAATTTACCTTTATTTTATTATATTACATTATTTCAAATTGAAAATATCTTTTGTTATAGTTTTTTTATTTTTAACATCAGTAATAGCTACTCTTTCTGCACAAGCAATACATGGATCAGCAGTTGCATAAGTAGCAACAGCATCAGCAACAGTAGCTACATCTTTAAGCATATATTTAGCACATGAATCTATATTCATTATACTTGGAGTTCTAATAGAGATACGTTTAATTAAGTTACCATTAGTTTCAGCCATATAGGTTACTTCACCCCTCGGAGCTTCATTTCTCCACTCTGCATATCCAGTACCAATTTCAAACTTAGTTCGAATATCTCCTTCTGGTAAATTATCTATAGCTTGTCTAATTAAATCAATAGATTGAGGAATTTCATTAAATCTATTCATAGTTCTTGCAAAATTATCTCCTTCTTTTCTCCAAACTGGTTTAAATTCAAAGTTATCACGATAAGTGTGATGTTGTTCTCTTAAATCATGCTTTAATCCAGAAGCCCTTCCAATAGGTCCTACAGCTCTTCCTTTTAAAGCTTCCTCTTTTGTCATTTTTCCAACATCTTTAGAACGAAGAGAAACAAGAGGTCCTTGTTGGAAAATCCCTACATATCTATCAAAATCTTTTTCAATTAACTCCAATTTTTCTAAAATTGCATTAAGGTGAACGGGTTTTGCATCCATACGGACACCACCAACAACATTCCACCCCATATTAACTCTATTTCCTGTAAGAAGCTCAATAGCATCCATGGCATGTTCTCTTAAAGAGAGCATATACATAAATAAAGTTTCATGTTCCATTGACTTAAAATATGTAGAATTAGCTAAAAAATGACTTTGTATTCTATCTAATTCATTAGTAATAACACGTAAAAATTGAGCTCTAAGAGGAGCTCGACCTCCAGAAATCTTTTCAAGAACTTCAGCAAAAGTTTGAGTGTGTTCATATGAGCAAATCCCACAAACTCTTTCTGCAAGATATATACATTTCTGCCAGGTTTTTCCTTCCATGATTCTTTCAATACCTCTGTGAACATAACCATAATCAATTTCAGCTTTTAAAACCCTTTCCCCTTCAGTATGGAGTTTAAGACGAAGAGGTTCTTTTAAACCAGGATGAATTGGTCCAATAGGCAATATCATTTATTTTCCCCCTTCTTGAGATTTTCCAGTAGCTTCTCTTCCTTTAGCTGCAATTGCACCAGGAGCTACAGCAAGAATTGCTTCTAAAATTTCACTTGGTCTTGGAGGACATCCAGATATTTCTGCATCTACAGGAATAAAGTCAGATACAGGTGCATGAACATTTCCTCCTTCTTGATTAAAAACATCCCCCGATAATGGACAGTTACCAACACAAGCAACAACTTTTGGTTCAGGGACTTTTTTATATATCCTCTGTATATTTTTAATCCATTGCTCAGTAACAGCCCCAGTTATCAATATTACATCCGCTTCACGAGGATTATTGTGTACATAAATACCATATTGTTCAAGGTCATATCTAGGAGAAAGCAAAGCTACAACTTCTACGTCACAACCATTACAACCTCCACAGTTTATTAAACAAACATGGATTGAACTTTTCCTCACAATATCTTTAAGGGTATTTAACATTTATGACCTCTAGATTATATTTGAATATATTTTAATAAATTTTTTATAGATAAATTATATTTTTATATTGAATATATTTTAATAAATTTTTTATAGATAAATTATATTTTTATATTGAATATATTTTAATAAATTTTTTATAGATAAATTATATTTTTATATTGAATTTATTTTAATAAATTAAATAATTCTATTATATAATATTAATTAATTAGTATAAATTTTTATTTATATATAAATTAAAATATTATAAAAATTATTTATATATTAAATATGATTAATTATTTAGAATAAATTTAATTGAAATAATATTAATATAATAAAAATTATTCAATTAAAAGTAAATCTAAAATTTCTTTTCTACCTTCTTCTAAAACATCCTTATAGTTATTTCCATCTATTATTTTTTTTGTAAGATTTATTTTTATTCTATCAGCTTCACCAGTGGTGATAATACCTAAAACATCACATAAGAAACAAAATCTTAAATCAATATGCAATTTTTCCATAATACATTGAGGTCTGGCTGATTCAAATCTAGCATGAAGAGCTTCTAAACTAGACATATCTAAATGATTCATTAAAATTTTCTCTAATTCCTCATTAGTTATTTCTAATTCTTTAGCTAATGGATTAACTACATCTTCTTTCCATTTAAAACTTCGAAGAATTCTTAGCTTCATTTTTTCCAATAGCTCTTTATCATCATCCACTTTATCACCTAAGGATCAAAAAATTTTAAATCTAAATTATCTAATTAAGTAATACCTAATAAATACAGAATAAAGAAAATAATTGCTGAGATTACTATCCCTATAACTGTCTCATATCTACCATATCCTGGTCTCATTCCAATTACTAAACCTATTAAAAACAATGCAATTGATATTATTATAATTGAGGAGATTCCTATATAACTTAAAAATGATACAAACAGGGCATTATTAAATAAAAGAATCCATCCAACAACTGATATTATTAAGGTTAAAATATCAATTTTATTAATAATAAAAGGTTCATTGTGCTTTTTATAGCTTATTAGTAGACCTAATACAGAACCTATAATAAATACTATTATATATATCAAATATGGAAGTTCATTCATAAAAATCACATTGGTTTATAAAGTACTATAAATGATATTGCTATAACAATTAAAGTTATAATAAATACAATATTTTCTAAATTTTCACTAATATGGGCAAATTTCTTTTTAGTTTGTAATAATATTAAAGGAAACATTATAGCTGCAAATAATGTAACTGGAATAACTTCCCATCTTTGAAATACAGCAGCTAATCCACTAGCTATTATAATTCCTCCTGCAACAAATGAAGTTAGTATAATAAAGTCTTTTTCAATATTCATAATATCTCCCAATAATAATTATCTACACTTTAAATATCAAATTTATAAATTTCTATAAATCTAAACTATCAACATAATTAAAAGTGATCCTCCGATTCCAATAATAGCTAATGTGATTTGACTCATAACAGAGTGATTTGGATTTAATATAGGAGTAGTTGCATTGATAAATGCGATTATAGCAGTTACAACAACCATGCCTATTAAATATTCAATTATGGAAAGTGGTCCAAAGAATACTGTTAAGAATACCCATAACAATATATACCATGCAATTGATTCAGAAAACATCATATATCCTCTTAAAGCACCGAAATGTTCAGTTTCAAATCCTGAAATAATATCTTTTCCTTTTGTAATTGAAAAGGGTGAATAAGGTGACTTTGAAAGTAGTAGTATGAAAAACATCAATGCAGCTAATGGTATTGAAAATATTAGTGGTCCATTGGCAGTCTGATATGCAATTATCTCCCCAATATTCATTGTACCTGTTTGAAGGAAAACAATAGCTAAAACAGCAAAAAGTGGAAGTTCAGCTGCTGCTGAGAAAACCGCTCTTACACAACTTAATTTACCATAAGGGGAACCTGATGATGAACCAGCATTGTGTTCAACGATTTTATAAATTGCATAAATTGCAAATATCAACATCAATGATCCATAGGTAACTGGACCTACAATAACTGCAGTAATCCATATAGCACAATATATACAAGTTATAGCTATATAAAAAGGCATAGCTGCAGTTTTTGGAAAACTTGATTCTTTAAAGAAGAATTTTAAAGAATGTAAAAAATGTTGTATTATAGGAGGACCTGGTCTAAGCTGTATTCTGGCCATGACTTTTCTATGAAGACCTAATAATAGACTTCCAAGTAAAAAAGCCATAATAACATTTATGAGGATGTTTGTCATTAAATTCATAGTATCATAAGTGAGAACTTATTAAGATATTTTAAATTCTTTAAAGAATTTTTAAATGTTAATATCCAATAAATGGTTCTTCTACTCTTTCCTCCTCTTCTTCTTTCTTACCTTTAGCCATAGTTATTAAACCTAACGAAAGTATAAATATTGGTATGAATACAATAGCTATTCCATAAACAATCCAAGTTGCAGGATTTAATATTAATGCATATAATATTAAAACAATGAAAATAGTTAGTAATAAATAGCTAACAACTATCATTTTATTCATTTTCACACCTTTAATTTATTTAAATATATTTTATTTAGAATTATTTATGATTTAATTTTTTAAGTTACTTTATTAATTTATAGGATATATGTAATTATTTTTTAAATTATATTAAGTTACAATTATTAATAGTATTTCTATAGCTCTTATAATTACCATTAAAGAGCTTAAGTGAATAATTAATATAAATGGAGATCCTGGAGTCCTAAACATTTCAGCTTTAGTAGCAAAAAACGGAGCTATACCTGTTTCACCAGCTACTCCTATTAATAACAAAATCGCACCAAAAATCATCATTGGAATTGGAGTGATTCCGGCTATTACAAATAAGCTAAGACTACCTGTAGCTGCAAGAATTATAGCTGCTCCACCAAATAATGGTAAAGATGCAATCATAGCTATTATTCCATATTGATAAGCTGCATCGAGGACACTAATTTGTTTAACTGCAGAAACTATACCTACATTGACTATACCTATTAAAGCAATAAACAATGTAAAGTTAAATAAATCTCCAGTAATCATTGCTCCAGCTGTAGCTAATCCACAGACGATAGCTAAAAACCTTCTAGCTTTAAATTCACTAAGTCCTACAGATACTTTACTATCTTTTAAGCTTCCAAAAGTAGCTTCAACTTGAGTTTCTGTATTGCTTAAAGCTATTAAAGCTGTAAAAATTAAGACAATAACAAACATAAATAAGTGGACAGGACTCACATAAAGAACAATATCTCCTAAAGGTATTGTTCCAAGTAAATTTCCACCTAATGTTGTAATATCCATTTTAATCCTCTTTTAGTTTATATTTTATAAATGTTAATATAATTTTTTTTTAATTTAGTATAATTTTTTATAATATTTTATAATAATTTTTTATATATTTTATAATAATTTTTTATATATTTTATAATAATTTTTATAATATTTGTATAAATTTTTGATTTAAATATCATTCTCTTTTATATTCTTCTCGCATCATAGTTCCAATTAATCCTATTTTAGAAGCTACCTTAAGAAGCAATCCACAAGCAGCCATGAATAATCCAATTATCCAATATTGAGGAGCAATGAAAAATACTAAAAACCCAATAATCCATAAACACCAAGACAGTCCTGAAACTCCACTAATTCCTTCAATGACAAAGATTGGTAAACCTCGAGATTTTCTAGAAAATACATAATATAATATTCCTCCACCTGCAACTGCACCACCAGTAAAACCAGTTAAAAATGCACCGAATAAGATCATTACAAGAGCAATAAAAGTTGGAGAAGTAGTCATAATTTCCATATCTAATGTTATTGGAATAGGCAAAACAGAAGGTTTTCTATAATTAACTCTATCACTAACAGGAGCACTTTCAATCTTTCTCATTTCACGAGAAATTAAAATCTCAGAGATGGCCATAATTTCAGCTAATTCCACAACCAAACCAGGAAGAATTAAAGCTTCGGCTAAATCAGTTCCAACAGCTGCAACTATTATAAGCATAGCTAATCCTACAATATCAGTTAATATAAGAATATGAATATCTTTTTTTTGGATAGCTATTCCAGTTAAACCAATAAAGGCAACTATAATAGCTACATATATTGCAGGAAGGTAAAAAGATGCTGTAATAGCTGGAACAAAGTCTGGAACTAAAGGAACCATCTATTTTTCCTCCTTAATTTTAGGAGAATCTTTCTCAATTTTAGGAGAACTTTCCTCAATTTTTGAAGAATTGACTTGAGTATCTTTATGTTTTTTTCTATTCATGGTAAAATTAATTCCTAACCATGAAGCAATAACAAATGCCATCATCAAAATACTGGATTCTAATATTGTATCAAATCCTCTTGTACTATAAAGAATTTCATCAATTAATCCACCAGGAGATGAATAAATTGATGTTCCAAAGTATGGAGATAATAATCTGACCAATATACATTGAGGAGTCATGTAAGAAGTAATCATACCTAAATATTTAGAATTTTCAGGATATTGAGCTTTAGTAATACCTGGAATCTTAAGGATATCTCCTCCTCTGTCATATGGAGCAAGTGATAAACCATTATCCACTTGTTCTTGAGGTGCTGGTCTTGGATATAATTGATGAATATCTAAATCCATTGGAACTAAAAAACCAACTAAAAGAATTAATCCAAGAATTACTGAAAATAATTTAGGAATCTTGTCAGGGTTAGCTAATGCATTCCAAAGTCTTCCAATACGACTCATGCATCAGCCCCCATTTCTTCTAATCGAGTTATGGCTCGAAGTAAAATTAAAGTAATAACAGTAGTAGCAGCTACAAACGTCATAAGCGCTAAAGTATGGTTATAAACAAGAAATATTAAGGAAACTCCAATTGCAGCAACTTCTGTATTAAATGTCCTTACAATAGGATCTTTAACACCAGGACCAAAGGCAGCAGCTAAACTCCCTAAAATTGTTAAAATACAACCAGTATAAAAGAAAATTTGAACTTCAATCAACTATCTCACCTTCTTGATAGTTATTATTTCTATCTCTAACTTCCTTAATTTTAATCATAGTAAAAAGAAATATAAGCGTGGAAATTGGTCCAAATAGAGCGATAACTAAAGCTACATCTAAATATTTAAATGAAACAACAGCTAATAAAAATCCTGCTTCAAGTACTGCAAACATTATTATTTTATCCAATGGCTTAATCAATGAAATAATGCCTAAAGCACCTATAAACATTAAAATTATAGATATTGTTGTTATATTAATAAAGTCTAAAGGGTTCATAAATTCACCAACATAATATTATACAAATATTTAATGTTTTTTGCTTTCTCCATTTATTTTTTAAAGTCATTCCTCTAAAACAATTTCATTTTCCAATCTATTTAAAGTATAAGCAATTGCATTAGAACCAATAGTTGATGTGATAAAGAATGTTACTGCTACAATAAGACCAAAAGGGCTGTTAACAAATAATGCAATTAAAGCTGAAACAGCAAAATCAATGACATTTACATATAGCATTCTTTCAGCTCGATCTTTAGCTAAAAGTGCTCTAATGGCCATTATGATAATTATTATTCCAATAATTTCATTTATCATATAATCATCCATTTAAATAATATAATTGCTTATATTTAATATAATTTCTTTATTTATTAATTAGAAATTTTATCTTAAATTATTTTTATTTATTTAATTAATTTTTGTATATATAATTTATAAAATTATAATATATTTAATTATATAAAATATATTTATTATATAATTTTTATAATTTTATTTTATAATTTTTATAATTTTTTTTATAATTTTTATAATTTTATTTTATAATTTTTATAATTTTATTTTATAATTTTTATATTTTTTTTATATAATTTTTATAATTTTTTTATAATAATATTTAGATAATTTTTATATTTTATATATTATAATAATTATGTAATTGTTATAATTCATGATTATTTCAATTTTGTATATCTTCCCATTACTTTAGCTATCTTTCCAAGTAATTTAGAAGAACTTGGATGGTGTAAACCTTGAATAGTAGTTATAGCTAATACCATTCCAACCACAAACATTTCAGGAGTTAAACCTATAAATGAACATAAAACAACAATGATAGTTGTGCTTATAGCACCAGTAGTTCCAGCATAACCTGGGTCTGCACATAGTCTATTTCCTATATAAACAAAGAAAGTAGCTATTAAACCTCCCTCTATTCCAATTAACATAACACCAATTGAAGCAAGCAGAGTTCCTGCAGAAGCATCTGGAGAACATAAGATATTACCTTGGAAAAATCCTCCTGATAAATCCCCTCCTCTTTTTTGGATGTCGCGACCAACGATGTCGGCACCTTTAACACCAGGAGATTCAGGTAATCCCATAAAAGTATCAATAAGAACAAAGTTCAACCAAGCTATGATTGCAGCAATGATTATACCTAATATTTCATTCATTGTTAACCTCCTCAGTTTCGAAGGATTCTTTATTTTTTAATGGTTCTTTATTATTTAAAAGGCCTTTATTATTTAATGGTTTTTTATTATTTAAAAGGTCTTTATTTTCTAAATCATTAGAAGAAATTTCCTCTTTACTAATAGGTTGTGGAAAGACAAAATCAAATATGAATTTAATAAATAGTCCAGAAACAATACCCCAAAATATAGCTAAAACCATTCCATTATAAATCCAAAAGAAATTGACAGAAAAACAAATAGCTAAAAAGCCCACAGCAAATATAGGAGTTGGAAATATTGCACTTTTCTCATATGAAAATCTAATGGGTTTTTTAGGAAGTAAAGGCAAACCTAATACTAATGCACTTAAAATAGAAGTAACTATAGCTATTAAGTAACTTAGTAAAAGGTATGTTACATTTACATGAATAATCATGTATAAATTTAAGACTTAATATATATATAAATGTTGTTACTTGAACTTATGGGAAAACATTTATTAATTAAAATTTGTTGTAAAATATGATTTTATTTAATTTAGTTTTATAATTTAAAGTTAATATTTCTTTAATTTGATTTATAAGTTTTTTATTAAATATAAAAATATAATATTTCTTAAATCTACTAAAATCTCATAAACATTATTTTAAATCTAAAAATATAAATATTAAATTATTAAAATATTAATTTAAATTTTTCATTTAAATATTAAATTTAAATTTTTTATTAAATATTAAATTATATTTATTATCTAAAATTCTACATTAAATGTTTTTAAATAATGTATTTTATAAATAATTTATTATATTATAAAAATAAAATAATATTATAATAAATAAATCTATATAAATTGAATAAAATATAATCTATAAATCTATATAAAATGAATAAAATATAATCTATAAATCTATATAAATTTTAAATTATATAAAAAAAATATTTTAAAAAATAAAAATTTAATATAATAACTATATTATTAAAAAAAATATTTTAAAAAATAAAATATTATTATAAATAATTATAGTATAATAGGTAGTTTTAATGAAAAATAAAAAAATCCTTATTACTGGGGGATTAGGTTTCATAGGATCCCATATTGTTGAAGAATTAATCGATAACAATCAAATAATTATAATCGATAATAAATCTTCTGGAAAACTTGAAAACTTAAATAACCCTAATCATAAAAATTTAAATTTAATCATTGAAGATTTAAATGAAATGGATCTTACCCATTTAACCACTCTTTTAGAGGGTGTTGATTATGTATTTCATTTAGCTGCTTTTGTAAGTGTGCCTATAAGTGTTGAAGAGCCAATATTATCTAATAAAAATAATGTAGATGCAACGGTTAAATTACTTACTGCTTGTAAAGATGCAAATATATCTAAGTTTGTTTTTTCATCTTCTGCAGCAGTTTATGGGAAAAATCCCAATATTCCTTTAAAAGAAACAGAGGATTTAATGCCAAGTTCTCCTTATGCTGCCTCTAAAGCATCTTGTGAACTATATTGTCAATCTTTTTTTGAAAGCTATGGTTTATCTACCATTTCTCTTCGATATTTTAATGTTTTTGGACCTCGTCAAGATGTGAATTCTCAATATGCTGCAGTTATTCCTAATTTTGTCCATTCACTTATTACTTGTAAACAAGCTATTATATATGGTGATGGAGAACAAAGTCGAGACTTTGTTTATGTTAAAGATATTGTTAAAGCTAATATTGCAGCAGCTCAAAGTGATTATAATGGTGTTGTGAATATAGCTTCTGGTGAAAAAATAACCATAAATCAACTGTATAGAATTGTTAAAAATACTATTGGTTCAAACCTTAATCCAATTTACAAAAAAGAACGCTCAGGAGATATAAAACATTCTTTAGCTAATGTGGAAAATATGAAAAATATTGGATTTAAAGTTGATTCTTCCAAATTTACGAAGAATCTTGAAAAAACAGTAGACTGGTTTAAAGACTCAATGTAATAATATATATTCCAGTATATTATTATGTTCTAAAATAATACTAAATATTGTGAAAAAATGAGTGCTATAAAAGAAACTTTTAAAAATACCAGCTGGTTACTTATTTCTCAAATAATTACAAGTGTTTTTGGTTTTGTTTGGATTGTTTTATTAGCTAGATATTTAGGTGTTTCTGATTTTGGAATAATGAATTTTGCTATGTCTCTTACACTAATCATGAGTATTTTTATTGATTTAGGAATTACTCTTTATACTACAAGAGATTTATCAAGATATCCTAATTTAGCAGAAAAATATATTGGAAATGCAATTCCTCTTAAAGCTTTTTTATCATTTATTACATTTATAGCTACTTTAGCAATTCTATATATAAGTAATTTTAATTTGTTAACAACAGAAATAGTTTTACTATTTTTAATAAATACTGCATTTTTAACTATGGGTGATTTATTTAAAGGAGTATTTCAGGCATTTGCTAAGCAAAAATATCAATCTTTTGGGATAATAATAAATAGTTCCTTGATTTTAATTGGAACATTTCTTTTAATTTACTTTAATCTTGGTTTAGTTTTCGTTGCTTTAGCATATATTAGTGGAAGTGCAATATCTTTAATTTATTTATATATTAAATTGAGAGATAAAATTATTATACCAAAATTTGAACTTGACTTTAGTTTTTGGAAACAATCTATAAAAAAATCTATTCCTTTTGGAATAACAATTATATTTACTACAATATTTTATCTAATTGATACGGTAATGCTTTCATTTATGAGTGGAAGTTTTGCTGTTGGAATCTATAGTTCAGCATATAAAATAATAACAGTTTTTACAACCCTATATACTGTTTATACATTTGTTGTTTTTCCATTAATGTCAAAATTCTATAAAGATTCTGAGAATCTTTTAAGGATTTCATATGAAAAGTCTGTAAAATACTTAATTATGATGATGCTACCAATAGCTATAGGCTTAACTATATACTCTCATTATGTAGTTACATTGATTTTTGGAAATGAATATCTCTTATCAGGAGATGTTTTAAGAATACTCATTTGGAATGTTTTATTCCTTATGGTAAATGGAGCTTCTACAAGTTTATTAAATTCATCTAATAATGAAGTTGCTGTTACAAAAATAAATGGAATTGCATGTTTAACTAATGTAATACTCAATTTAATTTTAATCTATTATTTAAGCTATATTGGAGCAAGTATAGCTACTGTTATTACTGGATTTTTGATTTGTATTTTAATGTCTTATATAATAATAAGAGGTAAATATAAACCAAATATATCTTTAATTTATGATATAGTAAAAATATCCATTTCTGGATTAATCTTTGGTGTGATTATATTTTTAGCTAATTTAAATTTCTGGATAGCTATTCCAGTAGGTATAGTTATTTATTTAATAGCTTTATTCTTGACTAAATCACTTGATTCAACTGATAAAGCTATTTTAAGAGAGATAATTGGTAAATAATATTTAAATACTTTTTTAAAATAAATTTTTAAATATACTTCTTTTCACTTTTTATTTTTAAAAAAATTATATATTTAAAAATTATATAAATTTAAAAATTATTAACTAACAACTGTTAGCTTTATATACTTTAAAAAATAATACTAAACTAACAAACACTAGTTAGTAAAAATTAATAAAAAAATCAAATATAATGAAATAATAAAAAAAATTTTAAATGGAGGATTATTGAATATGGAGAAAAATTCATCAGTTTCTACAAAAGAAAAAATATTTGAAGTATCTATAGACTTATTTTCAAAAAAAGGATATGATAAAGTTAGTATTCGTGAAATAGCTAATAATGTAGGGATTAAAGAAAGTTCTATATACAATCATTATTCTGGAAAAGAAGATATTTTAGATACAATTTTTGAATATTATAAAGAAAATATGAAAAAAACTAAAACTTACTATGAAGAGGTAAATTGTATCCCTGCAAAAATCAAACCAAAAGACTTTTATCATTATGGTTCAGAAGCTATAAAAATTCAATTTAAACGAGAAAAAATGAGTAAAATTTTACGATTAATATTTATAGAACTCTATCACAATGAGAAAATTCGAGACTTCTTTAGAGAAGAACTTATTAATCGCCCTATACACTTTTGGTCATCAGTTTTTAAATTATTCATAGAAAAAAATATTATCAAAAATGTAAATCCGAAAAAATTAGCTAAGAGATATCATAAATATGCAATATTTTTACTATTTGAATCAATGATACTTAAATATGATGAAAATTTAAAAGAATCGACCATGGAAGAAGTGTTTTTTGAAATAGAAGAATATTTCAATTTTATTTTAAATTTCGTTACTATAGAAAATAGTAAATTGTGAAAAATCAAAATGAGGAAAAATTATGAAAACTTTAATTGTATATTATTCAAGAACTGGAGTTACAAAAAATACTGCAGAACTTATATCAGAAAAAATAGATTGTGAGATAGAAGAAATAAAAGATACTAAAAATCGATTAGGAGTCCTTAACTATATTAAATCTGGAAAAGATGCAATGACATCAACACTTACTAAAATAGAATCCATTGAAAATAATCCTTCACAATATGATTTAGTTATAATAGCTAGTCCTGTGTGGGCAGGAACAATGGCTTCACCTATATTAACATATCTAACTGAAAATAAAAATAAATTTAAGGAAGTTTGTTTTATCAGTACTTGTAAATCCACATGTGAAAAAGCATTAGAGGATATGGGTAAAATTACAGAGAAAGAACCTATAGCTACAATGTTTGTTGATAAACATGATATTGGTCAAAAGTTAGAAGATAAAGTGGATTTATTTGTTAAAAAAATTAACAAGATTGAATAAATGAATAAAATCAACAAAAATAACAAAAAAATAAAATCAACAAAAATAACAAAAAAATAAAATCAACAAAAATAACAAAAAAATAAAATCAACAAAAATAACAAAATAATAAAATCAACAAAAATAACAAAATAATAAAATCAAAAAAAATAACAAAATAATAAAATCAAAAAAAATAACAAAATAATAAAATTAATACTTAAAAAAAGAAGTTGAGAATATGGAAAAAAACAAAAAAATTTTAATTATTATTGCAGCTATAACCATAATTTTAGCTACAATCATTATTGTAAGTGTAACAGTTGGTCCAATGCTATTTATGACCCCTAGTGAAACTGAAAAATTCTCTAATTCAAACATCCATATTTTAAAAGACAATATAAACAATGTTTATATAATTAATTCAAGTGATGGTTATATAGTTATAGATGCAGGTTACGATTTAAAAACAGTCCAGGATGAATTAAAACATTTAAATATTAATACCTCCGATGTTAAACATATTTTTCTAACCCATAGTGATTATGACCATGTAGATGGAATTAGTTTATTTAAAAATGCAAAAGTATACGTAAGCGAAGATATGTTAGAAATAAATGAATCAAAAATAATATCTTTTGAACGAAATTCTTTAGACAATGCAATCAATATTGATAATGTTATATTGCTGGGTAATGAAGAGTTAGAAATAGGGGATGTGAAAATTAAATCCATCAAAACACCTGGGCATACACCAGGACATATGGTTTTTCTCATTGATGATAAATACTTATTTACTGGTGATGCTCTTGAAATAAGTGAAAATAAATTAAAAATACATCCATTTACTATGGATGAGAAAAAAGCTAGTGAATCTATAAAGATTATTAAAGAGGTTATTAAAGATATTACTAAACATGAGGGTTATGTTTTCACAGCCCATTATGGACATTATAAAGCTCAGAATTTAAATTTAAATTAAAATTTGCTTTATAATATTTATAATAATTTAAATATTTATTATTAATTTTTAAATATTTACTATAATTTTTAATAATAAACATGTATTATGATAATATATTTAAATATATTAAAAATAATTCTAAATAGTAATATATAAAATAATCAAAATAAATAATAAATTATATATAATTTAATAATAATTGAAATTTAAATAATGTAATTATATTTAATTTAAATAAATAAACTAAAAATCTTATTAATATAATTATATTTAATTAAATAATAGACTAAAAATCTTAAATAAATAAATAATTTAAAAGTGATTCTATGTCATTTATATCATTAATTTTCAAAAATCCTTTTCGAAATAAAAGCAGGGCTCTTCTTGCTATTATTGGAATTGGAATAGGTATAGCTACAATTGTGGCACTTGGAGCTATTACAGCAGGTTTAAGTTCAACCATGGATGACACTCTTCATGCAGGAGGATCTGATTTTTCTATAAGTGGAAAAGACAATGACACAAGTACAACCAATCCATTTGGAACAGCTACATTTAGTGAAGATTGGGTTTCTATAATCGAAAATGTTACAGGAGTTGACAGTGCTGCGGGAGTTTATATTGGAATGGTTTCTGTTCCAGATGCTCGTTTCTTTACATTGATAGGTCTTGATCCTAATGCTACTGGTTTTGCAGACTTAAGAATTACAGAAGGCCGATTATTTTCTGAAGAAGGAAATGAATTAGTATTAGGTAAACTATCAGCAGAACGCCTTAATAAAACAGTGAATGATACTATTAAGGTAAATGATGAATATTATGACATAACTGGAATTTTTGAAAGTGGTGATGCTAATCAAGACAGAGGAGCATATACTACAATCAATAATGTTCAAAAATTACTGGATGATGAAGGAAACATAAGTATGATTTATGTTAAAGTTGATAGTGGTGCTGATGTTGATGAAGTTACAAAAAGAATTGAGGAAAAATATGGAGATAACATTACTACTGTAACTTCTATTTCTGATATAGAAACTATAGCTAATGCATTGGACATGGTTAACAGTGCCTCTTTTGCAATTTCTCTTTTAGCTATTGTTATTGGTGGAATTGGAATAATAAATACTATGATAATGTCAGTCTATGAACGGACAAGGGAAATTGGTGTTTTAAAAGCTGTTGGTTGGAAAGGAAGAAGAATCCTTGGAATGATACTTGGAGAATCAATTGTACTTACAATTACAGCGGGAATATTTGGTTCTCTACTTGGAATTGCGGGAATTGAACTACTTAGCTATTTAGAAATTTTAGGAGGAATGACTCCTATCTATACTATAGACATTTTCATCCAAGCATTTACAGTAGCTATTGTTGTTGGTTTAGTTGGAGGATTTTATCCAGCATGGAGAGCAAGTAGACTTCCACCTACAGAAGCATTGAGGTATGAATAAATTAGTTTTGGAGGTGATTTTATGAGTAATTCTAATATTGGAAATATGGATAACAGTACAAATATAGTTGAAATTAAAGGATTAGAAAAAAGCTATGAAAAAGGTAGGATAAAAGCTTTAAATGGAATTGATTTAGAAATAAAAAAAGGTGAATTTGTTTCAATCATTGGTCCTTCAGGATCTGGAAAATCAACTTTGCTGAATATGCTTGGAGCTTTAGATATAGCTAATAGTGGTAGTATTAATGTAGCAGGATATGATTTAACTAAAAAGAAAAGACTTGATCAGTTTAGATCTAAAAAGATTGGATTTATTTTTCAACTTCACAATCTTATACCAAATATTTCAGTACTTGAAAATGTAGAAATCCCAATGTTTGAAGGGAAATTATCTGGAAAGATGAGAAAAGAAAGAGCTTTAGAGTTATTGAATTTAGTCAGTTTAGAAGATAAAGCTAAAATTAGACCTACAAAACTATCTGGTGGAGAAAGACAAAGAGTAGCTATTGCAAGAGCTTTAGCTAATGAACCAGAAATAATATTAGCTGATGAACCAACAGGATCACTTGATTCAAGAACAAGCAAAAAGATTCTTGAACAGTTGAATAAACTCCATAAAGAAAAAAATGTAACTCTCATTATTGTTACTCATGATATGAATGTAGCTAAGTTAGCTGACAGAGTTATTGAAGTTTTAGATGGCAAAATATTAAGTTCAAGTGATAATTCATTGTTAGATGATAGTATTAAAATCGAGGAATAATTTTTTTCATATTTCTTGAGAGGAAAATATGTCTTAATTTCTAAAGAGAAAAAATATGTCTTAATTTCTAAAGAGGAAAATATGTCTTAATTTCTAAAGATAAAAAATATGTCTTAATTTCTAAAGAGGAAAATATGTCTTAATTTCTAAAGAGGAAAAATATGTCTTAATTTCTAAAGAGGAAAAATATGTCTTATGTAGTTAATTTCAAAGAAGTTTCCACTATCGGTTTAGAGTCTTCACAAGTATCACAAGCCCTTGCAGGACTACGAGCTAATGAAGCTCGCTACTTTATGAATAAATATAAACATGAATTTACTGTTGTTCCTGTAAGTGATGGTAAGGAAACACTTGAATATATTGAAAAAATTTTAAAAGAAGAACGTGATATAGAAATTCTCTCAAAACCATTAGAAACTTCAGAGTTTCAAATAGATAATATAAAATTTGCTTATGTTTTCTATGAAAGTGGACTTGAAATTAATGTTTTATATCCTATTGATAATCCTAAAAGGCGAGCTGTTGGACTGAAACTTTCTGAAGGAATGGAAGTACCTCATGAATTAGAAGAAAAATTTAAATTTGCTCATCAAAAGTCTAAATTAGCTGGAACAATCAGAGGGTCTTTTTTTGTTATTAAAGGAGAATATTGATTTTTTACTATAATAACTCCAAAATTTCTTTTGAAACACTTAAAGCCAACTTTATTTGAGAATTAGAATTATTTTCATAATTTTTAAAAATAAGTTTTACATCCTTATTTAATATACCAATCTGACCAATAGATCTAATAGCTTCCCATTGAATTTCAGAATAATCTTTGTAACTTTCAAGAATTTTAATCACTAATTTTAATGCATTTTTTTCTTTTTTAAATCCACTTAATGATCTAACTATTTTCCAAATTACGGTTAGATTATCATTTATGTTAAATATATTTAAATTTTTAGAATTAACTACAAGAAACAAATCTTGAAGAGAATATAAAGCTCTATAATCATTATTCTTATAAGCAATTGCTCCAATTGCATCAACTGCTTGTTCTTTTACAAAATTACTATAATTATCCGAATAATCTTCTAAAAGTTCAATTAAAAATGGAGTAGGTGTATTACCCATTTTAGCTAATGTTCGAGCAGCTAAGTCTCTTGGAAGAGGAAAACTTTTTTTATCAAAGTACTTTTTAGGTAGTTCTTTCTCTTGATTGTTTCCAATCTTTCCAAGTAAATCAATTAAATATGGAATAGCTTCTTCACCATATGAAGCTAAAGAATCAGAAATAGCTAATCTTGTATAAAGAGCTTTTTCAATTTTAAAAGCTTTAGCTAATGATTTGATAGCTAATTTATTATTTTTAGTATTTTTATTTTTTAATAAAGTAGCAGCTATAGTTCGTTTTTGAGAATTTTCATCATTTAAAAGAATAATTAATTCTTTTATTGTTAACTTTTCATAGTTAGCTAAATCTTCTTTAGATATTTCTCCTCTTTTTTTACGAGAAATAGCTTTTTTATTAAAATCATTATTTTTCATTATATTTTCTTTTTGTTTAAAATATATAAATAATTTTTATTTTTATGAAAAAATATATAAAAAATTTATAAAAAATTATAAAAATATTATAAAAATATTATAAAAATATTATAAAAATATTATAAAAATATTATAAAAATATTATAAAAATATTATAAAAATATTATAAAAATATTATAAAAATCAATATAAAACTAATAAAAATATAAAAAATTATTTAATATTAATAAATTAACTAAAAATTAATATACAACTTTAAACAAATATTAACAATATGTTTATGTCTAAAAACACCTACTTAAAAAAATTAACTGATAAAATACAAATGAAATCAGTAAAAGTAGGTAAAGATTTAGATGGTAGTACACCACCTTCAGTTTTTATAGGTAGATGGTCATACCCTAAAGTATATGCTGGACCAATGATGGTAGCTGAAACTGGAGACACAGCTATTATGGACTCACCAGAATCTTGGATTGGTGAGAATAAAACCCAAGAAGATATAATCAATTATAGATTAAACCTTGTAAGGGGAAAACAATTGATAAAAATTGATGATCTTGAAAACCCATTTATAGAAAAATTACAGGATATTTCTCTATCTTCAAAGTCAACAGACACTGAAGCTAAATTTGGGAGACGACCTGTTGGAACTTCATTTACTGAAGACAGTACTCCTCATGGACCAAGTGCAGTTATAGAAAAATTTGATATTGATAGTGTAAAGTGGGACAGACAGTTAGAGAAAACTTTTTATGATACTGACTTAAAAGCTACTGAAGCTGTTATAAACCTTCACAATGAAGAAGTTCCATTTTCAGCCATGCAAAAAGCATTTTCGGTTGGAGCTATTGGAACTGGAAAGCTAAGAAAGTTAGTTCCAACCAGATGGTCGATTACAGCATGTGACAGTTCAATAGCTAATACATTACTTAAAGAAGTTAGACATTACCCTATTTTAGATACAACCCGAGTCTATGAATTTAGTAGCTTAAAAAATTATTACGCAATTATTCTCTTGCCAATGGAATGGCAATATGAGTGGATGGAAGCATTTATAAAAATATTAGGTAAAGAAGAGATGATTTTTTCAGATTATGAAACTAATACTGATAAAAAAGAATATTCACGTGTTGGTGGTTGTTTCTATACTTGTAAAATGGCAGTATTAGATTCATTAGCTAAACAAAAATTGCAGGCAGGAGTTATTGTACTTAGAGAAGCTTATTCAGGTTATGTTCCTCTTGGAGTTTTTAATGTAAGAGAAAATGTGAAGTATGCTATGGAGCAAGATTACAAAGAATTTGAAGGTCTTAAACAATCTTTAGAATACATAGGTACTAAACTAAAAATTCCTATAAACAAGTATGTAAAAACTAGTGACCTTCTAAAAGAATTACTACAATCAAGACAAACTACATTAGATAACTTTTTTAAAAAGGACACTAAATATCAAAATTAACATATACAAAAATATATAAAACAAAATAAATAACCATATACAAAAATATATAAAACAAAATAAATAACCATATACAAAAATATATAAAACAAAATAAATAACCATATACAAAAATATATAAAACAAAATAAATAACCATATACAAAAATATATAAAACAAAATAAATAACCATATACAAAAATATATAAAACAAAATAAATAACCATATACTAAAATATATGAAACTATATAAATATGCATATATTTAAATATATGAAAAAAGATATTTATATTAATAATTTATTTTTTGCATAATAGATTCTAATAAATAAAAAAATGATATAATGACATTTGAAAATGATTTAAGTAACTATATAACTTTAAAACAGAAAGAACTCCCCGATTTAATTAAAAAAATTCAAAATTTTAATTACAGAGAAGATTATTATCAAATTAAGAAATATTTAGATGATTTTTTAAATGAAGAAGAGAGTCATAGAGTTATTGTTATGCCTGGAATTCGAGGTGTTGGAAAAACAACTATCCTTTTACAGTTATATGATTATCTACTTAATGATGAAAAGATTGATAATGAAAATATTCTTTATATTTCAATGGATCAAATTGTTGGATACTTTGATACAAATCTTTTAAAATTTATAGATACTTACTTAGAAACTGTCCACAATACCACTCAAGTAAATCTAAATAAAAAATTATTTATCTTTGTAGATGAATGCCACTTTGACAAACAATGGGGATTATCTGGAAAAATCATTTATGATAATACAAAAAATATATTTTTAATATTTACTGGTTCTTCTGCTATTGAAATGGAAATTAATGCAGATATAGTTAGAAGAATTTCAAAACAAACAATTTACCCAAATAATTTTAAAGACTATTTAGAATTAAAACACAATATAAATACTGATTATAATTTCTCAAAGAGTTTAGAGCAGATGATTTATTTTGGAGAAGATAGGTATGTTAAAAAAGCAATGGAATTAGAACAAAAGGTTTATAATCAATTATCTCCTTTAAATAATTATCCTCATATAGAATTTAATAATTTTTTAAAAACTTATGGTCTAGCTTCAAGCCTAAAATTTGAAAAAGGAGAAGCATATAGGGAAATTATGGGAATTATAAACAAGGTTATTGAAAGTGATATTCCTTCAGTTAAATCATTTAAAACTTCTACAAAAAATAATATTAAAAGAGTAATTTTATATTTGGCTCTTCAAAAACCGGGTTCTACATCCATTGGAAAAATAGCTAGTTATTTGTCAATATCTCCAAAATTAGTTCATGATATTTTATATGCTTTAGAAAAAACTCAATTAATATTTAATGTGAAACCATTTGGTGGTGCTGGATTAGTTGCAAAAAAACCTTGGAATTATTATTTCCTAAGTCCCTCTTTAAAATCAGCTATTAACTATGACATCGGAAGATTTAACTTAGACAACAGAAAATGCTTAGGATCCCTTGCAGAAAATTATGTGGCTTCATCTCTACTTAAAATGAAACAAAAAACATTTAGTTTAATGGGTTTATTTTACCCTACAGAAAAGGGTGGTTGTGATTTTTTACTTAGAACTAAATTAGACGACATAGTCCCAGTAGAAGTAGGTATTGGAAAAAAAACAAAAAGTCAAGTAGTAAAAGCAATTAACAAATATAATAGCAATCATGGAATTCTTATTTCAAATAGACATCATAGAATAAAACACATTGATAATATTATATATGTTCCTTTAACTAGCTTTGGGTTTCTTTAAAATAAAAATCATAACATTTATATTAATTAAAAAATTTCATATATACATTAAAAAATAGGAAAATAATTAAAAAAATATTCAAAAATAATTAAAAAATAATTATAAAATGATTAAAAAATAATTATAAAATAGGAAAATCAAATGAAACTTATATATAAAGAAACTTCACAAGAAACAAAAACTAAAATGGCTGAAATAGCTAAAAATCCTGAAATAGCTAATGAAATTGATTATGAAACAGAAGCTAAATCAAAAATATTAGCTAAAACACATCATGAATATTGTGAAATAGTAAATAGTGGAAATGCCGCTATTATGGTAGCTATGAATGCTATGGATGGACCAATTATAATTCCAGATCAGGGAACTTGGCATGGATTTAAACAAATAGCTAAATTCTTAAGTAAAGAGATAATAACTATAAAAACTGATTTAGGTATAATAAATGAAGAAGTTTTAGATAATTTTTCAAAAGAAAATCCTTCAATTTTATCTAATAAAAATAATAAAAATTCTCTATTTTTAACAAGTTTTGCAGGATATACAGCAGAACAACCTATAAAAGAAATAGCTAATTGGTGCAGCGAAAACAATGTAACTTTAGTCGAGGATGCTTCAGGATCAATTACAGATTATAAAAAGAAATTAGCTAATGGAAAATATTCAGATGTTATAGTGGCTTCAACCTCCAAACCAAAGGTAATCAATGTTGGAGATGGAGGATTTATAACAACTAATGAAGACAATTTCTTTGAAAAATCAAACCTCTTACTTAAAATAGCTAAATCAAATGATATTACTAAATGTGGAATCGGGACTGAAATTGATTTTGCTGAAAGCAACTTAAAAAAAACACTTAAAGCTACTGAATATATTAAAAATAATCTGGATAATATTGTTCATCCTGATAAAAGAGGAACAAATGTTATTATAAAAAATGATGATAAGGATTTAGCTAAAAATTTAAGAAATGAATTTGATTTAGGTGGAAAGTCTATTATAACTAAATGTCCTAATTATAATAGATTAAAAGTTAAGGGAGTAGCTATTGAAATAAAAAATATTGATACTTCTTCTTTAACAAAAGAAAATTTAGATGAAATTATTGATATCATTAAAGTACACATATAAATATATTATATTTATTATTATAATTATTTTTTATATATTATATATCTCCTATAATTTATATTATATTTATTATTTATCATTTAATTCTAAAATTAAATATTAAAATAAATTTTTTTATAAAAATAACAGTTTAAATAAAATTTATAAGCAATTACTTAATTTTAGAAAAGTATATATGTAATAAAAATAAAGCTAAATGTAATAAAATATTTGTCTAAAATTAATTTTAAATAAATAATTGTGAAAAAATTATATTAGAAAATGAATCTCAAAAAATAAAAAAATAAGAAGTTAGGAAGTTTAAAAAACTTCCAGACATCCAATATAACACAATAAATTATATTATTTTTATATTATATAAATCTTTCTAAAATAATAAAAAAGAAATCCGTGGATTATTAATCTCCGAAGTAAATAACGACTTGAATTTTAATTTAAACCAAATTTAAAAAAAAGTTATTCTAAAATAAATATTAATAATAAAAAAATCGAAAGATAGGAAGTTTAAAAAAACTTCCAGACATCGAACATAACACCAATTAAAATATTAATTATTATATTATATAAATTTAACTAAAATAATAAAAAAGAAATCCGTGGATTATTAATCTCCGAAGTAAAAAACCGACTAAAATAGTCGATAAAGATAGTAGTAATACTATTTTATAAATGGAAGTCAAGACATCCTATATAACATAAAAATCATGTCTGACTTTACTAAACTTTGGAGGTGATATTCATGACATTATCCGAACTTATTAGTACAATTTTATCCATTGTGTTAAAATTTGGAACATGATACTAATTATCACCAGATTAAGAAGTAAATGATAGACACTTCGGAATTGTAATCCACGATATTATATTATTAATTAATTATACTTAAAACTTTATATAAAAATAAGCATCATAACTCAACAATTAACTCAGAAGTTTTATCAATCAATATATCCTCAATATCCATAATAGCTAATTCCTCATCAGAAATCCCATAAACTTCTTTTAAAATCGAAATATCTCCATCTAATACACTATCAGCTATAGTAAAAATATTAGCTAATTCATCAATAAAGTAATCTGGACAGTTAATTAAAATAGCTATTATATCCATTTCACCTTCTTTTAAACCTAAAATCTCTAAAGCTTTGGAAATTTGTCTTTGGGCAGAAAGCCTAACACAAATTTCAATACCTAAATCATTAGCTAAGTTTTCTTTTCTTTTAAAAGCTAATATTCCATGAATAATTCCATGAAGAAGATGTTTCTCACCAGCTATTGCTTTCCCATCAATTAACTGAATTACACAACCATCACAACAATTTGATTGTATTGAATCAACTTTTTTTAAAATATCTTGAATACCTTCAATATTCCCTTTAAACCCTTGAATATCAATATTTTCTTCAATAGCTAAGTTTTCAAAAAGTTGAAGATTTTCAATGTTTTTCAATTTAACACCTAGAAATTTATCATAAATTTTTTATTATGTAATATGATTCTTATTATGTAATATAATTCTTATTATGTAATAAATTTTATAACATTGCGAGTATGTAATATGATTCTTATTATGTAATATGATTCTTATTATGTAATATGATTCTTATTATGTAATAAATTTTATAATATTGCAAGTATATGATATACTTCTTATTATATTTTAAAATCAAAATTTATAAATAGAAATAAATATTAATTATCCTCTAAAAGCCTATTTACACCACTTAAATAAGCTTCTACACTTGCATTTATAATATCTGGCTGAGTACCTCTAGCAGAAATAATCTTATCTCCAAGTCGTAATTTAAGAATTACATCTATCAGTGCATCAGTACCTCCAGTTATCGCATCTACGTGATATTCTTCCAACTCAACATCAGCAAAGTCAGATATTCCTTTTTTAACAGCTACTAAAGCTGCATCAACAGGACCTACACCTACACCTGCTTCTAAAATGTCCTTATCATCAATTTTAAGTTTAATTGATGCTGTTGGAATGACTTTATTACCCGAAACTATTGTAACCTCTTCAAGTTTGATTTTTTGATTTCTCTTAAATTCAAATACACTATCAGCGATAGCTTGCAGGTCTACATCAGTAACACATTTACCCATATCACCAAGTGCTTTAACTTTTTTAAATATTTCATCACACTGTTCATCAGTAGGATTATATCCAAGATCTGCAAGATTATTTCTTAAACCTTTAGTTCCAATATGTTTTCCCATAATGAATTTACGTTTGTGACCAACAAGTTCTGGAGTAATCGGTTCATAAGTTGAAGCATTTTTTATAACACCATCTGCATGAATTCCAGATTCATGGGCAAAAGCATTTTCACCAACAATAGCTTTGTTTGGTTGTAAATAAACTCCAGTAAGTCTTGCTACAAGACGTGAAGTAGAATAAAGTTCATGAATATTTATATCAGTTTCAAATTCCTCATCATGATTAGTATCTTTCATATGAGTCATGGTTAAAAAATCACTATCTTTATTATATAATGTATTTAAAGAAACTATAATCTCTTCTAAAGCAGCATTTCCAGCTCGTTCACCAATACCATTAATTGTACAGTGAAATTCAGTAGCTCCACCACGAATCGCACTTAAAGTATTAGCTACAGCTAAACCAAAATCATTATGACAATGTGCACTTAAAGGAGCTCCTAATGTAGCTAAAGAAGAATAAAAATTGAAAGACGTTTCAGGAGTTAACATCCCAACAGTATCACATGCACAAATCCTTTGAGCCCCAATATCAATACCTTCTGAGAATATTTTCTTTAAAAATTCCATGTCACTTCTTGTTGCATCTTCAGAAGAAAGCTCAACCCTTAAACCATGATCTAAGGCATATTGAGTAGATTCCATAGCTTGAACTAAAACATCATCTCTAGTTTTTTTAAGTTTATGTTCTATATGTAAATCAGATGTCGGAACAACAAGATGAATACTATCAACATCACATTCTAAAGCAGCATCAATGTCCCCTTTAACAGGTCTTGCAAAACTAGCTATTTCAGCACTTAAACCAGCGCTTGTAACTTCTTTAATAGCTTCCCTCTCACCAGTAGAGGTAATAGCTGAGCCAGCTTCTATAATATTAACTCCAATTTCATCTAGCTTTGTAGCTATTCTTAATTTTTCACTGGTAGTAAGTGATATTCCTGGAGTTTGCTCTCCATCTCTAAGTGTTGTGTCTAAAACTCTGATTTTCATCTTATCCCTAAATAAATATTATGAATATTATTAATTATATATTATAAAATTTTTTAAATAAAATATATCAAATATAGAATATACTTAATTTATAATATATAAGTTATGTGATTTGAAATTAATATATTTATTTATTAAAATAAAAATTTTATATAAGAAATATAGTAAAAATATAGCAAATTACTTAATTTTACGAATTACAGAAATAATCCGGGTTAAACTTTTATGCATTTTAATCCTATGTCTTTCTAGTAACTCAAAACCTAAATCATCTAACATTGAATCAAAGTCAAGATAATGTGGATGAGCAATACAAAGGTAAGCATTTTCTTTCATATTGTAATCAATACTTTCTAAAAATTGATGGAAAATCTTACCATCTTTAACTCCACCTGTTGAAGTAGAAATACCATATGGGGGATCTGTTACTACAGCATCTACTTTTTCATACAATTTTAACTCTCTAACATCAATATGATAAACTTCATAATCACTTTCATTTAAATCACAATAATCAAGTTTACTACAATAATCTAAATTAATTAGTGTTCCATTTTTCATATTCCAATTTATATCAGACCCAATTAATTTAGCTCCAATCATCCCACCTTCAATAAGAATACCTCCAGTACCACAAAATGGATCAAGCATAACTTGGCCTTCTTTTATATGAGCTAAGTTCACCATACATCTTGCAAGTTTTGGACTCATTGAACCTGGAAAGAAAAAAGGGCGTTTGTGAGGTTTAATATCTTGAAAATGTTTCTTATATAATTTAAATCTCTCATAAGCAACAAAAATTTCCTCTTTAGTAGCTACCACTCTAATAAAAGAATTCGGATTTTTTAAATTGACTTTAAAATCATTAACAATTTCTAAATCCTCCTTAAAATCATTGCTAACTTCTAATTTTTCATCATCTTCATCAATATTATAAGTTAAAATAAGATGCCCTAATCTTCTCTCTAAAGCAGGAGTATCTATTTCAACTTTATCAAATCTTTTAATTCTAACAACAAAATCGGAGGATATATAATTATCCCAATTAACCTTTTTAAATTTCTCTTCTAAATTAGGTTTTTGAGTTCTTAAAATAAGTTCATGTATTTCATGAGTATAAGCTAACCTTCTAATTAATAGCTTATAGTTTTTATAAAAATCATTCTTATTTAGAGATTTTAATAAAATTAAACCTCCTGTTAGAACTTCGATTTCACAGTCAATTTCTTCAGTAGCTAATACTGCTTTTACTTCAGCTAAAGGCAAAGTATCATGTTCTTGAGATTGAATAAGTAATAATTCCATAATATACCCTAATCAAATAAATAATATAATTAAAATTATATAAAAAATATATTAAAATTATATAAAAAATATATAAAAAATTATATAAAAAATATATAAAAAATTATATAAAAAATATATAAAAAATATACTAAAATTATATAAAAAATATATAAAAATTATATAAAAAATATATAAAAATTTTTTTTAACTATAATAAATTTAAAGCATTGCAACAAACATAATCAATATTAAAAAAATGATGATTGCTAAATAAATTATCCATAAAACAACTCCTAAAATCATTACCCCTATTTCAGAATTACTAAACTTTCTTCGAATAGGAAGATTGAATTCTTTAATCTTCCAAAATTCATTGATAGATTCTTGAACATTTATATAAACCCAAAAACTTATAAATAATCCAAAAAATACATGGATTATTGTATTTAAAACAGGAGAATAAGTTTCAATATTTTCTTCCTTAATAAAAACATTTATATCCTCAATTGTTTTGTAAAAAGCTATTATATTGGCTATGGGAATAAACATTGCCAATGTTCTAAATCCTGGACTAACATCTTTTCCTAAATCATCCCTTAAATAACAATTAGTTTTGTAAATCCAATAAAAAGAATATAATCCTAATGTAGAAATCATTAATAGGAAAAGTCTTCTTATAGGTAAAATTTTTGAATATTCTTTTGAAGGTAAATCCGATTTTTCTATTTTGCTTTCATTCTCACTCTCTTTATTAGGAATTTCATTATTATTAACATCACTTTTAGAATAATCTTCTGAATCGGTAGTAATTTTATCTTCTGATTCAGTAGTAATTTTATCTTCTGATTCATTAGTAATTTTATCATCTATAATTTCTTCATCTAAAGAAAGCCCATTGTAAATGTGATTTCGTGATACAGAATCATCAGAAAACAATTCTCTATAAATAGACTTCTTTACTTTTTCTTGAGATTCCATTATATCCTCCAAATTTGTTTCAATAAATCTATTTTAATAAATCTATTTAATAAATCAATTTTAATAAATCAATTTTAATAAATCAATTTTAATGAATATATTTTAAGTAATATGCTTTTATTTAAATACAATTTTAAATAAACCAATATTTAAGCAAATTCAATAGTACTTGGTGGTTTATCACTTATAGATAAAGAAACATGGGTAACTTCATCTACTTCAGAAGTGATTCTTTTAGATATGGTTCTAATTACAGACCATGGAAGTTCAGGTACATGAGCGGTCATAGCATCCTCTGATGAGACCATTCTAATTACCACTAAATAACCAAAATCTCTTTTGTCTCCTTTAACACCAGTAGCTTTAGTGTCTGTAAGAACTGCAAAATATTGCCAGAGGTCTTTTTCTAGATTATTTTTAATTATTTCCTCTCTAACAATAGCATCTGCTTTTCTACAGATGTCTAATTTTTCCTTTGAAAGATCCCCAATAACTCTAACACCAAGTCCTGGACCTGGGAAAGGTTGCCTATAAATAAGAGTTTCTGGAAGATTTAATTCAAGACCAATCTCTCTAACTTCACCTTTAAATAATTCCCGAACAGGTTCAATTATATCTAAAACCATTCCTCCAGGTAAAGCAAGGTTATGATGTGATTTTATCTTTCCTTCGGTTTCAATCCAATCAGGAGCTATTGTTCCTTGAACTAAAAATTTAGCTTCTATTTTTTCTGCTTCTCTTTGGAAAACATCTATGAAAACTTTTCCAATTATCTTTCTTTTTTCTTCTGGATCTTCAACACCTGAAAGTGCAGCTAAAAATTCATCACTTGCATCTACATATATAAAGTTTAATCTATCTTCAAAAGTATTGCAAACTTCTTCAACTTCACCTTCACGAAGAAGTCCATGGTTTACAAAAACAGCTACTAAATTATCACCAATAGCTTCTTTAACGAGTACAGAACAAACTGAACTATCCACTCCTCCAGAAAGAGCTATTATGGCTTTTTCATCTCCAATTTGATTTTTAATTTTTTCTATAGATTCTTTTATAAATTCAGTTGGATTTAACATAAAATGACACCTAAAAAATAATTTAATTTATTAAAATTTAATTAAAATAATTTAAATTTATTAAATTTAATTAGAATAATTTAAAATATAATATAAAATATATAAATTAATTTAAAACATAAATAAAATATATAAATTA
>Ga0082212_10001825_pt1 | contig 31404 bp, 32 predicted proteins | sample TergutNt197P3_FD_71548 | JGI IMG/M metagenome (GOLD analysis project Ga0082212, IMG submission 71548) | Neocapritermes taracua P3 segment gut microbial communities from Petit-Saut dam, French Guiana - Nt197 P3 | ecosystem: Host-associated > Arthropoda: Insects > Digestive system > Gut ...
ACGAACCAGGCATCGGAAAAATCATTGGTGGTGCCGGTCTTGCCCCCCACCGGCCGGTCCAGGGGCTTGACCGCGGTCCCGGTGCCGAAGGCCACCACCCCGCGGAGCATCCAGGTCACGGCGCAGGCCGCGCCAGGGTCCACTGCCGGTGTCCGTTCCGGCTCAAAGGTTTCCACAACCCTTCCGAAACGGTCCTCGATGCGGGTGATGTAGCGGGGCGCCACCCGGGTGCCCATGTTGGGAAAGGTGGAATAGGCCGTCACTATTTCGGGCATATGAAGGCCGTGGGCCCCCAGGGCTATGGCCAGGCTGGCGGGCAAGGTCTCGGTGATGCCCATGGCCCGGGCGGTGGTGAAGAGCGGTTCGAAACCCAGGCGGTCCAATATCTTGATGGAAATGAGGTTGCGCGAGCTGACCAGGGCCTGGAAGAGGGTCATGGGCCCCCTGAACTTGTCGTCGGAATTGACCGGCTTCCAACGGCGGCGGCTGCCCACATCCTCGACCACGAAGGGGGCGTCGATCATGATCGAACCCGGGGTGAAGCCATGTTCCATGGCCGCCGTATAAAGGATGGGCTTGAAGGAGGAACCCGGCTGGCGCTGGCTCTGGACGGCCCGGTTGAACTGGCTCTCGCCGAAATCGCGGCCGCCCACCATGGCCTTGACGTCGCCCGTGTCGGCATCCATACTCAAAAGGGCGGCCTGCAGGTCGGTGTTACGCTCCAGGACCATCTCCAGGGGCTCCGCCTCCCCCACCCAGGCGGCCAGGTCGGCCAGGTCCCGGGCCTCGGCCGACCGGGCTTCCGGGGACAGGCGCACCCAGACCACGTCGCCCCGGCTGAAGCGCTGGTCGGCTTTCAGCCCCCCCCTTAAGGCCCATAAGAGATCTTTTCTGGCCACCAGCCCGACATAGGGCCCCACGGCCACGGTCAGGGCGCCGTTTTTACCATCCACCTCCAGAACCGCCGCCTTGTAAAGACGGTCCGGAGACAGGCCGGTCTCGGGCAGGCTTTTTTCCAAGGCGGCCAGAAAGGTGAGCAAAGCTTCTTCCGTCTCCAGCCGGGCTTCCGGCCCCCGGTAGCCGCGCCGGCGGGCGTATTCCCACAGGCCCTGGGACACGGCCCGATCAGCGGCCCGCTGGGCTTCCAGGTTGACCGTGGTATAGACCTTCCAGCCGTCGTTGTAGAGGCTCGCGGCCCCGACCTTTTCCTCCATCAGGCGGCGGATGTGTTCGGTGAAATAGGGGGCTTCGAGGAGGTTGGGGTTGGGCCAGTCGCCCCGGATGTTGAGCACTTCGGCCAGGGCGGTGGCGTGCTGGGCCTCGTCGATGAAGCCCACGGCCAGCATGCGCCTAAGGCCGTGGGCCTGGCGATCGCGGGCCCGCTGAGGGTTGGCGACCGGATTGTGGCCGGGAGCCTGGGTGATGCCGGCCAGCATGGCCGCCTCGGCGATGCTCAGATCGGCCGCCGACTTGTCGAAGTAGGTGCGGGCCGCCGCCTCCACCCCGTAGGCGCCCCGGCCGAGGTATATCTCGTTGAGATAGAGGTGGAGAATGTGGTCCTTGCTGAAATCGCCCTCCAGGCGGAAGGCCAGGATCATCTCCCTGATCTTGCGGCCCAGCGTTCTTTCCGGAGTCAGCAGAAAGGCCCGGACCACCTGCATGGTGATGCTGGAAGCGCCCTGGGTGACCCGCCCCTCTTCCAGGGTGACCAGGGCCGCCCGGAATATGCCCCGGAAATTTACCCCTTTGTGGGTATAAAAGGCGGCGTCCTCCACGGCTATGAAGGCATTGCGGACCAAATGGGGGATCTGGTCCAGGGGCAGGACGAAGCGGCGCTGGTGATAATATTCGCCCACCACCCGGCCGTCATCGGAATAAAAATAGGTGACGGTGGGCGGGTCGTAATTCCTGAGCCCGGCCGTGGAAGGCAGGTCCTGGCCGAAATAGGCGTAGAGGCAGAACAGGGCCGTCAGGCCGGCCACGGCCGCCCCCAGGCCCAGCCAGAACAGGCCGACCAGGACCCGGGCCAGGGGGCCGCGCGGCCGGCGCGGGGCCGCCCGGCGCGGGGCCCGCATCTCGCCCGGACGCCGCCGCCCCCGCCGGGGCCGCCCGACATTGTCCCAGGCCGCCGGACCGGGGAAATCCAGGTCCGGGGCAAGATCAGGCTGTTTTTCAGGGTCGGCCATTAGAAGATTCCGGACATCAGTAATTGTTTATGGCTGAAAAATCCAGGTCGTTGACGGCCTGGGTCAGGGCTTCGCTCAAGACCTTGTCGCCGCCCATCCCGCCCAGAAGCTTAAGGCGGCTGGAAATGACGTGGGCCTCGGAAGTGGTCACGGCCGAAGCATCGCGATAGACCCTGGCGGTCAGGCTCACGGTGGCCGCCAGATCGCCCCCGGCCACGTCAAGGCTGAAGGTCCGGATGTCGATCTCCACTGTCAACTGGGCCGCGGGCCGCTGGGCGGTCACGATGACGTTCCGGGTGGTCAGCCGCCGGCTGACCGCCTCACGCACCGCGCTCGCGGTGGGCTGCCTGGTCATGGTCACCTCGGAGCCGTCGGGTATCCTGATCTTCAGGTCGAAGTGGTCGGCCCGGAGTTCCGGGAACAGCCCTTGGTCGCGGGCGGCCGGACCCACCAGATCCTGGATGGAGCGCTGGTCGTTGACCACCAGGAAAACGGTATAGTTCTTGAGGGCAATGGCCGGATCGATGGTGTAGACGACCTGCATTGATTTGGCCCCCAGGCAGGCGGCCAGGACCGCCAGGGCCAGGAACAGGGCCGCTCCCTGGAAAGGTTTTCTCACTTTTCACCTCCTGCCGAGAAATAAAAAAGAATGGCCGCGGCCATTATGACGTGGTCCACGGTCCCGGCCAGGACCAGGCGGCGCAGGGCCGCGGCCGGAACCAGGACCAGGTCCAGGTCCTCGTTCTCGTCAAAATCGGTGGGGCCGGCCTGGCGGGCGTTCTCGGCCGCGAAGACGTAAGCCGTGTTGCTCTGGATAGCCGGGTTGGGGCGGAAGGCGGCCATCTGGCGGAAGTTATCGGCAATGTAGCCGGTCTCCTCCCGCAGTTCCCGCCGGCCGGCCTCTTCGGGGGTCTGGCCGGGTTCGACGACCCCGCCGGGCAGTTCCAGGCTGACCTGGCGCGTGCCGTGGCGGAACTGGCGGACCAACAGGACCCGGCGGTCCGGAGTGAAGGCCAGAACCTGCACCCAGTCGGGACAGTCCAGGATGGTGAAGGGCTTGTCCCGGCCGTCCTTGGGCGAATTGAACCAATGCCGGCGCACTTCGAACACGGGCGTCTTAAGCACGCTTTCCTCGGCCGAAAGCGGCCAGTTGGTCAACTTCCGGGTCACCCCCCTACCACCACCTTTTTGTAGCGTTTCTTGCCGGCCCGGAGGACGACTTCCCCCGCGGCCAGCCAGGCGGCTTCCCGGACCGGGCGGTTTTCATCGTCCGGAGCGGCCGGGGTCTCGTCCAGGTAGGCCCCGCCCTGGCGGATGAGGCGGCGGGCCTCACCCTTGCTGGCCGCAAGCCCGGCCAGAACGAAGAGTTCGGCCAGGGTGGCCCCGGACAAGTCAGAGGCTTTAAGTTTGACCGTGGGCAGGTCGGCCGCCGGCCCGGCCGCGGCCGGGCCGGCCACGGCCGAACTGGTCTCCACCTCGCCGGCCGGATCGGCCGCGCCGAAGGCCCGGCTGGAAGCCGAAAAGGCCCGGGCCGCCTCAATGGGGGAATGACATAAGGCCGTGACTTCGTAGGCCAGGATCTCCTTGGCCCGGTTCAGGAGGCGGTCGGGCAGGGCCGCCAGGCGGGCCGTCTCGGCCAGGGGCAGAAAGGTGAAAAGGTTCAAGAGGTTGTGAACCTGCTGGTCGTCCACATTGCGCCAGAACTGGTAGAAGTCGTAGACCGGGGTCTTGGTCTGGTCCAGCCACACGGCCCCGGCGCTGGTCTTGCCGAACTTGGCCCCGGTCTTGGGATCCAGGAGCAAAGGGATCGTGGCCCCGTAGGCCTCGGCCCCGGCCACCCGGCGGATGAGCTCCACCCCGGCCACTATGTTGCCCCACTGGTCCTGGCCGCCCATCTGGAGCCTGTTGCCCTGGCGGGTATATAAGACCAGGAAGTCATAGGCCTGCATTACCATGTAGTTGAATTCCATGAAGGTCAGGCCATGATCCAGGCGCTGGCGGTAGCATTCGGCGGCCAGCATTCGGTTGACGGAAAAGTGGCGGCCGATATCCCGCAGAAAGTCCAGGTAATTGATATCCATCAGCCAGTCACTGTTGTCGACCATAAGGGCCCGGCCGCCCTCGAAAAGACTGATGAACCTGGCGGCCTGGGGCCGGATACCCTCCATGTTCCGGCTGATGTCCTCTTTGGTCATAAGTCTTCGGGAGTCGGCGCGGCCGCTGGGGTCGCCGATCATGGACGTGCCGCCGCCCATGAGGGTGACGGGGCGGTGCCCGGCGCGGTCCAGCCAGCTTAAGGCCATCAGGGGCAGAAGATGCCCAACGTGGAGGGAGTCGGCGGTGATGTCGAAGCCGACATAGGCCGTTACTTCCTCCTGGTCGAAGAGCCGGGTGAGGGCCGCCTCGTCCGTGCACTGATAAATAAAGCCCCGTTCGGCCAGGATTTTGTAGGCGTTCTGTCTTTCCATGCCGTTTATTCTAGCATAAAACTAACCCGACCAAAAGAGCCGACGACGACCGGCGCCCGCGCGCCTTGTCAAAAGCGGGCCGCCCTGCTATACTGCTTAATTGTCCGCTGATGTTCAGTTTTACGGAAGGCCGGCCGCGGCGGGAGACGGCTTATGAGCGAAAACCTGTTGAATGAATTCATCTTTGACGCCCGGGAGCATCTGAGCACGGCCGGGGCCAGGCTTCTGGAACTGGAAAAAGATCCCGGCAACCTGGAACCCTTGAACTCCCTGATGGGCACCCTCCACACCCTCAAGGGCAACAGCGGCTTCCTGGACCTGCAGAATCTCTACAAGCTCATGCACCAGGCCGAAAGCCTGCTCCAGACCATCCGGGAAAAAAAGGTCGACTGCCCCCAGCCGGTGATCGACCTCCTCCTGCAGGTCCTGGACACCTGCGAAGCCATTTTGAACAGCCTGGCCGAAGACGGCCAGGACACCGTGGACTGGCTGGGATCCCTTAATCAGGCCTTGAGAGAAGCCGAGGAACACCTGGAAGAAGATGAAACGCCCGGCCCGGTTGACCACGGCGACGAAGACTACAGCCATGTTTACGAGGCGGCCAGGCCGGCGAGTTCCCATCCTGATCCGGGCCTTAATCTGGAGATCAACCCCGGAGCCGCCTCCTTGGTCACCCTGGCCGACGGCGACCTGGACCGGGCGGGCGACCACTTCACTTCCCGGGTCGAGGCCCTGTTCAAGGCCGGCGGAAGCGGTCTGGTGGTGGATCTCAAGGGCCTGACCAACCTCACCGGCCCGGAGTTGAAACTGCTCCTGGCCGCCAGCCTCAACCAACCCGACCGGGTGGCCCTGGTGGTGGACCCGGCCGAACAGCAGGACCTCCACCGCCTCTTTCAGGTCCTGGACCCGGACCAGCGGCTGAACATCTTTCCCGACCAGGCCCCGGCCCTGGCCCACCTCGGCCAAGCCACCTGAGATATAATGAACATCTGACGTGGCCGAGCCTCCTGACATGCCCGGGCCTTTCTCCGGGACCCGCCCGGCCACCGACCGCGACCGCCGCCTGATCCTGGCCACCTCGATCCTGAACAGCCTCCTGGGCAATGTGGGCTTCACCGGCCTCAACGTGGGCCTGCCGGACATGGAGCGGGAACTGGGTCTTTCCGCGGTCATGCTGGGCTGGATACCCTTAAGTCTTTTTCTGCCCATGGCCGCCATAGCCGCCCCCGGGGCCCGCCTGGCCGACCTCCTGGGCCGCCGCCGGACCACCCTGGCCGCCCTGATCGCCGCCATCTCCGGTTTTGCCATCTGCGCCCTGGCTGACGGTGCCTGGACCCTTTTGGCCGGCCGGGCCGTTTCCGGCCTGGGCCTGGCCCTGACCTTCACCAACCTCATGGCCATGGTCACCTCGGTCCATCCGCCTCAAAAGCGGGGACAGGTGCTGGGTTACACAATTTCCGCGGTTTACATAGGCCTGAGCCTGGGACCGGCCGTCTGCGGCTATCTGGTGGGCTGGTTCGGCTGGCGGTCCATATTTTGGGTCAGCGCCCTGGGCTTTCTGCCCTCCCTGTTCCTGGTCAGCCTGGTCAGTCTCGAGCAGCGCCCGGCCCGGGGCGAGACCTTCGACGGCCGGGGGGCGGCCCTGTGGGTCACGGCCGTCCTGATCCTCTTCTGGGGCCTGTCGGCCATCACCCGGCCGGCCGGCCCTCCGGCCGCGGTTCTGGGCTTTCTCCTGGCCTATGGCTATGTCCGGCACAGTCTCAAACTCGCCCAGCCCATTCTGGATGTACGGCTCTTCACCCGGAACCGGCGTTTCGCCTTTTCCTCTCTGGCCGCCTTCATCAGCTACAGCGCCTCCACCGGCCTGGGGCTGCTCCTTAGCCTGTACCTGCAATATAACAAGGGGCTGTCCGCGGCCCAGGCCGGCCTTTTGCTCATGACCCAGCCGGCCTGCCAGGCCCTGCTCACCCCCTTTGCCGGCCGCCTGTCCGACCGCGTGGACCCGGGGATCCTGGCCTCGGCCGGCATGGCCTTCCTGGGAACGGCCATCGCCGCCCTGGCCCTGTTCCTGACCCCGGCCACTTCCACTCCGGTCTTTATCGGCCTGTTGGTCTGTCTGGGCCTGGGCTTCGCCACTTTCAGCGCCCCAAATTCCAACGCCATCATCGGCTCGGCCCCTCCGGACAAGGTGGGCCAGGCCTCCGGGACCATCACCGCCACCCGCCTCTGCGGCCAGACCTTCAGCCTGGCCCTGACCACCCTTATCTTCAGCCTGGTCATCGGCCCCGGCCGGATAACCCCCGACCGCTACCCGGACTTCATGAGGGCCGCCACTGTCTGTTTCACCGTTTTCGCCCCCTTGTGCCTGGCCGGCGTAGCCGCCTCCCTGGCCCGCGGACGGTCCCCCCAATGACCCGCCTGTTGTTCCTGGGCGACATTTTCGGCCGGCCCGGCCGCCGGGCGGTCCGCGATCTCTTGCCGGGCCTGGTGGGGAGGGAAGAGGTGGACCTGGCCCTGGGCAACGCGGAAAACGCCTCCGGCGGCCACGGGCTGATGCCTGACGAGGCCCTGGAACTTCTGGATTCTGGCCTGGCCGTCCTGACCGGCGGCAACCACACCTTCCGCTACCAGGAAATCACGGCGACCCTGGATCGGGACCCCCGGGTGCTGCGGCCGGCCAACTATCCCGAACCCTGCCCGGGCCGGGGCTGGACCGTGGCCGAGACCCCCGGCGGGGTCCGGGTGGGCGTGGCCAGCCTGATGGGCCGGATATTCATGAACCAGGCCCTGGATTGCCCTTTTCGCAAGGCGGATCAAATACTTGCGGAAATGCGGACGGCCGGGGCCCTCATCACCGTCATCGACTTCCACGCCGAGACCACCAGTGAAAAAAAAGCCCTGGCCGCCCACCTCGACGGCCGGGCCGGGGCCCTTTTGGGCACCCACACCCATGTACCCACGGCCGATGCCCGCCTCCTGCCCGGGGGGCTGGCCTATATGACCGATGTCGGCCTGTGCGGTCCCCATGACTCCATCATCGGCATGACCCGGGAAAGCGTCCTGCCCGCCTTCCTCACCGGCCGGCCTCGGCGCTTCGAGCCGGCCGCCCGGGGCGTGCGCCTCAACGGGGTCCTGCTGGATTTCAACGACTCGGGCCGGGCCGTGGCCATCCGGCCGGTGGACCTTGAAACCGGGCGCTGACTCCAAACGGCCAGTTTCCCTGCTTTTTTCCGGACTTTAAAAACTTATGTTGTCAACCCGCCGGGCTTGGTATATATTTATTTAAATGTTATTCCACCACAGGTCATAATTTTTTTATGAGCAAGGACACAATAAGTTTTCCCTGGCTTGACGCTTTGAGCGAAGAGACGATGGAAATCTCCAGTGAGGACTTGTCCCGGTCCTATGATGTGCTCAAAAAGCTCCTGCCTTTTCTGGCCAAGCGGGGCATCCCGGTGACCCCCAAAAATTACCGCCTCTTCTATGACTACATCATCTTCGCCAACCCGGAGATCAATAAAACCTTAAACGGCATCCTGGAAAAGGACATAAAGTTCAACGACCAGGTCTCCAGCAGCCTCTACGCCTTTTTCTATGCCGAGGAGGGTTCGGCCCTGGCCTCACAGGTCAACGCGCTGAATAGGGCCGCCACGGCCTTCATCCAGGCTTCCGACAATATGTCCGAAAGCCTCAAGAACGCCAGGGATCAGAACGACCACTTCCAGGAAGTGCTGACCAAGACCAGCCAGAAAATTGCCGACAACGCCCCGGCCAGCGAATTCCAGGCCCACCTGAAAGACCTCCTGGCCGAAACCGATCAGACCCTGGCCTCCAACAGCGCCCTGGCCGGCCAGCTCAAGAAGGCCTACGGGGTCATCTCCACCCTGAAGGCCGATCTGAGGGCCCAGACCAGCCTGAGCAAGACGGACGAACTGACCAAGCTAAACAACCGCCGCCACCTCAACCTGGAAGGCCCCCGCCTCATCCTCAAAGCCCGGGAAAACTCGCAGCCCCTGTCGGCCATCATCTTCGACATCGACCTGTTCAAAAAAGTCAACGACGAATGGGGCCACAATGTTGGCGACCAGGTGCTGGCGACCTGCGCCGACTTCATAAAAAAGGCGGCCCGGAGTTCCGACCTGGCCGTGCGCCTGGGAGGCGAGGAATTCCTTCTGCTGTGTTTCAACCTGGACCTGGCCACCGCGGCCAAGGTGGCCGACCGGGTGCGGCAGAGCATAGCCTCCACCGAAATAGGCATAGATCACATCTCCCTGAAAGTTACCGTGAGCGGAGGCGTGGCCGCCTATATCCAAGGGGAGGAAATGTCCGCCCTCATCGCCCGGGCCGATGCCGCCCTCTACCGGGCCAAGGCCGGTGGCCGCAACCGCATCTGCCTGGCGGAAACAGCCCCCCTGGCGGGCGAAGCCGGGTTCCCTGTCGATCTCCCTCCTGAAAAGCCCCATGCTCCGGGCCAGCCAGATGATCTGGATCAATGAACACCACCTCCGGTTTGACAAAAAGACCCGGATGTGGTTATAATTTCCCTTCTAAATTAAAATAAAGCCGGTAAAACGGCTTTCGATTTGAGATGGGGATGGTGCGACCGGACGGGATTCAAACGCCTTTCAGGCGGGCGGCTTTGTTTTTTCTTCTGGGTCTGGCCAGTTTGGCCGGGTGGCCGGTCGATTGCCTGGTGGTGCGGGGCGAAGACGGGGCGGAGCTTTTCCGGGCCGTTCTGCCCCTGGGCCGGGAATACGCGACCCGCTATACGCACTCCGTCCAGAAAACGCCCGTGGAAGATTATTACAAGATAATCCGGGGCCGGATATGGTCGGTCCGGGAACGGATTCAATCGCACAACGCCGGGTTGCCTTTCGCCGCGCCGGAAGGAGGGCGTTTTGTCCTGGACCCGCCCTGGATGGTAGTCGAAGGCGGCCGGGGGAACTGGCCGGTCATACATCTCAGGGTGGGCGACGCCGGCTTGGGCCGCAACGAGTTTCACGACAGTTCCTGGCGGCCCCTGTATGCCGAATTCCCCGGACGGCGCCTGTCTTTCCGGCCCGGAAAAACGACCCTCTGGAAGTGGACATGACCTCGCAAACTTCCCCCAATGACGCGAGGGGGACCACCCTGAATCTCGACGAGTTGTTGCGCAAGTACGACACCGAGTCGCGCTTCCGCCTCCTGACCGGCTGGCAGGGCCGGCTGGTGACCGCGCTGGCCGTGGGAATGTCCTGTTTTCACCTTTACACTTCCGGCTTCGGGCAGCTTCAGGCCCAGACCCAGGGCGCGGTGCACTTGGCCTTCGCCCTGGCCCTGACCATACTGCTTTTCCCGCCCTACAAGGGGAAAAGTCAAAAAAAATCCGTGCCCTGGTATGATTTCATCCTCCTGGGGCTGGCCGCCGGCGCCTGCCTCTACCTGGTGATCAACTTCCTGGCCATTGCCCAGCGTTCCGGCCGGCCCAGCGCCGCGGACCTGGTCATGGGCTTTCTGCTCATCATCATGATCATGGAGGCCACGCGGCGCATATCCAACCCGGTGCTTTCGTGCCTGGCCCTGGCCGCATTGCTTTATTGCTTTTTCGGCCGGAGCATGCCCGAGATGTTCCGGCACGGCGGCTTCAGCCTGAGCCGGATAACCAACCATATGTATCTCGGCACCGAGGGCATATTCGGCACCCCCCTGGAAGTTTCCTCCACCTATGTTTTCATGTTCATACTGTTCGGCGCGGTCCTGGAGCGCACCGGCATAGGCCGTTTCATCATCGACCTGTCCCTGGCTCTGGCCGGCTGGTCTTCGGGCGGGCCGGCCAAGGTGGCGGTGGTGGCCTCAGGCCTGATGGGCACGGTTTCCGGCTCCTCCGTGGCCAATGTCTGCACCACCGGCATGTTCACCATTCCCCTGATGAAAAGCGTGGGCTACCGGGGGCATTTCGCCGGCGCGGTGGAAGCCGTGGCCTCCACGGGCGGGCAGATCATGCCCCCGGTCATGGGCGCGGTGGCCTTCATCATGGCCCAGATGATGGGACGGCCCTACCTGGAAGTGGCGGTGGCGGCCATCATTCCCGCCCTGCTCTATTATGCGGCGGTCATGGTCCAGGTGCATTTCGAGGCCCGGCGCCTGGGCCTGAAGGGCCTGCCCCGGGAAAGACTGCCGAAAGTCTGGACCCTGTTGAAAACGAAGGGCTTTCTGCTCCTGCCCCTGGCGGCGATCATCTACTTTCTGCTTTCGGGAAATACGCCGCTCAAAGCCGCGTTTTACGGCATCCTGGTGTGCGTCCCCCTGTCCTGGCTGAACAGGGAGACCCGGCTGACCCCCAAAAAACTGCTGGAGGCCTTCGAGGCCGGGGCCAGGTCCTCCCTCTCCGTGGCCTGTGCCTGCGCCTGCGTGGGCATGATCGTGGGAACGGGCACCCTCACGGGTCTGGCCCTGCGCGTGGCCGGCGGCATAGTGGACCTGGCCGGCGGCCTGCTCCTGCCCACGCTGCTATTGACCATGTGCGCCAGCATCCTTCTGGGCACCGGGCTGCCCACCACGGCCAATTTCATAGTCACCAGCACCATGGTCGCCCCGGCCCTGTTCAAGCTGGGTGTCTCGCCCATAGCCGCCTATATGTTCGTGTTCTACTTCGGAATAGCGGCGGACCTGACCCCGCCCGTGGCCCTGGCCGCCTATGCCGGGGCCGGTATTGCCGGCGCGGACCCCATGCGGACCGGGGTCAAGGCTTTCAAGCTGGCCCTGGCCGGATTCCTGGTGCCGTATATTTATGTTTTCCACCCGATCCTGCTTTTCGACGGTCATTTCACCCCTGAATTGTTCCAATCCGTGTTTACGGCCCTCTTGGGCGTATTTCTATTGTCCATGACCACGATAGGCTTTTACAAGTCACAGGTGCACTGGCTGTTGCGCATCCTGGCCCTGGCCGGCGCTCTCGGCTTGCTCACCCCCGGCACGAAAACGGACCTGGCCGGACTGGCCTGCCTGGCCTTCATCCATTTTTTCCAGACGGCCAAGGCGAAATACAAAGAGTACAAGATCACTCATCCAACAACCCCCAAGGAGGGCCTCAGACATGAATCTTAAAAAAGCGTTTATCCCGGTTCTGGTATTGGGCATTCTCGGACTGGCCCCCGCCGTCCCGGCCGAAGAATTCGTTTCCATAGCCACTGGCGGCACGGCCGGCACATACTACCCCATAGGCGGGGCCATGGCCAAGGCGGTCAGCGACGCCAGCGATATCAAGGCCACGGCTGAAACCGGCAACGCCTCGGTGGCCAACATCAACCTGATCAGCGACGGCGAAATAGCCCTGGCCTTCGCCCAGAACGACACCTGCTACTGGGCCTTCAACGGCCAGCATATGTTCGAAAAGCCGCTTAAGAACCTGCGCGTGGTGACCGCCCTTTACCCGGAACATGTGCAGCTTATCGCGGCCAAGGGCGCGAACGTGAAAACCCTGGCCGACCTGAAGGGCAAAAGAGTAGGCGTCGGCGCTCCCGGTTCCGGGGTGGAAGCGGACGTACAGGCCCTTTTCCAGGTGGCCGGCCTGAAATACGAGGACATGAAAGTGGATTTCCTGGATTTCGGGGCCACCACCAACCGCTTCAAGGACGACCAGATCGACGCCGGCTTCGTTGTGGCCGGCTACCCCACGGCCTCCATCATGGACCTGGCCAACACCAAGGACGTGGCCCTGGTGAGCTTTGATGAAAAACTAATGGCCGCCCTGGTGAAAGCCCATCCCTATTTCGTGCCCGACAAGGTCCCGGGCGGCATTTACAAGGGCATGGACACGGAGACCAGCACCCCGGCCGTGATGGCCCTTCTCATCACCCATGACCAGGTGTCGGAAGACGTGATCTACAAGTTCACCAAGGCCCTGTTTGAAAACCTGGACACGGTGCACGCCGCCCACGCCAAGGCCAAGGAGATCACCCTGGAGACCGCCCTGACCGGCCTGACCGCGCCCCTCCACCCCGGCGCGGCCAAGTATTACAAGGAAAAGGGCCTTAAGCTGCCCCAATAGCGGACATAATCCTCGCGTGATCAAAGGCCCGGCTCCCGCCGGGCCTTTGATCGCTTAGTTCCAGCTATGGTGACCCTATTCTCCGCCCTGGCTTACCTGGCCCTGGTTTTGCTCCTGGCCGGGGGACAATTCTGGCGCGGCCGCCCCTGGCCGGGCTTAGGACTGGCCGGCCCGCTGGCCGGTTTTTTGTTTCTGCCCAATGGCAGCCTGCCGCCTTTTCTGGATTTCACCTGGTCCGGGCCGGCCTACTGGCTGGGCCTCGCCCTGGGGCTCCTCGGACGGACGGCCCGCGGCCGGGATCCCGAAACCTGGCTCCAACTTTTGGTTTTGGTCCTGGCCTGGCTTTTTCTGTGTTTTTACGCGCTCAAACGCGGCTTGCCCGGGGATCTGCCCGGCTTAAGCGTTTTCGCGGCCACCCCGCTATTGACCCAAGCCGGCCCCAAGGCCGGTCCTGGTCTGGTCTGCCTGTTCCTGGCCCTGGGGCCCCTGGCGGCCCGCCGGGACGCCGACAGCCCGGCCCCGCTCCTGACCAGATTTTCCATCAGCGCCTTTTTGATTTCCGTTTTTTTCCCCTTCGGCCTTTCCGGCCTCATCGGGGCTTCCGGATTCCTCGGTCCGGGCCTGGATTTTTTCCTGTTTTGGGGCAAAGTCCTTATATTGAACCGCATCATTGCCCCCCGCCTGGCCAAGGCCGGCCGAAGAGCCGCCATGGCCTGGGCCGCGGTCGGCATCCCGCTTTTAGCCGCTGATTTTTTTGGTTATTGAAGAAGCCTTAGTGAAAGGGCCGATCGTTGGGACTGGCGAAAAGCTGCTTGGTGGCGTCGGACATCTCGAACTCTAGACTGACGTTATTGGGCGGGATCGGGTGCATGAACCACCGGTTGTAGGACTTCAGGGCCGCGCCGGAGTTTTGGGCGTGTTCAATGACCTCGTCCATCAGTTTCTTTAATTTCCCGTCACCCTTGCGGAGCATGCAGCCGTAGGCTTCATGGCTTTGGGGGGCGCCGACGATGGCCCAGTCCCTGGGATTTCTGGCCTTGGACCGCTCCCCGGCCAGGAGGGCATCGTCATTGAAGAAGGCCTCCGCCCGGCCCGATTCCACCATTTGGAAGGCCTCCTCGTGGTCATCGGCGCTGATTATTTCCAGGTTCAGGCTGCCGGCCGCGTTCATGGCGTCGATCATCTTTTCCGAAGTGGTGCCGCTGGTGACGACCACGGTCCTGCCCCTGAGATCGTCAAAGTCGATGATGCCGGAATCCTTGCCGGTCAAAAGGCGGGTACTGACGATGAAGATGGTGTTGGAAAAATCCACCTGCCCCTGGCGTGCCATGGTGTGGGTGGTGGAGCCGCACTCGAAGTCATAGGCGCCGCTCAGCAGAAGGGGGATGCGGTTCCGGGAGGTTAGGGGCACCAGCTTGACTGCCAAATCGGGCTGTTTGAGTTCTTTTTTGATGGCCGCCACGATGAGGTTGGAAAAATCCTGTGAATATCCGACCACCTTATCATGGGTCTTGTCGTAATAAGAAAAAGGCACCGATGATTCCCGGTGCCCCACGAGTATCTGCCTGTCCCGGCTGATGCGGGCCAAGGTATCGGCCAAGTCCTGGGCCCGAACGTCGGCACCGGCCAGAACCAGGCCGCCAAAAGACATAAGGATCAGCCAAAGCATTTTTTTCATGATGCCAAAACCGCCTCCGCCGGTCACCCCGCTTTTTCCTGATTTTGCCATTAATGACATCTATCCAGACCCTTGTCAAGGGCTTTTCATTGACAAACCGCATCACAGCAAGGCCCAGAGCCCGGCCAGGATAAGGCCGCAGCCCAGGGCCGTTTTCAAACCCACCGGTTCACCCAGAAAGACGGCGGCCAGGATGATGGTCAGCACCACGCTGAGCTTGTCAACCGGGGCCACCTTGGAGACCGGACCGTGTTTGAGGGCCTGGAAATAAAAGAGCCAGGAAAACCCGGTCGCCAGGCCGGACAAGACCAAGAAGACAAGGGCCCGGCGGTCCAGGCCGGGCAACTCCCGCTGGGCGCCGCCCAACAATACCACCAGCCAGGCCAGGCCGAGGGCCGCCGTGGTCCGAACGGCCAGGCCCAGGCTGGCATTGACCCCGTCCAGCCCGACCTTGGCCAGGACAGCCGTCAGGGCCGCGAACAGGGCCGCCAATCCGGCATAGAGCAACCACATGGGCGCCTCCTGCTTTTTACAAAAGATTTTTTACCCTGTCAGCGCCAGGAATCCAGGACGGTCCGGGCCACCGCGGCCAGGTGGACCTCCCGGGCTCCGGCGGCCAGAAGGGTCCGGGCCGCTTCGGCGGCAGTGGCCCCGGTGGTGACGACATCGTCGAACAACAGCACCCTGGCGCCTTGGACCGCGCCTGGGGCCGGGGCCGAAAACGAACCCCTGATGGCTCCCTGGCGCTGCCGGCGGGTCAGCACGGCCTGGGGCAACTCGGCCTCCACCGGCCGGCTCAGGAGCCCAGGTTCCAGGGGATGGCCGGGGAAGGCGGCCCGGGCCAGCACCAGGGCCTGGTTGAAGCCCCGCTCGGCCAGGCGCCGGGGGGACAGGGGCAGGGGCACGATCACGTCCCAGGCCGGAAGTTCGGGGAGGGCGGCCGTCAACCCGGCCAGGACCCGGACCTGGGCCAGGTCGCCGTGATATTTCAGGAGCCCTATGGAACGGGCCACCGCTCCCCGGTAAACGGCCGCGGCCCTGGCCGTCTGAAAAGGGGGCGGGTCGGCCAGGCAGTCGCCGCAGATATGGCCGGCCGAATGAAGGAAAGGACGGCCGCAGACCGGGCAGAGGGCGGCGGGCAGAAGTTCCACCGTATCCAGGCAGGCGGGGCAGAAACTGGCCCGCCAGCCCGCTTCCGCCAGGGCCAGGGGCAGGGCCCGGGGACAGACGGCGCAGACCGGCGGCCAAAAGAGATCGGCCAGGGCGGCCAAGGCGGCCCGGCCGAGGCTCATCGTTCCCGGCCTTGCGGGCGGCCGCCTGGAAGGTGATTCATGCGGCCCCGGCCGCGACCCCGGCGGCCTTGAATTCCGCCCAGGTCAGCCCGGCCGCCAGGCCCGGACAGGCTCGGCCCGCTTCCATAAAGGCGCTTTCCCGGGCCATAAGGGGGGGCAAAAAGGGCCAGATACGGCAGACCGCCGGCTTGACGGGGTGGATGAGGCAAAGACCGCCGGGCTTTTGGAAGCGGCAGCGTCCGGTCCCGGAAAGGCCTATATCCCAGGGAGGGCTCCCCGGCTCCAGATAGAGACGGTGAAAGGCGGCCTCGTCCAGACCCAGAAGGGCCGCCGCGGCCGCGGCCTCCTCCGCGTCCAAACGCACGCCCCCCCACCCCTGGCAACAGGCACCGCAGCGGCGGCATTCAAAGGCGGGCGGCCTGGAACCGGGCCTTTCCGCGGCTCTAAACAATCCGCTGGTTGTTGGCCATGGAAGGCTGGCCCGTGGTTTCCAGGACGCTGTTCCACAGGACCCCGGTCGGGTCCACTTTCTTGCGTTCCCGGGTGGCTAGGGCTATGGGCACATGGACGAAATGATCGTTCCACAGGCCGATGAGGAGATCGGTCTTGCCGGCCATGGCCGCGTGGGCCGCCTTCTGGCCCAGGTAGCTGCAATACACCCGGTCGCTGGCGTTGGCCGGGGCGCTGCGGATGATGTAGCTGGGGTCGATGTATTTGAGGTTGAGTTCCAGCTTCCTGGCCTTGAAGTGATTCTTGACGGCTTCGGCCAGGAAGGAGCCTATGTCCTTGTGGAGGATGTTGCCGGAGGCGTCCTGCTTTTCCTCGGCATCCTGGAAGAATTTCTGACCGGCCCCTTCGGCCACGACGATGACGGCGTGGCCCCGGGAGGTGAGGCGTTTTTCCAGGTGGTTCAGAAGACCGCCGGGGCCCTCGAGGTCGAAATCTATTTCGGGTATGAGAACATAGTTGGCCTCGCTCTGGGCCAGGGCGGCCGTGGCGGCAATGAAGCCGGAATCGCGGCCCATGAGCTTGACCAGCCCCAGCCCGTGGGGGGCGCCGTTGGCCTCGGTGTGGGCGCTGCGGATGACATCCGAGGCAATGGCCACCGCGGTCTCGAAGCCGAAGGAGCGGGAAACCAGGCTGATGTCGTTGTCGATGGTCTTGGGTATGCCCACCACCCCGATCTTAAGGCCCCGGGACTTGATCTCCCTGGCCACGGCGTGGGCACCCTTCAGGGTGCCGTCGCCGCCGATGCAGAAGAGGATGTTGAGGTTGAGCCGTTCCAGCGAATCCACCATTTCCTCGGGGCTCTGCCCTCCCCGGGAGGAGCCCAGGATAGTGCCGCCGAATTCGTGGATATGGGAGACATTGTCGGCGTTCAAGGGTATCAGTTCATGGCCGAATTCGGGGTTGAGACCCTGGTAGCCGTATTTGACCCCCATGATGTTGACGACTCCGTAACGATAGTGGAGGGTCATCACCAGGGAGCGGATGACATCGTTCAAGCCCGGGCAGAGCCCGCCGGCGGTCAGGATGGCCGCCCGGACCTTGGATGGGTCGAAATATATCTGCCGCCGCGCCCCGGCCTCTTCAAAGCTGTCCAGTTGCTGGCCCTGGCTGATGGCCTGCCAGGCGTCCGGCCCTATATCCACCAATACCCGGCAGTTGTCATCGGTGAAAGAGTCCCAGGAGACCGATTCGGAGGGGCCGATGCCCCCGTAGCCCAGAAGCGGAGAGTTGATCTTGGCCGGCCCCAGGGTATCCACCAACAGTTCTTCCCGGACAGGCATCAGGGGCATGGACTTCCTGCACTTTATTTCCTTGACCATGGGCGACTCCTTGCCGGCCTGATTGAGGGCCGCCGGCCCCGGGGGAGAGCCGGCGGCTCACAGATAATCTTTGATTTCGACTCCCGTTTTGAGGGTGTCATCCAGGAGGTAGCTGAGGAAGGCGGTGAAGGTCAGACCGAAGGCCCGGGCCATTTTAGGGACCAGGCTCCCGGAGGTCAGGCCGGGCAGGGTGTTGGTTTCCAGAAGATAGGGCCGGCCCTCGAAAAAGATGAAATCCGAGCGGGACAAGGTCCTGCAGCCCAGGGCCCTGTGGGCATTGGCCGCCAGGCGCTGGACCTCGGAGGTAATCTCCGGGGAAACGCGGGCCGGGCAGACCTCCTCGCTCTGGCCGGGCTCGTATTTGGCCGAATAATCGAAAAACACGTGCCCGGGGGCGGGGATGATCTCAATGATGGGCAGGGCCGTGAGGTTGGGGGCGGAACCGACCACGCCGCAGGTGAATTCCGGGCCGGGCAGATATTTTTCCAAAAGGGCCTCACCGCCCAGGCCGAAAACCAGGGTCAGGGCTGCGGCCAGATCCTCTTCAGTGCGGACAATGGACATACCTACCGAGGAGCCCAGACGCACGGGCTTGACCACCAGGGGGGAACCCAGGGCATGGAAGGCCGTCCTGGCAAAACATCGATCGCCGGAAACCCCGTCCCGGGTCACCACCATGTCCGGCGCCACCGGCAGACCGGCCTCGCGGAAGACCTTTTTAGCCGCTTCCTTGTCCATGGCCAGGGCGCTGGCCAGAACGCCACTGCCGGTATAGGGAAGTCCCAGAAGCTCCATCAGGCCCTGGACCGTGCCGTCCTCCCCCAGGGGCCCGTGGAGGGCCAGGAAGGCCACGTCCAGCTTCCCGGCCTGGGCATCGGAAGCCAGGCGGGGGATATCGGCGGCCGGGTCGTATTCGACGGCTGTAAAACGGTCACGATCAAGATTGGCCAGGACTTCAGCCCCGGAATTGAGCGAGACTTCCCTTTCCGCCGACTTTCCGCCCCGAAGCAACGCGACCCGGATTTTTTCCATGGGAACCTCCCGCGGGCCCGGGGCCCGCGCCCGAGACTCTTAAGCCTTAACGACCAGGCCTCAGGCGGGCTTTAAAGCGGCCACCTGGCGGGCCAGGCGGGCCGTGCGCCGGGCGGCGTTGCGCCGGTGCAGGGCCCCCTTGGCCGCGGCCCGCCCCAGGGCGCTCATGGCCGCTTTCATGGCCTCGGCCGCAGCTTCGGGCGACTCGCCCATCGCGGCCCGCACTTTTTTCACGGCGTTCTTGACCTTGGTTTTGTTGATGCGGTTGCGGGTCCGCCTGGTTTCGCTCTGGCGGGCCCTTTTGAGGGCTGATTTATGATTGGCCAAAATAGCCTCCTTCATGCTATAAAAGACCGGAAGTCCGGGTTTGTTTCCCACGTCCCCGGGGCCGGACCCAATCGAACTTGAAGCCAGCTTTCACCCTTAAGACCCCAAAGCCCCAGGTAACTTTTAATTATATTAGGCCGGCCCAATAGTTGTCAACCGGAAATTTAGCCAACCGCCAAATCGCCCGCACGGCCGGCATTGTCGGCGGGGCGACCTTACTGTCGCGGCTGACCGGCCTGGTCCGGGACCAGGTCACGGCTTCCTTCTTCGGCGACAGCCCCGCGGCGGCGGCCTTTCTGGTGGCCTTCCGCATCCCCAACCTCCTGCGCCGCCTCCTGGCCGAGGGGGCCCTCACCGTGGCCTTCGTGCCGGTCTTCACCCAGACTCTGACCGCGGAGGGCCCTGACGCGGCCGGGCGCCTGTTCAGGAAGATGCTGGCCCTCCTGGCCCTGACCCTGGCTCTGGTCTGCGTCCTCGGCCATCTCCTCGCCCCCCAGATAATAGCCCTCCTGGCTCCGGGCTTCAGCCGGGACCCGGTCTAGATGGACCTGACCGTCCGCCTGGCCCGCTTTGTTTTTCCCTATATTTTCTTCATGGGACTGGGGGCTCTTTTCATGGGCGCCCTGAATGCCGGCGGCATCTTCGCCGCCCCGGCCCTGGGCCCGGTCATGGGGAACCTGGCCGTCATCGCCGCGGCCTTCATCCTGACCGCCCGCCTGGACCCGCCCGTCCTGGCCCTGGCCGCGGGGGTCCTGGCGGGCGGTCTCCTCCACCTGATCATACAACTGCCCAGCCTGGGAAAGATGGGGCTCCCCCTGAGGCCGGACTTCCGCTTTCGGGACCCGGGCGTGAAAAAGATCCTGGTCACCCTGGCCCCGGCCGCCCTGGGGGCCGCGGTCTACCAGCTTTCGGTCTTCATCAACACCATCCTGGCCTCCTTTCTGCCCGACGGCAGCATCCCCTGGCTCTATTACGCCGACCGCCTCATGCAGTTTCCCTTGGGCATCTTCACCATGGCCATAGGCTCGGCGGCCCTGCCGGCCCTGTCGCGCCTGGCCGCCTCCGGGGACCGGGCCGGCTTTCTGGCCAGCGCCCACTTCGCCCTGGCCCTTTCCTTTTTCATCACCGTGCCGGCCATGGCCGGCCTCATCACCCTGGCCGAGCCCCTGGTGGCTTTTCTTTTCGAGCGGGGCGAATTCACCCGGTCCGGCACCCTGGGCACGGCCCAGGCCCTTAAGGCCTACGCCTTGGGCCTCCCCTTCCTTTCGGGCTCGGGCATCCTGGCCCGCATTTTCTACAGCCGCCGCAACACCCGGACCCCGACCCTGGTGGCCGCCGGCTCCCTGGCCTTCGGGGCCCTGGCCGCCCTGGTCCTGATGGGCCCTTTGAGGCATCAGGGCCTGGCCCTGGCCAGTTCCCTGGCCAGCCTGGCCAATTTCATCTGGCTGTATATCCTCCTGGCCCGCCAGGACAGGGATTTCCCCCGGGGCCGGCTGGCCTCGGAAATAGCCGGCTTTTTCCTTATGGCCGGCCTCATGGGCGCGGCGGTCCGGCCTTTGGCCGGCTGGGCCCTGGCCGCTCCCGGCTTCGCCGTCCTGGCCGGCCGGACCCTGGGGGCCGTGGCCGCGGGCATCGGGCTCTATTTCGGCCTGGCCCTGTTGACCCGCCGGCCCCAGGCCGAACCCCTTCTCAGGCTCCTTAAGCGAAAGCCTCGGGCCTGAAAGCGGCAACTCCCGGTTGACATGGAACGCCTTTTATGGGATTCTCCATGATTATTGACCAGGGGGTAAGGCCATGCCCGAGGACCGCGGCTCGGTCCGGGCCGCCGAAATAGTGGAGGCCGCCGCCGGGCTCTTCGCCCAGAAGGGCTTCGACGGCGTTTCAGTCCGCGATATCTGCTCGGCCTTGGGCCTCAACACTTCCATAGTTTCCTATTATTTCGGCGGCAAAAGCGGCCTCTACCTGGCCGTGTTGCGCCGCCTTTTTCAAACCCTGGCCGAGTACCAAGCCCCGATGGACGCGGCCGGCCCGCCCGAGAAACTGGCGGCCCTGCTCCAGGCCCGGCTCGAGGCCGCCCGGAAAACCCCTTGGCTGGCCGCTCTCCTCCGCCGGGAAAGCGGCCGTCCCAGCCCCGAGTTCCAGGAGGCCCGGCGGGAATTCGGACCGGCACCCGGGGAACGGCTGGCGGAAGTCATCCGCGACGGCCAAAGGCGGGGCCTGTTCCAGGCCGGGCCGGCCGGGCTTTTGGCGGAACTCCTGGAGGCCATGCTGAACGCGTCCCCCTCCGAGGCCGGGGCGGACCACCTGGCCGCCATAAAGACCCTGGTCTTTGAAGGCCTGCTCACGGCCCGGCCGGCGGAACCCGAGGCCAGGCCAGCCATGGGCAAACAGAGCGCCATCGGCCGGGATCGCCTGGGCTTGTCGTGAATCACCCTTTACAGCGGGAGGGCGGAACCATTTCGCAACTTTTTTTGAGCGGAGACGAAGCCGTGGCCCGGGGGGCCTGGGAGGCCGGTTGCCTGGTGGCCGCGGCCTACCCCGGTACGCCCTCGACGGAGATATTGGAGGCCCTGTCCGGCTGGCCGGAAATTAACGCCCGCTGGACCGCCAATGAAAAAACGGCCCTGGAACTGGCCGGGGGCGCGGCCCTGGGCGGGGTCCGGGCTTTGGCGGCCATGAAGCACGTGGGCCTGAACGTGGCCGCCGACCCCCTGACCTCCTTCAGCTATACCGGGGTCGGCGCCGGCCTGGTGGTGGTTTCGGCCGACGACCCCGGCTGCCACAGTTCCCAGAACGAGCAGGACAACCGCCACTACGCCGTCCTGGCCAAGATCCCCATGCTGGAGCCCTCGGACAGCCAGGAGATCCTGGATTTCACCCGGGCGGCCTTTGAACTCAGCGAAAAATTCGACACCCCGGTCCTTTTGCGCCTCACCACCCGCCTCTGCCACTCCCGGGGCCGGGTGATCCCGGGCCAACGCCGGGAAAGGCCCCCAGTCCCTTACGCGCGGAACGTGGCCAAGACCTCCCTGATCCCCGCCTTTGCCCGGCCGCGCCATGTGGCCGTCGAGGAACGGCTGAAGGCCCTGGAGGATTATGACGGACCATTCAACCGCCTGGAACGGGGCGGGGGAACCATCGGCGTCGTGGCCGGGGGCGTCAACTACCAATACTCCCGGGAAGTCTTCGGCTCCGAGGCCAGCTATCTGAAGTTGGGCCTCACCCACCCCCTGCCCCGCCGCCTCCTGGCCGAATTCGGCCGGAGTGTGGAGAAACTCTATGTGGTGGAGGAGGGCGACCCCTATTTGGAAAACGCTCTGCGCGGGCTGGGCCTGAACCCCTTGGGCAAGGAAGCCCTGCCCTTGACCGGGGAACTCAATCCCGTTCTGGTCCGCCGGGCCTTCGGCCTGGCCCCGGCCCCGCCGGCCCCGGCCGCCGCCCGCCTCACCGCCCCGCCCCGCCCGCCGGTCCTCTGCCCCGGCTGCCCCCACCGGGGCCTTATCCATATCCTGGGGCAACGCCAAAAGGAACTCATGGCCTGCGGGGATATCGGCTGCTACGCCCTGGGCCTGCAGCCCCCCCTGTCGGGTCTGGACACCTGCATCTGCATGGGTTCGGGTTTTTCCTCGGCCATCGGTTTCGCCGAGGCCTTCAAGGCCGCCGGCGACAGCCGCCGGGTCTTCGGCTACCTGGGCGATTCCACCTTCTACCACTCCGGCCTGACCGGCCTGGTGGACGCGGTTTACGGCCGGGCCGACGTGCGCCTCATTATCGCCGACAACTCCACCACGGCCATGACCGGGCACCAGGACAACCCGGGCTCGGGCCGGGATTTGGCCGGCCGCCCGGCCCCGGCCCTGGACCCCCGGCGGGTGGTCTTGGGCCTGGGCCTCTCCGAAGACCGGCTCCTGGTCGTGGATCCCCTGGACGCGGCCGCGGTCAACGAAGCCCTGGACCGCTCCCTGGCCGCGCCGGGCCCCTGGGTCATACTCGCCCAAAAACCCTGCGTGCTCTTGCCGGAATTCAAGGCCGCCCACGACGGCCGAAGGGCCCGGGTGCGGACCGAAAACTGCCTGGGCTGCCGGGAATGCCTGTCCGTGGGCTGCCCGGCCCTGGCCTTCAGCCGGGAGACGGCCGCCATAGACCCGGGCCTCTGCCTGGGCTGCGGCTACTGCCTGTCGGTCTGCCGCTTTGAAGCTCTTGAGATCCAGCCCGGAGGTCCGCCATGTCCGTGACCAGCCTGATCCTGGCCGGCGTGGGCGGCCAGGGAACCCTCCTGACCTCCAGGATCCTGGCCGCCGGCCTCCTGGACCTGGGCCACGAGGTCAAGGTCTCGGAGGTTCACGGCATGTCCCAGCGGGGGGGCAGCGTCATCACCCAGGTCCGCTACGGGGCCGGGGTCTGTTCGCCCCATTTCGGCCTTGGGGAGGCCGACGGCCTCGTCGCCTTCGAGGCCGCGGAAGCCCTGCGCCACCTCCCCTACCTGAAGCCGGGGGGCTTCCTCCTGACGGACGACCAGGAAATACCTCCACTTTCGGTGACCGCCGGCCAGGTTGAATATCCCCCCGGGGTGATCGAGGAATTGCGGCGGCTGGTCCCGACCGCGCGGGTGGTCCCGGCCGCCCGGCTGGCCCGGGAACTGGGCCACCCCCGGGGCCAGAACATCGTGCTCCTGGGGGCCCTGATCCGGACCCTGGACCTCGGCGGCCCCGATTGGCCGGCCCTGCTGGCCGAACTGGCCCCGGCCCGGTCCCGGGAACTGAACCTCAAGGCCCTGGCCCTGGGGCTGGACCAGGAAAGCGGAATTTAAAAATTGGGCGAGACCATCCGCGCGGAGATCGTGACCACCGGCAGCGAGCTGATGCTGGGCCGCCTGGTGGATTCCAACAGCGCCTGGCTGTCCGAATACCTGGCCGGGCAAGGGGTGCGGGTGGTCCGGCATACGGCCGTGGGGGATGACCTGGCCCGCCTGGCCGAAGCCTTCCGGCGGGCCTGGCATGAGCACCAGGTCATCCTGGTCACCGGCGGCCTGGGCCCGACCGAGGACGATCTGACCCGGCCGGCGGCGGCCGAAGCCTTCGACCTGGACCTGGAATTCCATGAAGAACTGGCCGAGGAACTGCGCGGCCTCTTTCTCCGCCGGGGCTACACCTTAACGGACAACAATCTCCGCCAGGCCTGGCTGCCCCGCTCGGCCCTTTTGGTGCCCAATCCCCTGGGCACGGCTCCGGGTTTTGCCCTGGCCGGGGAACTCAAACTCATGGTCTTTCTTCCGGGCGTGCCTCCGGAGATGAAAAAAATGGTCCGCCAATGGCTGACCCCGCGCCTGAAAACCCAGTTTCCGGCTTTGCGTGGCCGCTTGAAGACCGTGGTCCTCAAAGCCGCCGGCCTGGGCGAGAGCGCGGTGGACAGCCGCATTGCCGACCTGATGACCGGCCAAAACCCCGCCGTGGGCCTTTTGGCCTCCCCGGACATGGTGCGGGTGCTGGTGACCGCCTCGGGGGAGAGAGAGGCGGACCTGGAGGCGAAACTGGCCCCCACCCTGGCCGAACTGGAAAAACGGTTGGCCGGCCATATCTTCAGCCGGGACGGGGAGACCCTGGCTGAGGCCGCGGCCGCGCGTCTGGTTAGGGGCGGCTGGCGCCTGAGCCTTTGCGACGCCGTCACCCGGGGCCGCTTAAGCGGCCTTTTGGGCCCGGCCCTCCCCGCGGCGGCCTGGGCCGGGGCCTGGGAACCGACCCCGGGCTGGCCTGGACCGCCTTCGGTGGCGGTCGGAGAAATGCGCCTCCGCCTGACCGCCCGACCCGACCCCGCCGTCCCGGCCCCCGGTCCCGGCGAGATCGCCCTGGTCATCGACAGCGCTTTGGAGCGGACCGGCCGGACCGACCGCCGCTCCTTCCAATTGGGCGGAATTGAGTCCCGGGCCCTGGCCCGGGCCGCGGCCCTGGCCGTCTTTCACCTCTGGCAGGCCGCGGACGAACCATTTTTTTGTTCCTGACCGGGCTTTTTTACTTGCTTTTCAGGTCGGAACAGGCTATTATCGGGCAACATTTGTTTAAAGATTCGTTTTCTTGTGCTTGGTCCCCTGGGTCCACTTCGTCGATGATGGTCTTTTTTTGACATTTGACAGGCAGACGGCTTTTGTTTAGTTTTCTTTTCGGCCTCGCTCATTGTTTCCCGGAAACAGACCCTACCCCCCGGTGGCCCGCGCGGGCCGGCTTCCTGGTATTGAAAGCGAATGAACACCGGCGGTCTTCGACCAGGCCCCTATCCACGCTAGACCTTTTCGGCCTTGGACCGGAATCTAGAATCCCGGTCTGAGACCGGGAGAATATCTGCTCTACGGAGAACATCTCTCATGGTAAAAACGATTTATGTCGGCAACCTGCCCTTTCAAGCCACCCCCGACGAGGTCAGGGACCTCTTCTCCCCCCACGGCACAGTCCATTCAGTCAACCTCATCAATGACCGGGAAACCGGCCGCCCCCGCGGCTTCGGCTTTGTGGAAATGGATGACGAACAAGCCCTGGCGGCCATTGACGCCTTGAACGGCAAGGATGTCGGCGGCCGCAGCCTGCGCATCAACGAAGCCCGGGGCCGCGAGGACCGTGGACCCAGGCCCATGCGTCGCGAGTATTAATAATACTGATAACTCGGCCAAGGGCGGACCAACCTCCGCCCCGACCCGACTCCGGCAGCCCCGGCGCACAAAATATTCAGTTATTCGGTCGAGGTAGAATCCGGCGAGTCCGGCCGGCCATAAAGCCGGTAATTGGCCAGGGCCTGCTTATAGGCCAGGGCGAAATAACAGCCGAAAAATGTCAGGCCCGGCACCAAAAGAGCCGCGCCCAGCAAAAACACCAGCCCGGACAGAAAAAAGCCGGTCCAGAGCGGGGAGAGGGCCGTAGCCATCACCGCCAGGCCCGGCAGGCAGATTGCTATACCCAAGCCCAGAGTTTTACGCCAAAGCACATCGCTGTGACCCAGCACCCGGAAGGGCAGGGCCACGGCCGCCCACAGGCCGGGCTCCTCGTGTTCCAGGTGGATCAGATGCCACATGGCGCAATTATGGAGCAGGGCGAAAATGACCGTCCCGGCCAAGGCCGGAACCAGACCCGCATAGGGCGCCAGACTCGCCAGGGCCAAAGCCGCGCCCCAGGCCGCGGCCAGACCCAGCCAGACCCCCAGGGGCGCCCAAAGGCCGCGCCAACGGCCCCAAGGGGCCAGGAGCAAGAGGACCGCCTCGGCCCAACCGCCCGGCGCTTCATCTTCCAGGCAGTGGTTCAGAAGATTGTTGAGGCTCAAAAGAAGAAAAGAGCCGAGGGCCGCGCCCCCCATAAAGAAAAGCGAGAGGCGGACGACCAGGGCGGACGCCGAACCCAGAATGGACACCGCCGGCCCATAACCGACCAGGGCTTTCAAGGACAGCCCTAAAAGGCTCCACCAGACCGGGACCAGGGCCCCCCACATGGCCGTGGCGGCCAGGACCGCGGCCAAAAGCGGGCGATGACAATGCCGCATGAACCGCCCGGCCAGCTTGAGCCGGTCGGCCCGGCTCAGACGGACCAGGTATTCATCGGACAGGAAATGGGCTCCCCCAAAATCATCTTGTCTGGTCAATAAGTTAATCCACAATACTTTACGGGGCCGGCTTCGCGCCCGTCGCCCAAAGAACAAAACGCTCCAGGTCGGCGGCCACCTTCTCCGCTTGGAAAACCGCCGGGCCTCCTTCAAATTCCTGCACCTTGGCGATAATACAAATTTGGACGGTGCTCATGATAAGGGTGGCCACCACTTGGGTGTCAAAGGGCTGGACCAGGCCGCGGGCCACGCAGTCGTCGAATTTCTTTTTAATAAAATCAACGCTATATTTGAATATGAAATGGAAGGCCTCCGCCGCCAGGGGGTCGTTGACCTGTTCCGTGGTGATAAGGCTGAAGCCGTGGTTCAGGTAATGATTGTTGAGTCTTCTGGGCTCATAAAAAAGATGCTCCAGGACTTCTTCAAAAGTCCGGGCCTGGTTGATTAGTTTTTCCAGGTGATCGAAAGAGAAGAGATGGGTTTTTTTAAAGTGTTCCAGGACGGCCGCCCAGAGGGCTTCCTTGCTCTCGAAGTGGTTGTAGATGGAAGACGGCTTAAGGCCGTTGGCCCTGGCGATATCCCGGATGGAGACGGCGGCGTAACCCTTTCTGGCGAACAGGATGGAGGCGGACATCAGGAGCCGCTCCTTGGTCGCGCTGACGTCGTCCACGAGCGGCAGTTTATATCGCCGGCCGTGGATTTCGTAAACCCGAAAACCGGAGTCCCGCTCGGAGAAGATCGGGTCACCCGGGACTTCCGGTCCGGCATCCGGCCGAGGCGTGGCCGGACCACGGCCTATCTTGGGTTTGATCGTCATTTGACAAATTTCTGGCATTTTTTATGGATTCGGGCCTAAAAATATAATAATATAAATAGCTTTTTCTGTCAAATAAATTGTTTATTAATTTTTCCGTTACTTTTTTGACCCCCCCTCCCAATCTAAAGTATCCGGGCCACGAACTCGGCGGCCCTGGAGGTTTCGGGCCGGGCGAAAAATCTATCCGGCGGCGACCGCTCCAACAAGAAGCCCTCGTCCATGAAGACAACGGAGGTGGCGATCTCCCGGGCGAAGCCCATCTCGTGGGTGACGATGGCCATGGTCATGCCGGCCAGGGCCAGGTCGCGAATGACCGCCAGGACCTCGCCGATCATCTCCGGGTCCAGCGACGAGGTGGGCTCGTCGAAGAGCATATACTTGGGGTGCATGGCCAGGGCCCGGGCGATGGCCACCCGCTGCCGCTGACCCCCGGAAAGCTGGTTGGGAAAAGCGTCGATCTTGTCCGAGAGGCCCACCTTGGCCAGGAGGTCTACGCAGACGGCCTCGGCCTCGTCCAGAGGGGTTTTCTTGACCACGGTGGGGGCCAGGGTGATGTTGCGCCTGACCGACAGGTGGGGGAAAAGGTTGAAGCTCTGGAAAACGAAGCCGACGCTGGTGCGGATGGCGTCCAGCCTGGTCTTGGGGTGGGTCACGTCCACCCCGTCTATGAGGACGCTGCCGCGCGTGGCCTCCTCCAGGCCGTTGATGCAGCGCAGGAGGGTGGACTTGCCGGACCCGGAGGGCCCGACCAGGACGATGATCTCCCCTTCGGTGATGGAAAAATCCACTCCGCGCAGCACTTCCAGGCGGTCGAAGCTCTTGTGGAGGTCCTGGACCTCAATCACTGGCGCTCAACCTCCTTTCCAGCCGGCGGGCCAGGGTGGACACGCTCATGGTCAGGGAGAGATAGATGACGGAAGCCAGAAGGAGGAAGGGCAGAAGGTTGTAATACTGGGTTCCCAAGGCCCGGGCGCCCCCCATAAGCTCCAGGACGCCGATGGTGGAAACCAGGGAGGAATCCTTGATTAGCACGATGAACTCGCTGACCAGGGGAGGGATGATGCGCTTGAAGGCCTGGGGCAGGATAACGTGGCGCATGGCCCGGCCGTAGGACAGCCCCAGGGACCGGGCCGCTTCCATCTGGCCCTTGTCCACCCCCTGTATGCCCGCGCGGATGAGTTCGGTGTTGTAGGCCCCGGAGTTGATGCCCATGGCCAAGAGGCCCACGACCAGGGGGTTGATGTTTATGTGCGTGCCCGTGAACATTTTGTAGAGCATGGGCACGCCTATGAACAGGAACATGATCTGGAGCAGCATGGGCGTGCCGCGGATGAACTCCACATAGGCGGCGGCCAGCCAGCGGGGCAGGCGATACCGGGAAATGCGGCCCATGGCCCCGATGACGCCCAAAACCACCCCCAGGGCCAGGGCGCCCACAGCCAACTCCACGGTCAAAAGAGCCCCCAGGCCCAGGGTGTGCAGGCTGCTGGGCGCGAACACGTAGTCGAGCATATTAAAGTCCGCCCGGCGCCGGGGGCGTTACATTTTGTATTTAGCGCGCAGGTCTTCGTAGACCTTGGTTTGCATTATCTTAACGAGTTCCGCGTCAATGGCCGCGGCCAGCTTGTCATTGCCGAGCCGGGTGATGATGAAGTTTTCCTCGTCCACCAGGGGCGGGGCGATGGCCCGGAGGTTCATGGCCTTAAGATAGCCTTCCCCCACGGCCACATCGCAGACTATGCCGTCGAGCTGGCCCCGGCTGAGCATTTCAAAGGCGATCTGATAATCCATGGTGTTGCTTATCTTCACGCCTTCAATTTCCTTTAAGGCGTTTTCGCCGGTGGTGCCGAGTCCGGCATAGAAATGGCGGCCCGGGAAATCCTCGACCGACTTGATGTCGGAATCAGCCTGGACAAAGGCCACCTGGCCGCTCTTAAGGTAGGGGGTCTTGTTGAACAGAAGGTTCTTGGCCCGCTCTTCACTGAAGGTGAAGCCGGAGACGCCGATATCCACCTGCCCGGCCGGCACCGCGACCAGGATGTTGTCAAAGTTCATCTGGCTCCATTCGACCTTCAGGCCCAGGGCCGCGCCCACGGCTTCAAAGAGTTCGATGTCGAAACCCACGAGTTTGCCGTTCTCCAGGGATTCGTATGGCGGATAGTCGGGGGAAGTGCCGATGACCAAGGCGTCCTTTTTCTGGAGTTGAGAGATGAAGTCGCCGTCGGCTCCGAAGGCGGAACCGGGTAGCAAGAAAAGAATTGCCAGAAACGGGATCAAGCGCGGGACACGAATCATTGTGTAATTCTCCTAATTTCGATTCACCGGAGCCAGGAGCTGGTCTCCTAAGGTTTCCCGCCGGCCGGCCCCGAGGGGCTCACAACCGGGCTTTCACGGGGTCCGCCACCAGGGCGAAGCCGTCGAATTCATAAAGGCGCAGGCCGCGGGCGTCCTCGCGGAAGGGCCGGTTCCCGGCCGCGACCGCTTCAAAGGCCGCCGCGGCCTCTATTAGCCTGGCCCCGGGCTGGACCGGCTCATTGTGGCTGCAGTAAAGATGGCGCACCCGGCCGTAATCCCGGGCCAGGCGGTCCATGGTCGCCCGGTAGGTCTGGAAATCAGAGGCCAGGCCGTCCCCGGCGTCCAGGTGAGTGTAGAGGGCGGCCGGATAAAAGGTGTCCCCGGTCAGGAGGATGGAGTTTTCCCGGTCAAAAAGCATCAGGCTGTCGGGCGAGTGTCCGGGCGTGGCCAAAATTTCAAAGACCCGGCCGCCGAGGTCGAAGGATCGGCCTTCGCTTACGGGTATATAACCGGCCCCCCGGATCTCGTAGCCGGCCGGGTCGAAGCCGGGCGGGTGGGGCCGCGAGAACTGGTCCGGGCTCATGTGTTCGGCCACGGCTTCCCGCCCCAATCCGCGGGAGATGCGGGCTCGGGCCACGGGGTGGTCAGCGGCGTGGACGGCCTCGAATTGCCAGTTGCCGCCCATGTGGTCGAAATGGGAGTGGCTGTTCAGGACTATAAGGGGCTTGTCGGTCAGGCTCTCCGCCAGGGTTCGCATATCGCCCAGGCCCAGGCCCGTATCCCACAAGAGGGCGCGGTCCCGGCCCTCGAAGAGAAAGGAGATGACTTCCTGAAAGTGGCCCGGCTCGTAGATGGCCCAGCCGCCGCAGGGCATAAGATAGACCTCGAACCAACAGGGCGCGGTCTTGGCCCGGGGAATTTGTCCGCGCCACGCCCGCGGGGGACCTTCCGCCCAGCCGGTCGGCCGGACCGCGTCCTCAATTTTCTCCATGCCCTTCTCCAGAAAAACCAGAAAACGGTTGTTAAATCCGCATTATATTAGCCTTCCCCGCCCCTGTCAAACAGCCGGCGGGCCCTATCCGCCCTTCCGCCTGAGCTTATGCCCTTCCCGGTTCCCGCAGACCGGACACCGGCTCTTTTTCCTCCATTAAAAAATCAAGGATGTTACACCGCTAGAGAATTTCAATTGGCTTTATTCACGCAATTTATTAATTATATGGGAAATATGTAGCGGATGTAAAACTTTTCCCGCCGTGACATCGTCTGACCTTTTATTCGTAAATTGTTTATTAAGCTCATATTCAATTGTTATTGGCGTAAAATGCTTATGGGCAATCATACCAATATTCAAAAATATTTTATTATTTTTTTCGTCTATTATTTTTTCTGTTAAGATACGTAAATATGATTCATCTGAAAAGAAATATATTTTTTCGTGAATATTTTTATTGAAATCCCATTTGTCTTGTTCATATTTCGCGGTCCCCTTGATAACTCTTTTCAATAAAGCATTATCAAAAAGAGTTAAATCAAATTTTATTTTTTTATTAGGCTTTAGGAATTGTTCAAAGGCCTTTTCAAATTTTTGGGCGGTCAGCATAAAAGTAGTCTCCTTTTTTACCTTTGGCGGGCCTTGGGCGGCTTAAAAATTCCGGAGCCGGCGGCCTGTGACACAGAATTATGCAGATGTTTGGTATTATAATATTTCCGCCTTCTTTCGGTCAATACCCGCGCCTTGGCCGGTAGAGAGCGGCTGTTGACAATTAGGCTTGGCTATTCGAAAAAGCCTGGTGGGAGATGAACCCCAGGTAGGACCGATCTTACATTAAGCGGGAAATTTGGCCCCCACAGGACGTTACCCTGTGGGGCC
>Ga0082212_10001826_pt1 | contig 31396 bp, 29 predicted proteins | sample TergutNt197P3_FD_71548 | JGI IMG/M metagenome (GOLD analysis project Ga0082212, IMG submission 71548) | Neocapritermes taracua P3 segment gut microbial communities from Petit-Saut dam, French Guiana - Nt197 P3 | ecosystem: Host-associated > Arthropoda: Insects > Digestive system > Gut ...
GATCACACTCATTGTTGATCTCAATAAGTACGTGGGTATAGCCGTTTCGGATAACTCATTCAACCGTATTCCGTATGCCGTTCAGTACAGCCGCTTCGTCTGCAATGCTTTTCTCCTGTCCGAAATAATAGATACCGAGAATAACGGCCATACCCAGTTCGTCGGCTTTATCAAGAATTTTGGCAAGACGGTTCATGTATGCCGGCTTTAGATTCCCTTTTTCATCGAGCGCGCTGTTTTTCCATGGCTGGGCGCTTGAGTATCCCTGCGGGCTACCTCCCTGCAGGTTAAGGGTGAAAGCCAGTAATCCGTTTTGACGCCAGAGCGGCATGTTTTCAGTAAACTCGCGCGTATTTCTTTCTGCATCCCACACTTTTGTGTCGGGATAGTTCCATTTGTACCGGGTACTGTCGGTTTCGTCGTCAAAAATACCGTTCACCATGCGGCTGTTGGGAAGAAGTCCCTCAATTGAATAGCCACGCCATGTTTTCCCTTTGAACGTGACGACCCCATTGATATGGAATGATTCGCCGTCAATGGTCACAATGGTATTTCGTTTGGGCGGCGAGGCAAATCCGTTTACAGATGAAACAGACAGTACGACAAGAATCAGGGTGGTCGCCAAAGCGCTACGCCAGATCATGATATTGACAATTAAATCTTTATGTTTCATTGAACACAAGTGTTATTCAAGTTCGAGCATGACCACCGATTTCGAAGGCAACTGAATGGATAATACGCCCCTGTCAATTTTTGCGCCCTTGAAATCCTTTACCGTTACATTGCTTGGGTTTTCAAAAGTATTGTGGTCATTGATTTTGGCAGATGTCAGTACTTTTCCGGAAATGTTCTTAACCGTTACTTTTCCCAGATCGCACTCCACACTTTGTTCTTTGTTGGGATCAGCATTGACCAGTGTGATGTGAATCTTGCCCGAAGCGTCGCGGGAGGCCGAAACGTTTACCGCATCAACAGACCTTCTGCCGACCGTACCGCCTTGGGGAGCACGGGGCGTTGCATCATTGCCGGGCATTTCATATCGATTGCCTGAAAAATAAACGGGCAGCATGGTTGCTTCCTGATGTACTTGATACATGTGAAAAACCCAGTAGGTGGGTGTAAGCACCATCTTTTCGTCCTGCGTAAGGATCACGGCCTGCAACACATTGACAGTTTGCGCGATCTGCGCCATTTTAACTCGATCGCAATGATTGTTGAATATATTCAGGTTGATACCTGCCACTATCGCATCGCGCATTGTATTTTGCTGGAAAAGAAAACCGGGATTAGTGCCGGGTTCAACGTTGTACCACGCGCCCCATTCGTCGGGGACAAGCGCTATTCGTTTCGCGGGGTCGAAACGGTCCATTATGTTTGAGTGGCGCGAAATAAGTTCCTCCATGCGATAGGTATTGGCTATGGTAGCAAAATATTCGGCTTCATCGAATTGAGTAGCCGATCCCTTGTCGCCCCATGTTTTGGGAACGGTGTAGTAATGAAGCGATAACCCCTGCATCCGGCCACCGATACTCTTCATCAACGTTTCCGTCCAATGATAATCGTCTGTGTTGGGACCACCTGCAATTTTGTAAAGGCGATTATCGCCATAATTCCGGCAATAAGTCGCGTATCGACGATACTGGTCGGCATAAAATTCGGCAGTCATATTTCCGCCGCAACCCCAGTTTTCATTCCCAACGCCCCAAAACTTTACTTTCCACGGTTTTTCGCGCCCGTTCTCTCTACGCAGATTAGCCATTGGGCTTTCACCGTCGAACGTCATGTATTCCACCCATTTCGACATTTCTTCTACGCTTCCGCTGCCCACATTTCCACATATATAAGGTTCCGCTTCGAGTTGCTCGCAAAGGTCTAAAAATTCGTGCGTTCCGAAACTGTTGTCTTCCACGACGCCGCCCCAATGTGTATTTACCATTTTCGGACGTTTGTCGCGCGGGCCTATCCCGTCCATCCAGTGGTATTCGTCGGCAAAACAACCGCCCGGCCATCGCAGATTGGGTATTTTCATATCTTTCAAAGCTTTTACCACATCGTTGCGGATGCCACGTGTATTGGAAACCGGTGAATTTTCGCCTACCCAAAATCCGCCGTAAATACAATGACCCAGATGTTCGGAAAAGTGTCCGTAAATATGTTTACTTATCACATGTTCGCCCTGATCGGCGTTCAGTATCATTTTGCTCTGGGCACGGATGCTCACACCCATACCCAGCCCCATTACAATTAATAAAAATCTGATTTTCATATAATTTAAGAATTATTCACAAATAAACTTCCACATCATTGCCTATTGGCAACGACGTGGAAGTGATCTTTGACGCAGGCATTGTTCTTGTAAAACAGTAAAATTTATTATTTCATCCGTTTTTCAAATGCAGCCCGCAAGGTAAGAGTAGCGTACCCGAATATAAGGCCAATAATACAAAAAACAATTTCTGTAATAGCGGCATTAGCGAATTTGGCGCCAGGAACATAGTTCATAAAAGCGAAATATACGCCTGCGCCAATAAACATGGCAGGAATAAAACTAAACCAGCCTGCTTTTTCTAAGAAAATCAAAGCGCAAGCTACCAAAGAAACGGCCAAAGGAACAGCAAAGAACCCCAAAGAGCCAAAAACACCGGCCAAATTCATTATCAGAATGGAACCGCCAATACCGATTGAGTAACCAATAATCGATTTAACACCGCCCGGTACATCACCACCTGCAAGGAAGTAAACAGCCCAAGACTGAAAAGCAATCCAGCCAAAACCTTTTTCAGCAGCAAAACCAGGGTTCAGGTTCAAATAGGAATTCATTACAGGACTCAACAATTGATCAATAATTTGAATCAAAAATGCTAAAACAGCAACAATCAACGGAAAAACTACAATTTTTTTAACTGACATAATAGATAAATTAAAAATTATTAATAAAGAAATTTTATAAGTGCAAAAGAAAAAATAATATCATCATAATCAAAAAACATCCTTTTTTCAACCTTAACCATGCTTCATCACCTCATCGACAGCTTCTGATTCAAGATGTTCACCTACTTTTTTGTCGAATGTGATTTTGAACGAATACGCAAAATCACAGGGTTTCATATTGGGAAATGACAATTTCAATCCTTCGGCGGTTTGTTCAAAAGCAATTTTTTCATTCGATCCCAACAATTGAACATTCAGAATTTTTGCGTCGGCAATCGCATCTTTGTTAAGTGATTTTACCAGTACACCGGCATCATCCCAATTCAGTACAATTGCATAAAAATCATTGCCTTTGGTTGTGAAACGCATGTCGCGCGTGGTATAGGCAGTAGCTGTATTGTCAGTGAAAGAACCTTTTGTTGGTTCAGCATCTCCTTCACCAAATTTTTTCCAGCAACGGGTTCCATAAATAGCTTCGCCATTTACTTTCAGCCACTTACCAATATCAAGCAGTACGACTTGCTGTTCATTGGTGATAGCGCCGTCGGCTCTCGGGCCGATGTTCAGTAACAGATTGCCATTCTTGCTTACAATATCAATCAGGTCATGTACAATCTGTTCGGCTGTCTTATTTTCTTCGCCGTCAATATAACACCACGATTTTTTACCGATAGAGGTGTCGGTCTGCCACGGAAACTTCATCATCTTGCCCGACTTACCACGTTCCACATCCCATACCTGAATGTTCGTGGGATATCCCTGCTTAGTGTTCACAGCCACCTGTTTATCCCAATCGAGCGCATTATTGTAATAGTAAGCCAGGAATTTATTGAAATAAGGCATCAAAACGGGATTATTCACCGTCCAGTCGAACCAAATCAGTTCCGGCTCATATTTATTAACCAATTCGTATGTGCGTGTCAGCCATTCGCGAGCCACGTCATCGTTGTAGGCTTCCTGACGTAACCTTCGCCCGTAAAGCGCTATGGTTGTATCCTGCACATCCGACGGAAAACTCATCCCTCCATTGTAAAACCACGCATTTTCAGCGCGATGAGTCGACAACCCGAAAACCAATCCTTCACTTTCGACCGCTTTTTTCAACAACCCTACAATGTCTTTCTTAGGACCCATCTTTACGCTATTCCAATCGTTCAGATCGCTGTCGTACATCGAAAAACCATCGTGATGCTCCGCCACAGGCACCACATATTTTGCGCCGGCAGCTTTAAAGAGCTTGGCCCATTCATCTGCATCGAACTTTTCAGCCTTAAACATGGGAATAAAATCCTTGTATCCGAATTTGGTATGCTCCCCATATGTTTCAATGTGGTGCCTGTATTCTTTCGAATCAACGCGGTACATGTTGCGCGGATACCACTCATTGCCAAAAGCAGGTACGGCATATATGCCCCAATGAATAAAAATGCCGAATTTGGCATCGCAGAACCATTCGGGGAACTGGTAATGTTGCACAATGTTTTCCCAATCGGGCTGGAATATTTCTGTGCCTTTTAACGATGCAACCGAATCAATGTTAATGATATGTTTCGGATTACTTTGGCAGGATGCGAACATCCACATAATTAATAAAATAACGATATTATTCTTCATATTATTAAATTTAAACGCTTCAAAAATATATCGTTTATCTGACTAATGCAAATAATTTGCCAAAAACTTTATTGCAACCTTTTTGAAAAAATTATAAACTGTTTTATATCAAGGCATATAAAAAAATCTGCGTTAATCTGTAAAATCTGCGTCATCTGCGTGCAAATATATTTTCTTGTATTATCTTTGCGACGCCGAAAGTTAATTAATAATGACAATAACAGACAAAGAAAGAGAACAGCGTATTTATAAGGTAACCATTATTGGGAGTATCACAAATATTCTACTGGTATTTATCAAGTTTTTAGCAGGTTTTCTTGGTAATAGTTCTGCCATGATTGCCGATGCAATTCATTCGCTGTCCGATTTTGTTACAGACTTGATTGTGATTGTATTAGTGCGAATTTCAAACAAACCCAAGGATAAATGTCACGACTATGGACATGGAAAATATGAGACACTGGCATCGTTAGCAATCGGAGTTATACTGCTGTTAGCGGGTCTGGGTATCGCATGGAACAGCCTTAATGCCATCATTTTCGTAATCAGGGGATCAACGCTGGAAAGGCCTGGTATGTTAGCGCTCATTGCTGCTATTATCTCCCTCGCTCTCAAGGAGATGCTTTATCGATATACTGTTTCTTTTGGCCGCAAATTGCAATCGGATGCGGTTATTGCCAATGCGTGGCATCATCGCAGCGACGCCTTTTCGTCGATTGCGACAGCCATCGGTATTGGAGGCGCCATTTTCTTAGGTGAAAAATGGACTATTCTTGACCCGCTGGCCGCATTATTAGTCAGTTTCTTCATTGTCAAAGTATCTATCAAACTGATGAAACCGAGTATTGACGAACTGATGGAAAAGTCGCTGCCCGACGAAGTGGAAAACGAAATTACTGCTATTGTTGAGGCTTTCGCGGAAGTACACAATTTACACAATCTGCGTACAAGAAAACTGGGAAACCACTATGCCATTGAATTTCATATCCGTATGGACGGGAAAGTATCATTATCGCAGGCACACAACAAAGTTACAGAAATCGAACAGCGTTTGATAAAGCGATTTGGCGAAGCAACGCATGTAATTATCCATACGGAGCCGATAAAATAAATGAATCCGCAAAAAATAAATTTTCATCTGCATACAGTATGACAAAAAAAGATTTGAAAATAGTATTCATGGGGACGCCGGACTTTGCAGTTGAAAGTCTGCGGGCGCTGGTAGGTGGCGGCTATCACATCGCTGGCGTAGTAACGATGCCCGACAAGCCAATGGGCCGACACGGAAACGTACTTCAACAGTCGGCTGTCAAACAATATGCACTATCGCAAAATCTTCCGGTATTGCAACCTGAAAAGCTGAAGGATGAACTTTTTATTGCAAAACTTCGCGCCTTACAGGCCGATTTGCAAATTGTGGTCGCATTCCGTATGTTGCCCGAAATTGTATGGAATATGCCGCGATACGGGACATTTAACCTGCACGCTTCGTTACTTCCACAATATCGGGGCGCTGCGCCTATAAACTGGGCGATTATAAACGGAGAAACAGAAACAGGCGTTACCACCTTTTTCCTTACCCATGAGATAGATACCGGTCGTATTATACGTCAGAAAAAATTGCCGGTAGCAGAAACGGATGATGCAGGCGCCGTACACGATGCTTTGATGAGAATAGGCGCAGGACTTGTTACGGAAACGATTGATTTATTGATTGAAACGGACGGAAATATTGAAACCGTCCCCCAAAATGCGCTTTATAATTGTGTAGAGAATTTACGTCCCGCACCGAAAATTTTCATTGAAACATGCCGTATCGACTGGCATCAACCCGTAGTCGGCGTGTACAATTTCATCCGTGGTCTGTCGCCCTACCCTGGCGCATGGACAGAAATAATTAACCCGGAGGGAGTTGCCGTATTATTTAAAATTTTTGCTGTAGAAAAAAGAAAAGAGGCTCATCTCTACCCTGCCGGAGCGATCCGTACCGATAGAAAAAGCTTTTTTGATGTGGCTGTAATGGATGGATGTATCCGAATTCTGTCGCTTCAGATAGCCGGAAAAAAAAGGATGTCAATAAAAGATTTCCTGAACGGAACCAAGATTGACAATAGATGGAAAATTAGATAAAACTATGGAAAATCCAACCAATTATCGAATCTCGCTTTTGCGTGATTTCATGAGAGAAAAGAATTTGCATGCGTTCATCATTCCCTCCACAGACGCGCATATTAGTGAATACATCCCTGATCACTGGTCATCAAGGCAATGGATAAGTGGATTCACCGGATCGTCAGGCACGGTGGTCGTGACACTTGAAAAAGCCGGACTGTGGACGGATTCACGTTATTTTCTACAGGCGACGAAAGAACTATCTGGAAGCGAAATACTGCTGTTCAAAGACCGCCTTCTCGAAACCGTCCGCATAGTCGACTGGCTGAAAGGTGAATTGACTGACAACGATCGCATCGGGATTGACGGCAATGTATATCCTGCCAAAGATGCTTTGGGAATGCAATGCGATCTGAAAAAGAAAAAAATAACGCTTGTAGCCGATTATGATCCGTTTGAAACAATATGGTTCGACCGGCCTGCATTGCCCAAAAATCCGATTTCTATTCTGCCCGTTGAATTTACAGGAGAAAGCGCTTCCAGTAAAATAGAGCAGGTTTTGGCGGATGTCGAAAAATATGGGGCAAACGCCGTCTGGATTAGTACTTTGGATACGATTGCCTGGCTGTTCAATATTCGCGGAACGGATGTTGCCTATAATCCGGTAGTCATTGCACATGCCTTTATCTCGCAAAATGAAAGAATCCTTTTCATAAACACAGAAAAAGTACCATCTAAAATAGCCGGATTATTGAAATCAGAAGGCGTTAAGTTGGTTGATTATTGCCAGTACCGTGATTTTATAGCAAAGTCATGCAATTGTTCGGTTTGTATCGATTGCAGTAAAATCTCCTATTCAGTTTACAACGCAATATCCAATGCAAGAAATGTAGTGGACACGCCGTCAGTAGCCGACCGGTTGAAAAGCATAAAAAACGAAGTTGAAGCCGAAGGATTCCGACAGGTAATGATTCGCGATGGCGTAGCGCTCACCAGGTTTTTCATGTGGCTTGAAAACGCTATTCCAAAAGTATCAACAACTGAAAATACGGACGTTATCCCTCCTCGCCTGCAACCAGATTCGCCGGTACTTCCACCAGTCACAGAATATGATATCGGCCTGAAGTTGAAAGAATACCGAAGTCGGCAGCCAAACTTTACCGGCGAGAGTTTTTCAACGATTGCCGGATTTGCGGCCAATGGCGCTATCAATCACTATCATCCAGCAGCAGGAAACTGCCTCGAAATAAAACCGGAAGGCTTATTGCTGATTGATTCAGGCGGACAGTACCTTGAAGGCACAACCGATATAACACGCACCGTTGCCGTCGGGCCTGTCAACGAAGACATGAAACGTGATTTTACTCTTGTCCTGAAAGGCATGATAGCTCTGTCAAAAGCCGTTTTTCCGGCAGGAACAAGAGGCTCTCAGTTAGATATTTTAGCCCGAAAAGCGATGTGGGAACATGGTATCAATTATGGTCATGGCACCGGACATGGCGTAGGACATTATTTGAATGTACACGAAGGACCGCAAAGTATCCGGCAGGAAGAGAATCCGGTCGCCCTGCGAACCGGCATGACTGTCACCAATGAACCAGGCATTTACCGCGACAGTCAATACGGCGTCAGAACCGAAAACATGATGCTGACAACTCATGCCATGACAACCGATTACGGTGATTTCTATCAGTTCGAGACACTCTCGCTTTGCTACATTGATACTTCTCCGCTCTTGAAAGAGATGTTGACCGTAGATGAGATAGCATGGTTAAACAACTATCACCAGGCTGTCTACGAAAAGCTCTCCCCTCACCTGACCCCTGACGAAAAAAGTTGGTTGAGGACAAAAACACAGGCGGTTTTGTAGTCTTCAGCCCATTCGTCGGTTGTCGTCGTTTATTATACATCGTAAAAAGAAATTTGTAATTCGTAATTCGTAATTAGTAATTAAAAAAAATGTCCCATTTTTTCCCCCGCACATTCTGGATTGCCAACTCGATAGAACTATTCGAACGCTGGGCATGGTATGGCTTTTTCATGCTATTTGCCAACTATTTAACCGGCTCGTCGGATATGGGCGGCCTCGAATTTTCACAAAGTCAGAAAGGACTGATCATGGGCGTCGGGACAGGTATCCTTTATTTCCTGCCCGTACTGACTGGCGCTATAGCCGACCGTTTCGGATATAAAAAGGTACTGGCGCTGTCGTTTGTCATTTATGCCTCGGCCTTTGCGCTGTTCCCGCAGGTATCTTCGTTTGCCGCCGTGTTCGGCATGTATATTTACTTAGCCATTGGAGCGGCGCTGTTTAAGCCGGTTATCTCCGCCACAATTGCAAAAACTACCACTGACGAATCATCATCCATCGGTTTTGGCATTTTCTACATGATGGTCAATATCGGCGCGTTTTTCGGCCCGATGGTCACGCTGCTGTTCAAAAGTCAGTCGCAGATGATCTTTTATGTCTCGGCAGGCATGATTTTATTGAACTTCCTGCTGCTTGTTTTCTATAAGGAACCCGCCCAACAGGTCAGTGTAGCGAAACGAATGGACGACAACTACACAACTTCCATGAATAAATCGCTGTTGCAGACATTTCTGACAATACTCCGCAACATGGCAGGCATTTTCCGCGAATGGAAATTCCTTGTTTTCCTGTTGATCGTAGCCGGCTTCTGGACGATGTACAACCAGTTGTTCTTCACCCTCCCCGTTTTTATTTCACAATGGGTGGACACAAGCGCGCTGTATCATTTCTTTGATACGCATATCCCGTTTGTCAACGCTAATTACAGTCAGGCGCCGGGCGTGATGGACGCGGAGTTTGTCACCAATATGGACGCCCTATACATTATACTATTGCAAATTGCAGTCTCGACTGTTGTCATGCGCTGGAAACCGCTCAGTTCGATGGTGGCCGGTTTTTTGGTATGTTCGGTTGGCATGGCGCTGACACTGTTTTCGCAGAACGTACTTTTTACGATGGTTGCCATACTTGTCTTTGCCTTAGGCGAGATGGCCGGTTCGCCGAAAATCACCGAATATATCGGTCGGATAGCGCCCAAAGACAAAAAAGCGCTGTACATGGGGTATTCCTTTATCCCCGTTTTTCTGGGAAACGTTTTTGCCGGTATCATTTCCGGTAACGTCTATCAGGCCATGTCGGACAAGGTAGTCATTACCAAACAGTTTGCAGTACAAAAAGGCTTGCAGATAGCCGACGGACTGTCGACCAACGAATACTTCAACGAAGTGGCCCGACAGACAAACATGACGCCACAAGAACTGACGAATCACCTGTGGAACACCTTCCACCCATCCGGTATATGGGTCGTATTGCTGTCCATCGGCCTGTTCGCCTCCCTCAGCCTCTTCGTCTACGATAAATTGATTGCGAAAAAGGGAGATGTTTTAAGATAATATGCTTATCTTTGTGGTTCTAACTGTAACTGAAAACTGAAAAATTTTTGAAAAATGACCAAAAAGCAAATACTTGACGTGCTTAATCGTGTTGAACGGAAGACAATACTTTCGTTTGTGGCAGCATACGCAGCGGAAGACAATAATTTTTATGAAAAATTAAAAGAGGCGCTGAACGATGTTTGATGATATGGATGTAATTAATAGGAATTAAAAATCAATAATGATGAACGAAGAATCAAAAACAAAAGGTAAATGCCTGTTTTGTGGCAAGATGTATTCAATATATGGAATTAACCGCCACTTAGCGTTACATTTACAAGAAAAAGTAAAATCGGGAGAACCGGGTACCTCATTTTTAGTAAAAGTGGTACCCGACAAAAATGTGTGGGGAGAATCATTTCCCCATTTCTTGAGTTTATGGATCGATGGAGAAGCCTTTATGGATGATTTTGACAGTTTTTTGCGTAAAATTTGGCTTGAATGTTGTCACCATGGAAGTGCGTTCAGAAAAAATCAAAAAGTAAACACTTCAAAGTATATTACCGACGACTTCTTAGACTTGCCTGAATTTCAGCAACGAATGATATTTACAAAATTGGGTGAAGAGGTTGAAGCCACAGAGGTATATATGGAAGACGAAGCCAACCAGGTATTGCAAAAAGGTTTGAAATTGAAATATGTTTACGACTTTGGAGACAAAACCCAGTTGATTGTTACGGTAATAGAACAATATCCAATGAAAGCCGATGCGGCGATTGTCTTACTTTCGCGCAATGAGCCATTAAACGAGTTGTGCGATAATTGTGGAATAACTCCTGCTACAAAGATGTGTACTGTTTGTCAGTGGAATGGTAGAGATTCTATGTTTTGCGACCCGTGTGCAGAAAAACATGCAAGTGAATGTGAACCCTTTGCCGAATATGCTTCGCGTTTAGTTGTCAATTCGCCTCGCATGGGAGTATGTGTTTATAGCGGCGGAAGCATTGATTTGGAAAGAGATAGATAAAAATACAATTACGATGGACCAGCCAAAAATTGAACGCCTGCTGCGGTTTATGAAAATGATGACCGGCAATGTATCCTATACCATTGCGGAAATGTCGGACCGATTGGATATGTCGATTCGGACGATCTATCGCTATATCGACACGTTCCGTGATGCCGGATTTATTGTCAAAAAACAGGATGACATCTATCGTTTCGACGTGGAATCCCGCTATTTCAAAGATATCAGCCAACTCATTCACTTCACGCAGGAAGAAGCCTATATCCTGAAAAGCGCCATTGAAAGCATCGACGAGAGTAACCTGCTCAAGCAGAACCTGAAAAAGAAACTCTACACCGTCTACGACTACAAGATTCTTGCCGATACGGTCGTGCATGGCAAAGATGCGAAAAATGTCGACCTGTTAATCGAAGCCATTGGAAATAAGCAGCAGGTTGAATTGTGCAATTACAGTTCGGCACACAGCAAGACCATCCGCAACCGGCTTGTCGAGCCTTTTGCCTTTACGACCAACTACATTCAAATGTGGGCGTACGATGTGGAAGAGGCAGGCAACAAACTGTTCAACCTCAGAAGAATAGAAAATGTCCGACTGCTCCCGCAATCATGGCAGTTTGCCGCCCGTCACCGAAGCGGCAAGATTGACATTTTCCGCATCAGCAGCTTCGAGCAGATACCCGTCATACTGAAGCTGAACCTGCGCGCCGCCAGCCTGCTGATGGAGGAATATCCGCTCTCGGAAAATTACCTGACGAAAACCAGCGACAACGAATGGAGGCTTGAAACGGAAGTATGCAGCTTGGAAGGCATCGGACGCTTCGTCATGGGTCTGTTGCAGGATATTGAAATCATTGAGCCGGACGAACTAACAAATTTCATCCGAAAAAAAATTGAATTTTTTTGAAAAAAATAGGTCTGTGTCAGAAGTTGTCAAAACACAGGCGTACCTTTGCACCGTCAAATTAAAAAAATAAGTTATCATGTCAGGAAGCAGCATCGTTACCATCAAGGAGATTATCCCTCTGTTCAAAGGGGAAGAAAGAGCGAATGCCATCGAACTGGTTTCGCTGGAAGAGGTAGGAAATACGGTCGTAGCCCTCAAGGATTTGTACAGCGTGGGCGACAAGGCGTTGTTCATACAGCCGGACTACTGCCTGTCGGACAAGGAAGTGTTCAGCGAATACATCGCGCCGGGCGGCGACCCGAAAAAGAGCAGGCTGGGCAAAAACAACCGGATCAGGGCGATCAAGTTCAATCTGCATCCGGGAAACGGCGAGCCGGTCTATTCGTACGGCATCTTGATTTGTCGGCAAACGTTAATCGACACGATGAAGCTCGACTTGCTCGAAGGTAAAGACTACGACAAACTGCTCGCTATCGAAAAGTATGAAGAGCCGGAACCGATGGTGCAGGCCACTGCAAACGGAAAGGTCGTCGTATGCGAGTTTCCTACGCAAATGTATCACACGGACGAGGAAAATATCAATAACATCATCAACGATATTAAATTCCCGATTCATCTGATTGGAACGCACAAGTCGGACGGCAGCAGCATCACCGTCTGGTATAAGAACGGCAAGTCGGGCATCGCCTCCCGAAAAAACGGCAAGCCGCTCACCTACAAAAAAATTGTGGGGTTCGAGATACGGTGGTGGCAAAAGCTGCTGAAAGCATTGAGCTTCAATAAATATAATCCTGATGGCAGGATTATCAAGACCGTTGAATCCGACGACCAGTTTGTAGTACTTGGCAAGCCTTACCTCGAACGGCTCGAAGCCTACGGACAGAACATCGCACTGCGGGGCGAGATGGTAGGCCGTAGTTGCAAAGGGTCGGGCAATCCCAACAACCCCAAGGCTAAAGAGGATAACCATATCGAATTTTATGGCATCGACGACTACAACGGCCATACGCAACGGTTGCCCTACACGACAGTTGAAGAGATTGCCGCCAAACTGGAACTCCAGCTCGTTCACAAATATTTCGAGCAGACTTTCAACAGCTTGGAAGAATTGAAGGGCCGGTGCCAGCAAATATTCAACGAAGAAAAGGAAAACCGAAAGATCATCGAAGGAATTGTCGTCAGGAACGAGAATGGAAGATTCAGTTGCAAGATCATGAACCTCGAATATGACAGTCGGAAGTAATCAGACGATTCTGTACCTCAACCCGTTCGAACTAAACAAGTAACGAGAAATGGAAGCAGAATACTCACCCGCCTTTCGTAACTTAGCAGGGAGCGCATGGCGTCGTTCTCGAGAAATGGAAGCAGAATACCCGCCCGCCCGCTCGCGAACCGCATCCAAGTTCGAACTAAAAAAAGTAACGTGAAATGGAACCGAAGAAACGAAAATTAGCGATTTTGCATCTTTTCAACAAGGCTTTGCTGGAAAAGACGAGGAGCGACGACTATTACATCAATGAGTTGTTGAAGATTGGCGTGATATGCAGTCCGTTCTCCGACTTTGAGGTTGTTTTTCAGTACGTCAGGGAAAAGCGCTTCAATCCGAACGCCACCTTTTACAAAACGGTTGATGACGTCACGGATAAAACACGGTTCGAGCTGTTCATCGACCAGCTTTTTCATTACTGCTCAACGTATGGAACAGATTTTCAGGGGAAACCGTTTATTGTTAACGATACGCCCATAGATATTTCGCAAACGGTTTTTATCGGTACGATTACGGAAGAGGAAGCGGTTGAACGCTGTCAGAATATGCTGTATTCGGGTATAGCGCTGTCGCAGGAGACGATCGAAAATATTTTAACCGTTCTTGCCGGCAATTTCGACGTCGACCGTATCAAAAACAAGGAGGCGCTTTGCCTGATTTGTGTTCAAAAAGAGATATATCCCCGCAGCGCGGAAGAAATTGTCAGGATATTGGTTTACAAGGCAACAGGCAAAACGCTGTTAATCAAAGATAAAATGACTTTGAAAGGCGTTTCCGAATCCAATGTCATCATCCCAATAGCGTTGGCGGAAAAATTATCGGAGGTGTTTCACCGCTTCAAGGACATCTTTATTTCGTTCAAAAACAATCCGTTGAACAAGCGCACGGTCAACAAAATCAGAAAGTTAGCTAAAACGAACCACAAACCCTTTGTGCCTGCTTTCTGGTCGACGGTGTTGTCGGAGCCGAAAGATTTTTCGACGATTGAAACGAAATTAGACGAACTGAACAATTTCCGCAAGATCAGTCTGCTGAACGCCATCCTGCAGACGATTTACAACGATTCAAACGTGAAGCCATACGTCATCCGCAACGGGAAATTGTGGATCGAAACGCCTGTTGAAACTATCGAAGAAAAGCGTTTGGCGTATTTACGACAGGTGTTCGACGTGATTTATCGATCGCTTTTATGCTCTTTGGCAAAGAATAAATGCGAGATCGTCTTGCCGGAGCGCCTGACGGTTACCGCGCCCGCTTCCGAAAAGAGTTTCATGGGCGAGATACCGCTCTATTCGTATGTTTCGTTGCACGACGACGCCGTTATCGGCATCAACTGGAAAGGCATTGACGGCGCCGACGATTTGGATTTGTCGATGATTGATCTTGCCGGTCACAAAATAGGCTGGAACAGTGACTACTACGACGACGAAAAGAAAAGTTTTGTGTATTCGGGCGACATGACGTCGGCCAACCCCGAAGCCACCGAACTGCTCTACAGAAAAGAAGAGAGCGACGCGGAAGGGATTGTAAGGGTTAACCCGTACCGCAGCGCCAAAGATGCCAAATACAAAGTATTCTTCGCACAGGAATCCATGTCAAAGGTGGATAGAAATTACATGGTGAACCCCGAAAACATCATTTACCAGTACGACGATACGATCTCCGAAGAAAAAATACTCGGCGTCTTTGCCGACAACAAGTTTATTTTCTGCAATTTCAGACAACAGTACAAACGCGTTTCGGAGCAAAGCATCACCGATTTGCAACTGCAATACCTCAAACGCGTTCATGGCCATTTGCTGACACTGGAACAAATCCTGACGGATGCCAGCTTCACCGTCACCAAATCAAAAGATTGCATATTGAGTAGAGACTCAATATTAAAATATTTATATTGAAATACTTACGCAAAGGACTAAAAAAGTTCCTCAAACTTTTCACATTTGGAATTTACCGCATGGTAAATATCCAAGCGTGCCATTCTACTTTTCGTTCTTTGCTTTTTACAAAAGGCTAAAAGAGTTCCTCAAATTTTGGTAGAATAATACTACTCTTCGCCTTTATTTTAAAAACCTTTGCGCCCTTTGGCATCCCCTTTGCGTCCTTTGCGCCCTTTGCGTTTAAAAAAAAATCTCACAATATTTGACACCCCAAATAAAAAGCGTACATTTGCCCACATGAAAATAAACAAAAGTATGGAACTTTCATTAGACACCAACAAACGGTATACTTATGCCGACTACCTGACCTGGATAGACGATAAGTCACGCGAACTGATAAACGGTATCATCAAGATGCTACCGGCTCCCCTTTCGATACACGCAAGAGTCAGCAGAAAAATTGTCAGGCATTTAGATGATATTACCATAAAAAACAAATGCAATTGCGAAGTGTTTTATGCTCCTTTTGATGTTCGTTTGCCCAAACATGGCGAAAAAGAAGATCATCATATTGATTCAGTCGTACAACCGGATATTTGCGTCATTTGCGACCTGTCAAAAATTGATGAACGGGGCTGTTGCGGCGCGCCTGACATGATTGTTGAAATTCTGTCGCCATCCACAGGAAAAAAGGATTTAACCGAGAAATTTGCCCTGTATGAAGATTCGGGCGTGACGGAATACTGGGTAGTATATCCTAACGATAAGGCCATTCACGTCTTTCTCTTGCAGGAAAACGGGAAATATTCAGATGGAATTGTTTACGAACTGGCAGGGAAAGTACCTGTTCATGTTTTTGATGACTTTCTGATAGATTTGGAGAACATTTTTTGACAATCACAATGAAAAATTACAAAAATTTGATCCGGCAGCATGTTGATTTCCCCAGACAGGGAATTGTTTTTCAGGATATTAATCCTTTGTTGTCGAACTGGAAATCATTACAGGACGCCTGTAATGATTTGTCTGCCGCGATTCAGGAGTTGATGCCATTCGCGACGAAGGTGTTGTGCATCGAGGCGCGCGGATTTATTATGGGCGGCGTGCTGGCGACCTTGTTGGATGCAGGATGCGTACCCGTCAGAAAAAAAGGGAAACTGCCGCCTTACCTGTCGGTTGAAAACATTGATTATGAACTGGAATACGGCGCCAACAGTATCGCTTTGGACACGTCATTACTTGAATACAACGATAAAATAGTTGTTTTTGACGATGTGCTGGCAACGGGCGGCACGGTCGAAGCGGCCTATTTACTATTGAAAAGAGAAGTCGACAAGGGGAAACTTGCCCCGTTCGACAAGGAAAATGTTTGTTTTGCCTTTCTCTTGGAAATAGAAGCGTTGAAAGGCCGGGAAAAACTATGCCGGAGCGCTCAAATACCTACCGAGAATATCCTCTCCCTGATACGGGTATAAGATATAAGATGACGACCCGCAGCAGATAGCGACTAAAAATATTAATAATTATAAACATGGAAGTAACTGAAAAAAACACAAAAACGGAAATCCTGAAAGCGTATGAAAAGCTTTTGAAAGACGTTCAAACGGCGAAAGCCGATGTTCCCAAGAAAATGCAGGAAGAGAAGCAAAAAAAGGAAACGCTCGACAAAGTGTCGGATATCTCCGGCGAAGGAATCGTGAAAAACATCAACACCCTCAAAGCGGGGTTGAGCGCTTCATTAGACGACATTCTGCAAAGCCTGACGAATGAGTTTAGAAGGCTGGAAGAGATACGCGCAGCCATTCAATTGGAAAAACAATCGCTCGAAGACTTGTATTCGCTGTCGGCAAACACCGATTCGTTAGCCGCCATGCTGCTGGCGCAGAAGGCAAAAAAGGAAACCTTCGAAAGAGAGATGAAAGAAAAGGAAGAAGCCTTTGCCGGCGACATGTCCACAAAAAAGGAGCAGTGGGAAATCGAAAAGAACAGAAAAAAGGTTGAAGACAAAGAATTTACCGACGAACAGACCAAACGCCGCAAACGCGAAGAAGACGAATATGCCTATAACTTGAAAATACGCCGCCAGAAAGAGCAGGACGAATACGACACGAAGAAATCGCAGCTCGAAAAAGATTTGGCGGAAAAGAAAATACAAACGGAAAAAGAGTTGACGGATAAAAAACTACAGTTTGAACAGGAGGTATCGTCGCGCGAACTGAACCTGAAAAATGCGGAAGCCGAATTAGCCGAACTGCGAAAAAACAACAGCGACTTCCCGACGAAGTTGGATAAGGCGCTCAAAGAAAGGGAAACGGAAGTAACCAAACAGCTCCAAACAAAATACGGGTTCGACATCCAGCTGAAAGAAAAGCAATACGAAGGCGACATCCGCGTGAGAGACCAGATCATCGCCTCCCTGCAGGAAAAAATCAAAGAACAGCAGGACCAGTTGAAAGAAAACGCCGACAAGGCCAACCGCGCCGAAGCGAATGTGAAAGACATCGCCGTCAAAGCCATCGAAAACGCCTCCAAAGTACGCATGATCACCGTCAAATCCGACAAGGAAGAAAATTGAATGGAAAACATACGTTACAATTGATGATTATGATGCTCAATAAAGCATATTATTTCAATAAAGAGGACATGGAGCGCGATTTTGCTTAAAAAAAACAGGCATTAAAACAGGATTTGATAAATCTGTTGTGAATATTTGGACGGTTATCCTAAAATGCGTAAATTTGCATTGATTTTATTTTTTATCCTCATGACAAACTACAAGGAAAAGGAAAAGGAAAAGGAAAAGGAGACAGAAAAAAAAACGGTTCGTAAAAAAACAGGCAAACCGACAAGATACATCAACCCGCTGACCGATTTCGGGTTCAAATACCTGTTTGGCGTGAAGGAGTTGCTGATTGATTTTCTCAACGGCGTCGTGGATGTCGAATCGAGTATTGTGGATTTGACCTACGACAATACGGAAAGGATACCCCATTCCGACGAAGAACGGATCGCCCGATTCGACCTGCACTGCACGACCGGAACAGGTGAACGCGTCATCATTGAAATGCAAAACAACAGTCAGCATTTTTTCAAGGACAGGACGATCTATTATGCCACATTTCCAATTCAGGAGCAGGCGCCAAAGGGAAAAGACTGGGATTACATGCTCAAGCCGGTATTTTCGGTGAACATCGTCAATTTTCGCATGAAAGACGAAGAACCGCAGGAATCGCAGCCTCCGGATGAATCGGAAATTGCAGGAAAATTCATAACGTATGTTCAGCTGATAGACCGTGACACGGGGAAGCTGTTTTTCCGAAAACTGACATTCGTGTATATTGAGTTACCGCTACTAACGAAAACGGAATACGAGTTACAGTCGAGCGCCGAAAAATGGGCGTTTATTCTCAAAAACCTTCCCAAAATGAATGAATTGCCGGAATCGCTTCGCAGTGATGTATTTGAGAAGCTGTTTCAAATGGCGGAGATTGCGAAATTACCGGCACAGGAAAGAAAAGAATATTACAGATCACTTAAAAGTTATAGAGATATGAACAATTCAATTGCACAACGAGACCAGAAAATTGCAATGATGAGTAATTCAATTGCACAAAGTAAGCAACAAATTGCAATGATGAGTAATTCAATTGCACAACGAGACCAGAAAATTGCTAATTTGAAGCAGGAAATGGCAGCGTATCACAAAGAGAAAACAGCAAATGAAAAAATCATTGCTGACCTGCAGCGTCAGTTAGCGTTAAATAGCAAAGACATCAATTAATACTTGTTATAGGCGTTTATCGTATGGATAATAATTAACAAATGAATCAACAGGAAATTATTGATTTGCTTAAACTTGCAAATCAGGACACAATTTTTTCATTTATTGCGGAGCATGCGATACAGGACGGGCAATTCTATGAAAAAATTAAAAAAATTATCATGGCCGATGATGATAAGGATGAAGTCGGCGATGATAAGGATGAAGTCGGCGATGAAGAAGACGGCGACGGGTCAGGCGAAAGCCGTGACTTGAAAAACTACCAGAAAATGGCAGAAGAATGTTTTGACTACGATGATCACTATGGACACAGACGCGGGTACGGATATGATTTTCGGGATGCTGCAGACCAGGCAGCGGACGAATTGGACAACATGCTTAACGATGCCGAATACGAAGTCAATAAGCGAAGATACGCTGATGCTGCCGGCATGGCCATGTCGGTAGCCGAAGTCATACCGCGAAATTATGAAAATGTCGATGATTCCGACGGAGAATTGGGCGCTATATTCAACAGGGCCATGGAGTTATTGAGCGATATTATCCAAAATGACGCCGTCAAGATGGCCATCAGAAGAAACATCTATGACTGGTGCAAACAGGAAGCGAACGATTCAATCTATTCAAGCTACGGGTTCGATGAAATTCATACCTTCTACGAACTTTGTATTAATCAGATCGGCAATGCCGATGAGGTACTTGACGACCTGGATAAAAGTATAAAGGAAGCCAAAGACAACTACTACAGGAGCAAAGCCGTCATACAAAAAATAAATTTTATGCAGTCAAGAAACCTGAATGCGCAGGACGTAATTGAGGCATATCTTGAAATGAACGAAGTGCGAAAAATCCGCTTTCGGCAATTAACGGACGAGCGTAAATTCGACGAGGCAATCGACCTGGCGAAACAGGGCATTGCCATTGCCGAACAGAAAGGCCATCCCGGAACCATTCTTGACTGGAAAAAAGCCATGTATGATGCCTATCTCGCAAATGGCGACACCACTAATCTTTTGCAAATGGCAGAATACATGTATCTACATTCCGGGTATCGTTTCAGTAAAGATGAATTTTATAATGCCGTCAAAAAACATACGCCTGACGACGAATGGCCTGCAACGCTGGAAAGACTGCTCTCGTCAGTTGAAAAAGAACGCGGATTTGATGCATTCACCGCCGGTATCATGCACGATCATCAGCTATGGGCAAGGCTTTTTGCCTATTGCAAAAAAGGCAACATTACAGAAATCATCAATTACGAATCTGCCCTTAAGCCTCATTTTGAAAAAGATATCCTGGCCTGTTATCGTGATCACGCCGAACAGCGAGCATTGATAACAGGCGAACAAGCATACCACGAGGTTGCCAACACCCTGAAACGAATGAGAACACTCGCCGGCGGTGACGATTTGGTCAACAGTTTGCTTGAAAAGTACCGCACCACCTACAAACGCCGCAAAAACATGATGACCGCATTAAAAAACGTTTAATCCCTTATAAATATGAAACTATCAAAAAAACAAGTTGCCGAAATAGCCGACAGCATAAATGCAGGGTTTGTCTGTTATGTCAATGCCGAAACCGGCGAGTATATTGATATGATGAACAGTAATGCCCTGTCCGATTACGGCATTTCATGGGAAGAAGAAGATGATGAAGGACCGGACGGTTTCAATCAAGAATGGGAAAAGGACCTGTACGACAACGTAAAGTCCGATATGGCGAAGATCGATTCATGGAAACATTCCATCCAAATTGAAAAACCCGAATCGCACGAATCGTTTGAGATCATGGAACGTTTTGTAGATGAAATCATCCCGGTAGGAAAACTGAAAAGCGATTTCGAGCGCGCCCTCTCGCGAAGCCACCCTTTCCGCAACTTCAACGGCATCGTCCACAACTGCAAATACCGTGAAGAATGGTTTGCCTTCAAGCAAAACGCCCTGGAGGAATACGTGAGCAGGAAGTTTGACGAGTACGTTAATTACAGCTTAAACAAATGATTATGAACGCCAGTGATGGATAATTTCACAAATAAATGACAGAAACTCACGTCTTGCGAATGGGGATGTCGTGCCACGAAACAGCCGGAAATGACAACCAAACGTCATTTCGAATGGGTATGATGTGCCATCAAACAGCCGGAAATGACGTTTTGAATCGCCCGTCATTGCGAGGAACGAAGCAATCCAGTTCATTGATTATCATGAAATTGCAAAATAACGTCATTGGTAATGGGTATGATGTGCCATCAAACAGCCGGAAATGGCGTTTTGAGTCGCCCGTCATTGCGAGCTTGCGAAGCAATCCAGAAAGTACAATAATGCGTTGTTTTTCACTGGATTGCTTCGTTCCTCGCAATGACGGATGGGCGGGACGTCATTGGTAGGAACGAAGCAATCCAGATAGTACAATAATGCCTTGTTTTTCAATGGATTGCTTCACAAGCCCGCAATGACGGATGGGCGGGACGTCATTGGTAATTTGGATGATGTGCCATCAAACAGCCGGAAATGGCAACCAAACGTCATTGCGAGGAACGAAGCAATCCAGAAAGCACCATAATGTCTTGTTTTTCAATGGATTGGCTTCGCCGACCTCCTTCTTGCAGGGCAAAGACTGCGAGCAGTCTCTGCTCCTGCTTCGGGCGTCGGTTGCTTCGCAAGCTCGCAATGACGGATGGGCGGGACGTCATTGGTATTCAAATCGCAAACCGAAAAATCCCGAATTGAAAAAAATTGCAATTTTTTTGAAAAAAATCTACCTGTGTCAAAAGTTGTCAATTCGCACCCGTACCTTTGCACCGTTAAACTAAAAAAAGGAGGAATTTATTATGACTGACAAGTACTATTCAAATTTTCACATCGCAGGTTTCACCTATTACAATGGCGTGGATGTGTTTGAGAAATTGAAAATTGGCGTTCAGCTCAGGCTGAGGGCAGAGCCCAAAAACCGTTACGACCCCAAAGCCATCGCCATCTATTACAAGGAAGCTAAAATCGGATACGTGCCGAAAACCGAAAACGAGATGCTCAGCAAATTCCTGAACCTGGGCTACACCGACATGTTCGAAGTCAAAATCAATCAAGTCGTACCCGAAGCATACCCCGAACATCAAATTCGGGTGGTGGTACGGATACGGGATAAAAATTAGAAATCGTAAACACCTAACAATTAACAATTAACAATTAAAAGTTGCGCCCGACACGAATCAGGGATCATACAATGGTAGCAAAACATCAGGTACACAATCTAATCATATTAGATGAAAGCGGTTCAATGGAATCAATCAAAAAAACCATTATCCAAGGATTTAATGAACTGGTACAGACAATCAAGGGAATTGAAAAACAGTACCCCGAACAGGAACATCTAATCTCATTGGTGACCTTCAACGGACTTGGACAAAAAATTTTACATTTCATTGACCCGGTAGAGAAACTTGACCAAATAGACGCGTCAAAATATAATCCGGACGCGTCAACGCCCTTATACGATGCGATGGGCTTTTCGTTTTCAAAGTTAAAACAGGTTTTGGAGCATGTGACTGATTACAATGTGCTTGTAACAATAATGACCGACGGCGAAGAAAATGCTTCAAGAGAGTATTCAGGACGTTCCATCAAAAAAATGATAGACGAGCTGAAACTGAATCGCTGGACATTCACCTACATAGGTACAGACCATGATGTGGAAAAATTCGCAACATCCATATCCATAACGAACGTAATGACATTTAAAAAAAATACGCAAGGTATCAATGAAATGTTTGAAAAAGAGAGACATGCCAGAAAAGCGTACGGCGACAAAATACGAAACAAGGAGGCTGTATGCGACAACTATTACGAATACACCAAAAATAAAAACAATAGTTGAGGAATTGAAAAATGAAAAGTTTCACATTACAACGTCTTTCCATCGACCTGAGCAATCGTTGCAGTAAGGCTTGCGGTTTTTGTTACAATCGCAGTTTTGCGGAAGGCGTTGTTATGTGGCAACCACAGGAAGTGATTGACTTAATAAAGGATTGCGTACAGAACGGTCTGCATGCTGTTTCGCTTGGTGGTGGCGAACCGTTTGAATATGAAGGTATTTTTGATGTTATTTCCGCGCTTACTCCGCTGTTGTTTGTGAGCGTGACAAGCAATGGACTACCGCTGATGAATAAAGCCATTTGGGACAGATTGTTGAAAAACAAACCCGACAAGATTCATGTTACCATACACAATCCTGATAATGAAGAGGAAGTGATGAACGCATTAAACTACTTTGACTTGCTTACAAAGGAAGAGATGAAGGCCGGAATGAATGTATTGGTCTCTTCCGATAAAATCAAAGAAACGAAAAACCTTGTAAAACGACTGTCGCAATCGGGCGTTTCACGCAAGGAAATCATTTTCATTCCTCGAAAATTCTCCCTCCAACCCACCGCGCAACAAATGGCGGAAGTAGCAGGAACCGAACCATTCCAAGCGCCCTCATGCCTTACGACCTGTCGGCCAAGCGAGCGGTTTTGTTCGCTTTCGTGGAACAAACAAGTAAATTTCTGTTCGTACAGCCCAAGCAAAGCCACGATTCGGGAATTTTCGTATAATGGAATCATAAATGCTTTAAACACAATAAATTTTAAATCGTGCATGATATGAAAACAGTAGATTTTCCCGCAGGACACAGTATGGATACTGATTGGTTTGCAGTAGACAAGGAAGGAAACATTGCTATATTTGACAGCGGGCAAGAAGGGGCAGTGCCGATCGAAGCTGACATCAAATCATCTTGGCATGAGTTGTTTGAAAAATATACAATTGCCATCACACCGGCCTTACGGCAACTTTATTTGGACAAAAGATCGGTTGAAAGTATTTTGCAGAAGTGCAATGTGAACATTGTAAAAGATATTGTTATGGGTAATTATCACGAGGATGGTTGTGTAGTGCTTTTAGCCGAAGGAAAAAAATGGGAAGATTTGGATATAGAAGAAGCCCTGACAAAAAGTGGATGTAATTTTGCCATGAGCTTATCGCCTGATATTCAATTGTATCTTATATCAGATTTTTATTGTGTCAAAGCAAATATTAAAACGGCCATAAAGAATAATGTAATTGCAAAGGCCTGTATTTTTGACTCATATATGTGTGATGAATATACTTATTACACAGGCGTCAATAAAAATGATTTGGGATTATTTTCTTACAGCCATGACTATAACTATGGTGATTGGCAGACCGACCCTTATGTCAGAACAACCATGCCGGAAATTCCGATAAAAGTACATCAATTTGCTCCCGACATGATGAACGATATTCCATATTTCAATGAAATATCATTTGAAAATGAGACATTTATACAACCAATGGAATCTTTTAGCTGTAATACTTATCTCTCTTTAGATGAGAGTGAAAATGAGTATGCGAAAGTCATCTCTTCAGATTGTCAAGAAGTATATTGCCTGCTTTCCCAGTCTGAGCAAATTCGGAGCCTGATCGAATTAGATAATTGTAGGAAATGCCACACAAGCAGTAATAGGACGCAATACGGTTTATGGGCTTATCAGGACTATCCTCCCGTTATTATTATTAAAACTTGTCACCAATATCGGTATAAGGAATGGGATCAATATAAGTTACTACAAATAAATATATATAAAGGATTGAATATAAGAGAAAAAGATTGTTGCAAAACCTTTTGTGTAAAATGTTCGTCCAATCAAAAAGATGCGGAAAAAGATTTTACATTCCCACACCTTCCTGAAAAATTTCAAAACTGCCATGAAAAATTATCCGTTGAAATTTCTTTTTTGCATCCGGCGCTACTGATAGCCATCGATGAAAACGTGGTTGAGTTGTTGAAAACACAATACGAAATAACCGGCTTTTCTGCCGCACCCTGTATGTGCAACATCGTCATTAATGGCCATCTATGCCCTTTGCTTGTATTGAACAATGCACATTCAGAAGAAGAATTGGCCACTTTGGCAAGTTACCTGTCAGGCAAATCAGACGAAATACAAACGATATTAGCCCAACCTCGAAACCTGCCCCCTCCAAAGCCAAGGGTGATTCTGATTGATGAAAATGATTGAGGAAAAATGTGAATTAATTAACAGTATAATAAACTAAAATTCAAATGAATATAATAAACAACGAAACAGAAAACGCAAAACTCTTCGAATAGTTTCTTGCTGTTTATTTCAACGATGTTGAAAAATGATATAAAGACGGTGTAAAAGACGGTATAAAAGACGGTATAAAGACGGTGTAAATAGTGTTCAACAAAAAAAACTTAATATCACGAAAGAGCAGCTTATTGAAAAAATTACAGTATGGTTGGTGGAGTGAACTATGCGGGCGAATTGCAATGGCACATTATCTATTTTAGATTATCTATTATAGATAATAAACCAAAAGGTGTAGAGCGAAGCAGCACCGATAACTTTTTATAGTTTTTTATGTTGACGACTCTTTTTTTACACAAAATACTATCTCGAAAAATAAAGAATGTTTTCAATTTTTGTTGAATAAATAATATTGTCGCATATTTTTTTTGCCGAAAACAACGGATTATTTATCATTTTCTTAACTTTGTGCCTTATTTAGGCGCATTTTATTCAATTAACTATATACAAAACTGATTTTGATTATGAAAAAAGCGATTTTATTTACAGTGGGTTTGGCTTTTGCCTTGAATGGTTTGGGACAGATAACTACTCCTAAACAGTGGGTTATCATGCCTGAGAAGACGTATGATTATATTGTGGGTGAGGCTTCGGGAGAACGGGCTTTGCGTTCGATTATGGATATGGCTTCGTACGAGAGAAATCGTACTGCAGCAGAATATAACGGTACTTTGCACGAGATAAGTTATATCATGAAGATGCTTAAAGAGTATGGTTTGGATGATGTCAGGTTAGAAAATGTGGCGAAAGCCGATACATGGAACGGATTGAACGGAACACTGTGGGAAGTTTCACCGACTATTCAGAAAATTGCCGACTATGACGAAATAGTTCCCATGCTTGCTTCGGGAAGCGAAAATACCGATTTGGAGGCAGAATTGATTTGGGTTGCTGCGGAAAATATCAGAATGTCGCAGACAAACGCTGATGTGAAAGGCAAGATTGTGCTGACGGATGCATCTGTCAGTATGGGACATACGTATGCTCAGGCGAATGAAGGCCTGGGGGTTGTGTCGTTTTATTCGGCACGTCCTCTGTTTGACCCGCTGCAGATACCTAATGCAGGTATTGGTATGCGAAGGGGTGCACAGAGTGACAATGCGGCAAAAACCTTGTTCGGATTTAATATTACTCCACGTCAGGGTTATACACTAAAAGCACGTTTGGTAAATGGCGAAAGAATTAAAGTGCAGGCGAAAGTCAAAGCCAACCGTGTACAGTTCGATATACAGGCTCCATACTGCGCTATCAAAGGGAGTGATCCGAATGCCGGTTCGATCGTTTTCTCGGCACATCTTTTCGAAGGTTACAATAAGTTGGGCGCTAACGACGATGCTTCCGGCTGTGCTGTCATCTTAGAGGCAGCCCGTACGCTTAAAACGCTTATTGATAACGGGTTGATTGAACGTCCGAAACGTACCATGCACTTTGTATGGGGCGATGAGTTTTCGGCTACCGGGCCATGGGCGTCGAACAATAAGGATATTATGGAAACGGCTTTGTGTAATATTAACTTAGATATGGTAGGTATCAATCTGAAAAACAATAACTCATATTTATGCCTTCATCGTACATCTTATGGAAATCCACATTATGTCAACGATGTGACTGAAAATTTCTTTATCTATATGGGAGAAACCAACAGCAGTAATCTGATTTTCCCATCCAGAGGTGCAGATTATTTAAAACCTGTTGTGGCCCCCAGCGGGACAAACGATAATTTTGTTTATTCGATAAGTGAACATTATGGTGCATCCGACCACGAGGTATTTAACGATTGGGGGATTCAGGTGCCCGGAATTATGATGATAACATGGCCTGACCAATACTATCACACCTCCGAAGACCGTGTCGATAAATTAGATGCTACACAACTTAAACGCGCAACCGTTCTTACAGCCGCATCGGCTTACACCATCGCAACTGCCGGAGAAGATGGCGCACTTCGCATCGGGGCGGAGGTTTTGGCCAACTCCAATAAACGACTTGGTTTCTATCAAAACAAATATGTTGATATGATTGCCAATGCCGCAGATGTAGAATCTGCCTGGCGCAACGCAGTTTTTGCAATTGAAGGTCATGCAAAAAATGAAAAGAATACATTGACAACCATTCAGGAACTGGCACCCGGTAACAAGAAAGTGAGTGATTTTATCGCCAAAGGAAATGCTTCGATCGACAAAGCAACAGCCAACATCGTAGAAGCATTAAAACTTTTTGCTGAGGGACGTTCGGGCAAAACATTGAAAATCACTTTGTCGCCTACTGAGCTTGCTGCTTCGAAATTATATCCGGTTCAAACGTCGAAACCGAAAGATATGCGTTATGGCGCTTTGAATAAGGCTTTGGAATCATTGTCGGCCGATCAGAGAAGCGAGCTTCGAGGTTTAAGTAACACAGCAGATATAGCGCGTATGACCAATTCGGGTAATAATTCTGTGCTCGATATACAAAAAATGATGTTTGCACAGTTCGATCAAATCCCGGCCATTGAGGATATTAATAAGTTTCTTGCCATTCTGGAAAACGCAGGGTATGTGAAAATTACAAAAAAGTAATCTTTAGGAGCTTACATTAGCACGCAGATGACGCAGATTATGCAGATAAACGCAGATAATATAAAAGGTATCTGCGAAAATCCATCTAATCTGCGTCATCTGTGTGCTAAAATCTTTTCTAATACCGATAATGCTCAGGCTTATAAGGGCCTTCGACAGGAACTCCGATATAGTCGGCTTGTGCTTGTGTTAATTGCGTCAGTTTGACACCAATGCGTTCGAGATGCAGGCGGGCTACTTCTTCGTCTAAATATTTCGGCAAACGATAAACGCCTGTTTGATAATCGTTTTGCCATAAATCAATCTGTGCCAGTGTCTGGTTGGTAAACGAGTTACTCATCACAAACGACGGATGCCCTGTTGCGCAACCCAGATTGACCAAACGGCCTTCGGCCAAAAGGAAAACCGAACGGCCATCGGGGAAAGTGTATTTGTCGACCTGCGGTTTGATATTGATGTGTTTGATGCCCGGGAAATTTACCAATGGGCCGACCTGGATCTCGTTATCGAAATGACCTATGTTGCAGATGATTGACTGGTCGTTCATCGCCTTAATATGTTCTAAAGTAATGATATCGCGGTTGCCGGTCGTCGTAACAAAGATATTGCCCTCTTTCACAGCTTCTTCCATTGTCGTCACTTCAAAACCTTCCATCGCGGCCTGCAACGCACAAATCGGGTCGATTTCGGTAACAAGTACACGTGCGCCATACGATCGCATCGAATGGGAGCATCCTTTGCCGACATCACCATAGCCGGCTACTACCACTACTTTGCCGGCAATCATCACATCGGTAGCTCGTTTTATGCCGTCGGCCAGCGATTCGCGGCAACCATAGAGATTGTCGAATTTCGACTTCGTCACCGAATCGTTCACATTGATAGCCGGAACAAGTAATTCGCCACGTTCCATCATCTGATACAAACGATGTACGCCCGTTGTCGTTTCTTCTGAAACACCTTTCATTTCAGCTACCATACGATGCCAGCGTTGCGGGTCTTCTTTTAAGATATCTTTTAAAAGATGCAGGATAACCTGTTCTTCGTGGTTGCCGCCCTTACGTTCGATTGTAGTCGGTTCATTTTCAGCTTTATATCCCCAATGAAATAACAATGAGGCATCGCCTCCGTCATCAACGATCAGGTTAGGCCCTTTTCCTTCCGGAAAACGCAAAGCCTGATCCGTGCACCACCAGTATTCTTCGAGTGTTTCACCTTTCCAGGCAAAAACAGGCGTTCCTGTTGCTGCTATGGCGGCTGCCGCATGATCCTGTGTCGAGAAGATATTACAACTTGCCCAACGCACATCGGCGCCCAGTTCAATAAGTGTTTCAATTAAAACGGCAGTCTGGATAGTCATGTGTAGTGAACCGGTAATACGTGCGCCTTTCAAGGGTTGTTGACCGGCATATTTTTTGCGAAGTGCCATCAGACCGGGCATTTCGTGTTCGGCGATTTCGATTTCCTTGCGTCCGAAATCAGCTAAACCGATATCCGCCACTTTGTACGGAAGATTGTTTTGCAATAATTGTGACATATTTTTTTGTTTTAGACTGCAAAATTACATGAAAATTCAGGAATTCCAAGCGCACGCAAAGAAAAATGTTTTTTCAGAGGGAAAATACGGTAAAATTATATAAAACCATTTATTTCCGAAATAAAATATTCCCTCCATTTTTTATCCGACTGTGTGTAAAGTAAAAAAAATCAACTATATTTGCAAAAAAAATATTATGTTTAACATTTACGAAGAATTACTCAGGAAATGGCTGGTTTATTTGAATTTCAGCGAAGTCGGTATTGATAAAGGCATTGCATGGATATGCCTGTTGACCTTTATTATTATCAGTATCATCATCTATTATGCATCCTTGCTTGTTATTAAAAAAGTAGTATTCAAATTGATTCTCAAAACTTCAAATACTATTGATGATGAATTGTTTGACAGCAAGGTGTTTCATAAATTGATTTACATCTTGCCGATCATGATTATCGATAACGGACTAAAATCAATCATCCGGGCACACTCCTTGCCTTTGATGTTCATCAACAGAGCCATAGAGGTATGTTACGTGATTGTTTTTGTCGGGGTTGCTCATTCGTTATTAAAGTTTTGGAACATTATATATTTGCAGAAACATCAGGAAGGACACTCCATTACAAGTCTGGTACAGGCAGTTAAAATAATTGTAACCATTTTTGGCGCTATCATCATCATTTCCATATTATTTAATGTGCCGACGGGTGTGATATTGACGGCATTAGGAACAGCGTCGGCTATTTTGTTATTGATTTTTAAAGATACGATTTTGGGGTTTGTAGGCAGTATTCAGTTGTCAACGAACAAAATGGTATTGCTTGGCGACTGGATCGAAATGCCTCAATATGGCGCTGATGGTCGTGTCATCGACATTTCGCTTGTGGCTGTGAAAGTAAAAAATTGGGACAATACGGTAACCACCATTCCTACTTATGCCTTGGTAGCCAATTCCGTCAAAAACTGGCGCGCCATGTCCGAAACCGGCCGTAGGCGTATCAAAAGATTTATTTATATGGATATGACCAGCGTAAAGTTCGTTGACCGCGAACTGTTGGAAAAGCTGCGTAAGATACAGTCTATCAAAGATTATTTGGATCATAAAGACAAAGAAATAGAAGCGTACAACACAGAACACCTGATTGACGACAGCGTAGCGCTCAACGGACGTCGTCAAACCAATCTGGGCATTTTCAGGACTTATATCGTGCATTATTTGATGAGTCATCCCCATATAGACCACGAAACATCTACCTTTTTGGTGCGGCAACTGCAACCCACCGATATGGGCATCCCGCTCGAAATTTATGTTTTCACCAACACTGCCGTTTGGGCTGAATACGAGAATATTCAGTCCGATATCTTCGACCATATCTTAGCGAGCGTCGAATATTTTGACCTGCATGTCTATCAACGGCCGTCATGGAACGACTACCGCACAAAAGAGCTGTTCAGTATGAAAGCGAATACCGGTAACGAACAATGAGTTAATTGTCTGTTATTTGTGCTGTTCTACGCTCCAGATCATTCCTTCTTCGTGCTAATTCCTGCTTTTTGGCTATTGACGGTTCATTTCTGATTTTACGGTTGATTTTCTCAATCGCTGCTTTCAAGCATTTGACGTCCTTATATTTGGCGACATTTTCCGCTAAATTGTCGCCAAAATGCAAACCGGATGCTATTTGATACAGGTAATTTTCGTATATGGCATCTACGCTATTTCCCTTGAGCTCCAATTTGAAATTTCCCATGTCTTGCCATTCATTCTGAAATTGCTCGACGATGACGCTCTTTATTTCTTTGATTTGCTTGAATGAAATGATTGCTTTTCTTTCATTTCCGCAAACTGCCAAAAACAAAATCAAATATGGTATTTTGCTGTCAATCAGACGAATCATATCATACATTTTTTTATTGACCGATTTAAAGTGAATTTCAAATACCTGTAATTCAGGATAATTTTGGGCGAATACATTTAATGTAGTGGGCGAAATTTTGTTTGCCCAGATTATTTTCTCAATATGCGCCACAAAATACGCTTTTATATGAGCCGGTTCTTTTTCATAAAATCGCTCTTTGGCAATCACTTTGCCAACTTCAGTTGTTTTGGGTAATTTTAGCGCCATACTCAACTGATTATCAGAAAATCAATTAATTCAAAATCATTCAGTCCGCTAATTTTATTTTCAAGCGCAGAAGTCCCGC
>Ga0082212_10001827_pt1 | contig 31386 bp, 22 predicted proteins | sample TergutNt197P3_FD_71548 | JGI IMG/M metagenome (GOLD analysis project Ga0082212, IMG submission 71548) | Neocapritermes taracua P3 segment gut microbial communities from Petit-Saut dam, French Guiana - Nt197 P3 | ecosystem: Host-associated > Arthropoda: Insects > Digestive system > Gut ...
AGAGATGATAATAAGCGAGCGGCCTTTGCTTTTCTTCGGCAGGCGGCAGGCGTCAGCCACGCTCAGAGCTATCGGTGAGAGTAAAACGACTCGGACGGTTATCGAAGCAGTAAGCAGCGAGAACAGCACTCCAACCACGAACCAGCCCGCTGTGATTTTCATTTATGTCAAATCAAAGCGTTTGAACAGGCCGTAAACGATCCGCCTGCCAAGCCCCGTTTTAAGCAAGGCGTACCCGAGAAGCATAGCGGAAATCAGCATCCATAATGAGGCGCCCGCGAACCCGCTTGCCAGATCGGGCATGGGTATCCCCGCTATTGTCCCGCCAAGTAGAACCACGACAGCGCCAATGGTATATACGCCGCCGCCCGGGCGGAATATCCAGAAAGCAATAGCCGCTGCAATTGATGCGAGCATTATGTGCCCGGCCTTGCTGAGCCCGTCAAACGGCATGGTAAGAGCTGTAATTACGCCCAGAATCAGTACGATGATGGACAGCGACGATGTTATAATGTTTTTATGCTTTTTCATAGTAATTCTCGATAGCTCATTCAATAAGCTCCAACGATGTCGCCTACGCGGGATTGAATAAACGAGTTAGCAATGGATTCTCCTTTGGTGAGGATAGTTATGCTCGGTATCGGTAATGAGAGTTCTTTTATATTCGATTATCCGTATTTTGTCAAACAAGATTTTTACGAACGATTTGCCGCCAATGTAGTTTTAGAATATATTGGCTTCGAGATACAGTCAATACGCGAGTACGTGGGCTTCAGCGACGCTGATAAAGCTGCGGTTTATGCGCAGAAAGCCGTTGAGTTGCTCTACAGCGCAGGAGTAATTCTCTTGACAATCTCTGCTGCAGCATTTATACTAACTCATAAGATAGTATCTTATGAGTTAGTGAGGGATGTGTAATGTTTATAGGTAGGGAACGTGAGCTGTCTAAGCTTAATGAACTATACGCCGGAGAGAAGTTTGAATGTGTAATAATATTCGGCAGACGCCGTGTTGGGAAAACGACACTGATTCAGGAGTTCATCAGGGACAAGAAGGCGATATATTTTCTGTCGCTTGAAACAAGTGAGCGCGTTAATCTCGAAAACCTCAGCAGAGGTATCTGGAACATGGCGATGGAACCGGTGCTGAATCCGCCTCGTTTTGACAACTTCTCCGACGCTTTTGAAGCAATCGGCAATCTTGCGGATAATGAGCGTATAGTGCTTGTAATTGACGAGTATCCATATCTTGCCAACTCTGTAAAGGGAATGTCTTCGATATTACAGGCACAGATTGATATGACACTGAAATCCACTAAGCTTTTCATAATCCTCTGCGGCTCATCGATGTCGTTCATGGAGAACCAGGTTTTGGGTTATCAGAGCCCATTATATGGCAGAAGAACCGCGCAGTTTAATATACGACCGTTTGATTTCTTTGAGTCCATATGCTTCCACAGCAGTTACACCGCATATGATAGCGCTGTGATATACGGTATCACCGGCGGGATTCCGTTATACTTGTCAAAAATCAACAGCGAAAAGCCGCTCGATCAAGTTATAATCGAGAATTTCTTTGATCCTTCCTCCTACTTGTTTGAAGAACCATCCAACTTGCTTAAGCAGGAACTGCGTGAGCCGGCGGTATACAATGACGTCATAACAGCGATAGCGACCGGCAGCTCGCGTTTGAACGAGATTGCGACAAAGACAAAGCTTGAAACTGCAGTCTGCAGCAAGTACCTTGCATCGCTTATAACGCTTGGCATTGTAAAAAAAGAAAAGCCGCTTTTGGAGAGCAGCTCAAAAAGGACTATCTACCGGCTGGCGGACAGCATGTTCCGGTTCTGGTACAGGTTCGTACCGCAGAACATCGCACAGATCCAATCCGGAGCAGGCGTCCGGGTTTATAACAGTATTGAACATCTAATACCCGCATACATGGGCGAGGTTTTTGAGGAAATCTGCAAGCAGTACTTATGGAGGGAGAACCTGTCGGAGAAGCTGCCGTTCTACTTTCAGAATGCCGGGCGCTGGTGGGGCGCGAACCCATTGAAAAAGAGCGCACAGGAGATTGATATCATCGCGCATAGTGATTCGAAAGCGATTTTCTGTGAATGCAAGTGGCAGGCTGAGCAGGTCAGAAGTAATGTAGTGTCAGATCTTATTGAAAAGAGCCTTATGTTTGATTATTCGGATAAATACTACTTCATTTTCTCAAAGTCGGGGTTTACTAAAGAATGCGTGAAAACCTCAGGCAACAACGTAAGGCTGATTAGTTTTTCTGACATGACAGATAAGCCCGGCCTATCCGATCACAATTTTGAGTCGAAATAATCTAACGTGGGGCTCTGCCCCACAACCCATCGCCCGGTGATTAGTCCGCTTAACAACTTGTTTTCTGTTTATGTTGTGCTGGTGTAAGCGGACTAATCAATACGATTTGATGGAGAAATACAGTGTAATCACTATTCGAGAGTCGGATAACGCAGATGAGAATCAATCCGGAGAAATACCATGGATGTTGACATCTGTGCTACAATACGCATATGAACTCGTGAGAGGTGCAATGTGAAACATGTAGTAACTGTTGCCTGTGTACTGGTAATGATGTTTCAAGGCGGGTATTCGGATGCAGCATGGTGTATATGCGGCATTCTCGCAGCCGGTTATCTGTGCTTCAAATGGAACCGCAAAATACCGGCCAGAGTCATGCTGCTGATGCTGGCGGCGGTTTTGGTATTTGCGGGTTCAATGCTGTATAACGGAATCTCATACGAGGCGCTTGCAGCTATAATGAAACTGCTAACAGCCTGCATGCTGATCCTCTCATTCTTTGTTATTGACGCCGATGCGCATGAGACCGCATTTACGGCCGGCATGGCCGCCGCCGCCGTGGGGTACTTTACATTTTGCGGAGTGTTCCATTGGGACGGCGCCGTTGCTTCCGGTAGGCTTCAAAGCGTTTTCCAGTACGCGGACGCTGCCGGGATATTCCTTGGCATTGCAGCGTTTCTGACACGCAATGACGAAAAAAGCGCCCCATACGCCATCTTTCTTGAGACTGCCATGCTGCTTACACAGTCGGTCGGAGCTATTCTTGTGTACATTGTGTGTTGGGCCATATATCTGCTGAAAGCGGGCAAGAAGAGCGACTTTCCTACACTGTTCATTGGTTTCGCATTATCACTCCTATCAGCGGCAGCTATTTATGCCATCGTGTACATGACCGGCGTCCCGCAGCTTGCAATGGTACTTCCGGTCGCGATGATAGCGTTCAGAAAGAGTATTCATAAAGCAGCTAAAGCGGTCATTACGTTTTCGGGCTACAGGTTCATAATATGGGCCGGCTGTTTCGCGGGCGCAGCGGCGGTTATATCGCTCTTTGCCGTACGCGGACTGAGGCCGGTCGCGACATACCTGGAACGGCTTATTCAAATAGCAGACGGATTGAAAGCGGCTCTTAGCGGCCCGCTCGGAATAGGGCCCGGAGCATGGCAGTTCTCGTACAGGGCATACCAGTCAGCGCCGTATAACGCAACCATAATTCACAGCGCATATGCAGCTGCCATCGCGGGCGCCGGGCTTGCGATCATAGTTCCAATAGCCCTCTCGCTCGTATACTGGCTGAAGCGTCAGAAATGGGACGCAAAGAGCGTTTGTGTGATGATGATCCTGCTCCATGCGGTGATGGACATCACGTTATCGTTTGCTTCGATAGTTTTCATACTGGCTATGCTGCTCTCCGAGACAATTAAGGAAGGGCGCCCGGAGAAGATACGGCAGGCGCGGCAGAAGAATCAGGCGAGTCTTACCGGACAGGGCGCCGGACGGGTCTCCGGACGCATCATAGGACGTACAACCGGACGGAAACCGGAGATGAGCTCACAGAACATCTGGGAGAACATGAGCCGGCGCAGCGGACCGGAAGCCGGGCAGGCAAAGGAGCCGCAGCCGGAACCGGAGAGTAAGCAACTGTATAAGGTGCTGCGCGTTTTGTTTGCGCTTCCGCTTATGCTCTGCGCTATAGTGCTCGTGACAACGGTAACCGGGAACACTGCCGCCTGGGCGATAGACACGGGCGACTATGAATCCGCGGCTGAACTGCTGGATCAGCGCATAATAAAGAATGACGCCGAGGCGCTTCTCACAGAGATGGCGCTCTACCTGCAAACAGAAGATTACGATAATCTGGAAGCGGCGTTCGGCAGCATGAAGGACCCGAATGCGGAAGCGTGCTATATATACTCGCAGGCGCTCATGAGGCAATACCTGTTCGATGAAGCCGCTGCAAACGCATACTTGTGCGCGGAGAAGTCACCGTTCAGTGGCACAGGCTATGAGTTGCTGGGCGAAACGCTGCGGTTTCTTGACGAAGGAACGCGCATGATGTACATTGGTAAAGCCGAAGCGCTAAGGTCCGGCCTTAAGGAAAATGCGCTGTATACATTCATTCTGAGGATCGGGGACAACTGAAGAGAGAACCGGGTAAGCAATAGAAAGTGCCGCTGAAAGTCAATGGACTATCGGCTCTGGTCCGCGGGCTGGTATGACAGCTAAAAAGAGGAGTGAATGACGCGAGAAAACTCCGATGAGCGAAGGGTGTGGGGCGGAGTCCCACGTTAGATTACAGGTTATAATTGCATTGCCCCGGAAACGATGATTATATTGTTTCCGGGGCGATGTTATTATCCGCTCACATTACTTTTCAAAAGAACCTTATGCACAGCATCGACTATCGCATCTGACGTCAACCCGTACTTTTTCATCAGTTCCGCGCCTGTGCCTGACTCTCCGAATGAGTCGCGAACGCCGACCATTTCCATTGGAGTCGGGCAGTGCTGCGAGAGGCATTCCGCAACAGCGCTGCCGGTCCCGCCAATCAGCTGGTGCTCCTCGGCGGTGACCACTGCGCCGGTCTTTTTCGCCGCATCGACGATAGCGCCGACGTCCAGCGGTTTGACAGTATGGAGATTGACGACCATTGCGCTCACGCCATGCTTACCGAGTTCATCTGCTGCAACCATTGCCTCGTAAACCATTGCGCCGTTCGCGATAATCGCAACGTCGCCGCCTTCGCGAATGGTGTATGCTTTTCCTATCTCAAACGGAGTATCCTCCGAAGTTATGACAGGGACTGCTTCGCGGCCAAACCTGATGAAACAAGGCCCGTCCTTTTTGGTCAGCGCAATGGTGGCCTTTTCAGTTTCTATGCTGTCGCATGGTATGACGACAGTCATATTAGGCAGCACACGCATGAGCGCAACGTCTTCGAGCGACTGATGCGTTGCGCCGTCGGGACCTACGGAGATGCCGGAATGTGCGCCTGCGAATTTGACATTCAGGTTGCTGTAGCAGACGGTCGTGCGGATCTGGTCCCAGGCCCGGCCGACAAGGAACACACAGTATGTTGTGCAGAACGGAATCATGCCGCCAAGCGCGAAACCGGCGGACGTACCCACCAGGTCCTGCTCGCAAATGCCCATATCTATAAAATTATCCGGGAATTTCTCCGCGACCCAGAGAGTCCTTGTAGATTTTGCGACGTCAGCATCGAGAACCACGATGTTTTTGTTCTTCTCGATCAGTTTGAGGAGGGCCTTGCCATAACCGTCGCGGGTGGGAACCATCTCATACTTAATATCCATTAGTCAATACCACCTCCTCTGATTTCCGCAAGAGCTTTTGCAAGCTGTTCGTCATTCGGAGCGTTTCCATGCCAGTTCGGGTCGTTCTCCATGAAAGAAACGCCTTTGCCTTTTACAGTCTTCGCAATTATTATCGAAGGCTTGCCTTTTGCGGACATTGCGGAGCTATAAGCGTCCAGGACTTGCCCCATATCATGTCCGTCGCATTCTATAACATTCCAGCCGAATGACCGCCATTTATCGGCGACCGGCTCGACGCCCATTATATCCTTGACAAAGCCGTCGAGCTGAATGCCGTTATTATCCAGAACGGCGCACAAGTTATCAAGTTTATGATGCGCGCTTGTCATGGCAGCTTCCCAGATCTGGCCTTCCTGTATCTCGCCGTCGCCCATCAGACAGTACACACGGTTCGGCTTCCCCTGCTTTTTCATAGCCAGTCCAATGCCGTTTGCGACAGAAAGCCCCTGCCCGAGCGACCCGCTGGAGCAGTCGAAGCCCGGTGTGAGTTTAGCGCTCGGATGCCCCTGCAGTATGCTTCCCAACTTACGCAGTGTGCCAAGTTCCTCCATCGGGAAGAAACCTGCACGCGCCAGCGCGGCGTATACAACCGGACAAGCATGGCCTTTTGACAAAATGAAGTAGTCGCGTCCGTCCCACTTCGGGTTCTTTGCGTCATACTTCATGATTCCGCCGAAGTACAGGGCAGTAACCAACTCAGCGGCTGAAAGCGAGCCTCCGGGATGCCCTGACTTTGCTTTGTTCAGCATAACGAGGATGTCTTCCCTTATTACCTTTGTCTGTGCTATTAGTTGATTTTTATCCATACGGTAATGTCTCCTTTCCTATACAATTTCCCTGAACAGGATATCTCTTATTGGCGCGGCTGCCTTTTCGCTTGCGTCGTCGTCGGTTACGATCTCGATATCAGCGGCGGACGAAACGCCAAGTCCGAGTTCCACGGCGCGGGCGATCTGTTCCTGCTTAAATATCGGCGTGTCCATTATCGCGTTGTTAGAGCCGAGGCTTTTTAGAATCGCGAGGCCCGCAGCGTCAAGCGCTATGCGGTCGCTGCCCGCGAACATAAGGTTGGCGCGATTTCTTACCCCGTCCATCGGACCGCCGTCTGTGAAAACCTCAACAGCGTCCGCAATCACGAGGTCGGGCGTATATCCAAGGTTGATTTCGGCGATCATTCTGCGCATGTCAGGCGAGTTATGCAGAGTTGCAAAGTCTTTGGGAGTGATACCCACCGCGAGTTTCAGCGAGTTTGAGAATACACCGCCGAAACCATGGGTTTTCAGGCAGCAGGTTGTAATCACGGCGTCCGCTTCCGACAGCGCTCGCGGGATTTTCAGCATACCCGCCGGCCAGTGCAGTCCGGGGCGGTCTATTGTTTCCCAGCCTTCGGGCGGCAGTTCCTCAAGATTCAGGAAATCAGCATTGTATCTTTCGCACAATTCCGCAATTCCTTTTTTCACAAAGACATCAGCGACCGAAGCCGGCCCGCTGCGCTCGCCGAGGATGATCTTCGCAGGGCTCTTTGAACGGACAGCGCTCAGAAGCGCGTCAAGAGTATCGTTGTGCGTCGAGCCGGGCGGCGGATCGGCCGTGTTGAAGTTGGGCTTCACGAAAACAGTCTTGCCGGTATAGTCAGGCAGACCGAAAAAACTGAGACAGCGCCGGGCGCCCTCGCCCCGGTCATCCGTCGAAACAAGGTATACTTGTGATTTGGTCATAAACATAATCTCCTTTATCCGGTTAACCTTATTTTAATACAATTTTACACAAAAATATAGTGCAAATGGTGAAACGGGTGATATATTAGTGGCATCTGTTGTTTCTATTCAGACCTCCCGGTCAGCCGCTTCAATTGCGTTCCAAAAGCGGAGCCAAGGATGGCGGAGCGCGCGAGTATGCGCATGGATGCGCATTCGAGCGGCAAGGAACGCGATGGAGCGGCTGACGCAAGAGGAGGTCTGAGTAGTAACCATCTGTTCGAACGTATTCGATTCAACACAGTGGAGGCATACTGCGCTAATGGGTATCGATTTAGAGAAGTATTTGAACGACGGGCTGGAGCGGCTCGTGACAAACGCGCTGAAAGTCACGTTGAAGAACCCGAAACAGAGCGCGTTTTTCCTGCGCTTCGCCTCCTCGGCAAGAAAAGCTGAGAAGCGCCGCAGGGAGTACGGCCTGTCCGGAGAGCATATCCCGACCTTCCTGATAGCGAGCATTACGGAAAACTGCAACCTGAACTGTGCCGGATGCTACGCGCACGCGAATCACAGCTGTGCAGAATCGGCCGAGCTCAACTCCGCCGAATGGGGAAGAATTTTCAGCGAGGCGGAGGAACTTGGCATTTCTATCATATTGATTGCAGGCGGCGAGCCGATGCTGCGCTTTGACGTTCTGGCCGAGGCTTCGAATCACAAGGCTGTCATGTTCCCTGTGTTCACGAACGGAACCCTGCTTGATGATAAAGCGCTGCGATTGTTTGACGTCAACCGGAATCTTGTCCCGATCTTAAGCATAGAAGGCGGTGAACTCGCAACCGACATAAGACGCGGCGAAGGAGTTTTCAGGCAAGCCGCTTCGACTATGCGGCTTTTGCATAAGAAGGGCATGCCGTTCGGGGCGTCGATAACTGTGACAAAGGAAAACTACACAGACGTGACTGACGTCGGGTTTATAGATGAGCTTGAACGCGGAGGATGCAAAGCGGTACTCTTTGTCGAGTATGTCCCTTTTGAAACTCCGGAACTCGCTATGGGCGAGGCGGAGCGCGAAAAGCTCGCTGACCGGCTGGAAACACTTCGTCTTCGCGAAAGGGATATGATCATGATTTCGTTCCCCGGCGATGAAGCCGGTTCCGGCGGGTGCCTGGCGGCGGGGCGGGGGTTCTTTCACATAAGCGCCTCGGGCGCTGCGGAGCCGTGCCCGTTCTCTCCGTACTCAGACATGAACCTGCGCGACGTATCGGTCCGTGTTGCGTTGAAATCGCCGCTGTTCGCGCGTCTCAGCGCAGAAGACGTCCTGAATGTCCCGCACAAAGGCGGATGCGCGCTGTTTGAGCAGCAGGAAACCGTGGCGGCTATGGCAAGCGAACCCATGCTATCAGCGAAGTAGAGCCTTCTGCTGCATATGGGCAGACACAGCTCACGGGTCACAGGACTCGGCTCACGGCTCACAAGATACGGCTCACAGGTCGCAGCGGCGCACAAAGTCCGGCTCGCAGGTCAGATATAAAATTACAGTTTCACGATATTTGTTGCGACGTTATCGCAAAAAGCCCGGTCATGCTCGACAAAGAGCATGGCCGGTTTATATGCGGAGATAAGCTCTTCGATCTGGATGCGCGACAGCACGTCGATGTAATTCAGCGGTTCGTCCCATATATAAACATGCGCCTCCTGACAGAGACTGGCGGCAATCAGTACTTTCTTCTTCTGCCCTGCGCTGAAATCCCGCATGTCTTTCTCGAACTGGACGCGTGAAAAGTCAAGTTTACGCAGGATCGCCTTGAACAGGCTGACGTCGATCTGCTGCTCAGACGCGAAATCGTCAAGACTGCCCGTGAGATATGATGCATCCTGCGGCACATATGATATGACCAGCCTGCTGCCGACAGTCACTGCGCCTTTGTGCGGGATAGCGCCTGCATCCGTGCGCCGGAAAATCTCTGCACTTGTGCGCAGAGCAGACCCTGCGTCCGCGTGCGGTGCAGCCTCTGAGCAGATGAGCTTTATTATACTGCTCTTGCCGGACCCGTTAGGGCCCGTCAGCGCGACCCGTTCGCCGCGCTGCAGCGTGAAGCTCACTCCGCTCACAACTTCCCTGTCACCGTAGGAGATACTCAGTTCGTCCACTGTTATAAGCCTGGAGGTGTGATAGGTAAGCGGGTGGATCTTCAAATCGTCGGCAGTGTCGATGTTTTTCAGTAAGCCTGACTTCTCTTCAATGGCGGAATTCTGTCTGCGCTCAAGGTTCTTTCTGCGCTGCTGCATTCGCCTGGACTGCTCACCGATGTAGGCCCTGTTGTCCTTTGAAACGTGGCCGTTTTTCCGTGCCTCAGCAGTTCCTTTGCCTATCTTCGTCGACTCCACCTTATCCGCCCATTGAGAGCTTTGGCGCGCCGCTGCTTTGAGCCGCTTGATATCTTTTCTTAGCTTAGCATCCTCTGCAAGCTCGAACTCATCCTGCATTTGCTTATTATGGAACCAGCTTGAAAAGTTTCCGCTCTGAACTTCTATGTTCGCCCTGTTTATAGACAGGATATGGTCAACGCAGCCGTCCAGAAATGCGCGGTCATGCGATACCAGAATGTACCCGTCTTTTCCGTCCAGATATTTGGACACAGTCTCCCGTGAGGCCATGTCAAGATGGTTCGTCGGTTCGTCAATAAGCAAAAAGCTGTTCTCTCGCAGGAATAACCCGGCCAGAAGCGCTTTGGTCTGCTCCCCGTTCGACAGCGTTGAAAACGGGCGTTGAAGCGTATCTTCATTAACAGACAACTTAGAAAGTTCTCTGAGGATTTGCCATTCTTTTGCATTCGGCGCGATGGATGACAGTATCTCCTTTGTATGACGTGAAGTGTCATCGACAGTGAACGGGAAATACTCAAAATTGACGCTCGCGTTGATAAAGCCTGAATACTCGAAAACGCCCGTCAGCAGCTTAAGAAACGTAGTTTTGCCTCTTCCGTTTCGTCCGCAGAAACCCAGCTTCCAGTTGGTGTCGATCTGAAAGGAGACGTCGGTGAATATGTTGTCATAGCTGCCTTCGTATGCGAAGGTCAGGTTCGAGACGCTAATAAGCGACATAGTAATAGTCCTTTCCCATGCCTGCCGGGAAAGGACTATAGTACGCATGAAAAGACGAAAATACGCCAATCGGCTGTCATCTTCTGATAGCGATAATCCAATCCCAACGAAATAAACACAGCGGCCTTCGGGCGCAACGCAGCGCCCGCTTAAGGTTCGCACAGTATTTGCCGGTAAATCGGACTAACGAATCATTGATGAGTCCCCTTTCGATTTGACTGTTCACAGTATAGCCTGTCATCAATTAATATGCAAGGTTTTTTTCTACTGATAGAGGTCAGTTGATAGAGGTCGTTACACTTCAGAGAGGTGTCCGGGAGATGCTTTTTTGAGGCTTCTACGAATGTTCCAGGGTACATGAGCAGTGGCTAACGCCTCCTGCTATAAGTTCAGCCTCAAAAAAGGCAGTCTCCCGGATACCCCTCTGAACTGTAACTAGAGGTCAGTCAAAATCAGGAAACTCTCCGTACCCGCTGATCATAACGGGGCCTGACATGCTTGTGACGCAACCGACAAACATCACATGTTCATAGTCTTGCAGCATTATCACGCGGTCGCATCCTTCCGGGGCGCAGGCGCCGCCCGGGACGTCCCCTGTGACGTCTACGAGGAAGACTCCTTCTTTGATTTTTATATACTTAGCGTCATACTCTTTGAAGTCCTTTTCTTTGGGAGACCATGAGGCGCGCGCTTTTTCCGCGCAATAGTATAAGTGATCGGTAAACCTGAAACATCCGAGCATCCAGCGCACTCCTGTACCGGTCATCTCGTCTGAGTACCCGTGGAGCGCTCCGGCGGCAGCCGCCGGTACTCCGGGCGCCTCGATGCTCCCGAATACATGCTCACCGGCAAGAGCAAGCGTTGCCGCGCCGGCTTCGAGATCAAACACCGCGTAATTGCTGCCGAAACGAATGAAGTATGTTTCCGCTTCTATTTTCAGGCATTCGCACGTCTCGATTTTACCGCCATTACCGTCGTCGAACGAAATCGTATCGCGGCCTTTGAATGAAAGCGTATACTTCTTTGCATCAGCGTTGATTGTAAAGCTCTTATCCTTGAGATCGTAATTATGTGCGAACCTGTATTGGCTGACGCCGTATTTTGAACCGTCGTTGGCAATATTCATTGTATGTAACTCCTCTCCATATCAGACAATATACGGATTCGGCGCGTTCAGGAACTCCTCGTCAAGCTCCACCGGGTTTCCGAATGCGCCGAACATAATGTTTGTAGGATGGAAAACGCCTTCGATATATGACGTGCCGAACGTGCGCCCGACATGGTACATACGGTCATAATTTTGCAGGAACGCCATGTTATTACTCCTGAACATACCTTCGTCGCCTTTTATTCTTTCCTCATTAGATTCAGTCAGGACAAACAGGTACATATTCTCCTTGATCTTTACATAGCAGGCCGGTTCATCCGACGACGGCGTGCTCTTCTGCGTCGAACTTCCCAACACCTGCCGCGCTTCGCCGGTTTCAGGAAGTTTGATCCTGTAGAAATCTGTGCAATAGTACGAATGCTGGGTGTACATCTGCGTTTTCCAGTGCCATTCGATCTGTGTTCCGATAAGGTCGGACGTGAACCCGTGACGCTTAAACGGCAGCTCCTCGCCTTCCACCCGGATCGCGCCGAAATCATAGTTGCTGTAAACGATATACGGGTGTTTGGGGTTCACCCCTATTTTCGTCGTCAGCATAGTCACAAGGCGCTGTTCAAGGTCGATGACGTATGTATGAGCAGCGCGCGGCTGCGCATCCTTGATCGCGTAACGCAGGATATATGTCGTGTCGTCGCTTTTCAGGCAAGTGTATTCTTCATTTTGCGGCGCTTCGCCAACTATGTTCCACGAGCACGTGCTCTTGCCTGTGATATTGAGTTCGTAGTCGTAGCCGTCATCCATAACAAAGTAAAAGTTCTCGCCTTCCAGCTCATAGCAGGGTGGTTGCGTAAACTGGTTGATGCTATACCGTTTTCTGGGATAGTCGCGTAGATTCAATGCTCTCATCTCCTATCAAACTATCGAAATGTGATTTGCTCAGTAGGTCTATAATAACAGAATTTCCTCCACTAATCCAGTGTTAGCTGCTGCTTCAGACCTCTTCTTGCGTCAGCCGGTTCATGTTATCCAGTATGGTGTCGCATCGTATAATCAACGTGACCGTGAACGAACCGTCGCCGTTATCCGCTTCGCCGGGCGCCGCGCTAGCCGCAGCGTCTTGCTGGTCTGCCGGCAGAGGCCGGGCCTCGGCTTCACGGGCGGTCTGAGAGCTGTTATTGCCGGAAGCCGGGATTGGATCCAACACCTGCTCCGGCATATAGCTGTTTTGCTCACTCTGCTCCGCGCTCCCTTCATTCCTGCCCGGCAACGCCGAAGTGCCTTCGGAGGGCTCGCCGGGGCTCACGCTTTTTGAGCCATCAGACTGTGACGCCTCTCCGGCAGCGTCATCCTGAGTTCCAACACCTGATCCGTTCGACGCGCTCTCCGGAGACTGCATCCGGGCCGGTTGAGTATTGCCGGAGCCGGGATCACCCTGTGATCCGTTATGCACGTCGGCCCCGGAAGCGTCTGTATCACCGCTGTTTAATATCCCGGTGTTGTTTGATGCAGGGCGCGTGGTTCCGGACACTCCGTCTGCCTGCTGACTCACCCCTGTTTCTAATTTTTGAGTCCCGGTTTCTGATTTTTGAACTCCGTCTTCAGATATGTGAGCAGCGGGTTCTGATGTTTGAGCAGCGGGTTCAGATCCCTGCGACACCTCCGCCGCTGTTTGGGCTTCGCTCCGAGGATTATTATAACTCCCTCCGTATGTCCAGGCGAGTATAAGCGCCGCTGTTATCACGACGGCGGCTATTATTTTGTTCTTATGCTTTATTATCATCCCGCCCCCCTAATTACCGCTCGTGAATACGATAGTTCAAAGCAGATTCGCAGTACTGAGCAGTTTGTACAGCATTTCTGCTATTTCGCCGCGATATACAGCAGAAAGAGGTTCTATGTCGAACCCGGGAGCATCCAGAATACCCGTGTCAATACAGAACGCAATCGCGCCCTGAGCCCAGCTCGCTATTGTGCGGTAATCGCCGAACAATGCCAGAGTGTCGCGCGTTTCTGTTTCACCGCGCTCAACTTCCATACCGCAGAGCTTTGCCGCGCGAGTTATCATTAAAGCTGCTTCTTGCCTGGTTATAGTGCCGCCCGGGTTGAAAGTCGTTTCGGACGTTCCGTTGACAACTCCATAGCTATATGCAGTCCCGACGGCACGGGAGTACCACGATCCGGGCGCTACATCCGTAAAAGCGACGCACGGTTCACCGGCGGACTGCCTGTTGACCGCTGCTTCCTCTCCGCTTACGTCCAGCCCTAATCCACGGACAATGATCGCCGCAAACTCAGCGCGCGTCATCGTTGCGTCGGGGTCGAAGCTTAAATCGCTCTTCCCTGTGATAATGCCGCGCTCAGAGAGCGCTACAATTGCGGCCTTGTTCGGGTGGGCTGCTATATCGGGGAACGTTTTTCCGGGAGCTGTCACCGGAACAGAACACACATCGAGGTCCTTGCCGGGCAGTCCCGCGCCGGGCTGCAGCGCCTGTTCGACAGGCAGAAACTCACCGCGCAGAACAGCGTCGCCCATCCTGTACAGGCTGTTTCTACCGGGCTGCGCAGCCTGCGCGTCCGGCGACGGTCCTGCAGGTCCTGCGCCGGGCGTCTCTTCAGAGTTTGCCGAAGGCTCGGTATTCCCGGGTGCGCCCGCGCCGGCAGGCGCCTCGGAAATTGCTTTCAGCTCCTCGTTACAAAGAAAACGCTGAGCAGCGACAAGCCCGTACAGAGCCTGCTCTGACGACATCTGATTATTACCGCCGACGCCCGACGTGTGCCTGTAGCTGCCGTCGCTGTTCCTGTAGCTCAGGATGTTGTCGACGGTTGATTTTCCGTTTTTGACGAACCTCGGATCCTCAAAGGAAATGCCAAGCTCTCCCAGTGCGACTAGAACCTGCACTGTGCTCTCGATGTTATCGTTCCCCCAACCGGAGAAACCGCCTTTGTCATCCTGTATCTCCGATACGCGGGCCAGCGCCCTGTCTGTCGCGGCTTTTACTTCCGGTATGTGCTGATACTTCGCGAGGGCTTGAAGCGCCATACCTGTGAGGTCGGGGTCAGATGGTTGGGATGCTAAATTCCAGCCACCGTCGTCAAGCTGCCGGCGAAGAATCTCGGCTAGATACATTTCCCTTGTCGCCTGCGTCTTTGCGTCAGGGTTTACGGGCATGGGGTAGTTCATGCTGTCAAGCGCCAGCAGGGCGAACACCGGCCCGTTGACGCCTTGCCAGATCGTCTTCTCAAAGTCGCCCAGCGCCATAGTCAGGTCGCAGCCCGCAACGCTGCGCGGGTCGTATCCCGCAGCCGTAAGCGCGAGGATCACCCTGCTGTTGTCTGTGTACTTTCTGTCGTGCAGGATAGCGCCGTGCTCCCGCACATATTTTTCGACTGTTCTGTAATAGCCCTCATAGTATGAGTCCGATACGTCATACCCGCTTCGCGCGAGGCCGAAAACCGCCCACTCGCCGCCGACCGGATCGACGACGGGGTTCTGCACAGTCTTGAGAATGTATGCGGCCGCATCGCTTACGGCATCGCTTACGGCTTTACTGAGCGCCGCAATGCCTGCCGGGTTGCCGGCCGAGTTGCCGGCCGGGTTGCCGGCCGAGTTGTCTCCCGAGTTGCCTGCCGGGTTGCCGGCCAAGTTGCTTGCCGGGTTGCCGGCTGAGTTGCCGGTCGAGTTACCGGCCGAGTTGCCTGCCGGGTTGCCGGCCGCCGCGGCGCCTGCGCCAAGCCCCGCAAGCAGGGTAATGATGATGATGAGTGAAATCAACTTACGCATATATCCAGTCTCCTTATTGAACGTAAGGGCTGCGCAAAGCGCCGCCAGCGGCGCTATTCACGACCCATGCCGGGCTGCTTGCGCTTCATCCCTGCGACTTCGCGAGTATTTTCGCGATCTCCTGAAGCGCGAGATACTCGTTCCGGCTGTAAATAAATCCTATATCCATGCTTTTGTTCTTTGCTATCGCCACCGCCTTGTAGTACAGGGAATGACTCATGTGGTTCGGGCAAAAACAGATAGTCTGTACGCCCTCGAGGGATCTTTTGTCGAAGCCGTGAGATGAGATAAAAACCCACTTTGGCAGCAGCTCTTTCATCCTCGCGCTCCATTTGAGGCTTCCTCCGATTATAGCGCCGGAAGTGTCTTTCAGGTCCATCAAAGCCGCCGGTACGACGTCCGTTTCACGTTCCGGCTCCTGACTCTCTATCCCGAAAAAGAAATCCCGCAGCGCGACAAGCTCGCGTTCCTTCTCCCGCTCCTGCTGTATGGCGATGTTCTGCTTCGCTATCTCCTTTTCCAGCTCCCTGATTTTATCCTGATGCAGTTTTTCAGTCTCTTCGCCGGATGAGTTTAGCTTTTCCGTAAGCCTGCCGATCTCTTCCTTTAGAAGCCTGCTTTCGGCTGATAGCTGCTGATTCTCCTTTGTCAGCCTGCAGACCGTATTCTCCAGCTTGCTTACGTCTCTATCTTTTCGCTCAGTTGTATGCTGTGAGTAATACTCTTTCAGGCGGATTACCGACTTGACCAATAGTTTGATTATCACACCGGAGAGGAACAGCTTCGCCGCGTCTTCGTCGCGTCCGTTCCCGAACTCGGTGACGTAAGTGCCGAGTATGTCCTTTATTTCGCGCTCGCTTAGCTCGACGTCCCTGAACAGATAATAGAGTACGATCTTATCAGTAAACGCCACCCGGGTATAGAACCTGTACAGCTTAACGAGCTCTCTGCTGCTTGAATTAAACTGGTTATCCTTTGTGATCTCTATACCATAATCGCTGAATATCCGGGACTCCAGATCGTCGACGTCTTTCCGGACAGACTCGCCGAGCTTGTTATACAGGTCGAAATGCTTCTCATTTGCGTGGACGTAAGCTCTTAGCGCGACGGTACGCATAAAGTCCATCACTTCCGCGGGTCTGACGACTCTTATACAGCGCTCAAGGCACAGAGTGTAGAAAATGAATATTTCCGCGTTGACCACAGCCGCGTTTTCGGCAAGGTTGTTCTTGAGTTCCGTGAGATACTTATCGACTTCAGATCTCTTTGGGCTACGAATATGCGAATATACCGCCGGCCATCCCTTTTGCATGATTGCGTCGATCTGGCCTGTAACTTCCTTGCTCCCCGTATCTAACGCGTACAGTACGATCCCGAGGAGTTTTCTGCCGTATATCTCATGCATCAGCCCGCCGCCGGTTATGAGCGGGTGGTTATACAGCGCCGAGCTACTCGCATATGCGGCAAAAGCCTCTTCATTTGTCCTGTACAGGCTGTCGATCCCCGGATATGTCTTTGTGTTGATAGCCATAGCCTCGACCAGAAACACAAGAGTTTCGTCGCGATATATCAGGCTTCCGGCCGATGTTCCCTGACGGGTAATGATTTTCTGAGTATTCCGGGTACTCATATTACGTCACGTTCTTTCGATGAAATTGCGGGCGTTACAGACCATAATGCCGCTTTAGCCGGCGACAGTACTGCTGGTAAGAATGACAGTAAAAGGTATTTACCCCAGGGCAAGCCCTGGACCCCGCGCCCGCGGCGCGTGATTGCGGGGCGGAGCCCCGCGGTATTAGACCTTGTGATGTCTGCGCTCGCTCGGTCATGCCCCCGCAAGCGCGGCACGACTCTCGCTTCGCTTGACAATAAACCTGTCAGCACATCCTCCGGCAGCTCTGCTCATACGAAACCCGTTGCATCCGCAGCTCACGCCGTATGCAGGCGTGAGCTGCGCACATGCTGCTCAGTGCAGCCGCGCTGTGTCAGCAGCGCATACAGGAGGTCATAACGCTCAAGTCAGTTGTCCAGGCTGACTTGGGCTGGTTTGCGTTTTATTATTAATCTGTGGGCTCGTGATAGCAGGCTTGCGCCGATGTTTGACGTTCGGGGAGAGCGTAACTGTTAAGTACTGAACAGCTACCGGGGCAAGCTACTCTTCCGCGAACCCTTTGATGAACCGCATGAGTATCGTCGCGGCTTCTGCGCGCGTTGCCGTGCCCTGCGGCGCGAGAGTGGTTGCTGTGCGCCCGATAATAAGGCCGTGTCTGTTCGCCCAGCGCATCGCAGAGTCTGCGTACTCGGATACGAGTCCCGCATCGGTGAACGACGCAAGGTTTTCAATCATGGACGGAGCTGTGTCAAACCCTTTGTACTCCGCATAGCGATAGAGTATCGTCGCAAGCTGTTCGCGCGTAATGTCGTCTTCCGGCCCGAACCTGCGCCCCTGCCCGGAAGTTGAGCCGTCGCCGTAGCCTTCGACTATGCCGTTTTCGCTTGCCCAAAGTACGGCGTCGTAGTACCACTCGCCTTTGGCGACGTCAGTGAACGGAGCAGCGCTAGAGCCCTGCCCACCAGCGCTAGAGCTCTGCCCACCGGCGGAAGCGCCCTGCCCACCGGTGGAAACACTCTGCTCCACAGCCGGCATACCTTCCATTCGCCACAGCATCGTCACAATCATCGCCCGCGACAAGTTCGAGTTCGGCGAGAACGCGTCGTCCGCCGTGCCTATCATAAGACCGCTCGTCTGCGCGAACGCGACCGCTTCGTAGAACCAGTCCGCCGCCTCTACGTCTGTAAACGGGTTCTCCCAGCCGTCAAACTCGCCGAGCGGGGTTTCCTCGTCTTCTATGTTTGCGCCTTCATCGCTGCTGCCGGTCGGAGTGCCGGTGTTGCTGTTGCCGGGCGGTGTGCCGGGACCGCCTTCCTTTGGAGGGTCTACGTCAGGCGTCTTGCTTAAATCCATCCACTTGTTCCACGTCGCCGCGTTACCGAGCGACGGGAACGCGGGGTCGTTCCAGTCAGCGGCTTCATACGCAAAGTCGTTGACATAATGCCATATCACAACATCGCCGTTCTTGACGCCTTGCGTCTTGAGACCGTAGCCCGGATGCACGCCGTTTATCGTGTACATCCAGCCGCTGCGGGGGCCGTTTGCAAACTCGCTGAGCTTGTAACCGCCGAACGCTTCAGGCGCGTAAATATCGCTTACATAGTTCGTTTCCTGCCCGACAGCCGTAAGCCCCGCGTCGGACAGAGCCTTTACGAACAAATCGTACATCGTAGCGCCGCCGGAGGACGCCGCCGCGGGCAGCGTGATGTTCTTCGTTGCTATCCATGTGACATACTCGGCGCCATTGTAATCGCCCCGCGAAAGGTCGACGTCGCCGTCGGAGAGTGTCGAACCGATGAGACGGAACGAGACAGTGATATTGCTCGGTTCTCCGGGGTCGCCGCTGTTTTTAACAAGTCCTGCGACTGCTGCCTGCAGAAGGCTAAGCGCGTCGCTTACCTGTTCGAGCGTTGAGTTCTCACGGTCATACACGCTCTTTGCGGTACCAAGCGCTGTCTGCAGAAGCGTCCAGCTTGAGGCGGTGTACTCCGACCTGACAAGAGCTTCAGCTTCCGCTATCGCTGCGGCCAGCCCGGTCTTCACGGGACGCAAGGCTGCTATCGCGGACTCAACTGCCAACAGGGCTGCGTCTACCTGTTCCTGAGTCGCGTCCGGCTCGACCCATACTGCGTTTGCGTCGTCGCATACTCCCTGCAGGGCTGTCCGGCTCTCGGCCGTATAACCGGTATTCTGGATTAGTGTCCATGCCTCCGCAAGCATGTCTTCAAGGAACCGCTTGTCAGCGGGCTGAATTACCGGACGCAGTTCAAGGTTTCCCATCGCTTGTATCAGCGCCGCGCAAGCCTCGTTGACCTGCAGCGCTGCGGCAAGCTTGTTCTTTTGCACTGCCTTCGCAATCCTCAGCGCGGGAGCAAGCCCTGACCAACTGGCAGCGGTGAACTCATCCTCTACCAGCGCTTCAGCATCGGCGATAGCTTGTTCCAGCGCGTGTTTATCCGCAGGGGTGAAAATATCGGATAGGGGACGTATATCTGTAAATCTGTCTCCGGTACCTGTATCGTTAAAATCCGGGTCGCCGGCATAGGTTTCAAACGCGCTGTCCGGCACATACGCGACGGCGACAGCCTCGCCGTTTACTGTGAACGCGTTGTTGCCGCTGCCGAAGGCCGGCGGAGTTTCATCATGGAAGAGAACTCTCTCAAGGTTCGCGAGGCCGCTCAACGCCCCGGCGCCATAGGCGGAACCAATGCTCTTGACCGGCCCCGGGAACACTATCTCTCTCAAAGATGTAAAGTATCTTGACCCGCTGAGCCCGCCTGCTGCGCTTGGGGCCTGGAACGATATGCCGCCGGAATAGTCCGGAAAAACGATGTTTGTGACCTTGCCAAGCCCGTTCCTGTCAAGATAGGCGTTGATTATGGCCCGGTCGCCGCTTGAGTTCCGCAAATCCATGCCCGAGAGGTCGAATATGCCATCCTGCATCGGACCGTCGCCGCAGACCAACGTTGTGAGTTCAGGGCAGCCGTTGAAGACCAGCAGGTTATTTGCCCATACGCCTTCCGGGAGCCTGACTGTTTTAAGCAATGTGTGGTCTTGAAAGCCGAAGTTTGGTATTTGCGAGACCAGCGCGCTGCTGAGGTCCAGTTCCTCAAGCGCCGCGAGCCTTGTGTAACCGGTCTCGATGGACTGATACACGGCCCTCAAGCCAAATAAAACGCTGCCGAAATCGGCGTTCGCCATCTTTCCGACTATTCGCAGTTTTTTGACCACGGAATAGTTGTAGCCGCGGGGGGAAGTGTAATTATTCGGTGTGCCGGGCGTTTGATTGAAGGGCGCGTCCGCCAGTAGCGCGTCTATCTTGTTCAGCAAAGTCCCGTCGGGGTCGAGTATGGTGAACCAGCCGGTGTCGGGGTCATAATTATCCGCTATCTCAGTCTCCGCGACTTCGATAGTGAAATCCGGCAGCCTCGAGAATGTGTTCGAGATAGTAACTGCGTTGAGATTAGCCGCGCCCGGAGTAGTCTTTATCTTTTCGGTACCGAGCGCGTCCCCCCACCAGGACTCCGCAATCACGCCGTTTGTGAACCTGAACTCGCCGCCTCTTGTGAAGTTGACAAGTATGCTGTTGCTCGTCGCCAGGGACCATTGCGTCGACGCTCCGTACTGCGTTCCGAACGCCGTCTGATACTGGACGCGCGTGCTGTTGGGGTTATATATGCTTGCGAGCTTATGTAGGGGTTGGGTTATTCCGCGGAAACTTATCATCGCAGAGTCGCCCGCTGCAAAAGGCGCTCCGGGGTTCCCCTTGTTTTCTACGCTAATCTCCATATAGCGCGCGTCAATCATCTCATAGTGATACCGTACTTTCCCGCCGGCGTCCGTCGCTTTTATCCCGATGATGTTCTGCATATTCTGCAGCGGCAGGGCGTATGTGCCGCCGCCCGCGTCGCCTGTGCCGTCGTTCGCCGTGACCACGCTGCCGTTGCAGATAACTTCAACCGTGACCGCTCCGGATACTGCCGGAGTCATTTCAAACATACAGTAATCGCCTGTCAGGTCACCGTCCGAGTAATAGAGCGTGTCATATGGATGGCGGAGCCCTGTGTTGGAGCTGATGCTGAGTTCCTCACCGACGATGTCTTCGCCGGTAACACAGAAGGCAATGTAAGCGGCGTTATTTTCCGCGCTCGCGCCGAAAGCGCCGCCGTTCGGATGCTCGAATGCGTCATACGTTACTTTTACTATTGAAACTCCGGGCTTCACTGCCGACACGCGCCCGACATTGATGGTCGCTCCCGGGTTTGCGCCATTACCCGCCAGTCCGGAAACCGTCTCCGACGCCACTGTGACGCTGTCTCCCTCGACGATTTCAAAGTTGAAGTTCGGCCAATAAACGTCGTTGTTGACCGTGCTGGAAATTGCTTCCGGCAGCCTTCTTGGGTAAATCGTATAGGCCCCTTCGAGCGGAAGCTCAACGAAGCCCTGCTGCAGCCAGACCTCGTTTTCAAAACGGTCATAGACCCTGTTCTCCGCAGAGGGAGTGTAGTAGTCCGGGGTCGGATGAGGCGGCGTATCCGGTTCTTCCACATTTATCTCAAGCCACGGGGCGAAGATATACTGCCACCAGTCAGCATCGCTAAGCGCGGAGAGAATATACGTTCCGGGCTCGCTGAGCGTAAACATAAAGTCCCCGTCTTCGTCTGCTTCCGTAAGCGTATCCGCGACCACAACATAGCCGGTTACTTCGTCCACTTCCAGCAGGACGATAGGAAGGTCCTCGCAGTATCCGTAGTCGACAGTCCAACTGCCGTCGCGATACTCGCCGTCGACGGCTGCACCGTACGACATGTAAGGGTAACCGACAAGCGATAAGCTGATTTCCTCGCCCGCATGTACGGTGAGGCTTTCAACTTTTTCCCCATTACTGCTGAACCATGTGTAACAATCCAACCACATCATGTCCACCGGGGAGAAGAACTCCGTATAATCGCCGGACACGATTTCTATCTCTGGTATTGAAAGGCTGAGGTAAGACTCCGGGCCGAAGTCAGTTGCGGGGAATTTGAGGCTTGTGTCAAAGGGCATCTCCCCGTTGACAGCAGCCATGATGTTAAAGCCCATGTCGCCGAAGCAGTTGCTGATACCGCCGCCGCTGACCACGAGCGCGTCGGATAGCCATTCGGCAAACTCGCTCTCGGCAAACTCGCCGCCGCTCATGAGTTTATAATAAAGCCGATGCACGGCTATAAGCGCGTCCAGAGCGGAAACGCCGTCAGAGACAGCGTCGTCATACCCGTAGATATCCGACATGTCTGATGAAACCGCCACGAGCTGTTTAGGGATGATATAGCCGTCGTACTGATAGCTGACGAAGACCTCCGCAGTTACCGGCTCCGGCGGCGGACCCACGGTAAATGTCACGTCGGGGAGCCTGCCGAAGTAAGCCTCTGTAACAACGCCGCTGCCAAGGTCTGTTCCGGGGCTGTAAGCGTTGGCTTTTTCGAAAACGCTCCCGTTTGTAAGATGGTAAGCGCCCGGAACCAATCCGGATATTGTCAGCGCGGAAAGGTTGTTATTGACTGACTTGACGGATTCCAGACCGGGAATATCCGTGTCATACGCAATTTTGCGTTCACCGCCGCTGCCGCTGTTCCACTGGCCGGAGATTGCCGCGATCGGGACGTCAAGCGTTGGAGTGAACCTGACGTCGACTGTCCCCTCCTCAATGGTGACTGTCATCTCTACTTTTTTGTTTTTCAGCTCATAAGACGACCCGCCTGCTGTGAACCAGCTTTCGGACGTAAACTCAACCAAGTCGCCGTCGAAATAGAACACTTCTGAGTCGAGATAGTAGAACGTCTCGTACTTGTTGAAGTTAAGGTGAGTCTCTGTTATGACGCCGACTTCCCCTGCTGCCGCCGCAGTTATTGGCAGCAATCCCATCATCATTAGCGTTGCCAGCATTACCGCCAGCAGTCGTGTGCTTGTGTTTGCTTTTTTCATGTTTTTATCCCTTCCGTATTAAAATAGGTGTCCGGGTGTTTGCTGAACAGTTCCTATGCGTTTGATAAGTACGAGCGCTGTGTAATAGACCATGTCAGACCGAAATGAGTATTCCAGTCCCGCGAGCTTGCTTAGTTTTCCGACGTCTATACCGTAAGCAGACAAAGAGTTCATGCGGACATCCGGCATGACGCACGGCTCGGGATATGCGCATTTTTCGCAAAAGATGCACCCTCCGCTTGTGAGCGCAAGAATTTCCACATTGCCGCAGTTCTTTTCGATGAAATCTCTGAGCCGTAAGTTGTGTTTGCGATTGAGGCTCCTGTAGTTTTTTGCAGCAGGGCTCAGTTTTGAGACCGATTGCAGTAAAATACCATCTTCAAACCGGCTGACCTTCTCCGCGCATTCCTCAAGAGTTCCGCACCCAGGAGGGCATACCCAGTTGCTGCCGTGGTTCGGACAACCTTTGGGATTACAGTAGTCCCTGAGCCCAGCTTCACATTCGAGTTTGAGCTCATCAAGTAATACTGCGTTGGTAAAGCCTGCGGAAAGAGCGCCGGTGATCAGTTCATTCATAATTGCTTGCTCCTTTGAGCCTTGAGACTCTCAACAAAAAAACGCGTTGACGCCGGGTTACTTCCCCGGTATCAGCGCGTTTCTCCATGAAAAAAGCAGCTACCCGTTCGAGGAAGTAGCGTTGGTTCCTTTCGCCATGTGTCTGACTTATCGGTTTCGGTAATCTTTACCGTACCGCATCACAGTGACCCGATCGCGGGGATTCTCACCCCATTCCATGCTGTCGTCTCGTCCTCACAAACTCCACTTCACTCCGTCCGCCTATCGGCGGACATTCGCTCTGTTTCGTTGCTCGCCCTCTCAAAACCTACCCGATGCACAAGGCTCGGGTTTGGGTTTACGGGAGGTGGTCGCGGCGACGCGCGAAGAACCGTATTCAATTATGCTTCAGTCTTATTTGCGCAAGTAGTCTATAACATACGACGTTTACTTGTCAAGAAATTTCTGCGGCTGCGTACATCGCCTCCAGCTCCGCGTGTATCTCTGCAGGCGACCAGGTCGGTTCTCCTGACAAACGGGCTATTTCCGCGGCATAAACCATATCCCTGTGGCGGAACATTTTCTCGCGCTCCTCATATAGTTGCATACTCAAAATAACCAGGTCCGCTTCACCTTTGTTAGTAATGACAATGGGCTCTCCTGTGGACTTAGCAAGTTCTGATATTTATAGATAATCATTCCTAAGCGCAGTTGACGGCTTTATGTTCATATAAGTATCCTTCTGTTTCTGATATTATTATGTCAGAAAGACGATAGAAATGCAAACTCTTTAGCTTATCCTTTGGCAGGAGACAGAAGTCCGTCTTTCAGCCTTAGTACCTCGTCGGCAATGGAAGATACCTTTTGCGAGTGGGTGACGATAATTACGCATTTTCCCTCGTCATGAGCCAGAGAAGAAAATATCTTGAGCACATCGCGCTCGGTGTCGGAGTCAAGATTGCCGGTGGGCTCATCCGCTATGATGATATCCGGATCATGCGCCAACGCCCTCGCGATCCCTGTGCGCTGCTGCTCGCCCCCGGAGAGCTTCAGTACTTTCCTGTCTGCGGTTTCACGGTCGATTCCTACTTTATCAAGCAGTGAGTAGGCAAAAGCCTTTTTATCCTTCTCACGGCTTTCGCTAATATTCATGGACAGCACAATATTCTCAAGGGCGGTCGAATTTATAAGGAGGTTGAATGCCTGAAACACGACGCCTATTCCCTTTGCCCTGTATTCGTCCCTGTCAAGTTCCTTCAAGTCGGCTTCACCGTGCCTGATCGCCCCGCCCGTGCATACGTCCAGCCCCGCGATCAGCGAGAGCAGGGTCGATTTGCCGGAACCTGTCTTACCCATGATGGCATAGACTTTTCCCGCTTCAAACGCGGCGTTCACGCCTTTCAGGACGTTCTTTTTTGCTCCGTCGTATTTGTAAGTGACGTTTTCAAGAGTCAATACGTTTGACATACCGCTTTACCGGCGCCTCGCCGGGCGAAGCGCCGGGAGCCATGGACAAAAGTTGCTTCACCGGGCAAGTACATATTGCTTGCGCCTGTTTTTGCACAAGGCTCCTAATTCCTTTCCATTAGAATCTTGATCGGCTCGTATTTTGTAATGTAACTGATCCCGGTCACGCTTGAAACAGAAACGAGCAGCAGGGATATCAGAATGATCAGCAATATTACTTTTACGTTCAGATTCACGTCCAGTTCCGTCAGAGGCTTCGCGTTAGAGTCCGTCTGCGTTCCTGCGTACATCATATCCATGCCGGAGCTTGCGCCGGGTTCGGCGGCTGCCGCTTGCCCCCGCAGCAGCGTGTCAGACACCGGCTGCGCCGCGACAGCGCCGACGCCAAGCCCGATTACCAAACAGACGACTGTGATTATTAAACTCTCGAAGATCAGACCCAGGGCGACCTTGCGTCTCTTCATGCCCATTGCGCGTAGCACGCCAACTTCATACTTGCGCTCGCGTATGGAGAGCGTGGCAAGCAAAATCAGAATCAAACCGCCCAGAATCAAAACCACGATCATAAACGTGGACGATATCCTTGCCATCCCCAGAACGGGGCTGACTATCCTGTTATACGCTTCCTCGTCGATCGTCACTTTGTAGTCATATGACAGCCCGGCGGCGCGCGCCTCGCTTTCAAATTTGGAAATAAGGTCGGGGCTTTTCAGGTAGTAAGCGGCGGTATCTACGCGGGGGTCTGACTTAGCGAACGTGAACGCCGTTTCATAGTTCGTTATTATGTCGTTGCGCACGTTTATCGCGGCCGGCGCGTCGGTTGTGGCTCCGAACATGTTCTGCGTAAAGTCAAAGTATATGCCCGTAACTTTCAGCGACAGGGGATTATCAGCGACCATTCCCTGCGCAATGTCGATTACATCGCCGACTTTCAGCGCGTTGAGCGCGGCGAAATCTTCACTGATGATACATTCGTTGTCATGGGCTGGGAAAGCGCCGGATGTTAAGCCTCTGTAACCGTTAACGAAGTCGTCAAGCTGTTCAGGGTTTGTATAACCTTTAACGTTCATTGTCGGGAATTTAGTAAAAGAACCGCCGCCCGGTGCTATCGGAACCGCGCCGCCGCCGGTACTTTCGCCCATCCCGACAAGCGTATCGCTCACGGAAGGCACCTGACAGGACAGGTCCGCGCTCATAAGACAGTCGGAATCTGCAAGCGCCGCGTACACAACGGGCAGCGGCACGGTTTGTTCGGACTGTTTCCCAGACATGACAGAAACCCTGGTGGTATCCGGGTTGATAAACACCTTCGCGCCGAACCGCGCCTTGTAGTCGTCGATGATCGACCCGGACGCGGTGTTTATGATAAGGGAAATCACCGTGGTGACTATGATAGCAAAAATGATAGCCCCAAGCAGAATGTTTCTGCCCTTGTTTCGAACTACATTTTTCATCGCATTTTGCAGTATATACATTTTCGCACTCCCCGGATGCAGAGGATAACTGTTGTTGAATAAAAGGTAATGACGACAGTAGAAAAAGTCTTTTGTTGGATAAGATGACGAAGCTATATTATGTATACATGTATACGGCAGAGGGTACCTTGCCCGTACCCTCTGCATCAAACGCATCAGTATAACTACTTCAGCCCAAAAGATTTTATCTGGCAGCCGTTGACCTTCTTCAGCCCGTCGATCACGTCGGGATTCTTTGCCCTTTCGGGGTCGTTCTTTATTATTGCTGTATAGTCGTGCAAGAAATCGTACCAGCAGGTCATGCCGCCCATGTCGTACATTGCCGACTCTGTGAGCGCTTCAATACTATGCGGTATGAACCTCGGTATGTCCACAAGGTTTTCCTTGCGCGCGATAAACTCGTCGTCGAATATCTTGAACTTGATCTCGCCTTCCCTGACATAGTAGAGCTCGCGATACAGCGGGAAGTCCACGGTCTCCGCCTTGAAGCCCTTCTCGAACTCGAAATAGTTTATCTCGCGGACGCCCGCGCATTCCCAACGCCCGACCATCAGTTTGACGGTTACACCTTCAAGCTCGAACTTCGCTATCGGCCTGTCGGGATGGCGCACCGGGTAGACGTCCTCGTTCGGCGCGCGTTCGTAATCCACTTTTTCGTGACGGAAATGGTCGGAACCTACGCTGAGTAGATTTGAGCCCACGAATTTTGACTTCAGCCCGGGTTGATAATGGTCCATAAGCTGCGTTATGGGCACGTTATCGACGCCGTTCCAGTGCTGGAAGAATCCGCGGTATTTAACGTCCCCGATGTTGTATGTGTTATGTATCATATACGGCTGTATGTGGTAAAAGCTACCCGGTTCGACGCGCGTGACCTTCCCCATTATGTACAGGTCCATCGCATTGCTGTCTACAAACCATGTTTCGTACCCTCTGCGGTGTTCGTGAGGCGTTCCGAGGAACTCCATGCTTTCCGTGTCCATCATGATTGAGTCCGTCATCGCGTACAGCCTTTGCCCGCTGTCGTCCGGCATTATGAAAACTGCCATTTCCTCGCTGACTTTACCGTCCGCGCGCGTTATTGGCGGTGATGCTGTGTAAAGCCAGTGCTCCTCGTTATTGAGGTCCATCAGATATCTCGGTTTGGTGACTTTGATCGGTCTTGCCATTGTTGAGCCCTCCCATCAAATTGTTTTGCTGCAGGCGCAGCGGTCAGTGGTAGTGGTTAGTGGTCAGTGGGGGTGGTGTTAACAGTTTGTGGTTAGTGGCCTGAAAGCCTAAATCTTACATATACCGCTAGCGGTAACATATAACTGCCACAGGTAAGTTCCCGGAGTCACGCAGAGCCGCGCAGCTTCTCCGCCGCCCTGCGCTTCTGCATGAAAATCACGAATGCCAGCAGGACAATACCTATGGCGTCGGACGCGTACTCCGGGTATATCATCGCAAGGCCGCCCGCCACGAGCAAAATGCTCTCATACCATGTACATTTATCCTGAATAAAACCTGTGAGCCCCCCCGACAGCGCGTACATCCCGAGCATAGCTGTTGCGAGGCTCAGCAGGATAGTTACGAAATGTGTGTCTATCATAAGCATCGCGGGGTTGAGCACAAAAATGTATGGCACGATGAAAGCCCCAATCGCAATACGCGTCGCGGTGACGCCCGTCTTGAACGGCTCCCCTTTCGCTATGGCGGAACCTGCCATCGCAGCGAGCGCGACGGGCGGGGTTATATCCGCGATTATGCCGAAGTAAAACACAAACAGATGCGCGCCCATGATAATCGCAGCTGACGGTGCGCTCAAACCGTTAATGCTGACCAGCAAGGTTATGAGCGCGGGGGCGCAGATAGTAGATGTGATTAGGTAGTTCGCCGTCGTCGGGACGCCCATGCCGAGGACTATGGACGCAAGCATCGTGAAAAACATCAGCAGATATAGGTTGCCGCCCGCGAGATACGATATTCCGGTCGCGAACTTCAACCCAAGCCCCGTGAGCGTGACAGTGCCTACTATCATACCCGCCATGCCACAGGCTATGGCGACCGCGAGCACGCTCCTCGCGCCCTCCCGGAGCGCATCAAGTATTTCAACGAGCTTGAACCCGATTTTCCGACGCAGCAGACATATGACAATCCACACCCCAATTGCGATAAGGGCGTACTGTGTGAAATGCAGACTGGGAATGAACTCTTTGCATACGACCATGATGCCGATGGGTATCAGCGACCACCACTGGGCGCTGTAGACAATGAGCGACGATAATATCGCACCAAGCGCCGAATAGGCGGGAGTAGACCTTGTAGAGAGCATATATATCATGAACACAAGCGGAATAAGCAGGTGCCCCCGCTCACGCAGGAGCGGTATCACCTTGGGGACGTCCGCCTCCGCGGCGCCTTTGAGCCCGATTTTGCGTGCTTCATGATGTACGCTTATCAGGATGCCTGAAAAGTATAGTACCGCCGGTATTATTGCAGACACTATTATCATGCTGTATGGGAAACCTGTGTTCTCCGCCATCAGGAACGCTGCAGCGCCCATGACCGGGGGCATGAGCTGTCCGCCAGTCGAAGCCGCCGCTTCGACTGCTCCCGCAAACTCAGGTCTGTAGCCCAGCTTCTTCATTGCCGGAATCGTGAACGAGCCTGTTCCCACCGTGTTTGCCACTGAAGAACCCGATACGGTTCCGAAAAAAGCTGACGAGATGACCGCGACCTTCGCCGGGCCGCCTATCCGCCTTCCGGCTATCGCGTTGGCTAAGTCTATGAAGAACTTGCCGACGCCCGTCCTGTCGAGGAACGCGCCGAACAGGATAAAAAGGCAGATGAACGTCGCTGACACGCCGATTGGAGTGCCGTATACTCCCTCGAGCGTGAAGTACATATGGGTTATTATCTGGCGCAGCGAGTAACCGCGATGCCCGAACGTCCCGATGATGTGCTGCCCGAAGAAGGTGTAGGCAAGAAAGCACGTCACGACCACAAGAATAGGCGTCCCGACAATGCGCCGGCACGCTTCCATCAGTAGGAGTATGCCTATGACGCCGACGACTATCTGCGGTGTCCCGTAGTTGCCGATGTTCCTGACGAGGTAGCTGAGGTTGAAGGGTATGTACAGCGTCGCCACAATCGACGCCGCAGCAAGCAGCCAGTCATACCAAGGTATTTTGTCGCGTCTGAAATGGCGCCTCGCAGGGTAGAGCAGAAACGACAGGCTCATCGCAAACCCGAGGTGGATGGGCCTCAGCAAACGCTCCTGGATCGTAAATATACTGGTGTAAATCTGAAATAACGAAAAAGCGACCAAAACGACTCCGACCATAATCCGTAGAGCGCCAGGCAGCTTGTTACGAAACGCCGACTCCCTGTCGTACTTGTCAAGGACTTCGGCAGCGTTGAGCGCAGCGATTTGGTCCTCCGTCATCCCGGAGGTATCGGCGCTGATTTCGATATTCTCAAATGTGACCGGTTCTTTTTTCTTCTTTTTTGAAAATAGCATTGGTTCTCTCTCATTCGATGGAGGTTCGGACACAAATCACCACCCGCTACCGCCCGCTCCTGAGCATAAGCCTCACAAAACGCGGAATTGGCTTGACCATTACGTCCGCTACGCTGCCCGAACCCGCGAGTTCAAGCAGATAAACATCGCACCCGTTCAGCGTGATAAAGTGGTTCGGCGCTTCCTGAACCATTATCGGAATACTTTGCATATGAGAGTCGATCCCGATAAGCTCATAATGGCCGTCGACGAAAACCAAGTCGTCGCCGAGACCGTCAGCGGGTACCGGTACGCCCGCTCCGAATGCCTTGAAAATGCTCTTGATTACGACTAAGTCTCTGCCATCCCATTCGATAACATCCGTAATGGGCGAAAGGTTGAGCGAATGCGTGAATGTTATCTCAAACCTTTCGCCCTTGCTTATCGGCCATGCCAGAAGCAGTTTACCTCCGCGCTCAATGGTAAGGCAATGAGCGGGCCACAAAAGAAACAGCAGAATTATCGACAGTGCGGTTGAACAAGCAGCGATATATGCAAGCTTCCTGCGCCGCCCGCCGCGCGCAGAGCGTCTATCCATTTCGGATCATCAGCGCTGAAAACCCACCCTAGTTGATAGCTTTTACTTCTTTGAAATACTTCTCTGCGCCCGGGTGGAATGGTATGCTGACGCCCTGAACAGCGCTTTGCGTTGACAGAAGCTGCCCTTTGGCGTGTGCGGTCGCAAGCGCAGCTTGATTGTCAAACAGGGCTTTCGTTATCTGGTAGACGATATCATCGCTGAGGTCTGACGTGCAGGCGAGTGTCGCAAGAACAGCAACGGTCTCAGCCCCTGGTATGCCGTAATCGTCATTTGTAATCGTGAACTTCGAGTAGAACGGGTAGTCGGCTATGAGCTTGTTTGCCTCAGCCCCGGAAATCGGCAGAATCACGATCTCTGTCGAAGCGTTGAGTTCTGTTATCGCCGGATTCGGCACCCCCGCTGTTGTGAACGACGCGTCGAGCGTGCCGTTTTGCATAGCTGTCGCTGCGTCGCCGAAGCTCAGGTTTTCTACTCTGCCCAAATCAGAGAATTGCACTCCATACGCCGCAAGCACCTGACGGGCGTTGGCTTCGGTCCCGGAACCCGCGTCGCCCACGCATACGCGCTTGCCCGCAAGGTCTGCAATCGTTTTTATCCCCGAACTCTTTGTGGCAACTACTTGAACGACTTCAGGGTACAGCGTCGCTATCGTGCGCAGAGTCGGCATCGCCCCGTCGTCCTTGAGCAGCTCAGTGCCGTTGTAAGCGTAATCCAGCACATCGTTTTGCAGGATTGCAAGCTCAGCTTCCTTACTTTTCAGCGACCTCGCGTTAGCAGCCGAAGCGCCGGACGTATTGGCGGTAATCTCGATGTTCGACAGTTTTTCCGTGAGTGTGGTTGCGATAACGCCGCCGTATGCGTAATATGTGCCA
>Ga0082212_10001828_pt1 | contig 31381 bp, 33 predicted proteins | sample TergutNt197P3_FD_71548 | JGI IMG/M metagenome (GOLD analysis project Ga0082212, IMG submission 71548) | Neocapritermes taracua P3 segment gut microbial communities from Petit-Saut dam, French Guiana - Nt197 P3 | ecosystem: Host-associated > Arthropoda: Insects > Digestive system > Gut ...
CAAATGCACTTGACGTCCAACAAATGCAAAACCTTGACCCAGCTCCAACAAGAATTTTTCCATATGCAAAACCAAAGCGCGTTCTAATTCGGCTTCGCGCCGCGCTTCTGCCGTGCCGACAAAATCAAATATGTATGGATCTTTGAATATTTGTGTTGCCATATCGGATTCCTGCGGCGGAATAGCAACGGCAAAATTCGTAACTGCTTTTCCTTCACGTTCGATGAAACGCATATCGATCATGTGGTGCAGAACATTACTGCTCCAACCATGCTCTAATGCTCGCGCGGCATATATTCCTCGCGTTTCGTTGTCCTTTATTTTGCTCATAAGTGTTAGAATGCTCCGCCATTGTAATTTGGCAACAGGCTGTTGCCAAATTGAATCATCAGGCCATTCTTGTGCAAATCTTTTCATGTTTCGCAGATTTCGTGTAGAAAAACCCTCCATGTCCGGAAATTCCTCGCGCAAATCAGCGGACAGGCGGTCAATTACCCGCGCTCCCCAGCCTTCGGCTTCTTGCTTTTTTAGTATGTCGTTACCGATATTCCAATAAAGCTTTATCATGCCTTGATTTACTTGCATGACAAAGCTTAGTCGGGTGCTTTTTACACGCTCGACAATTGAATCTCGCAATTCAAAATATGCGGAATCCATTTCAGAAAGATGCGGAGGAACGGGAATGATCACATCCTTTTCAGTTTTAGCCATTGATTTTCTTTCTTCGCTCATTGTCCCACACCCCTCCCCTCCTGACTGCCTGCCGCCCCCTCAATCTCCGCGATAATTTCGGCAATTTCACGGCGCAGAACATCGCCACGGGCAACAATGCGCTCAATTTCGGCGTTCAGTTCGGTAATATCCACAATCTCTCGCGTGTCCTCTTGCTCGACATACGAGCTTACCGAAAGATTATAATTCTGTTCCGCTATTTCGCTATTGGGGACAAGCCTTGTAAAATGCTCTATCGTTTCGCGGCTCGTATATGCGTCAATTATTTTTGAAATGTTCCCCGGCGTCAGCTTATTGTTATTCGTCACCTTAACACATTCGCCGCTTGCATCGATGAACAAGGTGCTGTTTTCGCTTTTTGATTTTTTCATTACCATGATGCAAGTCGCTATACTTGTCCCAAAAAACAAGTTGTCGGGAAGTTGGATAACGCAATCTATAAAATTGTTGTCAATAAGGTATTTACGGATTTTCTGTTCCGCACCACCACGATAAAACACGCCGGGGAAGCAGACAATAGCCGCCGTCCCGCTTGTCGCAAGCCACGTCAGGCTGTGCATGATGAACGCGAGGTCGGCTTTTGACTTCGGCGCAAGTACTCCCGCCGGAGAAAAACGCGGGTCATTGATAAGCAGAGGGTCTTCAGCGCCCGCCCATTTTATTGAATACGGCGGATTTGAAACGATAGCCTCAAACGGTTCATCGTCCTCGTGCATGGGGTCGGTCAGTGTGTCGCCGTGGCCGATATGGAATTTGTCGTAACCGACGTCATGCAGGAACATGTTGATGCGGCACAGGTTATAAGTGGTTATGTTGATTTCCTGCCCGAAAAAGCCTTGCCGCACATTCTCTTTGCCCAGAATTTTGGCGAATTTAAGCAGCAACGAGCCGGAGCCGCAAGCCGGGTCATACACCTTGTTGACCTCGGTTTTGCCCACAAGCGCAATTCGGGTAAGCAGTTCCGATACTTCCTGCGGCGTGTAATATTCGCCGCCACTCTTACCAGCGTTGGAGGCGTACATGCCCATAAGAAACTCATAGGCATCACCGAAGGCGTCAATGGTGTTGTCCTTGTAGTCGCCAAGCTTCATCTCGCCTACGCCGTTTAGCAGCTTGACAAGGAGTTCGTTGCGCTTGGCGACTGTGCCTCCGAGTTTATTGCTGTTCACGTCAAAGTCGTCAAACAACCCGGCAATGGCATCTTCGCTTCCCGTACCTTTGGCCGACGCCTCAATGTTTTTGAAAACTTTCTCCAGCGTTTCGTTCAGGTTTTCATCTTTGACAGCGCGTTGGCGTACGTTCTTAAAAAGCTCACTCGGCAAGATGAAAAAGCCCTTTGTCTTAACCAGATCGTCGCGAGCCTGTTCCGCATCGCTGTCAGGCAGTTTGGCATACTCGAAGGAGGCAACTCCGGCTTCGCGTTCACCCGCGTTGATGTATCCCGTAAGGTTTTCTGAAATATAGCGATAGAACAGAACTCCGAGGACATACTGCTTGAAGTCCCAGCCGTCCACACTGCCGCGCAGATCATTGGCGATATTCCAGATCGCGCGGTGCAGTTCCGCCCGTTCCTGCTCTCTTTTGCTGTCAGACATTTTTCCACTCCGTCAAAATGGATATCGCTTTGGCCGGGCGGCGAAACAGGAGCAACTTCAATTACTGTAACAACCAGTCAAGCGCGTTTATCTGCTTGATGCCGTTATGCGAAGTAACGGGCGTGTTGTCCATCGTCAGGAGATATTTCGGGTTGTGGTCGTTGATAGCTTCAAGCGGTGCGAGTTCGCGGCGCAAAGTTGAGCCGTCGGCGTCAATAACGGTATGTGCGACCTGATAGTACTCTTTGCCCTCATTGCCGATTGCAATGAAGTTCACTTCTTTATTGCCGATTTTGCCGATATAAACTTCATATCCCCGGCGGGCAAGCTCAAGAAATACGACGTTTTCAAGAATGTGCCCCGCATCCGCCTCCTTTGACCCAAGCAGAGCATAACGCAAACCGATGTCGGCGGCGTAATACTTGTCACCTGTTTTCAGGTATTGTTTGGCTTTAATGTCGTAACGCCCGATTTGATAAAGAATGAAGCAGTCGGTCAAAGCGGCCAAATAGCTTTCCACTGTGTGGACGGAGATGTTGCGCCCCGCCGAAGTCATTGTATCCGCAATGCTTTTTGTAGAGCAGGTATTTCCTGTATTATCGAACATGAAACGCATAACGCTTTTGAACATCGCGGTGTCGGGGAATCGTTTACGAGCCAGGATATCTTTCAAAACGATGGTATCGTAAATGCTTTGCAGGTATTGCCGCCGGTCTTTGGGTGTCGCAATTTTCAACGCATAAGGAAACGCGCTGTTTTGAATATATTCCGTATATAGATGTTCTATATTTGTATTTTCCGGGGAAACCGATATATATTCTTTAAATGACAAAGGCAATAGTTTTATTTCAACATATTTTTCCAAAATCAAGGTTGTTAATTCCCCGCTGAGAAGGTAAGCATTAGAACAAGCGATATAAACATCGCAGTTTTCTCTAATATACAGACTGTCAATAGCTTTTTGAAAATCGGTTATCCGTTGGACTTCATCAATAAATATATACATCTTTTGGTCCGGGAGTAACTTTTTTGCCACGAAACTAAATAACTGCTTATGTGTTTCGATCTCGTCGTACTCGCCTTCTTCAAGGTTGATAGAGATGATCTGCTCGTCTGTTACCCCGCTGGAGCGCAAATAATCCTGAAATAACTCAAACAGTGTGGATTTTCCACATCGCCTGATGCCTGTGATAACTTTTATCAATTTCTTGTCTTTAAAACGGATAAGGGAATCAAGAAATGCTTGTCTTTGTATCAAGAGGGTTGTCCTTGTCTAAATTTGAAGCAAATATGCAAAAACTTGCTCGAAAAGTCAAGTATTTGCGGTAATGATGCAAAAATTGCTACCACAAGGTTGCTTGTTGAAGAGGTGGTTCAAATTATCGCTATCTGTAGCGGTCAAGGAATGGGTATCGCTTTTAGGTCGGGTGGTTGGCCATCAGTTCTTTGGTCTTGCCGCTGTATGAAAAGCGTATGGTTTGTTTCACGCTTCGCGGTATTTTGCCATTCTTTCAAGGGTTTCAGCGTTCATGTTGCCGATGGCGTCATGGAGCGCCGCAACGAAGCTTCCGCGTCCGGACCGCCCGGCTTTTTCATAAGCCAGATCTCCCGCCACGCCCATGCAAAGTATGGCGGCGCAGGTGGCGGCATAAGGCTGCGTTTTTGCCGCGCCACAGAAAGAGCCGACAAGCGAGGAAGACATACAGCCTGTGCCTGTCAGGCTGCCCATCAAGGGGTGCCCGTTTTCGATGTAAGTAATTTTGTCGCCGTCTGAAATTGCGTCCACCGCGCCGCTTATGGCAACGACACAGCCAAGTTTTCGGGCAAGGTTTTTCGCTATCTGCCCCGCGTTATCGGCGCAGACGATGTCGCTTTCCGAGGCGTCAACGCCTTTTGTTTCTGAGCCAAGGCCCGCTATAAACCTGATTTCAGAGATATTTCCGCGAAGTACGCTAATGTTTATTTCGTTGATTAACCGCGCGGCGGTATCATTTCGAAGTTTTGAAGCGCCCGCGCCTACCGGGTCGAACACAACGGGAATTTTTTTCTGGTTTGCCGATTTACCTGCCGCGATCATGGATGGGATTGTGCGCTCGTTGAGCGTACCCATATTGAGAACCACCGAGCTTGAAATTGAGGCGATGTCGGCCGCTTCGCCTATATCGTCCGCCATTACAGGCGAAGCGCCGATGCCAAGCGTCATGTTGGCGCAATCATTTACGGTGACATAATTTGTGATGTGGTGAACCAAAGGCTTGCCGCTTCGCACCTGGTTCAAAAGGGCGCAAAATGTTTCAATCAAATGGTTTCTCCCCGAAATTTTTCTGCGATTGCTGTTTTTAAAGCTGCTATACGTTACCGACCACGCTTTCGCGGGCAACATTAACTACCATGTCAAAATCATCGGGGAAGAGAGCTTCCAGGGCTTCCGCGTTGTTTTCAATCTTGAAATTCATCTCGTCTTCATGAACCGGCAGCACTTGATAAAAATTGACCTCTTCTCCGCCTGGGAGATTGCAGACAGATGCTTGCTGCCCGAAAAGATAAGGCATGGTCAAAAGCATCCCGCACAAGTTGGTATTTTCGGCAAACGGTTCGCCGCTTGGCACAGTATGGCCGTAACCCAACCATGTGTTGTGCTCGCCGGGCAGCCGCGCCAAAACTTTTAGCCAGCGAAGCGGCCAATACCACTTTTCATCAGAATTTTCCAGTTCCCAATCAGGCGGCAGAGCAATCAAAAGCTCCGCGCGCTCAAGCTTGAATTCGCTTAATTCCGCGGGTACGTTCATCCGGTGCGCACCCATGCCCATAGTCACCAAAGTGTAATAATTACGCTCCTCGGTTGGATTAATCACGCAGATGTCCACATGAATGTCGGGTGACACAATCTCGTGAAACACATTGTCGAACTCGCCAAATTGAGCGCCAATATGAGCTTCTATCGCTTCCACTTCCTGCTCTGTGTAGAGTTCTGGAAGCGTTTTTTTTCCGGTAAATTTTTTAAACATCAGCAAGGTCTCCTTTTAAACAACTGGTTTTGTATGATACCCGCCTGTCGCCATTTTTAAATGACGGCTGAAATGAACTCTATAGCATAAAGCGGAAGATTCAAAAGCCAATCCTCCCGTTTGTAATCCGATATGGACGAGCGGACGGACAAGCCCGGATGATATTTGCCGGCAAATGCTTTCAAGCTTTTGCTTTGCAGGTTTACTTCCGCCTTCACTTCAAGCGGAACAACGGCATGCCCCGTATCGAGCAGAAAATCAATCTCGGATGTGTTGCGCTCGTTTGTCCAGTAATAAGTTTCTATGTAGGGTGTGGTTTTTAACTGTTGCAAGACATATTGTTCCGTCAACGCGCCTTTAAACTCTTTGAACAATTCATTGCCATTGAGCAGGACATCCTGCCTGAGCCGCGTCATGCACGAAAGCAGGCCGACATCCACCAAAAACAGCTTGAAGGCTTTCAAATCCTCGTAAGCTTTGAGAGGCAAGCTTGGCGCGGTGGCACGGTGAACCTTGTGAACAAGTCCGCAGTCTGTCAGCCACATCAGGGCATATTCGTATTCCCGCGCTCGCGCCCCTTCTTTGATGAGGCCATAAAGGAATTTTTTGTTTTCCTTTGCAAGTTGCGACGGAATACTGTTCCACAGCATGCGAATACGAGGAACAATTGCAATTGGCGCGTGTTTGGAAAAATCCTGTTCATATGCCGCAAGGATACGCTGCTGAATCTCGCGTATCTCGTTGAAATCCCGGTTTGTGGCAAAGGCCAGCACCGCTTCCGGCATGCCGCCCACATAGTAATAGTGTTTCAGCAGGTCGATATATTCCTGTTTGAATGTAGTTGCCATTGCTAAATCGCCCCGCGAGAGAAGCGACACAAACCGCTCCTTGCCCATCGCTTGCATGAATTCCGTGAATGAAAGCGGATGCAGGTCTAAAAACTCAACCTTGCCGACAGGAAACGACGTGCCTTGATGGAGCGCGACGCCAAGAAGCGAGCCCGCGCAGACGATCTGATACTCTGGCGCGTTTTCATTAAAATATTTGAGAGAAGTCAGCGCCGCCGGGACTTCCTGCACCTCGTCAAATATGATTAGCGTATTGGCCGGGTCGATCTTGTTTCCGGCATAAAGCTCGATGCCCGTGATTAGGCGCGTGACATCAAGACCGGCGGAGAAAAGCTCTTTCATGCGCTGATCGTTGTCAAAGCTGATATAGACGGTATGCTCGAAAGCCGTTTTGCCAAATTCTTTTATCAGCCAGGTTTTACCGACTTGGCGCGCTCCCCGGACAATCAAAGGCTTCTTTGTGGTTTTTGATTTCCATTTGTTCAGCGCTTCAATTGCTGTGCGATACATGGCGCGTCACCTTTGGGTCAGACTGCGACAATAATGTGCTTGTAATCACAAATTATGCAGTGACTTTTTGGCGAAAGCAATCATTTTTATGCAGTGACTTTTTGGGAAGGCTGCCATGCGCGGACGTGTTGGACAGTTCTTTCAGGCAATCGGCCACTGGTTAATCCAGTTTTCGCCGTACCTCAGGCGGCGAGATGGCGCGTTCAATAGAAAGTTCAGGGTCAACCGTTTCATCAATGCGTTCGCTCTCGACTTTGGCAAGCCATAGCTTGAACGGTTCGGCTTTTTTGCTTGGAACAGACTGGATAAGGCGTAAAATCTGCTCGGTATCGGCGACATCGGTGAACCTTTTTTTGCCGTCAGACGCAGTCATTTTCAACTGGTTAGTATTGCTAAGCAGTTCGCTTCCTTCGTTTTTCAGTTTGTTTTTCAGCCATTTCCAGTAATTTTTTGTTACTTGTTTTAAAAATCATTGCGCTCAAAATAATTCTAAAGATGCTGCTGGTTTTTATTCATAATGCGTCCACATCAGGATTATTTTGACTGTCTTTTCATCCTCTATAACTTGATATACAAGCCTGTGTTGAATGTTTATCCTGCGCGATAACGCGCCGTTCAAATCTCCTTTAAGTTTTTCAAAAGTAGGCGGTGATTGATAAGGGTTTTCTCTTAAAATATCTATCAGATTTTTTGCTTTTTTATCTAACCCTGCCGCTTTCAATTTTACAATATCGTTCTTTGCCCTTTTCGAATACACTATCGAATACATTACCAATCAATCTCGTTTTCAGGTATGCATTCGGTTATAGGTGTATCAAGTCCTTCGATAATGCCATTTTTTACATCCGGCATAGAGGACAGATACAGCGTTTCCATCAGTCCGTTATAGTCTTCCTCGCTGATGACAATGGCGTTTCCATCCTTTGTGCTTATATTTATAGGCTCATTGAATTTTATGGCCTGTTCCAAAAGCTTGAACAGGTCTTTTCTGAAACTTGTTGCATTGGTATTAAGCATGGCAGTCACCCCCAAGCAAAACCGTTGGCGTACATATTGCCGTACATGTGCATTATGGTGTACGCAGTCTGTTTTGTAAAGCGGTAAAAAGAAAACATGTTCGTATATGGAGATGTTTCAATGGCAAGGAACGACAACAAAATCCAAATTCGCAACAGCGCCAACGATTTCCTTGTTTTTTCAAAGGAAAATGGCGGCGATGGCGTTGATATGCCGGTTGCGGACGAGAACGTGCGGCTGACGCATAAATTCATCTGCTTGCTCTATGAAACCTCGAAAAGCACCGTGTCGGAGCATTTGACTAACATCTTTATAAGCAAAGAGTTGGACGAGAATTCAACTGTTCGGAATTTCCGAACAGTTGCCTCAAACGGGAATTTGGAAATGCCCTCATTTGAGGTTATGTCGCATACCGCGCGGCTGGCGGATGGTATCTCGCTTGTTATTCGTGAAGATATTTTGCGCAAAATTTTGTTCAAAAACGCGGCGTACTCATATTTCATAAGGCTGTATCACAGGAAATGATAGATTTGCCTGGTTTACACTTGCCGAAGCCGCGAGGGCTTCCATTTCAGCGCTCACTTTGCCTATGATTCCAGTAGAGAACTTATAGGCAGTTTTCTAAAATCAGGGCTTGGTGACGCCTATGCTCTCCATAGATCGATAAACATCCGTATTGCCAAGTTTTTTCATCTTTTCATTTTGGGAAGATTGGGAGGCGATCGGCAAAACCGAGATTTTATTGCCCATCGTGATCGCTCTGAAATTTTTGAATCCTTTCATAGCTTGAGTCAGAGCCTGATCTAGAGATGCGTTAGTCAAGTTCAGGGAAACTCGACCGTTAAGGGCTTTGCTGATCTCAATTGTTTGCCCAGCCTGATCGGCGATATCCTGAAGGACAGCTCTGATGTCTGCGTTCTGGTAGCTGACACTAATTTTGGGGGCTTCAGATTGTTGCTGCGCTGAAGCTGGGCTACTGGCCCCATAAATCAGGAAGGCCGTCAGCAACAGCGGCAGACCCATGCGGATACAAAAGAAGCAAGCGCGGTACATGGTCATGACAAATCCTTTCGTCTCGTTTGGATTGTGATTTTTAGATGGTTTTTAATCAATACAATATCTTAGATAAATATCAATCGTTTTCTGTGGCACAGACTTTCATAAAGTCGCCCTGTAATTACAGCTCGAATGGCGATCAGCCGCTCTATCCCTCTTCTTGCTCTTCCGGCTCATTCTTCAGGCGCAGGATCTGTTTTCGCACCAAGTGGATGTGTTCGCGCAAGGTGTAGACGAGGTTGACGAACCCAAGCGGAACGCGGCGGTGGTTGGCTTCTTCCTCCAAACGATCCAGACGGTCGAGATAGTTTTGGTGCTGCGCCGGGTCGTACCGTTCATGCACTTCTTTTTCGAGGAATTTGAGTTCGCCGTAGCAGCGGAACACGCGTGTGCGGATGCGCCAACTGTAGATTGCCGGCGCTATGCGTACAAGCGGCACAAAAAGCGCGATGAGCGGCAGCAGCATTATGAACATGCGCTCGATCAGAAGCGCGGCCCAAAACGGCAGGTAGCGTTGCAGAAACGGCGGGCCGGATTTATAGAAACGCTCCGCTTCGGGGGCGAGTTCTATGCTGTGGTCCAGATAGGCGGGGAATTCGCCGGCGTTTTGGAAGAAGCCGGGACTGCCGTGGACTTTAGCCGTCGCCTGCAACAGAAGCGAAGCCAGCGCCGGATGCAGGTTTTTGTTGGCGACGAGGTTGGCGGTGGTCGCCAGGAGCATGGTGTCACGCGACGGTATATCGCGCACGAGATCGACCATGCCGCGCGGCAGCACAATCTTGAACAGGAACGGAAAGCGCCGGGTATAAGCTTCGGCCTGCGCAAAGTTCATTATCAGCACGTCCGATGAGCGCAGTAAAGCCTGCACGATCGACGCTTCCGGCGCGGCAATGACGAAGGCGGCGTCTATCTTGCCTTGCTGCAGGGCTTGCGCGGCTTCATCGCTGGAGGTGTTGTTCAGGGAGCTGTTGTAGGTTTCGATTTCATTTGCCCTGAGCAGGCGTATAGCCAGGCTGCGGATGCCGCTGCTCCGCGCGCCGATGGCGATGTTTTTGCCTTTGAGTTGAGAAAGCCGTTCGATCTGGCGATGGCGTTCGCCGGATTTTACGTGAGGGTCGCGGTAAAACAGCCAGACGGGTTCGTAGTAAACGCTGCCAAGCGATCGCAGACCGGCGAAGTTTTTCGTCGCGTCGTATTCTTCTTCGTCCGCCGCCGCGTCGTTTTTGCCCGCTCCCGCGGTTTCGCGCGGCAGTGTGGTTCCTCCCTGCACGAAGGCAGCATCGACAGCGCCGCTTTTCAGCAGTTTCAGATTTTCCCGCGACCCCGAAGTGGGGACGATTTCAAGCGTGACCCGGCTTTTTTCCAGAATTTTCGCGTAACGCTGCGCGAATGCGTAATAGGTGCTGTCCGTGCCGCCGCAGGCAATGCGGAAATGCTTTGGCGGCGCGGGCTCAACAAACTGGTAGGCGACGATAAAGCCCGCCAAAACGATCAGAATGATCGGCCACATGGTGGCCAGAAGGTCACGCAAGGAAAAGAGGCGGGCGCGCAAACGCTCAATCATGGCGAAAAATGTTGCGCGCGAAGGCAAATTTTCGCCCATGCCTTGATCGCTTCCGGAGCGGCAAGGGCGGGAGCCGTATAAGCTTTTTGCGCCGACTCAGCAATCCTTTTCTAATCATGCCCGGCTAATTCCTTGGCGCACATCTCCACGAATTCACGCGGAAACATGGTTTTTTGCATGGTTTCCTCAACCGACAGACCGGAACGCAGGAAGCGTTTGACCACCACCGCCATGCTCTCGCCCACTTCAATGACATGCCCGTCCGGGTCGTAGAAACGGACGGACCGCTGCCCCCAAGGGTATTCCTTGAGCTGTGTCAGCATCTTTATGTCCGGGAATTTCTGGAGGTGCGCCATGAAAGCGTCGATGTCGTCATCTTCAAAAGCAAGCTGGCAGACGTTATTGCCGTAGCTGAACGGAACCGGCCCGCTGTCAAGAAACTCCGCCCACCGCTCTTCGGTCAAAAGACAAAATCCGCCTTCAAAAACGACGTATACGCCTAAATCCAACACCGCCGTCCTGAACAACACCTCTTTGTAAAAACGGCATGACACGCCGATATCTTTTACAACCAGCAAGGTTCCTTCAAGCTTCATAAAACCCCCCATGTTCTTTGCCGGGCATTGTAGCACCGTAACTGCCTGGTGAGTACCGTCCGTCCGCATTGACATGGCGCTGTTGGCGGCATAGGCCTGTCCCGTTAAGAAGTTGTCAGGCATGGCGGCATCAAAGCGACATAAACGAACAAGTGGTGGGCGCATGAAACAAAGAAGACAACGTATTCGCGGTATTTATGACAACAACAGCCACTCTATGCGGATATCAATGTTGCGGGGCAAAGGTCATAGCCGGGGGCAGCGTCTTGGGCCGTTCTCCTTTCGCGTGCGTAAATAAAAAAGGAAAGTGGAATAGCAGGTATGCGGTTTGCGGGCAACGGTCGCTTCATAAAGCGACAATAAAGATAAAAGTATAGAGCTGTCTTTTAAGGAGCGCTCAAGCTGTGCGTATATTCAGGCGGAGACTTTATCTTTATCAACGTGTTGTGTTCTGCCGCTTTGCCAAAGCTTTTTTCGTTTTCTTTTGAGCCGGATCTGTCAGAGCGGGGCACGCGCCTCCCGCGATTGCCCACAAATAAAGGCTTGCCACAGTTGAGTATGGCGAATAGCGCCGCCTGTATTTCGCAAAAAGGGCGGGGGTAATTTTACGGTGCCGATACAGCATGCGAAGCCCCCGGTGAATGGCGAGGTCGTTCCAGCTCATTACATCAGGGCGTTGCATGGAAAACGTCATCAGCATTTCCGCTGTCCAGACTCCGACGCCTTTGATCTGGCTGAGCCGCTTGCATACTTCGTTGTCGGGCAACTTGTGCAGCGCGTCCAGATCCAGATCGCCGCTCAAGATGGAATCGGCAATCGCTTTGATGTACATGGCTTTCCGCATGGTGATGCCACATTTTTGCAATTCTTCCGCTGGTATGGCCGCGAACTGATCGGGCGATAACGGTACGACGGTTTTTTGAATTCGCGCCCAGATAGTCGCCTGCGCTTTAGTGGAGATTTGCTGGCCCACAACAGAATGAACAAGCGCCTCGAACAAATCGGGAGTGACGGGGCGGCGTATATGCCCGATTTCATCAATCGCTCCGCCAAGAACCGGGTCCCGTGATTTCAACCAGGCTATTTCCGTACCGGCATATTCAAAGTAATTTGTATCAGCCATGATGCTTTTCCAACTCCGGCGGATTTTGTTTTACGGGAAGTCCTTGACGCATCCACCCAAACCGCCGTCGCGTTCGACGACTCGATGATACCGGATGGAAATGGCGGATGGTTTCAGGAGGACTACAAAAAAGCGCGGCGCGATCCGCTGTTTTCAGTATCGCGCCGCGCATGATGGGCCGTCGGTGTTGGTTTTCTTTAAAACCGCCTCTTTGATCGCCTGGTTTATCGCCTTTTTACGGGCGCTCTCTGTTCAGTTTTTTGCTGCTGTTCGCGTTTCTGCTGTTCCTGGCGCTGTTGCTGTTCGCGTTTCTGCTGTTCTTGGCGTTGTAGTTGTTCTCGTTTCTGCTGTTCTTGACGCTGCTGCTGTTCGCGTTTCTGCTGCTCAAGCCTTTGCTGTTCCTGGCGTTGCTGCTGTTCGCGTTTCTGTTGCTCAACCCTTTGCTGATCTTGACGCTGTTGCTGCTCACGTTTCTGCTGCTCAGCCCGTTGCTGTTCTTGACGCTGCTGCTGTTCGCGTTTTTGCTGCTCAACCCTTTGCTGATCTTGATGCTGTTGCTGTCCGCGTTTTTGCTGCTCAAGCTTTTGCTGTTCTTGACGCTGCTGCTGTTCGCGTTGGTGTTGATCACGTTTTTGCTGTTCTTGGCGCTGTTGTTGCTCGCGTCGTTCCTGCTCGCGTCGTTCTTGCTCACGCCGTTCCTGTTCCCGTCGTTGTTGTTCGCGCCGCTGTTGTTCGTGCCGTGCTTTATCGCGTTCCCACTGCGCGCGCATGTCCTGTTCACGGTTCAGGCGTTCCGTTTCTCTACGTTCCCATGCCAGGCGCTCGCGTTCCATGCGCAGGCGTTCGCTTTGCGCGGCCAGGCGTTCGCGCTCCAGCATCAGTTGGCGTTCGCGGTTGTAACTTGACCACTGCGCCTGCCTGTATGATGAATAGTCTTCGTAATAATAGTCGTCGGGAGGAGGGCTTTCGTAAGTAGTATAGGTGGGGTGTTCCGTATGCCTGACTACGCATCCGAAACAAAATACAAACGCCAAAACAAATAAAAGAAGTTTTCTACGCATGTGTTTTTCACCTCGACAGGTTATTTAACTGGTTAACGATTGCGTATTGCCGGTCTTTATCTGTGTCCTATAGGCATAATGCACACGGGGATATCAGAACTCAATAGCCCCAGTTTTTCGCGCACAAAAACTTCATTCAAGGTGGCCATGTAGCGCGCGCCAATGTTTAAGGAATCGGCGGCAAGGTAAATATTTTCTGTCATGGCGCCTACCAGCAGATACCCGAAGCTGGCGCGGCGGACGGGATCGCCAAACTCCGATATTTTTTTCCCGTCAATTACGAAAATCAGTATAACCGGGGCTTTGGTGACAGCGGTCTGGCTGGTGATGCCGGGAAGGATGTTCTCTTTGGAGATTTCTATAAGGCTGTGGCTTTTGCCGTCATAACGGAACACGCCGTCTGGTTTAGCCACATAAACAGCGCAGTAAGGGTCTTTGCCCATGGCCACGGGTACTGTCCAGCCGTTGCCTTCCCGGTTGCGGCCGCTTGCGGCCCAAAGCAGGGTACTCAGGTCTTGCTCGCTGATGGGATTTACGGGGAATTGATCTCGTGTGGCCGAAGCTCTGGAATTGATTGCGGCCAGCACGCCTTTACCGCCTTCCGTGGCGGGTTTTGGCAGCGCGTTTTCCGCCGCCACCGCCGCGGAGACTAAAAACACGCAGCATATGGCGAACGCAATTGTCATCATCTTCATGTTTTTCTCCGTTAGGCAGGCTGCTTACGCTATTTGCCGACAGTGCCGTTTTTGGCGTATTTAGCCAGGATGGTTTCAATATACACCGCGTTCAATCCTCCATCATCTAAAACCGTCAAACCTGAATCCTTTCGGCAAGTCTGTTTTCGGACATCATGGCCGGTTTCTTGAGTAAAAGAAGCCGGCCATGATCGCTTTAAATGCCTTTGAAAAAAGCGCCAAGGGTTTAAATTGCTGGTATTGCTGCTTTTTACGGATGCCGCGCATATTTTGGCGTTTGAAGGTTTGCTAAAATATCAATATATAGCAGTGGCTTTCAAAGCTTTCTTTATGTAAGCGGATAAACAAAAAAAGGAGCTTGCCATGAAAGCGTTGGCGATCAACGGAAGCGCGAGAGAGAACGGCAACACTGCGTTGCTTCTGGGCTATGTACTGGAAGAACTGTCAAAGGAAGGAATCGGCACGGAACTGGTCCAGCTTGCCGGGAAACCGGTTCGCGGGTGTGCCGCATGCAGGAAATGCTTTAATAACCAGGACCGCCGGTGCGCGATTTCAGAGGATGTCGTAAATGAGGTGATAGGGAAGATGGACGCTTCCGACGCCATTATCCTTGGGTCTCCGACTTATTTCACCGATGTCACCGCCGAGATGAAGGCGCTGATCGACCGGGCCGGCTATGTGGCAAAGGCCAATGGCGATATGTTCAGGCGCAAGGTCGGAGCGGCTGTCGTGGCGGTTCGCAGGGCCGGGTCTACCCACGCTTTCGACACCATGAATCACTTTTTCCTCGTTGAACAGATGATCGTTCCGGGGTCGAGCTACTGGAACATGGGGATTGGTCTAAATGTCGGCGATGTAGAGAAGGACGAAGAAGGGGTTCGGACGATGCGGACGCTTGGGCGGAACATGGCCTGGGTCATGAAGGCGCTTTGCTCAATGAAAGAATAAGGCCGCTAAACACGCATTCGTTTGTGAATAACCGGAGGTTCGTTTGATGTTGCTAAAAGGTTACGAAGACGAAGTGCCTGTACGGGTAATTTCGTTCCGGTAAGCTGTATTTGTGAGGTCACGCTCGCCAGGCAATGCGCAAAGCTCATAGTCCCGGATTTTGGCTTCCGCCGCGCCCCGTCCCATCCGTAAAAACGCCCGGAGGGGTTTGGGGCATAGCGCCATTTTTTAGTAAAAAACGAAGAAGTATCTTATTTAAACTGTTTGCTGGACGCGAAACTATCTCTCGGCCAGAACTCTCAAAAACTCAAAGCGGATCAAGAAATACTTTGTTGATGGCTATTCTTGTCTGACCTGCGTTCATCCCATATCCGTCATTCGAAGTAACATTGTTTGTACTCACAGCGGACATCGCGCAGGGGCTTCTCCGCCGAGGCCGTCTCCGTTCGCCGTCCCTGGCTCACTTCGACTGCAGGCTTCCTTCGCTCTCGCCGTCCATGGCTCCACTCGGAACCCTATGCCCTCGTCGAAGAACCCCTCCGCGATTTCTGTCCGCTGTGATGGGTGTCACATAAATCTTCCGCCAAAAATGATGAGGAAACAGGCTTGAAACCATAATGAATCAACAGGTTGTTCCAATGGCCATCAGTAGAAAATAATGCCTGATGACGGATCTGGGTTTATTGGTGGCTATTCTTGTCTAATCTGGGTTCATCCAGGCGAGGACAGCTCCAAGGAACTCGTGGTAGTGGCCGTTCCAGGAAACTGTTCAAAGTGTGCCGATGTCCTTGAATGACTTTACATAAACTTCATCTTACGGACACAGGGTCGCAACAGTTGTCCGTCATGCTATGGCAATGGAACTTGGCCAGAACCTACAGAAAATTTATCCGGACAGGTTTGGGCGCTGAAACTTCCACAGAGGAGGAGTTCGTATGCAAACAGGCGCTGTCGGACGCACTTTCGGTTTTGTTCCTCCGGATTCCAAAGAAGACATGTTCACACAAATGCTTTCTACGCTTTGTGTGCCTTTGGAAAAACTGCTTGGCCTGCATAAACTTGAGCACAAATATCGTGAACTTGCCCACAGCGAGGACGCGCATGGCTTTATTTCACGCGCGTTGTCAAAACTCGATGTCAGCTATTTCGTTTCACAGGAAGATTTGCAACGCATTCCGCAAAGCGGACCGCTTGTCATCGTTGCCAACCATCCTTATGGGGGGCTTGATGGTTTGATTCTTGGCGACATTATGCTTTCACGCAGGCCGGACGTGAAAATTATGGCCAATTATTTGTTGGGCCGTGTTCGTGAACTGCGTAAACTTCTCCTGCTTGTTGATCCTTACGAACAGGCCTCGTCTCCACAAAATAATCTGAACGCGCTGAAAAATGCTCTGGCGCTTTTGCGCGGTGGCGGAGCTATGGGTGTTTTTCCCGCCGGAGACGTCGCGCATTTGCGTCTTCATCCTCCGGGCATACACGAAGGGGCATGGTCAGCGCAAATAGCGCGGCTTGTCAAACGCACAAAAGCCACTGTCGTGCCTGTCTATTTCACAGGCGGCAACAGGCCTTTTTTTCATGCGCTGGGTCTTCTGCACCCCAGGCTGCGCACCGCTATGCTTCCAAGGGAAATGACCAACAAAAACGGCAGGTGCATTCGCGTTGAAATCGGCACGGCCATCCCCGCCTCACGTTTGGAAAGCCTGGGCAGCGACGAACGCTGCATGCAGTACCTTCGCATGCGCAGTCTGATGCTGCGAAGCCGCGCCGAAAACACCAGACCCGCCCCCAAATTTTTTCCGCTTAAGATAAAAACGCGTCAAGCGTGCTTGATTGCGCCCATTCCGCGGCAAATCATGGCAATGGAAATGCGCGACCTGCCGGCAAACCAGATTCTTTTTGAAAGCGGCGATTTCATCGTAGCTCATGCGCAGGCCGAACAGATTCCGCTGATCCTGCGGGAAATATCGCGCTTGCGTGAACATACCTTCCGGCTTGTTGGCGAGGGAACCGGCGAAGAGCGCGACACGGATTCATTTGATGCTTACTATACCCATCTTTTCCTGTGGAACAGGGATCGGAATGAAATCGCCGGCGCGTATCGCATAGCGCGCAGCGATGATGTAATACGGCGTTTTGGGCAAGACGGCATGTATTCGGCGACTCTTTTTAAACTGGCGCCGGATTTTTTCAGACGTCTTGGTCCCGCGCTGGAAATGGGGCGCTCCTTTGTGCGCCCTGAGTATCAGAAAAATTACATCCCGCTATTTCTGCTCTGGAAAGGAATTGCCGCGTATGTACTCAAGTTTCCGAGGTACAAAACTCTCTTTGGACCGGTCAGCATAACAAGCGAGTATAAGAACGCTTCGCGCCAGATTATGGCGTCATTCTTTGAGAACCGAAATCCCGAAAAAGAGCTTGCGCGTCTTGTCGTTCCGCGTATCCCCTTCCGTTGCGCCGCATGGGTGCGCGCGCTTACGCGGAACATGCCGGATGACGAAGCGGAACTTGTATCCCTGCTTGGAGATCTTGAGGCTGATAAAGGGTTGCCCGTGCTGATACGGCAATATTTGAAGCTGGGCGGCTGCATTCTGCGTTTTAATCTTGATCCGGCCTTCTCCAATGCGCTTGACGGCCTGATTGTCGTTAATCTGCTGAAGACGGATAGAAGGCAGCTTGAACGCTACCTGGGCAAGGAAGGCGTGGAAGAGTTCTTTGCCTGCCATCATCGGCAGGAACCGGAATGTTCCGATGTCTTTGCGTTGGCGTCTAATGGGACATAAGCGCCCCATTTTTGGAGGAAGATTTGGACGACATCAATCGCGGCGGGCAAAAATCGCGGCGGAGAAGCCCCTATGCGATGTCCGCTGTGAGTACCGGCAATGTCACCTCTAATGACGGGTCTGGGATTATAACGAAGGAAGTACGTGCTTCGCGGCTTTTACGGCGAACGGGAAGGCCGTTGCCTTCTGTCTTTGAGGAAGTTGATTCGCTTGAGAAGCGTAAAGGCATCGTTGGCGGAAGGCTCAGCCTGCTTGCATACGCATATGCTGGAAACCACCGTCCGCTCATAAAGCGCGGCCGCCAGCCAGACGCGCAGGTTTTCTTCCAGGACGCGTCTTTGAGCTTCGTCGCGCAATGTGTCGGTAAGGGTTATGTGGAAACGGTATTCATCCAGGACATAAGGGTATCCCCATTTGGCTAAAAGCTCTCTCTGGCGAACGCTTAGCTTTTGCGGTTCGCGGCGCGCAAGTTCCTGTTCCGAAGGAGCGGCCCGAAAAGAATCGAAAAAAGACAATGTTTCCGCCGCCAGGGCGTTTAGGTTTTCCACGGCTTCCCAATCTTCCGCGGTTTGACCGGATGGAACAAGAGCCAGGAAAAAACCGATACGCGCAAGTTTAAGCCTGGGCAGAATAATGCCCCGCTTGTTTACGGCAAAAGCGGCGGCGCGTTCCAGGAGATCTTTTTCGCTAAAACCGTCGGCCAGAAAAAAAGGCGCTTTCAGCGTGGCGTGCAGGCCGTAGCGCCCGGCATCCACCGTACATGCCCGCAAATCCTCCGGCGGTAAACCGTTGAAAACCGGGCGTGGTGTCGGCTTGCCACTCTCGCTGTTTCGTCCAAGAAGCGCCGATCCAAACACCGACAGTTTTGTTCCAGGCTCCGGGATGAAATATATGGCATAGCGCGCGTTCATTGGCAAAGCTATAACACCCGCCGGCCGGATCGCCATACGGCCCGCGCCACAGGAATGCCGTCTACCAGCTTCACTTGTACGGCGTCTGCCCGTTTGCCTTCCTCCAGCGCGCCTCGATCATCAAGCCCCACGGCTTTAGCCGGGTTTATGGTCACGGTGTCCAGGGCTTTGTTCAGGGATATGCCGGTAAGCTCCGGGAGCAGGAAGGCCGCGTGAAGCAGGCTCGCGGGCATATAATCGGAGGAAAAGATATCCAGCAATCCTTCCTTGGCCAGTTCCACCGCCGACACATTTCCGGAATGGGACCCGCCGCGCACGACATTCGGCGCGCCCGCGATTATGGACAGGCCATGACGCCGCGCTTCCATCGCGGCTTCCTTGGTAGTGGGAAACTCCGCTATGTCCACGCCGTAGCCGACGTTTTCCCTTACGTGGTCCACGGTAGTGTCATCGTGACTGGCTAAAGGCAGCATGGCGGAGCGGCATAGATCCACAATAGCCGGCAGGTTTTTGCGCGCGTTTTTTGATTGCATGGCTTGCAATATGTTCAGGCGCTCGGCGAAGGCTTCTTCAGAGGTCCCATGCAGGCTGTGGTAGGTTTTGTACTTGTCCAGATCCCGCCATTGCCGCTGGCCGGGGGTATGATCCATTATTGAAAGCAGGCGCAGCCTCTTGCTGCTCAAATAAGGAAAAATTTGCTCCACTATATTGTCTCCGGCAAGCTCGCAGCGCAGGTGCAGAAAATGCTCCGCCCGCAGGAGGCCGCGATCAGAGGCGGACGCGATAGCCTCCAGGCTGGCGGCGAAAAGCTCATTTCTATTTCTCCGGTTGATGGGTTCGCCAACGGTTATGGCGTCAAAGACCGTAGTCACGCCGGAGGCGACCATGTGCACATCATGGGCCGCTATGGAAGAAAGACCGGCCGGCCAGTTCACTCCGGCGCGCGGAACAAAATGTTTTTCCAGATTGTCGGTGTGCAGTTCCACAAGGCCTGGTATGAGAAAATCGCCTTCAAGGTCATATTCGCAATCCGTCGCGCTTTGGGCCTCGGATATGATCTCGTCACTGAAAAACAGGTTATCGGTTTCGCCCGAAGGCGTCATGATCCGTCCGTTGGTCAAGCAAAGCGTACTCATGGCCGGCTCCCGGACAAAGGTGTTTTATACAAAACGTTTGCGGATCTGCTGGGACAGCAGGTCAAAAACCACCACCACGGCGATGATAATCAGCATGACGGCGCAGGTATGGGCAAAATAGAAGCCGCGGATCAGCTCCCACAGCAGTACGCCGATGCCGCCCGCACCGACCATGCCGACAACTGTTGCGGAGCGGATATTTGATTCAAAACGGTACAAGGAGTAAGAGGTCCAAAGCGGCAATACCTGGGGGATGACTCCAAAGATTACTTCTTCGATGCCCAGCGCCCCGGTGGCGCGTATGCCTTCCACCGGCTGCGGGTCGATGGCCTCCACCGCTTCGGAAAACAGCTTGGCAAGCACGCCGGTGGTATGGACAAACAGGGCCAATACCCCGGCAAAAGGCCCCAGCCCCACCGAGACTACGAAGAGCATGGCAAAAACCATCTCGTTGATGGCGCGAGCGGTGTCCATCAAGCGGCGCACCGGCTGGTATACCCACCAGGGCACGATGTTTTCGGAACTCAGGATGCCCAAGGGCACGGCAAAGATAACCGCGAGAACGGTTCCCCAGATGGCGATTTGCACGGTGACGATCATTTCTTCGAGATAAACGCGCCAGTCGGTAAAATCCGGCGGAAAAAAATCCTTGGCGAAAGTCGCCATATTGCCGGCATCCTTCACCAGAGCAAAGGGACGTATCTCGGCCCCCTTCCAGGACCAGGCAAGCATCAACAGGAAGACGCCCCAGCCGATGAGCGAGACCAGGGAGCGCAGCCGGCTGCTTCCAGGATCATGCTGGTGGAGCAGGTTTTGCTGGGAGCTGGTTTCGGAGGCGGAAGTCATAATTCCTCTTTTCATGCCGCGGCGCCCGGAAGCATAAAGCGATCCTGGAGCCGCGGCATGCGGGGGGTGGGGGGTTGGGGGGGTGTCAGGTCACTGTTTGGACGCCCGGCGGATCTCTTCCATGCGGGCGTTCAAGGCGGCTAATTTGTCGTCTATCTCTTTTATTTTTGCCTGCTTGTCTGCATCGCTCAAACTGGCGTTGCCCTCTGTTACGCCTCGGTTTTTGAAAAGCTCCAGTTGTCGGATAGGCAAGAGCTGGTCGTTGCTGGAAGCGCGGAACGGCGACCACTGCAGCGCCTTGAGCACCTCTTTTTCATGCGCGGCATTCGGCGACAGGCCGTAACTCAAGATGAAGTTCCGGATTTTATCCTTGACGTCCGCGGGCAGGTCTTTGCGCCATACAAGCGGATCGGAAGGAATCAGCGGGGAAGTCCAGATTATCTTGATCTGCGCATGCTTGTCCGGATGTGTTTTTCCGAGGCGCTCCATGACTTCGCTGTTGCAGGTGGCCACATCAACCTGCTTGTTGGCTACGGAAAGGGCGTTGGTTTCATGGTTGGCGTTCAAGGTACGTTTGAAAATGTTTTTTGGATCGATCTTGTTCACGGCAAAGACGTAGTAGCCGGGAACCAGGAAACCGGAGGTGGAATTTGGGTCGCCGTTGCCGAAGGTAAGGTTTTTTGCCTGCTCCAGCACATCCTTTTCGTTGTTTAAGGGCGAGTCCTTATGGGCGACCAGATGCGAATAATAGCCGCCGGCTCCGGTGGCATGCACGGTCTGCGCGAACACTTCGCCCTGGGCGCGGTCCACTGCCTCGATGGCGGACTTGTTGCCGTACCAGGCCAGATGCACCTTGTCATACTGCATGGCCGTCACGATACCGGCGTAGTCCGAAGCGAAAAAAGCGTTGATTTTCATGCCGGTGGCTTTTTCCATATCCTCCAGGAAAGGCTTCCATACGGCCTTCAGGTTTTGCGAGGATTCGGTATTGATGATGCCGAAATTAAGCTCTTGCCGGGCGGCGTAAGACAGGGGACTCAAGACCGTGGAGAGGATGAGCGTAATGCCTAAAACCATGGAAAAAATACGAGGTTTCATGCCAGGCACTCCTTGGATAAAAGGATTATTGATGTACAACGGTATAAGTTTCAGGCGACCGCAACGGGGTCCGCGATTTCGGTTCCGCAGCATCCGGCCTCCCTGGCCTTATCCACGGTTTCCGCAAACAGGGTTTCGCATTCGGCTCCGTACAGCTTGCAAAGAAAAGCCGGTGTGAGCGCGCTGGAGGGTCCGTCATAAACAATGCGGCCTTGCTTCATGGCCACGGTGCGCGGGCAATACCGCAGGGCGTAGTCCACTTGGTGCAGGGAGACCAGCACGGTCAGACCGTCTTTTTGATTGACCTCGGAGAGAATATCCATTACCCGGCGGGAGCTTTCTGGATCAAGAGAAGCTATCGGTTCGTCGGCCAGAAGAACTTTCGCTTTTTGCACTAGGGCGCGGGCAATGGCTGCTCGTTGTTGCTGTCCGCCGGAAAGGGTTGAGGCGCGCTGGAAAGCCTTTTCCGCAATGCCGACCCTGGCAAGGGATTCAACAGCCAGGTCACGAACATCGCTATGAAAAAGGCTAAAAGCGCTGCGCCACAGCGGCATGCGTCCGAGCGCGCCCAGCATGACGTTGGTGAGTACTTGCAGGCGATCCACCAGGTTGAACTGCTGGAAGATCATGCCTATGTCCGTTCTGGTTTCGCGTACATCACTTTGAATATGTCCGCCGTGCTGCACCAGGCGGCCCATAACCGATATGCTGCCGCTTTCCTTGTCCCCGGCCATAATGCCGGAAATATGTCGCAGCAAGGTGGACTTGCCGGAGCCGGAAGCTCCTATGAGAGCCACCATTTCTCCCGGATTTACGGTAAGGCTGACTCTGTCCAAGGCTTTCCGCCCACTGAAAGAACGCGAGAAATTGTTCACTCTGATCATGAATTCCTCCTGACTTTCCTGGGTCGTGAATGTGTTAACAAGCGCAGAATGGCGGGTAGCTATTACGGTCTTGTGTCCGCGATGTGAAGTTTATGTAAAATCTTTGCCGCCACCCGTAGAACAATTCCGTGAAACAGCGCCCGGTATCTTCAAGGCTGCCGGAATTGTCAATCTGGATAAGACCGGGAATATCCGGCGCTTCCATGTTGGCTCCAGCCAGGCGCTCGCGGATATCCGCCGTGTTTTCACGACCGCGTTTTTCAAGGCGGGAGCAAAGAACTTCAGGGTGCGCCGAAATCAGAACCGGCGTAAGAGACGGATACTTTTTTAGAGCTCTGGGCAAATATTTCCGTGAACCGTTGACCACCACCACCGCGCCATTGGACAGCATTACGTCAATTACGGCGCCGATTCCGTAGCCCAGGCCGTGGCTTTCCCATGACATTGCAAATTCGCCCCGGAGCCTGCGGAGTTGAAACTCCTCCATACTTAGCGGATAGTGTCGTTCTCCGCCCGCCCCGGCCGGGCGCGTGATGTAGCGGCGGACGAAAAACACCGGACGCAGATCTTTATGGGCAACCGAAGAGGTGTTCCAGGTTAGCGAGTAAAAACTGTTCAGGCTGCGGCGGGCATAATCCATGAGGCTGTCTTTGCCCGAACCCGACGGCCCCATGACGTAAATCAGGGTTCCGGGCGTCCGCTGACGGCTCATGCGATATCCGGCGCCTCCTCGCGCGAACACAGATCATACAGACGGTCGGCCACGGCTTCGCGGGCCGCCTCATCATGGAAGATGCCGACGATGGCGGTTCCGGCGGCTTTGGCCTCCTGCATAAGCTCCACCACGGTCTTGCGGTTGGCGGCATCCAGGGAGGCGGTGGGTTCATCAAGAAGCATGATGGGATAGCGGCGGATGAATCCGCGCGCCAGGTTGATACGCTGCTGTTCGCCGCCGGAAAAAGTTGCCGGGGCGAGGTTCCACAGGCGCCTGGAAATGCGCAGACGCTCAAGCAAAGCCCCGGCTTTCTCGCGGGCGTCCGGCGCGTCTTCGCCGTGGCTGATCAGGCGCTCGGCCACTATATCCAGGCTGGAGATACGCGGAATGACCCGCAGGAACTGGCTTACATAGCCTATGGTGGAATGGCGCACCGCCAAAACCGCGCGCGGGGAAGCTGTGGCCATATCGACCCAGGAGCCGCCATGCCGCACAAGAATGCTTCCGGCGCAGGGTTTGTAATTGGCGTAAAGGAGTCGCATCAGCGTTGACTTTCCAGAGCCGGAAGGCCCGTGCAAGACCAGGCATTCTCCTTTTCGGGCCTCGAGGTCCAGGCCGGAAAAGGCTTCAATCCTGGTTTTGCCCTGAGTGTGCAGGGTAAAAGTTTTACTCAAGCCGCGCACGGACAAGGCGAGTTGGGAGGAGGCGGATTTCATTGCGTCACCCTTGCAAGATAGAGGATACGAGAAGCTGGGTATAAGCATGCTGGGGATCGTCCAGAACCTGGTCCGAAAGCCCGCTTTCCACCACTTCGCCGCGGTGCATGACCATCAGGCGGTGGGCCAGGAGCCTGGCAACGGCCAGGTCGTGGGTGACAAGAACCACGGACAGGTTCAGTTGGCTTACGAGTTGCCGCAAAAGGTCCAAAAGCCGCGCCTGTACGGAGACGTCCAGGCCGCCAGTGGGTTCATCCATGAATACCAGGCGTGGCGAGGAAACGAGGTTGCGGGCTATCTGCAAGCGTTGTTGCATGCCGCCGGAATAGGCCGTGGGGCGGTCGTCGATACGCTCGGTTGCTATCTCCACCCGCGAGAGCCAGTCCGTGGCCAGACTGCGAATATTGCCGTAATGCCTGCTCCCGCAGGCCATTAGCCTTTCCCCGATATTGCCGCCAGCGCTGATCCGCATCCGCAGGCCGTCGCGGGGGTTTTGGTGCACAAAACCCCATTCCGTGCGTAGCAGGCGGCGGCGAATGGCTTCGGGCAGGCTGTTGATATCATGACAAAGGCCAAGGGCGTCACGGTAGCTTATGCTTCCGGAAGAAGGGGGGAAACGTCCGGCCAGCAGGCTTAGCAAGGTGCTTTTGCCTGACCCGGATTCGCCCACGATGCCAAGCACCTCGCCCGGCCAAAGATCAAAAGATATTCCGCGGCAGCCAAGGCGGTTGCCGTAGTAGTGCGAAACATCCCGTACATTGAGCAGCGCCGGATCTTCTTCCAGGCAAGCCGCCGGCAGGATCTCCGGGCCATCCGGCGCGTCGCCTGTGCCGAAGGGTTGTTCCGTCGCCAGAACTGGACTCATGTTTTGCTTCCTTTTTCAGAAACGCGCCGACTGCAATGGTCGGTATCGGAACAGACGAAAAGACGGGTTCCCGCGTCATCGGTAATGATTTCATCAAGGTAGCTGTCGGTCGCGCCGCAAATGGCGCAAGGCTTGTCCCAGTTCTGCACCGCAAAGGGATAATCCTCAAAATCCAGGCTCTTGACCGTGGTGTATGGGGGAATGGCGTAGATGCGCTTCTCGCGCCCGGCGCCAAAGAGTTGCAAGGCCGGGCATTGATTCATTTTTGGGTTGTCGAACTTGGGCAGGGGAGAAGGGCTCATCACGTATCGCTGATTGACCAGCACCGGGTAATCAAAACTCGTGGCTATGTTTCCGTGCCGGGCGATATCCTCGTAGAGCTTGACATGCATGATTCCGTACTCTTCCAGAGCGTGCATGGCGCGTGTTTCCACTTCGCTTGGCTCCATCCAGCGCAACGGTTCGGGAATGGGCACCTGGTAAACCAGTATCTGCCCCTCCCGTAGCGGCTGCTCAGGTATGCGATGTCTGGTCTGGATGATGTCGGCTTCAGCGGTAGCCGTGGTGGTGCGCACCCCGGCTACGCGGACAAAAAAAGCCCGGATTGATACGGCGTTGGTGGTGTCGTCCGAACCCTGGTCAATGACTTTGAGAACATCTTTCCGGCCGATTATGGAGGCGCTCACCTGCATGCCGCCAGTGCCCCATCCATAAGGCATGGGCATTTCCCGTCCGCCGAATGGTACCTGGTATCCGGGTATGGCGACAGCCTTGAGAATGGAACGGCGGATCATCCGTTTGGTCTGCTCGTCTAAATAGGCAAAATTATAGGAAACGGCCTTGTTTTTCGCCGGGCGGCTGGCATTTTCAGTCATTGGGGCCGGCGTCCTTTCCTTCCTTGTTCGCCATGCCCGCCTTGCCGCGCAGGGAACGCACCAGCCCCAGATCGGCCTGAAAATCGACATAGTGCGGCAATTTCAGGTGTTGGAGAAACCCAGAGGCTTCCACGTTATCGCTGTGGTAAAGGACAAATTCCGCGTTCTGCGCCGGGCCGCGTTCTTCCTCGTTAAATTCTTTGGAGCGCAGGGCGCGGTCCACCAGGGCCATGCTGATGGCTTTGCGCTCGTTTTCACCCAACACCAGACCATAACCCCTGGTAAAACACGCCGGCTGTCCTTTGCCGCCGACGAACTGGTTGACGCTTTCACATTCGGTGAGAGTGACTTCGCCCAAAAGAACCGGAAACCCAAGTTCTTCGGGGATAAAAAAAACTTCCACCTCGCCCATGCGGATTTCGCCGGCAAAAGGGTGGGTGGACCCAAAGCCGCGCTGGGTGGAATAGGCCAGAGCCAAAAGCAGCCCCTCGTCGGCGCGGGCAAGGTTTTGCAGGCGGATATCACGGTCGGCGGGCAATTCCAGGGGCCGCCGGGTAAGATCCCCTGGGGGGGCGCCAGAAGCCTCTTCCGGCGGCAACAGCCCTTCCTTTTCCAGAAAAGAAAGCACTTTGGGGCAAATACCGGTAAAGGGAGGCGAAGATTCGTCCGGCGTGGCTTCTTGTTTTTCCAAAGCCGCCGAAGACGCGGGCGTGGTCCCGGTCAGGCTGTCGTCTAATAACCGGTGCGTATAGTCAAAAGTAGGTCCGAGCACCTGCCCTCCGGGAACGTCCTTATAAGTGGAGGAAATGCGGCGCCGGACATGCATTGCGGCGGTGTCTGCCGGCTGCGCGCTGCCAAAGCGCGGCAGGGTGGTGCGATAGGCCCGCAGCAAAAAAATCGCTTCCACAAGATCGCCCCTGGCCTGCTTGATGGCAAGAGCCGCCAGGTCGCGGTCGTACAGCGAGCCTTCGGCCATCACCCGATCCACAGCCAGGGAAAGCTGTTCGCGGATCTGTTCGCAGCCAATCTCCGGCGCGCAAGTATCGCCCCGGCGCTTTTCGGCCATAAGGGCATGGGCGTTTCGGATGGCTTTCTCCCCGCCTTTTACAGCTACATACACGCGTGGCTCTCCTCGTTGGCTATCGGCCGGACGCGGGTGGTGCGCGGCAGACCCAGCAGGCGGATGCCGGAGCTATCCACAAAAACGACATCCACGCCCAGCGGGTAGGCGATGTGGTTTTCTTCCCAGTCATCCCAAAACCAGGCTGGCAAGCCGGACAATCGCAGCCCGCGCCAGAGGCCCCGGTCATTGCCTTTTACGCCAGGCCCGGTTAGTTCCAGCGTCGGGCCTTGGGAGAAGGAAAGATCCGCGCCGAGTACCAGGGTGCTGGAACGGTCCGGGTACTCCTGGCGTCCCCGGTTAAATTCCCGCAGGCGCGGCATTGTCTTTGGCCGGGCGATGAAGGCAAAGGAAGCCGCGTTGGGTTGCGTGACCAGGGGCGATGCGCAGTGAAAGCGCAAATGGTGGCGGGTTTCCGGGGTATCGGCGGATTCATCCAGCCAAAGCGGCGTATCCTGGTCGCACAGGGATAGAGCCAAAGCCAGCATGCCGGGAGAAAGACCTCCGGCCGGGAGCGGGAAAAGCGGCAGTTCCAAGGTGACGGGAAGGCCGGGGTGGGCAAAAGCGTCCAGCACCGCGCGAAAAACAGCTTGGGCGTCATCCACAGGGTTGGCGAAACCGGGCAAGGTGTGGGTCATTGGTCTTCTCCCCGGACCAGCGTGAAGAAATCAACTTTGGTCGCGGCGGTTTCCAGGGCGCTTTGCCGCAGTTTCTCTTCGCGCTTGCGTGCCAGAGGGGCGAAGAGCGCTTTCTCAAGCTCCTCTTTCCATGACTCCTGCTGGGACAAAGCATCGAAGAAAGCCGCCAGTTCCGCGTGGCGAGGGCGGTTCCCCCGGATAAAGGCATAGCCTTCGGTGGCCGAAGACCCGGAATGCGGCTCAAGGCGCAGCGCGCAGCGGGTGACAAGCATTTCACCGATATTGAAGCGCTGTCCCGAATTTCCTGTCCGGCCTTCCAGCATCACCAGGCCCACTTCAGGACGGCGGATAAATGTGCGAGAAAAGGATCCGGAGACTTTGGCGGCCTCGACTTCAAGTGTGACTTCGTCGGCCAGAGCCAGGGCGGCCATGCGTTGTTGACGAGGGTCAGGCGATTTTTGCTGAAGCATTAAGCGTCTCTTGGATCGGACTTGAATTGAGGGTTTTTTTGAAGAGTTTTTTTGGCAATGCGCTGTTCATATAAGACTCGTCAAACGCCGCTGTTTTCCGTTTTGTCGCTTGTTCTGTTCCCAATCCTGAAGTCGGAAATATATAGTACGGAGGATTTGTCTGAGCCGAAGACCTCTGCCTGCGCTGTCGCTTCACTCGGATACATGGCAATCCTGGTGTTGTTCAGAGCCTTATGACTGGAAAAAGAGCCGGAGATAGAGCGCGATAAATTACGTATTCTGGTCATGGATTCCTCCTGACATTTTCGGGTCGTTAATGCGTTGACAGGCATAGCATGGCGGCGGATTGTTACGGTTTTGTGTATGCGATATGAAGTTTATGTAAAATATAAAGGAGAGTGGTTGCCGATAAGAAAGTTGTGCGCCAAATATCCGGTTTCTATCGTGGTTTACGGGCGCATCGCCATTTTTTAGTAAAAAACGAAGAAGTATCTTATTTAAACTGTTTGCTGGACGCGAAACTGTCTATCGGCCAGAACTCTCAAAAACCCAAAGCGGATCAAGAAATACTTTGTTGATGGCTATTCTTGTCTGACCTGCGTTCATCCCGGATGCGTCAGCAGGCATTAATTTCTAATGACAGCCATTAGAGCAACCCATTGATTCATTATGGTTTCAAGCCCGCTTTCGCAGCATTTTTGGAGGAATATCTGGCTGGCACCCATCACAGCGGACAAAAATCGCGGAGGGGTTCTCTGACGAGGGCATAGGTTTCCAAGCGGAGCCAGGGACGGCGAGAGCGAAGGAAACCTGCAGTCGCAGTGAGCCACGGATGGCGAACGGAGACGGCCTCGGCGGAGAAGCCCCTCCGCGATGTCCGCTGTGAGTACCGGATACGTTACCTCTAATGACGGATATGGGTTTATTGGATGCGGATATGGCTGTCAGTAAAAACTCTCGATTTTTTTTTAGTAATGATAGAGGATTAAGCTATAGGGCACAGACGAATTTTATCCGGACGGAGGCCAGACGGTGCGGAAATACAAATGTTTCATTTGCGGATATATTTATGATGAAGCTGTGGGAGTTCCCGAAAAAGGAATCGCGCGCGGAACCAGATGGGAAGATGTTTCCGACGAGTTTGTATGTCTTATATGCAAAGCGCCAAAGCCGAAATCCGTATTCAAACTTGTTGATGAACCCGAAGCGGAATCGTTACCAGTTATTAATACTGACAACATTTCCGTGCCTGACATCAAAGATCTCTCCTCCGGTGAAATTTCAGCGATATGTTCCAACTTTGTTAAAGCTTGTGAAAAACAACGCCTTATGACCGAGATGGAGGCGTTTGGCAAGCTCGCTGATTATTTCAGGTCAAAAACGGTTGCTGATAAAAGCAAGACGCTGACCGACGCCGAGAAAATGCTTGACGGCGACTTGTCCAATGGCTTCCCTGCCGCGAAAGCCGTCGCGAAAGCGGACAAAGACAGAGGAGCGATGCGTTCGCTTGTATGGAGCGAAAAGGTCAGCGCGATGTTGAAGTCATTGCTTGACCGCTTTGCCAAAGAAGGCGACGCCATGCTGGAAAACACCAATATATGGGTCTGCGGCATATGCGGGTTTATCTGTATAGGCGGATCGCCGGGGGATATATGCCCGGTGTGTAAAGTGCCAAAGTTCAAGATAGTTCGGGTGGAAAGGAGATAGCGCCGTGTTTGCGTACAGAAATGTTCGTCTTTGCGGAAAAGACTGCACGTGCCTTTATGTTTGCCCTACGGGAGCTGCGGACACAGAGAACAGCGTAATAGATGTGGCCAAATGTACAGGCTGCAAGGCATGTATGGATGCCTGTCCGTCCGGCGCTATTTCGATGGTGCTTGATACATACCCGCCCCAGCAGCCGAAAACAGATAATGTCGTCGCGGCGCAGCGCGCGCTTGGGCTCAGTAAAGTACGGCAGGAGCGGATAGCGGACACTGTAGCCGCGTCATCTGACAGCGCGGTGACAAGACAGTTTGCCGAAGCAATAGCAAAATCCAATCGCATTATGGCGGAAGACATCCTGCGCGAATCAAGGTATATGATTCCGCAAAGCGACGAGGCGCATGAATTGCTCAAAGCGATGCTCGAAAATACCGCGCCGGATTTTCCGAAAGATGCGGTAGAACTATTACTTGGTAGATTGCGGAGAACTCAATAAAGGAGGAGCAAGAATGTCAAGCCTGAAGGGAACCAGAACCGAGAAAAACCTGATGGAAGCGTTTGCCGGCGAGAGCCAGGCGCGTAACAAGTATTCCTATTTTGCTTCCAAAGCGCGCAAAGAAGGCTACGAGCAGATTGCGGCCATATTTGAGGAAACCGCGGGCAACGAAAAGGAACACGCCAAGATCTGGTTCAAGCTGCTCTGTGGCGGGGAGATTCCTTCGACCGCCGATAATCTCAAGGCTGCCGCCGCCGGCGAAAACGACGAATGGACCGAAATGTATAAGCGCATGGCGACGGAAGCGCGCGAGGAAGGTTTTGGTGACATCGCGCGTCTGTTTGATTCTGTTGGGGCTATAGAGAAAGAACACGAAGAACGCTATCTTAAACTGTTAGACAATGTTAAGAACAGCTCCGTGTTTTCCAAAAAACAAAAATCCGTTTGGATATGCCGCAACTGCGGTCATATCGTTGATAACGAAAGCGCTCCGAATAAATGTTCCGTATGTAACCATCCCCAGGCTTATTTTGAATTACGCGCAATCAATTTTTGAGGAGGAATAGCCGTGTTCTGCAAACAAAAGTTCTTTATTTGCAAAGGTTGCGGCGAGTTGGTTGGGGTAATCAATGACAAAGGCGCTCAGTTGTTATGCTGCGGCGAGAAAATGATCGAGCTTATGCCTAATACCGTCGAGGCGAGCGTTGAAAAGCATCTGCCCGAGGTGGCTGTTTCCGGAGATGGCATCAGCGTTAAGGTCGGCAGCGTGTCGCATCCTATGGAGGAAGCGCATAACATCTCGTTTGTGTATGTGGAAACCGAGCGCGGCGGCCAGCTCAAATGCCTGAAAACCGGCGAAACTCCGACGCTTTCGTTCAGTTTCTCTGATGAAAAGCCCGTAGCCGCTTACGCCTACTGCAATCTGCATGGGCTGTGGAGAACAGAGATAAAGTAAGTTTAAAGGGCTGACGCCATAGAATGCGGTTGCTATGGCGTCAGTCCAGTATTTTCAATATGGCCTGGTGATATAGCGGGCGGCGCCCAACACCTGGCGGGAGTTCGTTGAGCCGGTTATGCGGGAATAACCCCGGATGCGTCGGCAGGCATTAATTTCTAATGACAGCCATCAGAACAACCTGTTGATTTATAATAGTTTTAGATCCATTTCCGCGGTGTTTTTGACGGAAAATTTGGGTGGCATCAACCACAGCGGGCAAAAACCTCACGGGAGAAGCTCCTGCGCGATGTCCGTTGCGAGTACCGGCCAGGCTCGCCTCCAATGGCGGCTGGGATAAAAGGCTCCGCGTGCCCAGAGCGCCGGGGGGTCTCTTTTAAGCCCGGTTGCGGGCAAAGTCTGGCTTGAAACTGTAA
>Ga0082212_10001829_pt1 | contig 31375 bp, 20 predicted proteins | sample TergutNt197P3_FD_71548 | JGI IMG/M metagenome (GOLD analysis project Ga0082212, IMG submission 71548) | Neocapritermes taracua P3 segment gut microbial communities from Petit-Saut dam, French Guiana - Nt197 P3 | ecosystem: Host-associated > Arthropoda: Insects > Digestive system > Gut ...
TCATGATCCTCGGCGAACGTTGCACGCGCGGGTGCCGCTTCTGCGGCATCACCGCAAAGACCCCCGCCCCGCCCGACCCCGACGAGCCACGGCGCGTGGCGGAAGCCGTCGCGCAGATGGGAACGCGGCACGTCGTCATCACCTCCGTCACCCGCGACGACCTCCCCGACGGCGGCGCCGCCCACTGGGCCGCCACCATCCACGCCATCCGCAACGCCGCCCCCTCCGCCCGCATCGAAGTCCTCACCCCCGACTTCCTCGGCGACCCCACCGCCCTCGACACCCTCCTCCGCACCCGCCCCGACACCTTCGGCCACAACCTCGAGACCGTCCCCCGCCTCTACCCCCTCGTCCGCTCCCTAAAGGAGGACAGGCATTCCTGCCTGTCATCTGAAATGCCGCCGCCGACAGGCAAGAATGCCTGTCCTCCTTCCCCTTCCTACGCCCGCTCCCTCCGCGTCCTGCGCCAAGCCGCCGCCGCCGGCCTCGCCACCAAGACCAGCATCATGCTCGGCCTCGGCGAGACCATGGAAGAGGTCGAGGCCGTCATGCGCGACGCCCGCGCCGCAGGCTGCACGATTTTCTACGCCGGGCAATACCTCCAGCCCACCCCCCGCCACGCCCCCGTCATGCGCTACGTCGAACCCGCCGAGTTCGACACTCTCCGCGACAAAGCCCTCGCCCTCGGCTTCACCCGCGTCGCCTCCGCCCCCCTCGTCCGCAGCTCCCTTCATCAGGAGGATGAGCGAGGTTTCTGCACCTTCGAATGAGGAATTAGAAATGAGGGATTAGGAATCGGGTTCGCTATACGGATGACTAACAAGGCGGTGAGATGCACGGCACCTTTGGGAGCGCCAATGCCGGGAGCGCAAGGCTTCCGCCTTGCATCTATTATAATCGGCAAGGCGGAAGCCTTGCGCTCCCGGCGTCCCTTTCTTTGGACGGTTCATTGAATATTGCAATTTGCATCTGCGTTTGCGGAGACAAACCCTGTTGACGTTGCAGGCGAAATGGATTATCCTATATGCATTGTTGATTTTGGGAAGGAGTGTTATGAAAAAGTTGAGCGCGATGTTTCAGTGTGTGTGCATATCCACGTTGTTTACCGTCCAGTCGCTTTTCGCGGCGGAGGCTTTCTACATCGGCGGCGGGAACGGCTCGTTCGCGGATCCGCTGCGATGGCTGAATGCGTATGTCCCGCAGGGCGGCGACACGGCCGTGTTCCTGCCGAGCGCCGACGGGCAGATCACCATCCCTGACGGCTCGCCGTTCGCGCTGGCCGCCATCTTGGCCAACACCAACGGCACCGGCCGCACGATCGCGCTGTACGGCGAGACCAACACGCTGGCCGCGCCGGCCGCGGTCGAGGTCTCGGCCGGGACGCTGGCCCTTCGCACCGCCGCGCTGACGGGGACGGACGGCCTGACGTTCTCGGGCGCGGGCGGCAACCTTGAGTTGCAGACGACGAATTTTTTCACGGGGCCCGTCACCGTCCTGTCGGGGCGCTTCCTGCCGAAGTTCGACGAGTCCCTCGGCCCTGCCCCCGCGACGCTGGACCCTGCCGCCATCACCCTTGACGGCGGGATGCTCGGCAACGAGAGCGTCCGCCTCACCGTCGCCCCGACGCGCGGCATCACCCTCGGCCCGAACGGCGGCTACATCCACGGGCGCAACAGGGGCACGGGCGGCCTGGCCGTCGAATCGCCCATCACCGGCCCGGGCGCGGTCACGATTATCCGCCAGACCGCGGATGTCACGTTCAGCAACCCCGGCAATGATTACGCGGGCGACACGATCCTCGGCGCGGTCATGCCCGTCGGTTATTACACGGCGGCGGACGGGCAGACGCTCCTCAGGCTCGGCGCGAGCGAGGTCATCCCGCACGGCCCGGGCAAGGGGCGGCTCGTGTTCACGCAGGGGCATGACGGCGTCCTCGACCTCAACGGGTTCGACGAGACGGTCAACTCCATCTCCGCGCCGAACGGCCTGTTCCGCCTCGCAGACGCGAGCGGCGGCCCGCCTGGCACCCTCCGCGCGGGGTACGACAACGCGGACATCACGCTGAACGCGGCGCTCGCCGACAACGCCACGCTCGATTACATCGGCACGGGCGCCCTGCGCGTGAACGACCTCGGCGACCCGTCCTCTGGCACCGTCTCCCTGTCGTCGGGCGTGTTCGCCTTCACGGACGCTTCCTTCTCGGGGGCCGCGCTCACGCTCGCGCTGAACGGCGGCGATCTGGCGCTGCACGCGCACCAGCCCGGCCTCGCCGAATACCGCTCGTCCATCGGCAACGCGAGCGTCAACACCAACGCCACCGACTTCACCTTCACGGGCGTGTGGCACGTCCCGCGCATGGCGGGCGTGGCCCCCGTCGGCTACCCGAACAACACCCAGTACCTCTACGAGGGCGAATGGCACGTCCCCGCCGCCAGCACCTACTCCTTCGGGAAGTCGTTCGACGACGGCGCGTGCCTCGTCATCGACGGCCAGACCATCATCCTGCACAACACGCACAACACCGTCGGCGTCGTCAAGGACGTCTATCTGTCCGCCGGATGGCACACGCTCCGCATCTACGTCTCGCAGGGCGGCGGCGAGGTGGGCCCCGTCACGCCGGGCTTCACGTCCGCGATCCTCTACGACCCGGACAACGGCGACATCACCAACGGCCTGGGCGTCGCGGAGAACGCCTACCCCTTCGCCGACCCCGGCGACGGCTCGGTGCTGCGCACGCGGACCCTGCCCGCGCTGGCGGCCCGCACCCCGCTGGACATCAACGCCAGCGCCGCGCTCGACCGCGCCGCCGCGCCCGCCGTGCCCTTCGTGTGGGCGGCCGATGTCGTCTCCGCGCCCGGCGCGACCCTCACGGTCACCGGCGGCGCGGAGCCCTTCACCGTCGGCTCGCCCGACCGCCCCGCGGTCTTCGACGCCGACGTGTCCGACGCCAACGGCATCCGCTTCCAAGACAAGGTGTGGGTCAAGACCCTGCCGCCGTCCCTCACCCACGGCGCGAACGCCGACCTCGCGCCCGGCATCCCCGGCCTGCTCGGCACCGGCCCGCAGACGCTCTCCGCCTACTCCCTGCGCCTCCCGTCGCACGACGCGCTCGGCGACCCCGCCCTCGCGCCCGTCACCGTCAACGCGGGCCGCGCGCTGACGTTCGACTCCACCTCCGAGGCCGGCTCGCACCTGTTCGACGACCCGGCCCGCGCGTTCACCGCCTCCAACGCCGTGACGCTCGCGGGCGGCACGCTCGCCTTCGACGGCCCCGGCACCATCACGCTCGACGCGCCCGTGGGCGGCTCCGGCGCGCTCTTCAAAACAGGCTCCGGCACGGCCGTCCTCACGCAGCCCTCCGCATTCACAGGCCCGGTCACGGTCGCGGCCGGCACGCTGTCCGTCTTGAGCGATGCTGCCCTCGGCGACCCCGCCAACGCCATCACCCTCACGGGCGGCGCGATCGACCTCACCGCGCTCACCGCGTTCTCCCGCGACCTCACCTTCGCCCCCGGCTCGCAGATCGCCATCCCCGACGACGCGCCCTTCACCTTCACCGGCGTGCTTTCCGGCACGTTCAGGAAAACGGGCCCCGCGCCGCTCATCCTCGCCGGGGCCGCGCCCAACGCGGACCTCGACCTCTACGTCGCAGAGGGCGACGTCACGCTCGACACCACCCCCGGCCCCGCCGTCCGCAACGTGCTGGGCGTGGACGCGGGCGCGTCGCTCACCCTCGCCGCGCCGGGGCAGGTCTCCGGCAACGTCCGCCTCACGGGCGGCCTGCTCGACCTCGCGGGCCACAGCCTCGCCGTCGATGAGTTCCGCGCGTATGAGCCTTCCGCCCTCGCCAACTCCGCGCCCGGCACGGCCACGCTCACCGTCGGCGCGGGCAACGCGCACGGCATCATGATCGGCGCGGTCGCCCCGAACGTCGCCATCGAGAAGCAAGGCACCGCCGCGTTCACCCTCGCCGCGCCGGCCGGTGCCTCCTCGCCCGCCTCCGTGAGTGTCGCGGGCGGCATGCTCGCGCTCGGTCGCGCCCCGAACCACATCCGCCTCACAATCACCCGGACGCGCGCCGCCAACAACTCCCCGCGCATCGGCGAGATCGTCCTCATGCGCAACGGCCAGCCCGTGCCGTACCGCGCCGACGTGACGACCTCCGCCTCATCCTCGCGCGGGACGCGCGTCTCCTCAACCGTCGCGGACGGCACGGTCAGCGGCTTCTGGTGGGCCAACGGCGCCAGCGGCCAGTTCGTCGCCATCGACCTGAAAGAGCCGACCGTCTTCGACGGCTACCGCCTCTACAGCGGCATCAACGCAGACGGCAGCAGCTCGAACCACGACCCCGTGTCGTGGATCCTCGAGACCTCCTCCGACGGCGCCACCTGGGCGCTGCTCGACACCGTCGAAAACGCCGCGCTCTACTCGACGGGGCAGAACAACGCCAGCGGCGTCCTGATCATGGAGCGCACCCTCGACCCCGCCGTGCGGCCCCTCGTCCCGTTCGACCCGCCCACGCCCGTCACCCTCGCCGCCGGGGCCACGCTCCGCGCGTCCGCGCCCGCCTTCACGCTCGCCACGCTCATCGGCGCCGGCACGTTCGACTTCCTGCACGGCGCGATCGCCGCGCTCGGCGACGCCTCCGCCTTCAGCGGCGCGTTCACGGGCAGCGGCGAAATCGTGATCACCGGCGACACGCCCCTCGACATCCCCGCCGCCCCCGCCGCATACGTCCGCAGGGTATTCAACACCGGAACCCTCACCTCCGAGCCCGTGTTCCAGACCGTCCGCAGCGCCGCAACGCCCGCCACCGCCGTGGTCGGTGCCAACGGCGTGGGCAACGTGTTCGCCGGGCGGCTCGCGGAAGGCGCCGCGCCGCTGGGCCTCACCAAGGTCGGCCCCGCCAAGACCATCCTCTTCGACACGGGCAGCACCTACACGGGCGACACCGTCATCGAGTCCGGCACCCTCACCGTCAACGCGGGCGCCTGCCGCTTCCGCTACATCCGCTTCAACCCCACGCGGACCAAGAGCGGCAACCTCGTCAACTCCGGCTACACCCTCGCCATCTCCGAGTTCCAACTGCTGGCGGGCGGCCAGCCCGTCGCGTGGCCCGCCGGGACGTCCGTCTCCACGCCCTACGACAACCACGAGGGCGGCCCCGCCGAGAACGCCATCAACGGCGCCATCAACGACCGCTGGCTCAGCAGCGTCATCCCCAACCCCCTGACCATCGACACGCAGACCGGCGTCATCTTCGACGCCTACCGCTTCTACGACTCCGGTGTCAACATCGCCGACTCCAACGAGCGCACCCCCGCCACCTGGACGCTCGAAGGCAGCGACGACGGCGCGACGTGGCTGACCCTCGACGCGCAGGCCGACATCGCGACCCCGCCCGGGCACAGCGCCCCCGGCCAACTCGTCGGGACGTTCCCGCTGAGTTCCTCACCGCGCGCGTGGTTCCCCGACCAGTTCCGCGCCGAGACCTCCTCCGCCGACCAGCACATCACCGCCGTCACGGGCTCGAAGTTCTGCTTCCAAGTGCTGGGCGTGCGCACCGAGGACACCGCCAACAACTACGGCGGCAGCGGCTACTCCCTCACCGCGCTCACCCTCCTGCGCGATGGCCAGGTCGTCCCCTGGCCCGAAGGCACCACCACCTGGATCCCCACCCCCGGCTGGGACAACGCGCTCGGCGACACGCAACGCCTCGTGAACAACGACGAGGTCGCCCACGCCGACAACAACCGCTTCTACTCCAGTTCCATCCTCAACCCCGTCGTCATCAACACCCAGATCCCCGTGACGTTCGACGCCTACCGCTGGGTCACCGCCGCCAGCATCGAGGCCCGCGACCCCACCCACTGGCGCCTGATGGTCCTCCTGCCCGACAGCGCCGCCGACGTGTGCTACCTGCTCGACGAGCAGGCCGGCTTCGCCCCCCCCATGGCGCGCGGCGAGATTGCCGGAACCTTCCCCGTCACCCTGCCCGCGGGTCTGCTCGCCGTGGACGCGATCCCCGACGCCTCGCGCGTCCGCATCGCCCACGGCGCGACCCTCGAAATCGGCGCGGGCGCGATCGAGACCGTCGGCCCGCTCTCCGGGTCCGGCACCGTCGCCCTCGCCACCGGCGCGACGCTCGGCATCAACGCCTTCGAGGACGCGGTGTTCGACGGCGCCATCGACGGCGCGGACGCCACGCTCGCCCTGATGGGCGGCCACGCGCAGACCTTCACCAGCGCCAGCGCGATACCCGGCGACTTCACCATCGATTTCCGCGGCGGCCGTTTCGGCGGCGCCCTGCACGTCAACGGCGCGCTCACCGTCATCGGCGAGGTCGCCTACGCCCAGCCCGCGAAACTCCCCGCGCACGTGCCGCTCTTCACCTTCGCCAGCATCGGCAGCGACGCGCGCGACGCGCTCATCAACGGCGTCTCCAGCCTCAGCATCCCGTCCGGCATGGTCGCCAAAGTGACCGTCACCCCCACCTCCGCCACCCTCTCCATCACCGCCCCCGGCACCATCCTGCTCTTGCGGTGAGGAAGCCTTCAAGACGGAAAAGGACAATGACGCTCAACATCACCAACCGCCAGCGCACGTTTCCTGTGGACCGCAACCGCCTGTTGCGGCACGCCAGGCGGCTGGCGGCATTGGCGCAACGGCAGACCCCGGGCGTGGCGTGGCTGGAGGTCACCATCCATCTCCTGGACGACGCAGGCATCGCGCCGATCAACCAAGCCGTCATGGGGCACGCGGGCGCGACGGATGTCATCACGCAGCGCTACGACGCTTGCCCCGGCGAGGCAGAAGGGATCATCGGCGAACTGTTCGTGAACGCCGAGCGCGCGTTCACCATCCCGCGCCGCAAAGGCTGGACGCAGGAGCGCGAACTGCTGCTCTACCTCGCGCACGGCCTCGACCACCTGACGGGCGCGGACGACGCCTCCCCGCCAGCCCGCGCGCGGATGCGCCGCCGCGAACTCGCATGGCTTCGCGCATTAGACTACAAGAAGGTGGTGCGGGCATTCTTGCCCGCAGAATGAATCTCGGGAAAAAATTCCCCTGAAGGGGCGCATACAGCCCGAGCCACCTCAACGTAAGCCGCACGCGCGCGGCTCGCGCCAACGCTCACTTGAACACAGAGGCCGCCTCGCGCATGAGCGCGGGCCAGTCCTCCTGCAGCGGGCTGATGACATGGACGCTTGCGCCGAGTTGCTTTGCGACGGCCTGCGCGGGGCGCTTGTCGTACTGCGGCTCGGTGAGGACTTTCCGCGCGCCGGCCGCTTTCGCTTTCGCGCCGATGGCGGTCAGGTGCTTTGCCGCAGGCGCTTTGCCGTCCTGCTCGATGACGAGCAGCGTGAGCCCATAATCCTCGGCGAAGTATGTCCACGACGGGTGATAGACCACATACGTTTTGACGGGGGCGCCCTCAAGCGCGCGGCGCAGATCCGCATCAACCGCCTGGATTTCGCTTACCGCCGCATCCCTCCGGGCCTCGAAGCCCGCGCGGGCCTCGGGCCGCAGTTGGGACAGCGCGGCCGCCGTGTTGGTGGCCATCACCGCGTAGAGGCGCGGCGAGAGCCAGATGTGCGGGTCGCCGTCCTCCCCGCAGCACGGGCACGGCTCGCCCGGCGCATGGTGGTGCTCATGTGCGCCGCGTTTCTCAATGCCCGCGTCCATTGCGGCGACGGCCAGTTTAGGGTTCAGCCCCTGCGCCCGTTTCACGAGCGGGCGCTCGAAGGCCATGCCGATGGTCAGCAGCAGCGACGCCTCGGCGATCTTCTTGGTCTGCTTGATGGTCGGCTCGAACGTGTGCGGGTTCGCGCCGGCCGGGAGCAGCGTCTGCACCTCCGCCATGTCCCCGGCGATCTGCTTCACCAGCCAAACCTGCGGCGGGATGGAGACGAACACGACGGGCCTCTGCGCTTGCGCGAGCGCGGGGAAAAGCAAAAGAGAAGTGATAAGTAATAGGTAAAAGGTAAAAGGGGAAGAGGTGCGGGGTGTGGGGTTGGCAACAGAGACTTGGGAAATGTTTCGGCAGCACATATCCATCATTTGTTTCATTCTCCCACCTAACCTATTACTTATTACCTATTACCTTTTACCTATCTTCTGAGTTCCGCGCTCCGCGCGGCGGCGGCGGCAAGCGTTTTCGCCAGGATAGTCTTGATGCTCGATTTCTCCAGCACGGCAAGCCCTGCGGCGGTCGTGCCTTTGGGGGATGCGACGGCTTGGATGAACGCGCCCATGTCGCGCCCCGTGTTCTGCAGATAGATTCCCGTGCCGATGAGCGTCTGCTCCGCCAGCAGACGCGCCGCGTCGGCCGGAAGTTTCAGCGCGGTTGCCGCCTCGACCACCGCGTTCAGCACATACGCGAAAAACGCAGGCCCCGACCCGCTCAACGCCGTGACCGCGTCGAAGTGTTTCTCGGGCAACTCCAGCACCGCGCCCGCACTGCCGAACATCTGCGCGACGAGCCGCTTGTCCGCCGGCTTCGCATTCGTCGCGGCGCAATAGACGCTCATGCCCTCCTGCACCATCAGCGCGAGGTTCGGCATGACGCGCACGATGCGTGGCTTCGTCCCGGCGGCCTTTTTGAGCACCGCCAGCGTCTTGCCCGCCGCAATCGAAACCAGCAGGTGCTTGGCGGACAGGTGCGGCTTCACGTCCGCGAGCAGCGTGCCGAGGTCCTGCGGCTTCACCGCCAGCACCAGCACGTTGCACGCCTTGGCCGCCTCCAGCGGGCAATCCGTGACCGTCACCTGATACAGCTTCGCCATCAGGTCGCGGCGCTCCTTCGACGTGTCGCACGCGATGACGTCCTGCGGGTCGCACAGCCCCGACTGCACCAGCGCGGACGCAACCGCCTCCGCCATTTTCCCCGCGCCCAAAAATCCGATTTTCATTTCCACCCCCTGTCTAGAAATCCAAAACTAGAAACCAGCAACTAGCAACTAAAAACTAGAAACTAGAAACTAAAAACTAGAAACTAGAAACTAGCAACTTCCCCCTCACGCATACCCCTTGCGCTGCAACTCCGCGCGGAGTTGCGCCTGGAACGACTGCATATCCTCCTGCGACGGGCGGTAGCCCTCGGCCTCCGGCTCCAGCCCGAAGCGCCCGTAGCGGTCAATCATCCAGCGCGCCTTCGTGCTGTCTGAAAAGATGACCGTGCCGCTCACCATCGCGCCCGGCACGACGATCGCGTCGAGCGTCACGCTGACGGATGTGCTGCCAGCGGGGGGCGGCGGCAGGGGTTGCTGCGGCGCGTCCGCGTAGTCGTCCTCCTCCGCATACGGCGCGTCATCGGTCATGCCGTCGTCATACATCTCCTCTTGCGGCGGCGCGGCGGGTGGCTGCGGCGGCCTGGGTTCGGGCTTGTCCTTCACTTCCGCGCCGATCTCCAGCACCAGCAGCCGCACGTCCATATACGTCAGCGCGATGCCGAAATCCGTCTTCAGCCGCCCCTGCACGTCCGAGAGCGACGCCCCCCCCGCAAGCCATCCGCACACCGCCTGTCTCTGCTCTTCCGAAAGTGTCATGTCGAATCCTCCACACCGTTAATGCGCCAGCCCGGGAAGCGCGGCGGCAAGCTCCTTCTTCCGCTGCGTCCACGCCTTGATGTCCGCGTCATCATCCGGCTTGGCGAGCTCGCCCGCATGTTCCTTCTTCCATGCGGTGAACTTGTCCTGCGCCTCCTCAAACGTCTTTTTCAGCGCAACCTCTTTCAGCTTCATCTCGCGCAGCTTGTCTTCCACCTCCATCCGCTTCGCGTCGGTCTGCGTGTCCCGCATCTGCTGGAGGCGTTTGGCATCCTGGATGTGCTTCTGGTACGCCTCGTGCGATGCGCGCGCGGCGGCGAAATGCGGGTTGCGCTCCGCGCCCTTCTCGAGAAGCTCCGTGCGCCGCGCCTCGACTCTCCCGGACAGCTGGTAATACTCCGTCAGCGCCCGCACCCGCGCCTTCGACAATTTCCGGTGCGACGCCGTGAAGAACAGCGCATCCTTGCGCCCGACGAAAAACGTCCCCGACGACATCCCTTCTTTCAGGAAACGGCACTCCACCATCTCGCCCTTCGACGACGTATAGGTTCCCGCGCAGTCAAAGAGGATACCGCCCTCGAGCGTCCCCACATACGTGCCGTCCGCCTTGTAGTACGGCGTCTTGCGCGAGGTGATTCCCCAGCCCGGCTGCTCGCTCGCCCGTGCGAGGAACACCCCCTCCAGCGCGGGCGAAACGTCATCGTCCTCAAGCGTTTTCAGCGGGACGTTCGCAGGGCGCGCGGTTTCCTGCGCATCCGCCTGCGCATTCCCGCTGCCCGCCACATCGGGCGATGCGGCCTCTTCAACGGATGGCGGCGCCTCCGCGCGAAAGTAGGCGGTCATCCGAGGCCCGACCATCGGCGCGATAACATAAATCACCGCACTCCCTGCAACGAAAGTGACTGTAAACATCATCCAGAAAAATTTCATTCCAAGAATAATACCAAAAAGTCCCCTCACGCCTCAACCCTGCTTTTCAGAATCGGCAAATAATTTTTCGGCGGGTTCCCTGAGTTTCCCTCTTGACTTCGGCGCACGGAAACGGTAATCTATTTCCCTGTTTTTTGCGGGTGTAGCTCAATGGCAGAGCCCCAGCCTTCCAAGCTGGTTACGAGGGTTCGATTCCCTTCACCCGCTCCATCTGCGGACAGCCTGAAATGCCCCTTTGTTGCAGACATCCTCCAGAAATCCCGTCTCCTGTTGTAAAACTCAAAATGAAGCGACGGGTGAAAGACAAACCATCCGGCCGGAAGCGATACGCTGCTGACTCGAGACAGAGAGGTTCGCGTCGGTGAAGGTCACGGGATAGTCACCCCCTGCGACATGGACGTGCACCGTTTTGCGCTTGCCCAATCAGGGATAAACTACCCCGCGCTGTAAACCTTCTGCGTGACGGTTTGCCCGCCGTGATGTCCACGCAAAAGCACCTCAGAATTTTTTTCACCCTGTACCTGCTCAATCGCCAACGTTTTTGCATAGTTTAAGGATACTCCAAAATCCTTAACTAGACAAGAGCCTTTTGCTAATGCCACGACTAGTCATTAACGCCTGAATCATCGAAAAAGAATTTTCCACTTTCTTTCACTTTTATTGCCGACGCATTTCACTTAAAGCGAAACAATACGACCCATGCAACACATAAGAGTCGTCATTTTAGCACGGCTGAAATGCGGGCGAAAGGAGAAAGTTGGATGAGAAGGATAAAAATCGAGGTGCTGCCTCTGCGGCCGCATGTGCGCGGGGTGGCGGCGGCGGCGCGGGCGGCGGGGGTGAGTCAGAGCCACCTGAGCCGCGTGCTGATCGGCGAGCGCAAGCCGAGTGCCGGGCTGGTGAAGAGGCTGCGGCGTTTCGGCATCGAGGTCGGCGGCGCTGCGTAGGTGAACCCGCTGCGGACGGCGGGGACTGCAACTGGATGAGAAAGGAGGGACGGGAGATGAAAAGGGTTAGCGGGCATCGGTGATTAGTGGTCAGTGGTCCGTTATCAGAAAAGGACAACAGGACACCGGGACTGACAACTGATAACTGGACACTCAAAAGGATTGGAAGGGGAACGGATTATGAGCAAAGATGAATTGGAATTTGCGGGCAAGGCTCAGGCGATGGGACTGAAGGCTGAGGGGTTCGACTGGCGGTGAATGCTTTTTATGGTAGCGCATCAATCGAGAAGAATACCGCCCCGTGGAATCACAACGATTCGGGATACAAGACATCCGCGCCGACGGTGGCGCTTGCGCTGAAGTGGATGCGCGATGTGAAGGGCGCGGTTTTCGGGAAGTTCCCCGAATACGACTGGGAAACGTCCTGGATCGTAAAAACACAGGTTGTCGGTATTGTCGTTCAGGTGCAGGTGCGATGAAAACCTGATGCGCGCACCCTGATAGTGCTCGCCTTGGTAACACGCAGCTAAACCGCGCCCGAAGCGTCTGAACTCTGAGCTTGTCATGTCAACATAATCGCCCCAGTTTTTTGTAGAATTCCGGTCTTTCAGGAAACTGATGCACTTCTTCGCGCGACTATAACGGCTCTGCCCGCTGTGCTGATTTCCACCATAGTTCCTTGTCATGACTGACGACAGATTTGGGCAAGTCTGTCCCCATGCCTCGCCCGAGAATCAGAACTGCGGCATAGAACGAATACTTCGGGTCATCAAGGTACATATCGAAATGCCCGCGCATGAAACGCTGGTCGTAACGAGTTATTTTCGCCTTCAAGTCTTCTGGAATGCGCACAGTGTTTACGCTTGTAAAATAGATGTCGCCCTTTTTGTTTGTGTCCGCAATTTTCTCTCTCACAACTTCATACTCCAAGCCTTCGGCCGCAAGCCGCTCCATGATCCCGGCCAACTCTTTCTCCTGCCGCTGGTACACTGGCTTGAGGATGTCAATTTTCTGCGCATATCCTGTAAGTGCCATTCCCATGATGCCGATTCCTGTCATCATTGTAAATCGTATTGTAGGCAATCAACACCTTTTCCGCGCGCCTGTCTGCGAATTCAACTTTTAGGTTTTGCTTGTTCTTCCTGTCTGTGACAGGGAACTCCATCTCGACAACGACACTGTCGTCACGCCAAGGCTTGTTTCATGGCGTCATTTTCCCTTTTTCGCCGTCAAACCGCCACCGTGAAAAAAAAACATACCGCCATTCTACCACACCCCCCGCCTCCGCGCAACAGCTTCTGCGCGGGATTCCCGCCTGCCGCGCGGGAAGGCCGGGGGCGCAAGGGCCGGGAGCGCAAGGCTTCCGCCTTGCCGAATGATAGGCAGGGCGGAAGCCCTGCGCTCCCGGGGCCTCGCCACATGATAGATGCAGGGCGGAAGCCCTGCGCTCCCGGAAAAGTTAGGATTCATACTCGACATGGTGTAATCGAAGATATAATATGGTGGCATGAATTGGAAAATCCATAACGTTACCCTTGTGGCAGGTGTCGGGATCGCGGGTATGTGCCTGGCGGGTCCGCATGATAAGCCGCCGCCGCAGTCGTCGCCGAAGGCCGTGCGCATGGATGCCGCGCAGGCGCGGCTGGGCGTGGAGGCGGATTGGCTGGCGCAGGCCAAGCGCCCGCCGGATGCGCGGCATTTCACGATGGGGGATATGGTCGGGGGCGGTGACTATCCCACGGCGCGTTTCATCCGTCAGGGCTATGCGCTGGCGGATGACCTTGCGCGTTCGGGCGCGGATGTGGCGAGGTATCGCGCGGAGTTGAAGGAGCTTGAACGGCTGTTGTCGGAAATCCCCGAGGGTGCGGCGGCGGAGGCGCGTGAGCGGGTCTATCTGGATGTGCGCAGGGTGGTGCGGCGGCTGGCGTTCGCGAACCCGTTGCTGGATTTCGACCGCCTGTTGTTCGTGAAGCGTTTCACGCAGGAGACGTACCCTGACATCTGCCTGAACCACATGCCTTGGGTGTCGCGGCCGGGCGGTGATTTGTGTGTGCTGGAAAATCCGTTCTCGCCGTCGGGCGAGGGGCAGTCGCTCACGTCGATTCTGAACGGCGCGCTCGGACCGGGCCATGTGCATGGGATGGATTTGGAGTGGGACGGCGAGCGCATCGTGTTCGGTTATGCGCGGACGAAAACGGCGGAGCCGCCGGAGGGCTGGATGGATCGCGCGGCGAATTTCCACCTGCGGCGGACGGAGGAGCCGACGCGCCTGTTCGAGGTGCGCCGCGACGGCTCGGGGCTGCGCCAGCTGACCTCGGGCGAGTGGAGCGACCTCGACCCGACATACGCGCCGAACGGCGACATCGTGTTCGTGTCGGAGCGGTGCGCGTTCTCGTTGCAGTGCAATGAGTACGACAAGGACGAGACGAGCTGCAACCTCTACACGATGCGCCCCGACGGCTCGGGTATCAGGCGGCTGAGCGTGAACAAGGACGGCGACTACCTGCCGCACACGCTCGACGACGGCACCATCGGCTACACGCGCTGGGAGTACCACGAGCGCAGCTTCGCCTACATCCAGTCGCTGTGGTTCGTCCGCCCGGACGGCACGGGCGCGGACGTGATCTTCGGCCAGCACCTGCAAGACCCGTGGGCGCTGGAGGACGTGCGCTCCATCCCCGGCAGCCGCAAGCTCGTCGCCGTCGCCGCGGGCCACCACACGTTGGCAATCGGCCCGCTGCTCATCATCGACCCCACGCAGGGGCTCAACGACGCGAAGGGCATCGCCATCGTCACTCCCAACATCAAGCCCACCGAAGGCGGCATGAGCGGCGCACCCGTACCCGAGGGCGGCGTGACGGACACCTGCGGGCTGTACTCCACGCCGTGGGCGCTCTCCGAAAAATACTTCCTCGTCGCCTACACCTACTCCAACACCGAGACCGATGCGAAGGGCTACGCGCTCTACCTCGTGGACGTGTTCGGCAACAAAGAGCTCATCTACCGCGACCCCGCCATCTCCAGCTTCATCCCCATCCCCCTGCGCCCGCGCCCGCGCCCGCCGCTCATCACCGGCAGCTTCGACGAACACGCCGCCGAGCCGCCCGAGGACGGCGCCCCGCCCCGCCCCGCCACCTGCGTCATCAGCGACATCGCCCTCGGCTGCGACGGCATCGACCCCGCGGCCATCCGCTACGTCCGCATCGCCGAACCCATCGGCTGGCCCTACGACAACACCCACGGCGGCCACCGCTACGTCGAGGACCACCACTGCCAGCAGCCCAGCGGCGAACCCGACCTCCGCGACAACTGGACCCCCGTCCGCATCCTCGGCGACATCCCCGTCGAGGCCGACGGCAGCGCCTGTTTCCAAGTCCCCCCCGACACCGCCGTTTACTTCCAGCTGCTCGACGAGAACCGCCGCGAGATCCGCCGCATGAGGAGCTTCATCAGCTTCCAGCCCAGCGAGCAACGCGCCTGCGCCGGATGCCACGAGACCCGCAACGCCGCCCCGCGCCCCAACCCCGCGCCCCCCGCCGCCGCCGCCCGCACGCCCGCGCCCTACCTCCCCATGCCGTGGGGCGACGCGCCCCTCAGCTTCCTGCGCGACGTCCAGCCCGTCCTCACCCGCCACTGCGCACAATGCCACAGCGGCCTCAAGCCCAAGGGCGGCCTCGACTTCAGCCCCGGCCTCACCAGCTTCGACACCGCCGTCCCCGGCTACGGCTACAACCGCGCCTTCGTCACCCTGCTCGACGCCAAGAACGGCCTCATCACCCGCTCCCCCGCCCGCGAGCAAGACGCCAGCGTCACCCCCCCCTACGCCTACGGCGCGAACAAGAGCAAGCTCGGCCGCGTGCTGGACGCCGAGCCGCACACCAAGCGCGTCAAGCTCACCCCCGACGAGCGCCTCCGCCTCGACGCATGGATCGACGCCAACGCCATCTACCACGACCGCTTCGTCAACAAACGCGCCCCGCAGCCCGCCTACGACTACACCGCCGACCCCGAGCTGCGCGGCAAGATACTCGCCATCCACGAGCGCCGCTGCGCCGCCTGCCACGACCCCAAGGCCGTCACCCGCACCGACTGGATTCACCCCAGCGACCCCGCGCAAAGCCTCTTCCTCACCGCCCCCCGCACCAAATGCGAAGGCACCCCCTACGCCTCTGCCGACGACCCCGACCACCAAGCACTGTTGGAGTTGACGCGCCAGGCTGTGGAAAAGGCCAGCCGTTTCCCGAGGCGCGACCTCGCCGGTGCCCGTTTCTAATTTTGTCCCTTCCGCCCCATTTCCGAATCGAAAAAAAATCTTCCTTTCGTAAACTTTTTTCGCTTTTCTATTTCATGCCGTCTGTGTTATAGTTTACCCATAACTTCAACAAAAGGAGACGTGTATGAAACTGAAAGGGATTCTGTTGGTTTGCGCGGCAGCGGCCGCGCTGGTGATGAGCGGGTGCGAGTCGATGAAGGGGCATGAGGGCGCGGCGGTCGGCGCGGGCGTCGGCACGGCGGGCGGCGCGGCGATCGGCGCGGCGGCGGCCGGCAGCGGCAACCGTGGCACAGGCGCGGTCATCGGCGGCCTGATCGGCGGCGCGGCGGGCGGCATCGCGGGCGACCAGCTCCACGACAAGAAGAAATAGAGACACCTTCACAGGCAAGGCGCATTGCCCCCGTCGCACGACGGGGGCAATCTTGTTTAACGGAGAAGATGATTAGACTACACAAGAGGGGCGAAGCCCCGCAAGCCGTAGCGTAGGGCAGAGCCCTACGTAACGAGGGGGTAAAATCTAAGCCCTGTAAGGGCGAAATCAAATTGATGTCGCCCTTACAGGGCTTAACATTTATGTTGCATCCAAACGTAGGGCTACGCCCTACGCTACTGCTTTCCGCCTCTTCGGGGCTAAGAAGAATGTGCCAATGTTGAGTAAAAACACTTGTGTCCTGTAAAATACAGATTTCACGTTGCAGGGCGGAAGCCCTGCGCTCCCGGCACATGGAGGGCGAGCGTCCTCGCGAGCCGTTAGGCACATTGCGGCGGCTCGCGGGGACGCTCGCCCTCCATCCCCATTGACCGCACGCCGCGCCAATAGGGTCCCCTGCCTCGCCCTCCATCCCTATTGAGTGACCAATTGGGCATGAGGCAGAAGGGGCGCATATTGTGATTTAATCTTGCGTTGTCATGCAATGCCCCAAAGGGGGGAAACCCGCCGCACGCCATATAGGTGACAACATCAAGAAATGACTATACAGGACGCAAGGGCATCATCAAAGGGCGCAAAAAAACGCTTGCCCTGCCGGAACCCCAAGCAAAACAAGCGTCTCAAAATGGTAGCGGGGGTAGGATTTGAACCTACGACCTTCAGGTTATGAGCCTGACGAGCTACCAGGCTGCTCCACCCCGCAATCTGGACTCTGGCGCGCCTCGCAGGAATCGAACCTGCAACCTTCTGATCCGTAGTCAGATGCTCTATCCAATTGAGCTAGAGGCGCGCAATGAGTTGATACTATATCACCTTTGCCGTTCGGAATGCAAGTGGAAAATCACACGTTTTCATTTTTTCTCCAAGCGCGTCATTTTGCCCGATCTTTGATGAACGTGTTGTAGAAGTCAATGACCGAACGGCTGAACGTCCAGTCCTTGGTTTCAGGGAAGGTCTCCGGCGGCGCGTCCACCCATGTCTCGATGACGTACTGGTCGGGGTCGCCGTGCTTCATGTATGCCTCGCCCTGATGCATGACGCCCTTGTGCCACGCGGTCGGGTCCTCGCGCTTCTTCGGGTCGCCCGGCAAGTCGGACGCCCAGAAAATCATGCTGAACGGGAGGCCGATTTTCTTGCAGTGCTCCTCGATGCGCATGAAGTCCTCCCAGCTCCCGTTCTGCACGGGGAACGCGACCCAGTTCACGTCCATGCGGAAAAAGTCCTGCCCGCGCACGCCCTTCGCTTTCAGCCGCGCCTCCAGCGCGTCCACCCACGCGATCACCGTGTCCGCCTTCATGGACGGATAGACCTCGATATCGCCCAGCAGGATCTGCGGGTAATGCTCGCGGACCAGCGCGATGAACGTTGCGGTCTCCTCGACGGCATACTCGAAGCGCTGCTCCGCCGTCATCGACGCGAACGGCTCCTCCTTTTCCAGATGCATCGTCACGGCCACAAGCGGCTCGTCGAAGGCCAGCGCGAAGATGTCCCCGCCGAGGCGGTTGAAGCGTTCCCACATCGGCCGCTGAACCTCAAAGACCTTCGCCCCCGTCCTGCCCCACGGCTTGATCGCGCCGACCTCCAGCCCGAGCCTCATGCCGTTCGCCTTCAGCACGCGGAACGCGCGGCTCAACTCCTCGTCCGTGTACGCCCGGTTGAGCGCGTGATCCGCGCCGCCGAACACATCCGTAATCTTCGCCGTCTCCGGCCACTGGTCAACGTTGTCGAGCATCCGCACGAAATCCTTCCCGCGCGGCATCACCCACACACGCCCCGAAGCGCACCCCGGCCTCTCCGCCGACGCGCACCCTGCCGTAACGCACACACCTGCCACCGATAGGCACAACCAAGCGTCTCTAAAACATTTTCGCATCATGTCATTTCCCTCTTCTGGCAACACAAACGTTTCGCAACTGTTTTAATAATAACAGATGCGGGGTTTCGTGTCGAGGGAGAAGAACAGCTGCAGACACGGCGAAAAATTCTCAGTGCGTCCTGCCGGGGGGCATGGCTTGCGGTGACGGGCCTTGCCGTGCTATACTGTCTTTTTTGTGCTAACGAGGTGAACTGATGAAATGTCTGGGATTCCTTATCTGTGCCGCGCTGGCGTTGGGCGCGGAGGCGAAGCGGCCGGTGGATTACGTCGAGCCGAGGGTTGACACCAAAAACTCGCGCTGGCTTTATTTCTCGTCCGCGTGCCGCCCGTTCGGGATGGTCAGCCTCAGCCCGGACACGTCGCTGGCAAACGACTGGGGCGCGGGCTACATCTACGACACCCATGAGATCCGCTGTTTCAGCCACATCCACGGGTGGCAGATTTTCGGCGTCCCCGTGCTGCCCGTGCGCGAGCTCGCGAAAGGCCCGCACCTGCTGGAGGCCAACAAGGCCACGTTCTCGCACGATGATGAGGTCGTCCGCCCCGGCTACCACAAGGCCTATCTCTCCGACCGCGGCATCACCGCCGAACTTACCTCGACGATGCGCGTCGGGTTTCACCGCTACACGAACGCGCAGAAGCTGCTCGTCGATTTGAAAGGCTCGCTCGGCAAGGAAAATCAAATCCTCACCTGTGCCGCCGCGCAGACCGGCCCGCGCGAGATCGAGGGCTCGTTCGTGATGTCGCCGACCGTGCGCCGCCACAAGCCGTTCACAGGATACTTCGTGATGCGGCTCAATGCGGACGCGCGGATGCAGGCCGTGGACGGCACGGCGGCGAGCGAGATCAAGGACGCGGCGTTCGTTGTGGCGGCCGCGACGGACACGCCCCTGCTCGTCAAGGTCGCCGTCTCCTACACGGGCCTCGGGGGCGTGCGCAAGAACTTGGAGGCGGAGTTGCCGCACTGGGACTTCGACCGCACCGTGAAAGAATCCGCCGACGAGTGGGACGCGTGGCTCAGCCGAATCGAGGTTGAGGGCGGCACGGAACAGCAGCGCGGTAAATTCTACACCGACCTCTGGCACGCGCTGCTCGGTCGGCGCGTCATGAGCGACGTGGACGGCCGTTACGCGGACAACACGGGCGACACCACCGTCGTCCGCCAGTGCCGCCTCGGCGCGGACGGGAAGCCCCTCTACCACCACTACAACTCCGACGGGCTGTGGGGCTCGCACTGGTCGCTGCAGAACCTCTGGGGGCTCGCCTACCCGAAAGTGATGAGCGACTTCTGCAACACCTTCCTCGACATATACGACAATGGCGGCCTCATCCCGCGCGGCCCGAGCGGCGGCAACTACACGTTCGTCATGGTCGGCGACCAGGCCTGCAACTTCATAACCTCCGCCTATGCGCAGGGCATCCGCACGTGGGACACGCAGAAGGCCTACGAGGGCCTGCGCAAGAACGCCTTCCTCGGCGGCATCCGCGACCGCGTCGGTTACGAGAGCGGCCCGGCCCCCGCCGGCGGCGGGATGCGTTTCTACGAGGAGCGCGGCTACGTCCCCGAACATACCGAGGGCAAGAACTGGCACCGCTGCGGCGCGGCGCTGACGCTCGAATACTGCTTCCAGGACTGGTGCCTGGCGCAGTTCGCCGACGCGCTCGGCAAGAAGGAGGACGCGGCGTTTTTCCTCGCCCGCTCCTGCGGCTGGACGAACCTCTACAACGCCGCCACCGGCTTCATCCACCCGCGCGAGGTTGACGGTGCATGGATCAAAGACTTCGCGCCCGTCACCAACGCCTTCAACGCGCGCGGCTTCATCGAGGCCAACAGCGCCATCTACACATGGTTCGTGCCGCACGGCTACCCCGCGCTCGCAACGCTCATGGGCGGAAACGAGACCGCCATGCGCCGCCTCAACACGCAGTTCGAGCGCACCCGCGACATGCGCTTCAACGCCAACGGCAAGACCCACGCCAACGTGTGGATCGACTACGGCAACCAGCCCGGCTCGGGCGCGGCCTACGTCTTCAACCACCTCGGCTACCCATGGCTCGCGCAATACTGGGCGCGGCAGGTCAAGGAACTGACATTCGGCGGCTTCTCCCCGTGGAGCGGCTACAACGACGACGAGGACCAAGGGCAGATGGGGGCCGTCAGCGCCATGCTCGCGCTGGGCCTGTTCGACATCCAGGGCGGCTCCGCGAGAGTCCCCCGCTACGAGCTCTCCGCGCCCGTCTTCGACAAGATCACCATCCACCTCGACCCCGCCTATTACAAAGGCAAGGCCTTCATCATCACGGTCAAGAACAACGCCTTTGAAAACCCCTACATCCAATCCGCCACCCTCAACGGCAAACGCCTCAGCACGTGCTGGTTCAACCAGTCGGACCTGAAGAACGGCGGCAAACTCGAACTGGTGCTAGGGCCGAAGCCAAACACGAAGTGGGGCAACGGGAAAACGGACTAGCCCTGTTGTGAAACACAAGGTGGTGCGGGCATTCCTGCCCGCAGAGGAGAAAACATGGGCATTCCTGCCCTCGCCGTCTTGGGGCCGCCGTCGCCATGTGCCTAACGGCTCGCGGGGACGCTCGCCCTCCATCGTGTCTAACGGCTCGCGGGGACGCTCGCCCTCCATCGTGCCTGACGGCTCGCGGGGATGCTCGCCCTCCATCATGCCTAACGGCTCGCGGGGACGCTCGCCCTCCATCGTGCCTGACGGCTCGCGGGGATGCTCGCCCTCCATCGTGCCTGACGGCTCGCGGGGACGCTCGCCCTCCATCGTGCCTGACGGCTCGCGAGGACGCTCGCCCTCCATCATGAAATCTGTGTTAGGACACTAGACCTTGCGCTGGGCTTGCTTGGCGACGAACACGCCCAGACCGATGAGGTAGGCAAGGCACCCGAGCAGCACATACACCAGACCGCTGGGTCCGATTTTCGCTTCGAGCGCGCCCATCAGCGGGATCAGCACGCCACCGCCAGCGATGGCCATCACCATCAGTCCGGCGGCCTCGTTTGTCTTCTCCGGCACACGGTTCATGGCCTGCCCGAACACCATCCCGAAGATATTGGCGATGCCGAAGCTGGCGACCGCGAAACAGGACAGTATCAGCAGCTGGCTACCGCCCACGAAGAGCAGCGCCACCGTCCCGGCAAACGCCAGCGACGCGCTGAGCGGGAAGCACTTGGCCGGGGAGAACTTCGCCAGGATGATCGCGCCGAGGAAAGCGCCGATGGTCTTGGAGACGAAATAGACGGTCGGGCCGATGGAGGCCGCGTCGGTGCCTATGCCGCAGGTGGCCTTCAGGTACGGCATGATGGCGCAGTTGAACCCCACGTCCACGCCGACCACGAAGAAGATGCCGCTGAACATGGCTAGGATGAAGGGGTTGCCCAGCAGCGCGAGGCAGCCGCCGAAGGTGGTGGTCTGCGCGGAAGGCTCCTCGCGCCGGACGGGGGTCATCAGCAGCCACACGGCCGAGAGGAGGGTGATGCCCGCGTAGATCGGGAACATGAGCTTCCAGTTGCCCAGCCGTATGGCCACCTGCGTGGCCAGCACGGGCGTGAGCGCGCCGCACACGGCCTTGACGAACTGCCCCATCGAGAGGCGGCTGGCAAGCTGCTCCGCGCTCGTCACGTTGCGCATGAGCGCGGGCAGCGCGGCCTGAATAATCGTGTTGCCGATGCCCAGCAGCGCGAAGGACGCATAGACGGAGACCTTGTTGTAAACGGCAAACGGCAGGATCATCGCCACCACGCTGATGAACAGGCTCACCAGCACCGTGTTCTTGCGGCCGATGCGCGAGGTCATCACCCCCGCGGGAATCGACATCAGGAAGAACCACACGAAGAGCATCATCGGCAGGAAGTCCGCCTCGACGCCCGACAGCCCGAGATCCTCTGTGACGCGGTTCTTGAATACCCCGATGATGTCCGCAAAGCCCATCACGAAAAACCCGAACAGAATCGGCATCAACGCCAACACGCCTGTCCCCGTCTTGTTCCCGGTGTTCATTCCAACGTCTCCTTATAAGCGGTTAAAACTCAAATCGGGAACAGTGTATAAAAAATTAGCGTCGGACACAATCACAAACCGCATGGCGATTGCAAAAAAACGCACGAAATGCACATACCACCCCGTCAGCCTATGGCGCTCACATCAAATCAAACTGCCACAGTGATTTCTCTGCTACTCTCGCCGCCGCTCCCTGAAAAACGTTTGAAGCAGGTCGCGGCAATCGGTCTCCAGCACACCTTGCACGATGTCGGGGCGGTGGTTGAGGCCGTCGTGGTTGAGGATTGAGAATACGGAGTGGCCGCCGCGCTTGGGGTCGGACAGCCCCCATACCACCAGCGGGACGCGCGCCAGCACGATCGCCCCGGCGCACATCGCGCACGGCTCTTTGGTGACGTACAGGATGGTGTCCGTAAGCCGCCAGTCGCCGAGCGCGGCGGAGGCTTGCGTGATGGCGAGTATCTCCGCGTGGGCGGTGGCGTCTTTGAGCAGCTCCGTCTGGTTGTGCGCCCGCGCGATGATTTTCCCGCCGGCCGCCGCGCCGTCGGCCGGCGGCCGGACGATGACGCACCCCGTCGGCACTTCGCCCGCATCCGCCGCCTTCTCGGCCTCGCGCAAGGCCAGGCGCATGAAGCCCTCATGGAACGCTTGCGTGAACATCATCTTGTCGCCTATGCTTTCCTTTTGACAGGATTTTCAGGATTGAACGGATTAACAGGATTTTTGACTTCCCATAAACCTAATCCTGCTCGTCCTGTTAATCCTGTCGAATATGAAGTTCTGCCTCACATCGCCCGCACGAGCGCGTTGCCGAACGCGCTGCACGAGACTTCCGTCGCGCCGTCCATCAGCCGCGCGAAATCGTACGTCACGGTCTTGGCGGCGATGACCGCGTCCATCGCGCTGATGATTTTGTCCGCCGCCTCTGTCCAGCCCATGTAGCGCAACATCATCTCGCCGGAGAGGATGAGCGAGCCGGGGTTGACCTTGTCCAGCCCCGCGTACTTCGGCGCGGTTCCGTGCGTGGCCTCGAAACAGGCGATGCCCGTGGTGTAGTTGATGTTGCCGCCGGGCGCGATGCCGATGCCGCCCACACACGCCGCCAGCGCGTCGGAGACGTAATCGCCGTTCAGGTTGAGCGTCGCGATCACGTCGTACTCCGCCGGGCGCGTCAGGATCTGCTGGAGGAACGCGTCCGCGATGCAGTCCTTCACCACAATCTCGCGCCCCGTCCTCGGGTTCTTGAACGCGCACCACGGCCCGCTGCCGATGAGCGTCGCGCCGTACGCCTCACGCGCGAGCTCGTAGCCCCAGTCGCGGAACGCGCCCTCGGTGAACTTCATGATGTTGCCCTTGTGGACGAGCGTCACGCTCGCGCGGTCGTTCGCGACGGCGTAATCGAGCGCGGCCTTGACGAGCCGCTTCGTCCCTTCGCTCGACACGGGCTTGATGCCGATAGACGACGTTTCGGGGAAGCGGATTTTCTTCACGCCCATCTCGTCGCGCAGGAACGCGATGACCTTCTTCGCCTCGTCCGACTGGCTGAACCACTCGATGCCCGCGTAGATGTCCTCCGTGTTCTCGCGGAAAATCACCATGTCCGTGAGCTCAGGTTTTTTGACGGGCGACGGCACACCCTTGAACCAGCGCACGGGGCGCAGGCACACATACAAATCGAGTTCCTGCCGCATGGCGACATTGATGGAGCGGATGCCGCCGCCGACGGGGGTCGTGAGCGGACCCTTGATTGCGACCGTATAATCGCGGCAAGCGTCCAGCGTCTCCTGCGGCAGCCACGTGTCTGCGCCGTAAACCGCGTTCGCCTTCTCGCCCGCATAGACCTCCATCCACGCGATTTTCCGCGCCCCGCCATACGCCGACTCGACCGCCGCGTTCCACACCGTCATGGCGGCCTTCGTGATGTCCGCCCCGATGCCGTCACCCTCGATGAACGGGATGACCGGCACATCCGGCACCTTCAACGCGCCGTCCGCGCCCATCGTGATTGCACTGCCGAATGACGGAACCGTAATCTTCTCGTAACCCATACTCTCCCTTTGCTGTGTCTATTGTGAAAACCATTGTGACCCAAAAATCATCCCCTCCTAGTCCTTCTTCTTACGCGGCGGCTCTGGGAAGATGCCGAGGAGGGCGTTCTCGCAGATGAGGCGCGTGTCCGGGGGGAAGTCGTTTTTGGCGATCCATTTGAGGAAGCCGGGGTCCTTGACGGCGAGCTCGCGGAGTTTGGCGCCTTTCTTTTTGCCGAAGTTGACGGTGACCTCGCCGTCCACCCAGCGCAGGCGGCCGGCGCGGTCGGCGTTGAGGGGGTCGAGGGGGTTGAAGGCGCGGTCGAGGGCATCCATGTCCAGGGGCAGGTCGGGGTAGCGCTTGAACTGGCCGATGATGACGTTGAGGGTGGCGCGCGCGTCGGCCTCCGCGCCGTGGGCGTCGGTGTGCTCGTCGCCGCAGTAGAATTTCAGGGCGGCGGTCAGGTCGCGCGGCTCGCGGGAGTGGAAGATGCGCTGGGCGTCGAGCAGGCGGCGGCGGTCGGCGTCGAAGAAGATGCCGACGCGGTTGAACTCCTCGACGAGCATGGGGATGTCGAAGCGGCCGGCGTTGAAGCCGGCGAGGTCGGCCTCGCCGAAGTAGATCAGGATCTCGAGCGCCTTCTCCTTGAACCGGGGGCAGTCCCTGACGGCCTCGTCGGTGATGCCGTGGATGGCGATGGACTCTTCGGGGATCGGGATGCCGGGGTTGAGCAGCCAGTAGCCCAGGGTCTCCTCACCGTTGGGCTCGAGGCGGATGGCGGCGAGCTCGATGATGCGGTCGGCGCGGGCGCTGATGCCGGTGGCCTCGATGTCGAAGACGATTAGGGGGCGGTCAAGTTTGAAGGGGAATTTCATGGTTGTGGCTCAGTGTTCTGCGGCGGCGGTGGCCGCCTGTTTGGGGTTGAAGGCGCGGTCGAAGTCCACCAGCACCGGGCGCGGGGGCATCATTTCCCCTGCGGACATTGCGGATTTGAGTTCGGCGGCGGTGTCGGCGTCGTACCACCAGTAAGCGATGAGGGAGCGCTCGTCGCCGAATTTCGAGAGGACGGTGGGGGGCATCCCGAACTTGTCCCAGTGGAGCAGGCGCCTCTCGCGGATGTTCCAGAGCAGGGCGTAGGGGACCTCCGCGGTGACGAGCGCGTCAATCTCGCGGAGCATGGCGTTGCGCGCGGTGACGCTGTAGCAGGTCTTCTGGCGCTCGATGAGTTCGTCCACGCGGGCGTTCTTGAAGCCCGCGTAGTTGTTGCCGGAGGGGCGGTCGGCCTCGGTCGAGAGCCACATGCTCTCGGGGTCGCGGAAGAGGGTGCCGCCCCAGGAGGCCCACGTCATGTCGAAGTTGTACTCGTCCATGTCGCGCATCCATGCGGCGAGGTCCTTGCGCGCGAGTTTCATCTCGATGCCGACCGCCTTGAGCGCCATGTTGAAGTGCGCCAGGAATTTCTCCGCGCTGCTGTCGCGCATGAGGAAACTGAACGAGAGCGGCCGGCCGCCTTTCTCCAGGAGCCCGGTCTGCGGGTTCAGGGCGTAGCCGGCCTCTTTGAGCAGGGCCTTGGCCTTGTCGATGTCGAAGGCGTAGAACGTGTTGGTGCAGGGGTGCTCCGCCGTGTAGAGGTCCGAGAAGTAGGAGCGCTGCAGGAAGTACGAGTTGTACATCATGGTGCGGTTCATGGTCTCGCGGTCGAGCAGGTGGGCCATGGCCTGGCGCACGCGCAGGTCGTCGAACGGCGGCCGGCGCATGTTCATCACGAACCCCTGGAAGCCGATGGGGTCGTAGTTGCGCACGAGGCGCTTGACGATCCAGTTCTTGTCGAAGCGCTCGCCGATGGTCTCGTTGGCCCAGAGGCGCGCCATATAGACGGCATAGACGTCGATCTGCCCTTTCTTCAGCGTCTCGAAGGCGTTGGGCTGGTCGCTGAAATAACGGAACACGAGCGTGCTGAAGTTCATCGTGTTGCGCACGGACGGGCGCGCGCCGGCCCACCAGTCCCAGCGGCGGGCCATGCTGAGGGAGACCTGCTCCTGCACGTGGCTCAGCACATACGGCCCGGAGACGACGGGGTTGTCGAAGTCGAGGCGGTTGAAGTCCTGCCCCTCGTAGGCGTGCCTGGGCATGACGGCCAGCGAGCTCAGCGCCAGCAGGTTGCGCCAGTGCGCCTCCTTCGCGTGGAAGCGCACGGTGCGCTCGCCCAGAATCTCGGGCGACCCGAAAATGCCGAACCAGACCTTCGACGAGCCCGTCAGGTTGGCGGGGTCCATGACCTGGTCGAACGTCCACTTCACGTCCTCCGCCGTGACGGGCCTGCCGTCGCTCCACGCCGCGGCGGGGTCGAGGTCGAACGTGTAGGAGAGGTTGTCGTCGGAGACGCGCCAGCGGCAGGCCAGCCACGGCGTGAACTCGGCGGTGACGGGGTCGGTGCCGAGCAGCGTCTCATACATCAGGCTGAAAATCTCGCGCGTGAAGGTGTTGCTGTCGATGTAGTAGTTGAGGCTTTTCGGCGGCTGGTGCGCCCCGAAGCGCAGCACCCCGCCCGCGACCGCATGAGGGCTCGCGATCGGGTCCGGCGCCTCCACCCACCCCTCCGGCGGGAAGCACGTCTCCGCCGCAGCGCCCAGCGCACACGCGCACGCGCCCACCACCAGCCAGCACTGTCTCATCCGCGCATTCATCGTTCTCCTTCGCCGCGTTCTTGGATGTACGCCTTAATCTCGGGCGTGGCGTTGGGGTGGCGCATGACCTCTCGGCGGTCCAAGCGGTCTCCTCTCTGCGCAAGCACCCACAGCGCACCAGCCGAAGCATTTTTGTTTTTCGCGACAGCCAGCCGGAAGCGCGAATAACCCGAGAGCGCCATCTTTTCCAGCACATCCGCTGGCGCGTTAGGGTTTGCGGCGACGCAGAGCCTCACGTCTTCGCGGCAGTCTGACGCAAGGCGCACCAGTTGCTCAGGTGTTGCGCCCGTGTTTTTGGCAACCGCTGCCCGTACCCTCCAAGACGGTGAATCGGCAAGCCTTGACAACAGGTTTGCCTTAAGGCTTAACGGCGCCCGTTCGGACTGCAATAAAGGAAGCAATGCCGCCTCGTTTGTGGACAACCCGATTTCGCTCACGAACGCATCCGTCACCGCAGGCAGGTTCAAGAGCGCGTCCAATACCGGCGACCTGTCAAACATTGCGGCCTTTTGCAGGCTGTCTGCTTCCAGCCAATAGAGGCGCGCAATCTGTTCCGCCGAAAGCGATTGATGACGCGCCAGGTTAAAGGCCACAGGGTAAGGGTCATAGTCAGAGGACCGGATATGTTTGAACGAAAGGTCAATCAGGCAGTCAATGACTTCCTTGCTGGGCGGCGGCGTGCCAGATATCCTTTTGCAGATAAACTCATCGAGCCACCACCCTTTGCCAAAATAGGCCGCAGCAGATTTGCTTGGCGGGATGACGCCCGAGTCAAAAGCCTGTTCCCAAAACGCACGCGCTCGTTTATTTTGACAAGCAACGTACCCGTCATAGGGTAACGCCACCGTGTCCGCCGCAATCTCAAACGGCAAGTCAATCAGTGCAAAGGGCATTAAATATATGGTCGGGCCACGACACAATTCATACAAAACCCCAAGGTTCCAGCGTGTGCCCTGATACACTGGATTTGCCGCCTCATATTTGTATGGGGTCGCGCATCCCGTCAGCAAAAGCGCACAGCACAAGGCGAGGAATAACAACGGCCTTATCCCCCAGCCCCGGCGCAATCCTGTCAGTCCTGTCAATCCTGTCAAAATCAACTCCCCCTCATTTCAGCACCTTGCGGATACGCTTCATCGCCTCCTCGACGTTCTCGCGGCTGTTGAACGCGCTGATGCGGATGTAGCCCTGCCCGCACTTCCCGAAGCCCGCGCCGGGGGTCGTGACGACCTGCGCGCGCTTGAGCAGCCTGTCGAAAAATTTCCACGAGTCCTTGCCGACGTTGACCCAGATGTACGGGCTGTTATCGCCGCCCGTGACGCTGTACCCCAGCCCCGCAAGCGTCTCGCGGATGAGCGCCGCGTTCTGCAAATAGGCATCCGTCAGCGCGCGCGTCTGCGCCTTGCCCTCCGCCGAATACACCGCCTCCGCCGCACGCTGGACGGGGTACGACACGCCGTTGAACTTCGTCGTGTGGCGGCGGTTCCACATCGCGTGCAACGCCATGGCCTCGCCCTTCTTCGTGTAGCCCATGAGCGTCTTCGGCACGACCGTGTACGCGCAGCGCGTCCCCGTGAACCCGGCCGTCTTCGAGAAACTGCGGAACTCGATGGCCGCCTCGCGCGCGCCGTCCATCTCGTAGATGCTGTGCGGCAGCGCGGGGTCGCGGATGAAGGCCTCGTAGGCCGCGTCGAAGAGGATGATCGCCTTGTTCGCCCGCGCGTAATCCACCCACGCCTGCAACTGCGCGCGCGTCGCGGTCGCGCCCGTCGGGTTGTTCGGGAAGCAGAGGTAGATCACGTCCACCGGCACGGACGGCACGGGCGGCACGAAGCCGTTCTCCGCCGTGCCGTCGAGATAGACGAGGCCCTTGTAGCGCCCCTTGGCGTTCTTGCCCGTGCGCCCCGCCATCACGTTCGTATCGACGTACACGGGATAGACGGGATCCGGCACGGCGATGGTGAGTTTGTCCGCGAACAGTTCCTGGATGTTCGCCGTGTCGCACTTCGCGCCGTCGCTCACGAAAATCTCGTCCGCCGCGATGTCCGCGCCGCGCGCCCGGAAATCATTCGCCGCGATCGCCTCGCGCAGGAAGTCGTACCCCTGCTCAGGGCCGTAGCCCCGGAAGGATGAGCGCGTGGTCATCTCGTCAACGGCCTTGTGCATCGCCTCGACGCACGCCGCGGGCAGCGGCTCCGTCACGTCCCCGATGCCGAGGCGGATGACGCGCTTATCGGGGTGCGCCTCCTGATAGGCCTTGACGCGCCGCGCGATTTCGGAGAAGAGATAAGAGGCTTGAAGTTTCGCATAGTTCTCATTGATACGGATCATGGCTGTCACCTTTCCTGTGATTGTGATGCGGGCCCGCCCCCTTGCAACGGGGTCAGCACCCAGCGCTTGTTATACCAAAACCATTGGCCGGGGTTCTCGCGCACGGCCCTGTCCACGATGGCCACGACCGCGGCCGTCAGGCGCCGCGCGTCCTCCTCGCGGTCGAGCGAGTGGTCCGGGAAGAGCGGCTCGAAATGGACGAACGCGTGCTTGCTCCAGCCCGTGCGCGTGAAGAAGGCCGGGAGGATCGGCACGTTGGCCGAGATGGCGAACATCGCCATGCCGCGCCCGAGGTTCGCCGTGCCGCCGAGGAACGGCAGCGCGAGGTCCTGCGTCGGCATCCGCACGTCCGGGAGGATCGCGAACGCGTTGCCCATGCGCAACATGCGGATGATCTGCTTGAGCGTGCCCTTGCCGCGCTCCAGCATGGTGATGCCGTGCTCGCGCTGGCGGCTGATCCACGCGTTGACGTAAGGGTTCTTCTGCTTCGCCGCCACGCTGAACATGGTGATGCCGTAGCGGCTGCACGCCCACCCGGCCAAGTCCCAGTTGCCCATGTGGGGCACGGCGAAGATCAGGCCGCGGTGCTTCGTCATCAGGCCGGTGACGAGCGGCACCTGCGACTGGAAGCCCGGCATGTTCCGGTCGATCCACGCCTTGTCGATGTGCGGCGCGCGCATCATCTCCACGCAGTTGAACGCCATGTTCCGCAGCGACAGCCACGCGATGCGCCGCACCTCGCGCCTCGGCAGGGCCGCGCCGAACACCTCGCGTATGCGCCTGAACGTCTCCCGCCTGCGGAAGCGCAGGACATGGAACATCAGCCCCGCCACCGCCCACGCCACCGCCAGCGCCGCCCGGTACGGCAGCACGTTCAGCAACGCCGCCGCGCCCACAAGCGCCGCATACTCCAACCGATATTGTACATCCTTCGACATGAACCCGTAAACTGATATGGTGAAAAAATGCGGGGACAGTCTAGCATACCCCGCCGCAGAATAAAAGGGGGAAAGTGCGTTGCGTCATAATTGATGACACCGGAAAACGGGGAGATGGATATGTCAAAGGCAGAGAGACGGGTGTATAGCGGCAAGCCGCCGCACTCTATAAGGGTCATCGCCGCGTAACGCATTTCACTTGGACGTTGGATGTTCCCGAGGGCTTTCAGCTTTGTACCAATGCATAATGCATAATTCACAATGCATAATTAACAATTCCTGCACGGCTCGCGGGGACGCTCGCCCTCCAATTGGGACACAAAACCGTAGCGCATTTAACTTGGACGTTGAATATTCCGTGTTGAATATTGGATATTCCCGAGGGCTTTCAGCCTTGTGCCAATGCATAATGCATAATTCACAATGCATAATTAACAATTCCTGCGCGGCTCGCGGGGACGCTCGCCCTCCAATTGGGACACAAAACCGAAGCGCATTTAACTTGGACGTTGAATATTCCGTGTTGGATATTGGATATTCCCCGAGGGCTTTCAGCCTTTGCGGCTTCCTGCCCCATTGGCCACACGCCGCGCCAATGGGATCCCCTGTCTCGCCCTCCATGAGAGGGGGTGGTTCGCGAACCGGCCTTCTCCAATTTCGACGGCCATTCCCTTTGCCGCCTATTCCTCCGTGACCACGCGGAAGCCGACGTCGAACACGCGCTGCCAAGGGGGGTAGGCGACGCAGGAGCGGGGGGTGAGCTTGGCGGGGTGGGTGGCGAAGGAGCCGCCCATGGCGATGGCGCGGCCGCCGCCGTCGGTGTCGGAGGTCCATTCCCACGTGTTGCCGAACACGTCGCGGAGGCCGAGCGCGTCGGGCGCGAATGAGCCGACGGGGGAGGTGGCGCGGAAGCCGTCGTTGAGGTTCGTGTCGCAAAGCCGCCACGGGGGGAGGGCGAGGTAGGGGTGCGCCCACGGGGGATGGGATTCGACGACGCAGAAGGTCTTGTCGGCGAGGTTGGCGATACCCGTGAAGCCGTCGCGGCCGTCGAGGGCCTGTTGCGCGAACCGCTGGCGTTCGGCAGCGGTGGGGAGGCGGTGGCGTTTGCCCGTTTTCTTGCTGAGCCATTCGCAGTAGGCGAGGGCCTGCTGTTGCGAGACGCGCGCGACGGGCTGGTCGGGGTCGTCCATGCGGAAGCCGCGCTCGGCCGTGGAGAATTGGAGGAAGTCCCCGGTCTCGATGCCGCTGAAATGCGCGGGGTCGAATTCGGCGTAGTCGCGGTTGGTGACAGGCTTTTGCGCGACGGTTGTTTTAGGGGTTAAGGGGTTAAGGGGTTCAGGGGTTAAGGGGGCAAGGGGTTCAGGGGTT
>Ga0082212_10001830_pt1 | contig 31355 bp, 18 predicted proteins | sample TergutNt197P3_FD_71548 | JGI IMG/M metagenome (GOLD analysis project Ga0082212, IMG submission 71548) | Neocapritermes taracua P3 segment gut microbial communities from Petit-Saut dam, French Guiana - Nt197 P3 | ecosystem: Host-associated > Arthropoda: Insects > Digestive system > Gut ...
CGCCGCGAGAACGGCGTTGCGTCTCGGTGCCGACACGGTGCGCATCGTTTATCGGCGTTCGCGAGCCGAGTTGCCCGCCCGAATTGAGGAAATACATCACGCCGAAGAAGAGGGCATCGAGTTTCTCTTCCTCACCAACCCGGTTGCGTGCATCGGCGATGATCGCGGCATGATCCGGCAATTGCAATGCGTCAAGATGGAACTCGGTGAGCCAGACGATTCCGGGCGTCGGCGACCGGTCACGATTCCCTGTTCGGACTTTATCCTCGACACCGACCTGATGATCGTTGCCGCCGGCGGAAAGGCAAACCCGATTTTAACCCGCAACACCGCCGGGCTTGACCTGAACAAATGGGGTTACGTTGTGTGCAATGACGACGGTCGCACTTCGAAGCGTGCCGTTTGGGCAGGCGGCGACATCGTCACCGGTGCCGCCACGGTCATCAACGCGATGGGTGCCGGAAAAATCGCCGCCGCCGATATGCACAAGTATTTGACCGGCGATAAGGGCGAGTGGTTGTGATGATGTTGTTTCAGATTGTTCGCATCCCCTTTGGGATGCGTCTCTCGTTAAAAAAGAGCGTAACCATTCACGTTCTTTTCACCACGAAGAGCACAAAGTGTAGCGAAGGAGAGTATCAAGTCCCCATCGCGACATAGCCGCAACAAAAGCGGGGTGTGTGTTGTGAATGATTTTAAAATTTTGGGTATCTATTCTATGGACACTGTATCATGAAAATGGTGAAATTGACTTTTCACTCAAAGGCACGGGGGCACTGAGGTAGGGCGGTCACGCCGTGACCACCGTTTTCTCCGTGCCTTTGTGCCTCTGTGTGAAACAAAAACAGCAACAATTTTGCCCATAAATTATTTGTAAAAAACATGTTACGATATTATTTATCCATTATGTTGCTACAGTGTCTATCTATGTCACTGTTTTGTTGATTCAAACTGGTTCACCAAAGAATCACCTATACGGCTCATTCCCCGGTTCGTTTTCATCGGGGTGACCCGAACGCATGACGATTTGCTCAATTTGCGTTTTTTCCGGCTGAAGGTATTCCTTGAGAATCTCCGTCTGACGCCGTGTGGTGATACGAACCAATCCGCACAGCAAAGCCAGTACGCAGAAAGCCACAAGAAGCGTTTCAAAAGAAATCATCGAAGCATGTAACATCGTGTTTGCACTTTCATGTTTGGCACACAGAGGACGTAGTTCATTTGGATTGACGCAGTTTTTCATCTGCGTGCCCATTTGTTATCAAGGCATTCCATCGCCTTGACGTAAATTTCCTCTTCTGTCGGAACATTGCCGCCGACGCGATAGAAGAGCCTGACCTTGCGCAAAGGAAGTGCCAGTCGCACGTCTTCGGCAAATTGTCCCAAGCTTAACTCAACGACAAGAAAATCGGCTGTTGGGTTGACCTGTTCATAATACGCCTGTTTGGGAAACGGCCAAAGCGTTTTCGGACGTACCATGCCGACCTTGTGGCCTTCCTCGCGCATCCGGTCAACAACGGTACGCAGCAAACGGCTTGTGATTCCGTATCCGGTTAAAACGAGTTCGGCATCATCGGCAAGGTAAACTTCCGCCCGAGCTTCGTTTTCTTCGATTTCGCGGTACTTGGCCGCCAAACGTAATATCAAATCTTCAAGGTCGTCATAGTCCAGAAAAATCGACGTGAGCAGGTTGTCGTTTGTTCCGGCAGTGACATCAAGTTTCCAATCTTTCGCCACCTGACCGGTCGGGATTTCAACAATATCGATCGGCTCCATCATCTGCCCTAATGTCGCATCGGCCAAAACGTAAACCGGAATACGGTACTTGTCAGCCAAGTCAAAGGCCAAAATCGTCTTATGGTACATCTCAGCGACACTGTTGGGGGCCAAGACAATACAACGATAATTTCCGTGACCACCGCCCTTGACGACCTGATTGTAATCGCCCTGTTCCGGCCCGATGTTTCCCAACCCCGGTCCGGCACGCACGACATCAATAATCACAATCGGTAACTCGCACCCTGCGATAAACGAAATGCCTTCTTGCTTGAGACTGATGCCGGGGCCACTGGAAGCGGTTATCACCCGCAGTCCACAGGCCGACGCTCCAAAAACCATATTAATAGAAGCGGTTTCACACTCGGCTTGAATGAAGATTTTTTTTAATTTCAAAAAATATTCCGCCGCCGAATGGGCAATTTCACTGGCCGGCGTGATGGGATAACCAAAATAGGCATCACACCCTGCGACAAGGGCACCGATGACAACCGCTTCATTTCCTTTGACAAGTTTTTTCATTTTGGTTAGGGAAAAGGGAAAAGGGAAAAATCGGCGCGGCGGTCACGGCGTGACCGCCCTGCCTCTTATCACCACAATGGCATCCGGTTCGGGGCAGACATAGAAACAAGTACCGCAACCAATACAACCCTCGCCCACGTAAACCGTAAACTCATACCCCATGCTACTAATGGTTTTACCTTTATGCAACACTTTTTTGGGGCAAAATTCTATGCACAGGCCACAAGCCTTGCAGAGTTCCGGTTTGATAATAACGTTGGCGTTTTGATTCATTGAACAAAATATGTAAATCGCCGCAAAATGCGGAAAACTGACGACAGTCTCGGAGATCGTTCCAAGACAGGAAAAAGTGATTATATCCCGAAAATCTTTATAAGACAATGTGAATTGCCGTGTTTGTTGCAAAAAGTACAACCATTATTTGTCCCTATTCCTTTTGCGTCACAGCGGATTTGTTATAATAAAAAAGTTTTATAATTTGCGGTTGAGCGACATCGGTTGGCACCAAAACAGACAAGATTGAAAAATGAGCACCGGTATTATTATTTTGAGTACAAAACGAGTTGGGAAGTTGGTTTTGGAAGATGGTTCCGTATGGGTCGGCGAAGCTTTCGGTGCGGAGGGCGAAGCCGAAGGGGAAATCTGCTTTGCGACCAGTATGTGTGGCTATCAAGAGGCCGTGACCGACCCCAATAACGCAGGGCACGTCGTTGTCATAACCTACCCTGAAATCGGGAATTACGGTGTCAACAGTGAGGATGTCGAAAGTCGGAAAATCCATCTCTCGTCGCTGATTATCCGCAACCTCAGCAGCATGGCCAGCAATTTTCGCAGCGAGGCGACGCTCGAAGAATACATGCTTCGTTTCAACAAAGTCGGCCTCATGGGACTGGACACGCGGGCAATCGTCCGACGAATTGCCGACCGTGGCGAGATGCGGGCAATCGTTTCAACACTCGACGAAGACGATGCATCGCTATTGAAAAAGATACAGAATTATTCTGGTATCGTGGGGCAAAGTGTTGTTTTGCCGGACCGGTACTCCGGACAGCAAAGCTGCCGGCATCTGGCCGAATGTGCCGCCGAAGGTACCGTTCGGGATTGGGACGAGCCGCTCGGTTCCTGGACTGATTATCGCACTCAATTCGGCAAACCGATTGCGGAAGATGTTGCCGCCGATGCACCGTTGGTTGTTGCGCTGGATTTCGGTCTGCGGTGGAGTTTCGCCCGGCTTCTGCGGAGCATGGGATTTCGTGTGCGTATCATGCCGGGTTGCTCAACCACCGCCGACGAAGTGCTCGCCGAAAAACCTGCCGGTGTTTTGCTTTCCAATGGCCCCGGCGACCCGAATGCCGTACCCAACGCGGTCGAAACCGTTCGGCAACTGCTGGGCAAGGTTCCCATGATGGGGATTTGCTTTGGCAACCTGTTGCTTGGCTTGGCATCCGGTGCCAAAACGCAGCGGCTGAAAGTCGGCCACCGCGGTTCGGGAATGCCGATTCTCAACAAATCAACCGGCAAAGTGGCAATCACTTCGCAGAACCACGGTTTTTCGCTCGACCCGGCGGCACTCGGCGATTTGCTCGAAGTCACGCATGTCAACATCAACGACAACACGGTCACAGGCGTTCGACATAAAACGCACCCGGCCTTTGGCGTGATGTTCTTCCCGAAACTCACCGACATCATTGTCGACGGCAAAATCATCGCAGATAACTCACATCCGTTTGTCGCCTTTCGGGAGATGATGAAATAAGGGGATTGTCCTGCTGTACGTGCTTATATGGTAACTCACGACGGTCATGGTGTGACCGCCCGGTTTATTCCATCACCACGGTGTCGATTCCTTTATCAACGACGGGCGTCGGGCAGTTTTCGTAAGTGGTGCCGCGTATGAAAAACCCGGTGCAACGGCTCAGATTGAAACCCTGCACACTGTTTTTGATGACGTTGCCTTCGCAGAGCGGCGCGAGTATCGCCGGTTTGCCTGCGGTTGCCGTCGTGTCCTCCCAACGCTGAACGAAAGTCGCAATGGCCGCCGGGGCGTTGTCCGCCAAACGCTGGCGTATCTCCGTGCAATCCGCGCGGTCGATCACATTATCGCGTATTTCCAACCCGTAATCCGCGACGCCAAGATAACGCAACAATTCGTTTTCAACCCGAATCGTGATCCCCATCGTACCGTGCCCCCGATAAATCGGGGATATGCCCGTGAAAGTCGAACGCTTGAGTTGCGTAAAATACACCGGCGTGTGCCAATTTTTGCCGAAGTGCGGCGGATTGCCGGGCGCGTTGGGAACCTCGCCGATGCGTCCCCAATTGTACCAGCCTTCGGTGTCGATGGAAACGGCGTCGGAGTCAAGGCAATCGTAGCAGCCGCCGTAATACATGTTGTACGGCGAGTTCGAGACTTCGGACGTGTTCCCGTAAAACACGTTGTTGAGATGCCAGCACCCGACGGTGGCGACGCTCGTTTCATCCGGCGCGACATCCCACGCCGGCGCAACCGAAAGTCGCACCACTTCCGGTCCGTCTTCAGTTGCCGCACCGAGTTTTTCAAACGAAGTCACCCGCCGCAGTTGTCCCAGTCCGCGTCCCTGCACGATCAGCACTTCGAGTTCATGCTTGTCGATCACGCCGAAAGCCGCGTCGAGATCGTTTCGCACGTCAACGCTTTTGCTCGTCGCCTCCGTCACGGCGCCGGCGAAACACGACCACGCCGAATCGGCGGCAAAGGGCTGGCAGTCGCCCGGCCCGTTGAGATTGCGCGTATGATTCCCGGCAATGTAGGCGTTGTAAATATTCCAGCCCATCCAGCCTTCCGTGACGAAAAACCCGTTCATTTGCCCGGCGTAGTCCGCCGGTTCGAACACCAGTTCGTTGTTCAGGTGCAGCAGTTTTTCGGACGACATGCAGAAGCCCAGCCCGTCGCGCATCTTGACGTAATTGTCGCGGAAGGTGACACGGTTTTTGACTTCGTGATTCCAGATGTTCTTGTAAAACCGGCATTCCGCAACGAGCATCGGGCCGTCGCCCTTGACGTAATAGGGATTATACCGCGTGAAAACGTCCGGCTCGGCCAGCAAATCGAAGGTCACGCGATGAATGAACAGCTTTTTCGCGTCGCCGGTCAGGAACATGGTCTGCTCTTCTTTCGCGACATCGGGATGAATGCGCAGTGTCATCGACGCAATGCCGTGTCGTTCACCTTGCAGCCGGATGATCTGGTGAACCGCGTTGCCGATCAGCACGGTTTCTTCCCGACTTTCGCCGAGCAGAATACAGCCCGACGGAAGTTCCAACCGCGAAATTTCATAAACGCCGTTGGGAAAGTAAACGATGCCGCCCGTGTCGCCGAGTTGCTCAATGGCATCGCGCACGGCCTGTGTTGCGTCGCTTCCGTCGCCTTTGGCACCGCAATCCGTTTTGACGTTGACCACTTTGTCCCAGTTGAAATCATTCGCCCAAGACACGTTCAACGCCAGTGCCAACGGATCGGTCGGCGCGGCTTCGATGGTCAAGACGGTGTTCTCAGATTTTTCAGGATATTCGGATTTATTGTTGAGTATGACAAAGCTACTACCAAACCCTTCGGGAGCGGTGGCGACCCCAATTTCATAGTTTCCGGGCGGCATGGCTTTCGGAATGGTAAAATCAACGCAATAAGGGTTCACTGTGTCTGGTTCAATCCTATAATTCTTTCCATAAAACGCTCTCTCCGGCTTGGTTACGATCTCTACCAGCAGGATTTTCGTAGCCGTTTTTCTCCCATACTCCGCCGCATCAAGATTGCGTCCGATGAGTTTCAGTTTCTGACCGGGGTAAGCACGATCATCGGACAGCCAACGCGGATCGGGACGGTTGATGTAAATATTCGGCTCCGACCATCCGGCGGAATTGCGCACGGAGAGGCGATACACACCCGGCTCAATGTCCGGGAAAATCGCGCGAAGGAAATGCCCTTCGGAGTCGGCCTGAACGGCAGTCTGCGTTGCCAAAACGGAATCGTCAAATGCGTGAAACCGCACTTCACCCGGCCCGTCGAGGTTCTCGCCGTACAGCGAAAAGACCTCGCCCGGCTTAATGCCTTCGCTCACCCGAAACACAACGGCCAACTGCGGCTCCGCTGCGGTAAGAAATGTTGCGCCCACTGCCATGACGGCGAGACAGCAGATAAAATGTGTGAAGATGTTTTTCATTGTTGTACCTTTTGATGATTGGTTGTAGCGTGTTTAAACCTCATTTTTTCGCGAATAGAACGGCATCGGCACGATTTGGGCGGAGGCTTTTTTTCCCCGAATGTCGATTTCAATTTTCGTTCCCGGTTCGGCCAGTGATGCCGGAACGTAGCCCATGCCGATAGCGCAATTGAGCGTCGGGGCAAAGGTTCCGCTGGTGACAACGCCGACGCTTTTCCCGTCATGGTAAATCTCGCAACCTTCGCGTGCCGGACGTTTGCCTTCGAGTTCAAAACCGATTCGCACGCGAGCGGGCTGTTGGTCGGCCAATTGCCTCAAGGCATCAAAACCGGGGAATTTCGGCCCCGTCAGATGCAGTGCGTAACTTAACCCGGCCTCAAAGGGCGTGATCGTTTCCGACAATTCGTGTCCGTACAGGGGCAGTGCCGCTTCGAGCCGCAATGTGTCACGTGCTCCCAAGCCAACCGGTTTCGCACCGAGCGGTTGTCCCGCTTGCATGAAAGCATCCCAGATTTTCGGTGCAATGTCGGCATCGACGCAAATCTCGAAACCGTCTTCGCCGGTGTAGCCGGTTCGTGTCAGCAGGAACTTCCGTCCGGCGGCCTTCGGGTGGTCAAGCGAAACGTGCAAGCCGTTATAATACTTGATTGTCGCAAGATCGGCATCAACAAACGGTTGCATCAACGCCACCGCTTTTGGTCCCTGCACGGCGAACATGGCCAACGGTAAGGTCAAATCGGTCATCGTGACCTCGTTTAGCACATCGGGCGTCAGATAACGCTGCAAATGACCGAGCACCTTTTCGCGGTTCGAGGCGTTGACAACGAGCAGGTAATATTCGCCCCCAACTTCTTCCGGCGACTCGAAGCGGCTGATGAGCACGTCGTCGATGATACCGCCCCGGTCATTGGTCACCAGCGAATAGCGCACTTGGCCGGGCTTGATGACGGCGACATTCCGCGTGATAAAACCGTCAAGAAAACGACAGGCACCTTCGCCCACGAATTTCAAGCGTCCCATGTGCGACACATCGGTCAGGCCGACGGCGGTTCGTGTTGTGGTGTGTTCGTCGATGAGCGAACTGTATTGCACCGGCATTTCCCAGCCGCCAAACTCGACCATGCGTCCCTGGTGCGAAACGTGCCAATCAAACAGCGGGGTACGTAGTAAATGACTCATAATATTTGCGTTTTCCGTATGTTGATGATGAACGAACTTAAGCACGCAGATGACACAGATAGGACAGATGTCCGCAGTGAAATGATCTTCGTTATTCGCGTACCAATAAAAAAACTCAGTTGACTTTTCTTTTCCCCAACCGCGAATCGAGTTTCCCGGCGGTTTCGTTGAGCACTTGCGTTTCGGCGGAGAGTGTATCAAGTTCGTCACGGAAGCGTTCCAGCAGGCGGATTTGGCGGCGTACTTCGACGAACAGCGAGTCGGTGACGAATTCGCGCACCAGTTCATCGACGGTCACGCGAATCTGGTCGTCCAGCCCGCGTCGCAACAAACACAGGAAAATCGTCAGCAGAATGACACTGATGACCGCTCCCAACAGGAATGCCGTCAGGTAATACGCAAAGCCGAAATATTGGACGGCAACAGCGGTCCAAGTTTCGTAAAAGAACGCCTTACAAGGACGATAAAGCACCGCAACGATGAACACGGTCAAAATCACCTCAAACACAATGCGGAGCCATTGCGTAACCGGACGCCGCGCGAGTTTGCCGCACACCTCATGCACCTTGCCCGACAGCCCGGCGATGAAATAGCGGCCTGCGTCGTTGGCCTCGCGGACAATGGTTTCCTTGGAGCAGAGTTCCTCCGGCATGTTCGCCTGGCTCAGAAACCCCGGCAAACTCAGAGCCGCCTTTTGTAGTTCGATCATGTCCCAGCAGACCAGGCCGTTGATGTGCGCGAGCGGGCTTCGGGCTTCGGGGTGAGTGTTCGATACTGATTCCTGAAGCCTGGAGTCTGAAGCCCGAAATGGCACAACAATGTCCGCAGCTTTGCCCATTGCCAGCCCCATGACGGAGCGGTTGCGGAACGTGGCCAAAAATCCCGCAATGTCGCACAGCATGAGGTACAGCCGCAACACGATGGAAAACGGACTGAACCACCAGCGTGACGAAGTTTCACTGATGAGTTGCGATTCCCAAAGCCGTCGATCCTGTCGCAGTTCCTGCCGCATTTTTTCGGAAAGTTTTTCGCCCAACTTGCGACGTTCGGCATGGACTTCGTCGTCGAGTTTTTCGATGGTCGGCCAATGTTGACGCAGGTCTTCGCGACATTGCGAGATGACCATCTCGGCACGGTCAACGTAATTGGCCTCGCGAATACGGATGGCCGTTTCCTCCGAGAGTTCTGTGGTTAGTAGCGAGTATAACTCGCCAAAATCGCCCGTGAGTGCCTCGCCGTGTTCCTGTTGCGCGAGTACGGCCTGCGAATCGACAAAATAAATTTTACCGGTGTCGTATTTTTTTTCGAGAACGGTTGCCCAGTCGGAGCGTATGTCATCGTCGCGGTCGGCGTGCGTTTGCACGAAAATGAGCCTTGCCCCCGGTGCGGCGAGTGCGAGTTCGTCAAGCACGTCATGGTCGCGGTACTTCTGTTGCGTTGCCGTGACCAGTAACACATCGCAATACGGTACAGCGTTTCGCAACTTGGCCAGATTCGATGCCACATCGGTTTCGTCTTCCGTTGTATCCGGGTCGGGACAGTCAAGCAACACCAGCCGGTCGAGTGCAGGTGAGTCGCACGTGACCACCTTAATCGCGTTGGTATCGATTCCCCAATCCCCCGGCCGCAAATTCGGGCGACAGATCAGCGTCGGTTGATTGGTCGTCGGACGAACGTTTCCCGACTGCACAACCTGCTTACCAAGCAGTGCGTTGACCAGCGTGCTTTTACCGGTGCCTGTGCCACCCAACATGGCAACGATGATCGGCATTCCCAATCGCCGACGCTTGTCCGACATGCGGCGAGTAAAATCGTCCGTGCGTTGGCGACAACGTTGTGCCGGGTCCCAGTCGGTGGCCTTGTCCCCCCACTGCGCAAGACGGTCGCCGATCAGCACCGATTGCATCCAGGTGGCATGTCTGGGATCGTCTGAGTTTGATACTTGTGACATATTACCTATCCCGATGATGTCAGGAAAAAATTTGACGATAATGTGGTGACAAAATGCTAATTATAGCACACTTCTCGAAAAACAAAATGAATCACTTTGCCAATATTATTGTCTAAGGCTTTCGCCAAAAAATAATGGGAATAAGGTAGTACGGTCACGCCGTGACCGCCGAAGCACAAAGTTAGACGATTTATTTCTGGTGGAAGCCTAACACCAATGGACTGTCATTTTGTCTCTGTGGGTTTTATAAAGTCTTTGAACGTTGTTTCCTATAGTTTATTTTGAAAAATACTCCGGCAGTCCGAGGTTTGTCAAGTGATTCAGTATTTTGCACCTGATTCGTGTTTCCGCAAGTCTGTATTCCGGCCAAACAAATCAGTGGTTTTCGACGAGCCGGTTTTTCAGTCGGCCACCGAAGATCGCCCCTTCACAGAAACACTGTATGCGGAACATCGCGGTTTCGGCCAGCGAACCGAAGGCAACCTGACCTTCCCCGGCACCTTTAGCCGTGTTTCCGGTAGATTGATGTTTTACACCGCCGAAGAGGGGTTGTACCGGCTGATATTCCGCGCTACGGAACCGGGCGACGACGGTGGCGGTAATGGTGACGGTCAACCGAAAACCACGGTTTACACCAGCGAAGATCGCATCACTATATCATCACCAGCGATCAGGAAGACTGGTCAGTCGAAACACTCGACATCGGTGATGTGGTGTTGAAAGTGCAGTATGCCGAGTGAAGATTTCATTGCGCAATCTTACGATTGCGGCTCTGATGCGGCGGTCACGGCGTGACCGCCCTGCCTCATCATCTGCGGAACATTGGGGCGGGGGCCATCATGGGGGTACTCGGAACAGCCGGTGCCGGGGGGACAACAAGCGGTTGTTGTGTTCCGACGGGGGCTTGTGTGACGCGGTTGTTATTGTTATTTGGCGGCGTCGGCGTCACCGTTCGCCCCTGTTGCATGGCGGCTGCCTGACGTTGTTGTGCTTGCATCCTCTGCATTTGCTGTATCTGTTGCGGTGTCAGTTGTTGCTGTTGCACGCCTGGCCGCTGCGGTGCATTGACCGTCGGCAACGGCACACGCTGACCTGTTGCGTTGGGGGTACTATTCGGCGGCACTTGTCCCGTGACAGGTTGTCGGCCAGGTGGTGTCGGGGGAATCGGTGCTCTTCCACCATGAGGCACAGTCACGTTATTACCCGGACGCGGCACCTGCGGCGCATTGTTGGACGGGCTCGTTCCCATGATGGGCAAATCATCGGGATAAGGAACACGCTCGCGGGGAGCAGTGAGAACACTCAAACGATCATCCAAGCCAAGAGGCGGCATCTCCACATCAAGCTGCTCCGGACCGAACCCTTCTCCGATCATTTCGCCATCATCAAAATCCTCTGCGGACATTGAATCAATCGTCATAAGTCGGCTGTTCATAACCCCAATGTTTTCCGGTTGAAACGGCTGAAGTCCCATCGGCATTCGAGTGTCTTGCTCAAGTGGTTGCTCGACTTGTTGCTCAACAAGGCTATCGTCCAGTTGAATGACTTCCGGTATAAAATCACGGGTTGGAGCTTGCGCGATTTTTACAATCTCCGTGTCGGCTGGTTTTGTTTCCCCACCACCGAACATTTTGGCAATCATATCGCTATCCAACTCTGCCCCGGCTGTTGCAGAGGGGATCGATAGAGGCAATGGGCGAACCGGGGGATCATTCACGGTCTGTGGCTTCACAACTTCCGGTTCCATCGGTTTTACGGTAGGTGTAACGACAACCGGAAAGGGCGTTGTAGCAGGCATTTCGGTGTGTTCCATGCCGGGCACAGGCGGAACCTTTGGAGGTTCCACTTCGGTAATTGTGCGGTGTGTGATACGCGGTACGTTTTCTAACGGAGCAATATCGACAGGCGGTTTGATGTTACCGGACGTTGTATTCTGAGTTTCGGAACCGACCACGTCAAACGCACCCGGTTGGTCAACCGGCTTTGGTTTCGGTTGTGTGAGAAGATTCAAGTTTTCTCGAATGGATGGTTTGTCAAACTTTAGTCCCCCAGAGGACGAAGCCTCCGTGGAAGGCGGCTCGACCTTTGGGTGACTGACAACCGCTGTTTGGGGGCTGTTGGCTTGCGCTGTGTTGGCAGGCGAGGGTTGCGTTGCTTCTTCAATCAACGCAAAGGCGTTGCCGGATGGATTGCCCGTGTTGGGTGAAGGTAGCGGCGGTGATTGGGCAAGCATTTCATTCGTGCGTTCGACAGCCGATTCACCAGCCGATTCCCCCACTCTGTGAAAAGGCACCTCTTCCAAATCGCTATCAGGTTGTATTTTGATGGGAAATGGCTGCGGCGGCAAGGTATCCGTGGAATCCTTGACTATGATCGTCGGAACGGGCTGGAATTCACGAATCTCAGACGGTGAAGGAAACGGCGTTTTCGGGGTTATATTGTGGGCAATCACCGGTGGATCCATGATTTGCCTGCCCGCGTCAGGCGTGTTTGCCGCAATCTTTGGCACGTCATTCAGACCGGTTACGGGAGTAGGCGGTGCTTCTTGCTGTGCAATGACGATTTCATCAGTGCCGCTCTCATCGTCCGTGACTTCAACCATCATCGAAGCTGTTTCCTGTGATTGGTCGTCCTTCGGTGCCATATTGATTTGGATTCGCGAATCCAGGGGTTGTGCTTGCCCCGAATGCTGTCCGGCCAGCATTTCTTTTGGGAAATCCAAATACGACTCATCATAGACCATGCCTTGCGCTACAAGCTGCATTTGTTTTTGTCCGGCGAGCGTGGTATGGATGATGATCGGTTCACTCAGTGCCCCAAACGACGAATCGGCGGTAAAGGCAATTGGCAGGACATGGATGTTGTTGTTTTCGCCGTCAGAGAGGTAAAATTGAAACCGCCTGTCTTTTGAAGTGATTTTCGTGATTCGGAACTTCGTATCGCTACGCAAAACGATATTCTTTTTTACCGTTTCTCCGGGTTGGACAAACCCGATGACAAGCGGCGAAGGCTTGGCCACAAGCGGTGTGGTGACATACGCATGGACGGGGAACATGACGGTCGCCGAATTGGGATTGGTATCATTAGTCGTAAAACGCACCATGTCATGCACATAACCACTGGGCATGGTATCGCGTATCGTGACGAGTATCTTGTAATTGACAAACCCGTTGCTTTGTTTCATTTCGTCGGCTTGGACGTAAATGTGCGGATTGGTGCATTCGACTTTGGTCAACTTCCAATCGGGCTTTCCGGCATACCGCAAGGCCAGTTCTTTTGTGGCCTCGACTCCTTCACTGACGGTGCCAAACTCCGCCATTCCCGGCGAGATCACCACGTCCGGGCGGATGTAACCGGTGACTTGCAATTGGACTTCGGCACGAGACGGTTGATCAATGACAACCGTCAGTGTCGCCGATCGTTCACCTCGAAACTGCCCTTCGGTGTTCAATCTGGCGACAATTTCGCCTGTCTCACCGTGTTTGATTGCCGTTTTTGGCCATGATGGGGTTGTACAGTTACAGGATGACTTGACTGAAGCGATATGAATATCTTCCTTATACGGATTTTTGAACTGAAAACGAAGTACCGATTCGGCTCCCATGGCGACGTTGCCGAAACTCTGCCGACGCTCCGTGGCCGGGAACATGGCTTCGGCCCACGGTTGGGCAAATACAGCCGAATTGATCAGGAACTGAACGACATAACATGTCGAAATCAAGAGCAATATCTTTATCTTTTTCATTATCGCAAACAGAATAGTGTGTAGAAAATCAATGGAAAGTATTTTCCAAAACGAAAATTACGTTCATAAATCATTGCGCCATAGTTTTCCTATTTCATTTTTCGGCAAGCAAAGTGAGAAAACTAGCCTGCATTTTTCTTTTTTTTGGAAAAAGTCACAAAATCAATCTGTTTTACTTAACTGCGATTTTTTACATAAATTGTTCAAACAAATCATTTTTTTCATTATGTTGTCGAATGACAATAAAAGCGAGTTAATTTCTTACCTCTGAATAGGCAAAATGCTAAGAAAATGAAAGAAGTTCTAATATTTATTGTAATAATATACAAAAGTTTATTCACTAAGTGTCATACTGAATACTGAAGCGAAAACAAATGGCTTGCAAAAATATTGCACTAAATTCATTGCTCCCGAACAATGCGAAAGCATTAATTATTGATGATTCCGTTCCAACGCGGAGAATTTTCCGTAATATTCTGGAAAAAATCGGATTTGAAGTGGACGAGGCCATCAACGGAAAAGAAGCCTTGGAAATTCTGGAACAAAAACTCGACCAGTATTGCATCATCTTCTCCGATATTAGTATGCCGAAAATGGACGGTTTTGAATTATGCTACCGACTTCAACGGCAAGATTGGTATGACGGAACGCCATTTGTGCTGGTTTCGACCGAAAGTGATGCGAGTAATGTTATCAAAGGACTGAAACTCGGTGCTGACGACTTTATGCCCAAGCCCTTCGACCAGGAAATCGCGGAACTGGTGATCGCCCGGGTTATGTCGTATACACCTGTTAAAACTGCCGAGACTATGGTTGCCACCTGATTGCGACAAGGAACAAAGAACGATGTCGGATGTACAATTACAGACCAACCGCACCGTTGACCGAATGACAGTGCGCATTGAGCACTTGGACAAACTGCTCAATCTGGCAGGCGAAGTCATCATCACCAGTTCGACCCTGCACGACCTGCAACGGGAAATGGTCGATGCCGTGACCTATCACCGTCCGATTATCGAAAGCAGCATTCAAACGATCAAAGCGGCTGACGAAGCGTCGCGTCGCATCAGTCAGGATTTGCACGACCTCGTCATGGCTATTCGTATGGTCGAAATCGGCGAGACATTCCGTTTGTTCCGGCGATCTGTTCGGGATTTGAGTCGCACACTAAAGAAGGAACTCGAACTGAAAATCGAAGGCGAACATGTTCAAATCGACAAAGCACTGGCCGAACGGTTGGTCGAACCTTTGTTGCACTTGATTCGCAACGCCGCCGACCACGGAATCGAACAGCCCCTGGAACGCTCACGGCTGGGCAAACTGCCCGAAGGAATCATCCGTCTTGAGGCCATTGAACACGAAAACGAAACGGAAATTCTTGTCATTGACGACGGACGCGGGATTGACGAAGATGCCATTCGGGAAAAAGCGACGCTGTATGGCCTGTCAGCCCCCGGTGATGCGTTTGATTTGACGAACGTGCTTTGCACATCGGGTTTTACCACCAAAGAACAGGCCACCGATACATCAGGACGCGGAGTCGGACTCGATATTGTTCGCAACATGGTCACAAGTTTCGGCGGCAGGATCGAAATAGAAACCACTCCTCATGTCGGCACGACTTTCCGGCTGACGATCCCGCGATTACGGGCGGTCAACATCATCGACGCGTTGATTGTCCGGTGCAGCCATAATCTGTTCGCTCTTGCCATTGAGAAGGTCATCAGCCTGCAAGGTATTCCGGTCGAACAAATTCAGGCGACGATGGACCGCGAGCGTTTTATTCGTTATCTCGGTGAACCGATTGCCCTGTTCGACCTTCAGGAACTACTCGGCGGCGGTACTTCCGAGTCGCTCAAACCGAACATCGTCCCGATCGTTGTCATCGAAGGCAAAAAAGAACGTATCGCGGTTGTCGTTACGGAGTTTCTCTCGCCGCAGAAGTTGGTCAATGTCCCTCTGGAAACCGATATGTTCGGCGATGCCGCACCGGGTGTCGCAGGAACCTGCATCATCAGCGGTGGGCAAGTCGGCCTGACGGTTGATATTGACCGCATTGTCGAACTGGCGACCGGTCAAGTAGACGCAACGGGACAGATAACCACTTCTGAGCAACCCAGGATTGACTTGGATTCAAACATGCCGCACGGCCCCAATTCGCCGCAGGAAACGCATTCGCTAGTCGCCGTCACGCACAACGCCACAGAGGAATTGCTCAGTAAACAAAAATATCAGAAACGCTTCATGGACAGCGGGGATGCTCCGGCGGATAGTGATTCCTGTGAGTTGAGTGAAAAGGATACGACCGACCTGATTGACGAAATTCGCCGCAGTCTGGCTGAGTTGCAAGACTTGTTGCTGACGCTGGAAGACGAGGCCGGCAACCAGGACGCAATGCGGGATGTGTTTCGCAGGTTACATGCCCTCAAGGGGTCTTTTGCCATGCTGGAGAACGCTCCCACGGCGAACCTGGCACATAACCTGGAAACGCTGTTGGATTTTGTCCGCAAGGGCATGATCGTACTGGACAGCGATTTGATGGACCTCATGCTCGACGGTGTCAGTGAATTGGCAACGGTTGCCGCCGAAATGCCGGCCCATACTCCCCAAGAAAACATCAATCTCAAGAACCGCATCAACGCGGTTATTGACAAACACCGCAATAACACTGCCGTTGCCGATGAAAACGCTTTGCTCAACGAACCGTTTTCGCTGCCGCCGATCGTTGAACTACAACTGCTTGGCGCACTGAAAAACCATTCGCACACGTATGAAACGTTTTTGAGATTTCAACCGGGACGTCAGGCCAACTATCTGGTGATTTATCTGACCTTGCGGCGGCTCAGTTATTTCGGTACCATTCTTGCGTCAATTCCCACAATTGGCCAAATCGAACAGGGCATCAGCGGCAATGCCGTGAAGCTGTTGTGGGCCACCACGCTTCAGGAACCGGAATTGACGCAAACGCTTGAAGGGCTCGCGCCGCTCTATAATATCTCCGAATTTCACAGTATGCCGACGACTGTGTTCCGTTATGAAAACTCCGGCGGTTTCGGCGAGTTATGATGTTATCAGACCTTCGCTGGAAAATGATACGTCCCATCAGAGCCGCGACGGTAACGGAGCGGTCAGGCAAGTTGAAACTCTACACCACTTTGACCGCTCGTTGACACTCGCGTCTCTGAATTCTTCCGCTTACTGCGTGCGCGGCTCTGGTGGCTTCATCGGGCATACCCATTCGGATGCGACGTGTGCCAACGCCAGGCGGTTTCGATGATTTCTGTCATATCGGTACATTGGGGGTTCCAACCCAGTTCGCGTTTCACCTTGTCCGAGTTGGCAAGCAGAACAGCGGCATCGCCTTCGCGACGTTCGACATATTCGGTCGGGATTTCGCGTTGCGTGACAATTGCAGCGGCATCCAGCATTTCGCGGACGGAATAACCACTGCCGCTACCAAGATTATAAACGCGGGATTCGCCGGCCGCGAGTGCGGTCATGGCCAACAGGTGAGCATTGACCAGGTCATCGACATGCACGTAATCACGGATACACGTTCCGTCCGGGGTCGGGTAGTCTGTGCCGAAAACCGAAATTTTGTCCTTTTTCCCCATCGCGGCGAACAGAATGTTCGGAATCAGATGCGTTTCCTCATCGTGGGCTTCCCCGATTGTTCCATCGGCTGTTGCACCGGCCACGTTGAAGTAACGAAAGATGGTAAACGCAAACGACGGGTCGGCGTGTGCTTCATCGCACAATACCTGTTCGACGAACCACTTGGAACGGCCGTAAGGGTTGATGGGTTTTTGCGACGTTGTTTCGTAAATGGGCGTTTCATCCGGCTCACCGTAAGTGGCGGCGGTCGAGCTGAACACAAAATTTTTGACACCCGCTTTTCGCATCGCCGTGAGCAGGCTGACGGCACCGGCGGTATTGTTGGCGTAGTACATCAGCGGCCTTATTACCGATTCGCCAACCTGAATGAGCGCGGCAAAGTGCATGACGCCTTCGATTTGATACTTGACGAGCAGTTCGGCAATCGAATCGGTTTGTGCCAAATCGTATTGATAAAACGGCACATCATACGGCACGGCTTCGCGGTGACCTGTCACGAGACTGTCAAGGACGACAACCGTGTGTCCGGCTTCCCGTAGTTGCCTGACCGCATGAGACCCGATGTACCCGGCTCCACCGGTGACGAGAATGTTCATTGGACTTCACCTTTATTCAGGGGCAGGGATCAGGGGATCAACGAAACATGATTTCGGGCATCGGTGGTGCCGGTGCAACCGCTTGGTCATGTATAATCGGTTGCGCGGCGACACCGATGTTTTTTTCTGCGTTACCACCGAGTCGGCGTTCCACCTGACCGAGCGCACCGGCGATATTACCCAGTGTTTGACTTTGAAAATAGGCATAAACCGCCGGTTCCTCTTTCAGATAAGCCCGCCAAAACAGCGATGATGCTTGTGCGACGTTGGCCTGATATTTCTGGTCGTCACGATTTCGTGCCGGCAGAATGTGACCGCCGTAAATCAAATGGCCGGCATCCCGATACGTGATCAGAAAACGGTCATTTCCCTGCATTTGGTCGAAGGGAATACGACGCTGCCATGCTTTTGTCGAACCGACCACGCCGTCATCATCGGTGCCGGTAAAAAACAATGCCGGAGTACTCATCGTCCTGTAGGAAACCGGAATAGGTATGTATGTCGCTTGGTCGGCAACGGGCGGACTCATCACCACAATCGCCTTGACCCGCGTGTCGCGCAAATCGGACCAATTGTCAGGCGGCGTCTGTCCGGCCAAGAGCATAGCGGCCAACCCTCCCAGATCGTAACCGGCGACACCGACACGCGACATGTCGAGCATTTGACCGAATGGTGTCCCGCCCGTGACGATTCCGTCAAGCACATTGAGCACAAACCGGATGTCATTGGCTTGGGTTCGCCCTGTCCAGTGCTGACTGTAAACGTCTTTCAACTCTTTGAGGGGGCGAATTTTACCTTTCCAAACCTGATCGTCAATTCCAAGATGCTGAACATGAACGGAAACAAAACCCTGTGATGCCCATGCTTGACCGAGGTATGCACATTTTTCATTGGAACCGCCCAATCCATGCGAAAAGACAATCACGGGACACTTTTCCTGCGGTTGAGTTGGACGGTAAATTTTGACCGGAATGCTTCGATGCCTTGTAGCGTCAAACCAATTGCTGTCACTGACCGTGACGTGATAATGACGCTTCGCTATTGCGGAAGTGTTTGGTGCTTCCGACACGACATACTGTGCCGGTGTTTGTACCGTCAATAAAAAATTGACCACAACCAATGTGAGAATGCTGATATGAATAAATCGCACTATTTTCATTGCCGATGCTTTCCTTTGACAATTCTTACAAGACAACCTTGATTCGTGTCAGTCAATATGATAAGCGTACAATCTGCGTTTTCAACAGATTAATATACTTCAACGTTTCATAAGTGTCGGTATTATTCCCAACATAAGATTAACGAAAATGGCAGTCTACGCCGTTAAGTGTTTTTGAAACCCCGCAAAAATAGGCAGATTTGGCTGGATTTTAAGGATGATATTAAATTTTGGCAAAATAGGGCATTTATGTTCAATACCATATTCACTCTCAAAAATCAGGTATTTTAACAAAACCTCCGATTTTTTTCAGACTCAAAACACTTAAGGGCGTGGGATGGCATTACCACAATAATGGGGTTAACCTGGATATTTTACCGGCGTAGTGTGTCTTGTTTTTTGGTTCTTGCACATTTTTGGGGAGTATCGGTGGGGTTTTGGGACGACTTGTTGCGCTGGTGGCACCGGTTGTTGCGCTGGTGGCACCGGCGTGGCGACATGCCGACGTTAGGGCAGAAATGTGATGTCGTTTTTGCGAGATGCGATCTTCTGTTTTTTGCATGGTCTCTCTCCACCGAACCTGCCGCAAAGTAAAAACTCTCGGAATCCCATCTCGACGACTTGACACCAGCCATGATAGGAATTGGCGTGAACGGCTACGGACTATCAAACGCCGAATGAAGTGGAAGCGAAGTATTTCGACGAGCAATTTGAGTTGACCGCGATGTCGAAGTGAAGTAAAATACCGGCATCCGGTGAAACGGAAGCAGGCAATGCTGAGACGCAACCTTGCCAGGGATAACCGGCGAGATGACGCATCCCGGCATGGTTGAGCGGACTCACATGAGAAAACTTGACCATGCTTTTTGAAAGAGAAATGCGGTTGCTTGTAAGAGAGATGCAGATTCTCCCATGCCTAAAAAAACTTGGAACTACGTCAGACTCTACCGTGGAGTTTGACAAAAAAACTGTCCGTTTTGCTTGATGTAAGTCAGTCTTTGGCGGCGGTGAGAGCAGTAACAACTAAACAGACATCTCAATTTCCAACAAGGAACCCCACATGCCATATCAAATGTTTGATCGTTCCCGGTTACTGTTGAAGCCGCTTGCGGAACGAGTTCACGACTTGGACCTGTCCGTGATGATTGACCCGGATTCGCCCGCAACGTTTACGCATCCGTCACTTGACGTGCTTGCCGACCGCATTCGCAAGGCAAAGTGTTGTATGTCCGGTGTACCGGAAAAACGCGGCAGTACGGTTTTGTGGATGCTTGGTGCCCACGTTTTGCGGGCAGGCAACGCTCCGGTGCTTGTCCGACTGCTCGAAGAAGGTTACGTCACGCACATCGCACTCAATGGAGCGGGCGGCATTCACGACTTCGAGTTTGCCATGATCGGTGCAACCACCGAGAGCGTTGCGCGGTATATTAGTGAGGGGCAGTTCGGCCTTTGGCACGAGACGGGCAAGCTCAACGACGCTGCCCGTGAGGCCGCGCAAGATGGCATCGGCTTCGGCGAGGCAATCGGCCGAATGATCGACCGTGAAGACTTTCCGTACAAGCAGTACAGCCTGCTTTGGAATGCGTATCGCCTGCAAGTACCGGTCACGTTGCATGTCGGTATCGGCTGCGACATCATACACCAGCATCCGAATTGCGACGGTGCGGCACTCGGAGCGGCCACATACAATGATTTCCTGATTTACACGCAATCGATCACCAATCTCGAAGGCGGTGTCTTTTGCAATTTCGGCAGTGGTGTCATCGGTCCGGAGGTTTACCTCAAGGCACTTGCCATGTCACGCAACATGGCCCATCAGGAAGGTCGCAAGATCACGCATTTTACGACCGCCGTGTTCGACCTGCTGCCGCTCGAAGGCAAGGATGTCAACGAAACGCCGCCCAAGAGCGACCCGCGTTATTATTTCCGACCATGGAAGACAATCCTTTCGCGCACTGTGGCCGATGGCGGTGAAAGTTTTTACATTGCCGGTGACCACCGCGAAACGGTTCCGGCATTGGCACAGAAAATCCGGTCAGAGCCCACAGCATAAGTAAGGGTATCAGAGCCGTGCACAAAGTAAGCGATATGAATAAATCAGAACCGCGAAGGTAACTGAGCGGTCGAAGCGAGTTCTGATTGTGCAATGACATTCCGCATTGGAGCAAAGCGGAACACTTCAAGGAGTCGCAGGAATCTGGCCTCGGTTTTGTGCAGGTTGGTATAATGGCGAAATCGGCTTTTCAACGGTGTGTTGTCAACTCGCGGCTGCTTGGGATCAATTTCCCACGGATGGATGTAGAATACGAAAGGCCGCGTCCTATTGACCTGCATGAGTAACCGCCGCGTGAACCACCAGGGAAAGATGCGAAAGTAACCGCCGCCTCCTGTCGGGATGTTGTGGCCGAGCAGACGCACAACAGCCGGCGGAAATTCGATGATCGGTCCGGCTTCGGTTGTGATGGTGTGTATCTTGACGGGTGCGTTGGGGTCGCCGTACAAATCGTGCCGGATCGGGAAAACGCTGGAATCGTAGCGGTATCCCGCCTCGACAAGGACGCGGTATCCCCAGGGTGTTCTTTGACCGATTGAGAAACTCGGGGCACGATACGAAAGCACTTCCTGACCGCTCAAGTCCTGCAACAGTTTTCGTGCGCGGGCAACATCATCACGAAACTCCGCTTCCGATTGCGTGTAAGCCAAACGGTGCGAGTAACCATGCGAGCCGATTTCGTGGCCTGCGTCGGCAATTTCGCGAACCAATTCCGGGTGCCGTTCCGCTTCGTAGCCGAGTATGAAAAACGTGGCCTTGACGTCTCGTGAAGCGAGCAGTTCCAAAAAACGCCTTGTATTGGCCACAACGCGGGATTCAAAGTTCCCCCAATCCGTCGGCGCGATAATCTTTTCAAATGCCGCCACCTGGTAGTAATCCTCTACGTCAATTGTCATCGCATTGAGCGGCGCAACCGGTGATTCGACTGTTTGCGTGTTGTTCATCATTATCTTTTTCACAGAAACAAATGAGTGAAATTGCCGTCGAGATGCGGAAACACGTAAACTCTCAATAACCCAACAGCCTGGATTACGCCGTTTGCTCTTAACTCCAAACGCGACGTTCACGTGAGTTGGGGATGTTCATCGACTGGCGGTATTTGACGACCGTGCGGCGGGCCACGCTGATGCCTTCGGCTTGCAAGGCTTTCATAAGTTCTTCGTCGTTGAGCGGTTTCGACTTGTCTTCACGGTCGATGATTTCCTGTAATTTGATCCGCACTGCGTCCTGAGCCACTTCCTCTTCGCCTTCTTCTGATGCAGCGACCGCACTGCTGAAAAACCGTTTCAGCGGAAAGACACCCTGGGGCGTTTGAATCCATTTGTCGTCAACCGCCCGCGAAACCGTCGTGACATGCACGCCCACTTTGTCGGCAATCTGCTGCATTTTCAGCGGTTTGATCGACGCAGGACCGAAGTCGAGAAACTCCGTCTGATGATCGACAATGGCCTGCGATACACGGGTCAAAGTCTGGCGACGTTGCTGAATCGAATCAATCAGCCATTGAGCCGAACCGACTTTTTGCTTGATATAGTCCCGCGTTTCTTTGGTCGTGTCACGGTGTTTCATCAAATCTCGGTAATTGCTGCAGATGTGCAACCTGGGCGTGCGTCCCTCGTCAAGTCGCACAACGTATTGACCGTCATCGTCTTTGTCAACAAACACATCGGGCACGATGTATGCGGCAGTCTGCTCATTGAAAGCTGCACCCGGTCGCGGGTTCAGATGTCGAATTTCCTCAATCGCCGACTGAATATCCGCAATGGTGAATCCGGTTTTTTTTGCAATCTGCGGTAGTCGGTTTTTTTCCAGGTCTTCCAAGTGGTCGGCAACGATCGCCCGCATGACGTCAAAATACGGCATTTCCGGTCGCAGTTGCAGCATAAGACAATCTTTCAGGTTGCGTGCCCCCACACCGGATGGATCGAGTTTCTGCCGCACGAGTTGCCAACTTTGTTTGGCCAGCTCGCGATCTTCGGCGGTGGCTTTCATGCCGAGAATGTCTTGGATGCTTGTTTGCAGGTATCCGTTGCCGTCGAGGTTCGAAATGATGCGCACGGTCATTTCGCGCAGTTCCGGTGAAATGTCAAACCAGATCAGTTGCTCGGTCAAGTGGTCCTGCAAGGTAACCGAGTGCATTTGCAGGTTGGCCATCGCATCATGATGGAGGTCTGCCTGCTGTTCGAGCCAATTTTGCGACCGGGCAGGCCGTTCGTCCATGGTGTCCGCATAAGTTGAGGCATATTCGTCGGCAATTTGAAACTCCTCGTGCATGTCGGTCGATTCACCGTCAGGCAACTCGTCTTCGTGCTCAAAACGAGACGTAGTGTCTTCGTCCGTCTGATGATCGTCGAAGGCATCGACGGACTCGTCCGGCTCATCCTCGAGCATTTCGAGAACCGGATTCTGCTCCATTTCCTGATCGATACGCTCCTCAAGCTGCTGGAGCGGCAGTTGCAGAATCTCCATCGACTGGATCATACGCTGCGTGAGGACCTGCCGCTGCTCCTGTTTGAATTCCTGACCGAATGATAGTCTCAAGGCATTGCTCCAAAAATCTGTAAGTCACGAAGCGTCCTGCAAGGACGCAATCTCAATAACCCCCGACTTCAGTCGGGGGTAGCGACCGCGCGCCACCCACTCTACTCGCCCCAACGGGGCGATACTCATCATTGGCAGCCGGGAACTTTGCGCTGCGGCAGAAGAAACACGCGTAGCACAGTGACCGGATCGAACGCGATGTTCGGTTTCAACGCGAAAAAATTCGGTCACTTCACTTCGTTACGTTCCCGGTTGCTAAATCCCAATCCATGTTATCTTACAGCAATAATTTCCGAATAGCGTTCATCAGTATTTCTTCCGAGTCGCCGGTGACGGGGCTGGACATGATTTCGTAGCCGCCTTGACTGTAGGCTTCTTTGGTGCCGATATAGAAAGGACCGTAGTCCCCATAAGCGGCCAGCGATACCGCCAAATCGGATCGTAAGGCTTTGGCCGCAAGTTGATATTCCACAAAAAGTTCTCCGGGCAGAAACAAGACTCTTGCTTTGCCGACACTCAAACAAGCGACATCGATTGTTTTCCCGGCACGCGCCCTATTCGCCCACACAATCAAGGACATGTTATTCGATTGATAACGCATGTCCGATGTTTTGATTTGGCTTTCAAACTGCTTAACACTCTCATCAGATACGGGAAGAGCCACAGGTTCCGTCTCCCAGTAAACCTCACCGGCATTCACCGGCATTTTCGAGCTGTTGTCCCACGCGCGTTTCATACCGTCGGCAAGACGCCCGGCCAAAATCATTCGGTTTTCGCGGGAACCGTCGTTGTACTTTCCTGCCGCAACATTTCCGCCTGCACCGGTGAAATGAATGTGCAAGGCATCAGGTACGGCCAATTGGCGATAAAACCTCGCGATACCTGGAAAATCGGGATTGGCGACCTTTGTCAGGTAATAACTCTGCGGATGAGTGGCATAAAACGTCATGACGGCAATAGGCTTTTCACCGTCCCAAAAACCGATGAGCGTGACATCGGGGTCAATCAATCCTTCCGGCTCATTCCGCAATGCAGGATCGGTACATGAGCTTCCCCGCATGTTTCCCACTTTGCCGTCCTTCACAATTCTGCGATTGGATGCCACTTTGTCAACCGGAGCTTTTCCGATGCTGATATCCGTGACCGGCTGTAGTTGGCTCAACGAATCTTCCGCCGCTTTTGCCAATCGTGTCAAAAATTCCCGTGCAAAACCGCTTTCAAAACTCGCAGGGGCTATGCCCATTTCATTCAATACTTTTTCCGCAGAAAAATCGCAGATGGGAGCGTCATGCTGATGCAAAGTATGAACCACCACCCGTTTCGGATCGGTATGAACGGCATCGGCCAACGTTTGTTTGAACACGTCCTGACTTTCATTGGCAATGCCGATCCAGTCGATGGCACACAAAACAACAGGATCACCGGCACCGGTCAACACCATGCCTTTGGCACGTAATCCCATGTCCCACACGTTGGCCATTTGATCGTAAGTCAGGTAACTCCCAACAGGCGGTGTGGCGTCAATATCAAATACGGAGATTTTCAGCGTACCGCCGGATTCCTCATTTGCGGGTAAAAACAACGTTTCCGCCTTGGCAACGGCCGGCATGGCACCGCTTAACACCAAACCGGCGCAACCCCAAGCGTTTTGTTTGATAAATGCCCGACGTGAATAATTCGGTAAAGACATCATAGTTTAAACCTGATTTCATTTGTTAAAAGTTGAATTGATGTGTTTCAGCACGCAAATGACCACTGATTTATAGGTAGTAGGAAGTAGCCACTCGCCACTCGTAACTTGCCGACACAATGAGTTAATCAGGCTCACATGAAATAAAATCCCAGTCAAAGGATTGATCGGGATTGACAGTCAGAAGTCTGAATCCTCTGGGACGATCATCGAAATTCGCACTGGTGGATTCGCCGTTCAGGATGGTGATCTTGCCGTAGTTCCGTTGTGAGGTTTTGTGTGTATGTCCGCAAAGCCAAAGAATGACTCCGTTTTCTTCAAAAAGCCGGAGAATATCTTTCCGTTTCGCTTTCGGCAGATTGAAATATTCGTCATCTTCATCAATGGATGCAGCATAAGGCGGCACATGCGACAAGATGATGACGGGTTGTCCTTCTTTTTTTGCCTTTCGCAGGGCAGCGTTCAGCAAACCGTCATGTTGGCTGTTATCTTCCTCAGACGCACTTCTCCAGAGTGATGAATTGACAGAAATGATGCAATATCCTTGACATTCCACCGCTTGAAAATCTTCACCAAAAATGGAACGATATTGCTCCAATCCCGCAGCGGTCACCGGTTCGGGCAGATCGTGATTGCCCGGCGTCAGTAAAACAGGCGTCTTCAGTTGCGCACAGATTCTCTTGAATGTCGCGATCTCTTCGTCACTACTGATGTTGTTTACCATGTCGCCCGCAAATAACACCATGTCAGGCGCAAGTTCATTGATTTTCCGAACGGCCTTTTGAAAGACGGCTGCCGAAATATCAAGACTTACGAATCCTCCTAACTGGGTGTCACATATCTGCGCCACTCGCAATATTTGTCGCCTGCCATCTGTGTTCACCGTATCACTTGGGGTGATGCCTCGTTTTTCTGTGGGGTTATCCTCGGTACGTAAGGTCATACGAACGCTTGAACCGTTTACGTCCGAAAATTTTATTATGGCATCGCCGTTGGGAAGCTGGAAGTCCGGCGCATCCGGCTGCGTTTCGCCGACCTCGTGCCCCACCGCGTCATAGACGACGGCACGTCCGCCGGGTATGTATTCCATATAATGGCCGTTTCGGATTGTTCCCCGGAACGTGATTCTCCGTCCGTTTGTTTCCACAACAGGGTCAACGAGCGACGACTCTGTCAATGGCAAGGCACGAACGGTGCGGAAACGCAGGTTTGTCGTATCCCCTTCGACTTGCAGGGTGACTTTGGAGATGCTGTCAAAATAAACTCTTTGCCTATACTCTTCATAGAGATTCCCGAATTGCGAGGAAGGGTATGGCTTGATATTGTCGGCCATGCCGTTGTCTGCTTCTGCCATTGCGAAATAACGCCACCCGGTGAAATCGACCGTATGGATGTGATCGGTAAAGCCGGATACCAAGTGCGGTGAACTTTCCAAGCGGATGTTGATGCGTTGGTCGCCTCCGTCGCCATAGACCCAAACCCCCAACCCCATGTGATTGGAAAGATCGAGCGGCGGTTCAAACTCGCGAATGGTTTCCGGTTTGACGGGTTGCGTTTCGTCGAGCGGCAGCAAGTCCATGCCTTCTGACGATTCATAAGCTGCCGGATGATGCCGATTTTCAATACGAATCATCGGCATCTGTTCGTGATAGGGATTATGATATGAGAACTCGCGGACATCCGGTTGAAGCAAAAAACAGGCGTAGTTCGCTTCCGTCAGCGACCAATTGTTATCCGAATGACGGAGCAGGAAGTGCGCATTGGGGTCGCGGAGACGTTGCAGCGTATCGTCGGAAAAGCGGCCTGCCCGCCGGAGTAAATCGTAGTTTTTCAATATTTCACCGTTGCGAAAGACAAGCGGCGGTGCATTCTTCGCAATGTCAATATAGGAAAGACCGTAATTGTATGCCAATATTTTCGCGCCCAGGTATTCAACGTTTTCCGGAAAGAGAACATGATACTGGAAATTGTCCGCGTTATCCCCATGGGACGGACACAGAGCCATCCATCCCATTTGCCCCGGCAAGTAGAGCCGGTCGGCCGTTGCCTGATTCACCTCGATGTGCTTATCGAAAAAACGCTTGTAACCGCGATGGGCTGCATCCCACGCTCCCATTCGGGAACGTCCGTACCAAAGGCTGGGGGAAAACGTACTGTACTCGAGCAGAGGCGGTTTTTTCGCATGTTTCAGGATTTCGCTTACGAAAAGGGCTTCGTAATACCACGTCAATTCCGTATCGTCAACAATGCTGTATGTCCCGTCCAGCGCGTCGAGATAAATCATGTCAAAACCGCCTTCATTATAGGTACGGGCGGTTTCGCGGGCAATCTCAAGAAACAGTTCGCTGTCTTTTTTAGGCGCAAAGAGCGAGAACATTTGTGTCAGATGCTCAACGTGAGTGCCTTTCTTGTGTGACGCCACCCTTGTCCCATACGCCCCCCGAATGCAGGAAGTAAAACCATAAGGTTCCGAAAGGGACGGTTTCCCAAAAATGATCAATTCGTCGTCGATGCGAATGACTTTGCTGTTACGAACAAAGAAACCGGTGATTTCCGACACATCGGCAGTCGATTCGTTCACCGAGACGGTTTGCTCATCCGCATCCAGATCGGCTGCCAAAATCAATGTCCGCATGACGTCCAAATCCTTGTGGGGAACCGGCGTGACATACTTGGATTGTTCGGACAGAAACTCGGCATAGGTATGCAATCCTGTCATGTAGCCGTGATTGTGAAACGCATTGCTTGTTTTGCGAAAATCACTCACACCGTTCGGGTAGGCTGTTTCGTGAAAATGAAAATCACCTTGCCGGAATGTTATCCCCTGATGAAAATCCACCTGATCGACTCCGAACCGGGAAAGATGCGCGACCCATTCATCAACCTGCTGTTCGGTGATCGGTTCAGACGTGATGATATAGGAGCCGAAATTTTTTGGGTTGTCCATTGCGAAGGGACCGCCCGCACGGTTGATGAGCATTTCGCCGGGCGCATAACTCTCAACAACCTGTTTCATGGTTTCTCGCAGTTGCACTTCGGGCATTCCCAGAAGAAACACGCCTGCGCCTTGATATCCCAGTGTACTGAAGCACTTTCCGCCGAGCAGCTTCGATTTGCCCGGAAAATCAAGGGTTGCGGTATTCAATTTCCGACACATGGCACAGGCAGAAAAATCGTCCTTGGCATAGTCGATCGTCAGCGGGACACACGCAAACTGAAGCGCATAAAACTCACCGCCGGAAATGTCGATGACATCAATGACGAGATAGGATTTTTCCGCCGTCACCTGTAGTTTCACCGTAACCGGTGTTCCCGGAAATGAAAACGACAACGTGTTGCCATTTTTCTCCATTTTGTCGCATGCCACTCCGGCATCGTTTTTGTGAAGCCTGAGTACGCAAAATTTTGTGTCGCCGGTAGCGGCATAATTCTTGCCGCTGCGCAAATCGTCAAAACACTCGACCTGTCCGCTGTCGGAAAGCATCAATTGAAAATGCTCCGTCGCAAAGCGCACAGAGTTGTCAGCGGCTGATATCGGTTGGCAGACAATCAGCAGCACCTCACAAATGATAAGCGACATCATTGTGAGTGATGCCGAATTGGGATGATGTTTTTTCATTTGAGTTGTTCCATTCATTGTAGCTGTTCACAGGTTTTATTTCACACGAAGACGTTAAGATACCAAAACCGCACCGAGTCTTCAATGATGTCAATCATCGCTGTCTTCATCATCTTCCGAAAAACGAATTTGTCTGTCATTACATATCGCCGAGTACATCTCCGAATATTTCGGTGCCGGTTTGGCGGGTGGCCAGAAGACCTCGCGGCGGATATTGCGGATGACCTCGCGTGCTGTGTTGCGGGCGTCTTCAAAATCACCGTACTGCCAATCGGCGATCAAAAAGCCTGTGCGTGTCGCATCTTTCGGAAGTGACACATAGCCGACCTCAATGTTCGTTTCGATGTCATTGTTTTCCGAAAACAGCCATTCGTAAAGCGGCAGTTGCAGGTCAATCCAGACACCTTTGTTGCGGTGCGTTTTATCGGGAGCGTCGCCAGCGGCGGTGGTTTTGTAATCGAGCAAAACGTACTTGCCCGTTTTGTGGTCGAAATCAACGCGGTCGATGCGTCCCCGCAGTTTGATCGGTTGGCCGTCAACATCAATGATGGTGCTGCCATCTGCCGTTGACGGCGAGTATTCGACGTGCAAAATCTCAAAGCCATCCGCTGCGCGTTGGGCTTGAGCCGTTGCGAATGCATTCAGCCGGTGCCGCAACTGTTCAGCCTGCACGGCAATGACCGGGCGAAACGCCGCGCCATATACGTCTCTGATCACGATGTCGAGTTGCTTGCCGAGGTACTCGGCGATTTGCCCGGCATCTTGCGAGTCCTTGTATTTGCTACGCCCGAACAATTTCAGCACACGGTGCGCAATGTCGCCGAACTTGCCGCCGTCAAGTTCTTCGGCAATGTCGTCGGTTGTATTGAGCCGCAACCGATGCTTGAGATAATAACGAAACGGACATTGCAGGTAATCACGAAACTCGGTCACGCGAATACCGTCGAACGCATAGCCGGTTTTTGGCGGCTCTTTCGGGTCGAAATCGGATTGAGTACGCCCCGCCTTCAGCGAACCGGCGAACACCGGCTTCATTGTGATCTCGGACGGTTCCGCAAAATACCGTCGCACGCGCGCGGCGATGTGCTGTTCACCCGTGCCACCGTCGCAATCACCCGTCGCAAAGAGCAGGCGACTCGGTACAAGCGGGTCGCCTTCGACAGAACGTCTGCCAAAGATAAGCCGCACATTTTCGCGTGAGGCCATAATCGCCGACAGTGCGTAAGCATCACGGGCGTAACGCCGCAGATTGTCTTCGAGCCGCAATTCGCGTCGCATTCCGTCCGGCAGAAACATGTCCGCCGACTTTGCCGACGGCACAAAGCTGTCGTTAAGCCCGGTGATGGCAATGGCCGGCGCGTCGTCGGTCAGCAGTTCAAGCCAGCCGACCAGCTCAATGGCGTTATCGGTCGGCAACGGTGCGATGCGTTCCGATGCCCACATACGCAACAGTAGCGCCAACATTTCCGCCGCGGTCATGGTCGGGGCCAAACGTTCCGGGATGCCGACCGACTTTTCGTACAACGTGTCAAGTTGCTCGAACGATTTTTCGATATTATGCTCGGCCAATCGTGACGTGCCTGCATTGGCTTTATCGGTGTCGTATAACTGTGACAACAACCGCTTGACCGCTTTGCACCATTCGGCGGGACGTTGCGATAGTTCGAGATGATACGGCGTCGTATCCGATTCTGTTTCCTTTTTCTCATTAATAAACAACGTTGTCATCAATTTTTCGACGATGTCATACACCGCTTTGACGAGATGATACTCGCGGTCGGGCAATGGCGTTGAGCCCCCTCCGTTGGGCAAATTCAGCTCTCCAAACCGGTCGCTTACGTTCCCGGCTGCTGTTTCTTGTGCATCTTCTTCACCAGCCGCTCCCACGCCGCTCACGTCGAGTTCCGAATCATCGTCCGATTCCCGTCGCGGACGCAACAGCCATTTTCCGTCAATCCGCAGCGGCAGGTGGTCGCTGTAATAAGCATCGAATTCCACCAACCACGAGGAAGCGCAAAGTGCAGAACGCAAAGCGCAAAAATCGTCTTCTTCATCTTTGCACTTTGCTCTCTGCGTTTTGCGATCCAGATGCACGTTGACGAACCGCTCCATGTCAGGATGCCGCAACAAGGTCATCAGATCGCTGAAACGCCGCGTTTGCAGATAATTCGCCAGCGAATCGAGCAGCATAAACACCGGCGTTTGCGCCACCGGTTTTCCGGCAGGTTGGCGATGCGTCACACCGACTTGCCCCAACTGCTGCGAAAGAAACGGCACGACCGACTCGTCCGGTACGCCGATGACGATGTCCTGTGCCGCATATCGCCCGTCCAATTTTTGCAGCCAATGCAACACGGCGGTGGCCTGCGACGCGGGAGTGTCGGCCTGTTCGATTTTGTCGTCCGGAATGTCGATCGGGTGCAAGTGCCACTTTTCCGCCTCGACGCAACCGTGTTCGTCGAACAAATCGGCCAGCGTCTCCGGCGCAAACACCAGCGAGGTCACCCGCGAACCAACGACATCAAGTATCGCCCGTTGCAGGAGATTCAAATCGGAAAGGCCGACCAATATAATGTCGCAGTCCGTTGTACACTCGTTGTGGTCGAGCGCATAAGCCCGTGCCATTTGGATGTCCCAAAGTTCGACCGTGTCCAATTCGACGGTATAAATCGTTTGCAACTCGGCCAGCACCTCCCAGCGAGCGGCTTCT
>Ga0082212_10001831_pt1 | contig 31342 bp, 23 predicted proteins | sample TergutNt197P3_FD_71548 | JGI IMG/M metagenome (GOLD analysis project Ga0082212, IMG submission 71548) | Neocapritermes taracua P3 segment gut microbial communities from Petit-Saut dam, French Guiana - Nt197 P3 | ecosystem: Host-associated > Arthropoda: Insects > Digestive system > Gut ...
CTAATGCAAAGTTAACAAAAATACATTCCCTTAAGATCTTTTTTCGTTTTTTCTTCAGAAATACCTAACTTTGCAAAGTGAAGCGCCAAAATCATACCTAAACAAAGCACAAAAAACTCTTTTATTGAAACCCCGATTTATAATGTACGCGAAAAGTTGACCGGTTCAGTTCAACGGAGGTTTAAAACGCATCTAAAGTTGCGTTTAAACCCTAAATGTTATCTGAAGGCGTTTTCATTGTTACACCGAAAAATCAAATTTATAAACTCCTTCGCTAATCAATGAAATGTCAATTGCTTCGCGTCCGTACCTGTCTAAATGATGCTTCCTAAATGGCTGACCATCAGGAATACCAACTCTTTGTCGTAGATATTTCCCCATTTCTGAGTAATGTGGAAACGAACCTACTTGTTTTGGATATTTAATGCCGTCAATTTCCTGACTGCCAAATAATAATCCGTCCATACACACGCCATCATCCCAAATAATTTCAATGTTGTCGTTATGGCGGTGCATTCTACCTCTGCCGTCAAATCTCAACGGATTTACTTGTTTTGGTGGAAATAATTCAGGGTAGTTTTTGACATCTTGTATTCTGATTGTAATATACGAATCGTCTTTTGTGATATGTCCATTGATACTTTGTCCCCAATTCAGACCTGCTGCGTTTTGCACCTCACCGTTTCGACCAAGCAAAGAAAGAGGACAAACTGTTTGAGCAGTTGCAATTTGTTCTACAATGTTCATTTGTCCTAATTCCAAACAAGAAATTGAGTTGTTTAAAATTCTCAAAATGTACTCGTTAAGAGGGCTGAAAGTATCAAAAGTGGTTTCTGCAAGCATTTCACGATACGGAGTTGTAAGTCCGTTTGTTGAAAAGTTTGCAGAGCCGACAAGTGCGTGAACGATTTGCCCTCTGTTTCGCCAAGCGTAGCATTTTGAGTGTACGGGAATATTTGAGTAAAATATATTGACGTCTCTTGCTGTGTTCTGAATGTTTACTAATGAATTGTGCAAAGGGCGTTTGATACCTTCTTCGCCGTACATTCCGTAGATAACTTTTGAATGAAAAGGCAAACCTTGCAGTCTTTCAATTGGTTTCGGTCCAACATAACCTGACAAAACAATTAGTTCGTCAGAAGCAAACATTTCGTGTCTGTGAAAAATAATCTCTTCTAAATTGTCGGTATATAACATATCTCGCTTATTTATTGTTCGTTAATATAATATTGTGTTCTTTTTTAGGGGCGTTTGAAAACTTTTTGTTGAATGAACGTGTAATATCTGCTAAATTTACACTTTCAATACTTTCTACTTTGTAATTGGAAGTTTCACAAATTTCGGAAATAACTTTGCTCATATCAATAGTAATTCCATCGACAATTCCATCGCCTATTATCATTACAAAATTTGAATCTGATTTTGACACTCTTGATAATTCGTTCATAATGTTTGACATAGAATCAATATATTCTTTTTTTGCAGTTGCAAAATCTTTTGTATCAATTCGGTGGTGGTTTCCTATTTCTTTTTGGCGGACAGGGCGGTGGTCGTAATCAAGCCAAAACATTCTCAACTTGTGATATAAATAATAATCGTAAGTATTGGCGTATGGCGGCGAAGTAATTATAATATCAATGCTTTCATTGTCAAGCATTGATAAATTGCGACTATCGGCATTTAGCAACTTTAAATAGCCATCCCCATTTACTTTTTTGGAATAATCTGCAATTCGCATTAAATATTCATTCGCTCTTGTAAGGAACAAACCAAAAGTAAAATTGTCTGCAATACTCTTGTTTTTTGCCGCAAAACGTGTGTCGCTCTCTTGGTTGGAAACTCTTACTATGATTGAAGATAAAACGATTTTCAAAAAATCTCTTACATTTACATCGTCCAACTCCGCAATGAGATTTAAAATATGTGTTAATTCTTCTGCTACATTGTGTTGGAACCAGTGTTCTAAACCCTCTATCTCTTTAACTTTGATTGTCGGGCGTTTTATTTTCCACTGAAAATCTTCGTTTGCAATTAGGTCAAGAAATGATTTGATTTGCACAAGTTCTTTTTCGGAAAGCGGCGTTGCTTTTACTTTTGAAAGCAAAGAAGATAATCCATTTACATCAACTCCAATTGCGTTACAACCCAACAAACGCGCCTCAACAAGCGTAGTTCCGGAACCGCAAAAAGGGTCTAAAACAGTTGCCTGTTTGTGTGCAAACTGTTTTATTATCGTGTGCGGCAGTTGTGGCGGAAACTTTGCAGGGTAAGGGTGCAAAGAATGCGTTAAATACATTGTGTCGCTGTTGCCGAAATTGAAATTTATATTGTAGTTCATAATTCTTACTTTTTAAATCCATATTTCTTTTCTCTATTTTCAAAGGCTTCACTGCCACCTTCAAGAATTTCACAAACGTGTTCGCGTACTCCTTTTGACTCTAATATTGATTTTGTGTTACTATCGAATGGTTTTGTGTTTTCTAAACTACCCGAAATGTATTGAAATTTACAACTATTGATATTAGGTGTTTCCATACCGTTTTGATTTGCAACAATAATCAATTCTGAATCGGCACCAACAACGATATTAGGATTGTGGGTAACTAAAATAATTTGGCGTTCTTTCTTTTTTCGAGTTAAATATTTTACTAAATCCTTATAAATTGCACGATTATCTAAGTCATCTTCGGGCTGGTCAATTAGAATAGGACAATCTTTATTACTAAAATCTAACAATAACATTAGGACTACAAACGCTTTCTTGCCCTCAGACATTGTTTTAAAAGTATCTGTATCATAGTGTATTTCGTAAGTAATTTCAAAAAAGTTTGTTGCCAATATTTCTTTTGCCAATTCTATTGCAGTATAACCACCTTTAAGAGTAACTTCGTTTTTCAATAATTTATCAAATAAGTTATTGGTAGATTTGAAAAAATCTTCAAAAGAAACAATGTTTTCATAAGCAATTTCCTGCCCTTGAGTACTTTGTAGGTTTATACTGCTATTTAATAAATTTTTGTAGTCAATCAATTTCAGTCTTGGTCTTGCTTTAATTTCTAATTTTTCGCGTGAAATCTTGAGAATGTCTTTTATCTCATTTATCTTGTTTAAATAATCTCTGTTACAATGTTTTATGCTTGTAATGCACGATTGATATTGCAATCTTAGTTCTTCAACTTCTTTTTTTATTTGTGAAATATCGGATAATTTCCCTTTTTGTATTTTAAGTTTTTCTTCAATTTCAATATATTGTTTATTGTTTTTAATGGTTTCTACTCCCTTTATATAGTAAGAATCTGTTTGAATTTGTGTTATTTGCTTATCATTCTGTTTTTTAACTTCGTTGTTTTGATTAGAAATATCATCAATTCTATTTTCCCACTCTTTTTGAAATTTGGTTTTTAATTCTTCAAAAGCAGTTTTTACTTTGCTTTTATTGGTATCATTGAACGCGACTAATTCATAAGAAAGTTCATCAGATATGAAAAATTTAGATTTTAATGATTGAATTTTGGCAATCTGACTACTAAGATTTTCATTTTCTTTTGTCAAATAGTCAAGTTTGCTTTTTAAGTCATTATATTGCTTTAGTTCGTCTTCGGTAATTTGAATTTTCTTTTTAAGTTCTAATAGTTCTGTCTCTAATTTTTTTATTTCATTTATAATTCCTGTTTCATCGCCTTTTTCTTTCAACAATTTGCTTTTAGTAGTACCGTCATTTTTTATTTGGAATAATTTGTTGATTTTATTTGTTATATCCGTATTATTATCACTACTGAATGAATTATAATTTGAAATTAAAATATGTTTTGAATTGTCTTGTTCAATAATACTTTCCACAATTTCATCTAACTCTTTATTGTCATTTTTTGCCAATCGGTACATATGACTTTGAGGATAGTATTCAATATTTCTATCGTTATTTTCTATTCCGTCTTTCCAAGTAACTTTTAATCCCGAAACAACCGCATTTACAAAGTCTGTATATTCTTTATTCCCCCATTTTACTTCTTTGTCGCAATTTAGTTTTGTCGCAATTGCGCCTAGTAGTACGGATTTTCCGGTAGAACGTCCTCCTATGATTGCATTAAGGTTTTGATTAAAATATAGTATTTGCGAGTAAAAATCACTATGCGAAATTGTTACAGAATCAATAACTTGATATGCCGCTTTTTCTTGAGGTTTTAATTCTTGTATTCGTACTCTCTGCGTAGGCTCATAAATAACTTGTTTTAATCCTTCAAATATACAATCCGCTTTAATCCAACAGTTTTCTTTTAACACATAATCTTTTATATCGTGATTATCAGAACAAATAATCATCGGAATATGCTTTTTTATTGACGGAAAGACCTTGTCAATATAGCCTGTTTTATCATCGGCTTTACCTAATTCAAAAAAATCAATAATATGAGCAATATCCGTTTTTTGTGCTTCACTGTGTGGCAAGGAATGTGTAATATTTTCAATCGTATTTGTCTTGCAACCTGCGTGAATAGTTGTAATACCGCCTAAATTCTTTATTAACTCAATGGTATCTGTCAAATCGCAATAAACTTGATTTACTTCCTTTTGCTCTCCCTTTATTTTAGCAATATTCGTTTTATTTTCTATCTGTCCCCAAATATATTCTAAATTACAGTTTTCTGGAAAAATTCCAATAAAATGAATTGGAACATCCCCTCGTGCATCAGACAGAAATTCAATTCCGGGCAAAACAGTAACGTTTTTTTCTTTTCCAAATTGTTGCAATTCTCGTATTCTTGCTATATCAATTATGTGGTGGTCAGTAATTGCTACCACTGATATGTCGTTTTTGGATAATGTTTCAATTATCAATTCATTTGAAACAGACTTGTCTTTGTAATCATACGAAGAAGGTGTGTGAAAATGTAAATCCCACTTTCTCCATTCGGAACCTCTTGTATTATTTATATTGCTTATTACCATATTTTGAATCTATTTGACTTTACGGAATACTACTATAAATGAGCAATTTTGATTAGTATATAAAACGCTCGGATAGCCCAAAAGTACTAATCTACGCTGCCCTGTTTGGTCCCAAATTATTAAATCGTGGTATTTCCAACCAACTTCTTCGCCCGCTCTTGCCAAATCGGAATGGAACGGAACATAAGGAACTTTGTTTTTTGTATCGCGATAATCTTTCACAACCCAACACGAATAACCGCCTGTTTTTGTTATTGTTAAATTGTCTTTTAGAATATGTTTTATCTGTTCTAAAAATTCGGGGTAGGGTAAGTTTCCAAAGTCGTTTTCTTCCTCGCTGTACTGTTTCACGGTACTATTATTTTCAAGTCGTATGACAGAGGTTTTGTGTGTTGTTTCTCTGTCTTTCAGTGATTTTTGTATAAAATCTGCGTAAGGCGGAGAAGTTATTGTAAGTTGTATTTTGTCTTTTCTAACGTGTTGTAATAGGTTTCGGCAATCATCATTCACAATTTTATAGTGCATACCGTTTCCAAAAAGTCCCTGTACATCATCTAACCAAGTTTGAGCAATTTTGGCAAATTTTGGATTTAATTCTGTTCCTACACAATGGCGATTAAGTTGTTGTGCTGCAATCATTGTGGTGCCAATGCCTAAAAAAGGATCAAAAACAGTGTCGCCCTCTGCGGAATACATTTTTATTAATCTATCACACAACTTAATAGGATAAACTGCACCGTGTTCTAACTGATACTTGTTGCGTGGCGAAGATAAATCGTTCCAAACAGGGTTTAATAAATCTTCTTCTACGATTACATTTTTTGAAAGCAATGCCCATTCAGTGGGCGTTAGCCCATTGAAACCTAATTTTGATTTCTTTTCTTCTTTTGCAAGTTCTCGTGAAACAAGATACTCGGCTTGTGGCTCTGCCACAAAATAATCAGTAGTTTCATCTAATCTTTCGTATTTTTCAGAACGCATTTTTTGGACAAAGTCATCCCAAATATCGCCTTTTACTATCCGCCTCGCCCCTCCAATCTTCACGGAAGGGATTATTTCTTTGGCAATATAACGCTTGATTGTTACTTCCGTAACTTTCAGTAACTCTGCCGCTTCCTTAACGGTAAGTAATTCCTCTGTCGTATTTTTTATGTCCATATAAAAAGTATAATTTAGTAACCGCAAAGATACAACTTTTTTCCGAATTGATACTTTTGAATTTCAAATGTTTTTCAACAAAATTCTGTTTGAAAATACAGGTGCAGCGCTAGAACTACCATCAACAGCCGTCTCAAGGGTGAACTTATCGAAATCAGGAGCATCATTTGTTGATCGAAGAGCGGAATCAGTTTGAATTGGTTCCTTAGACGAAATACCCGTTGCAGGCGGGAGCAGGGATGTGAAATCTTTTATATTCCAAAGGAAAAAGACCTTTATGTTGTGTTTTGGCATATTTCTGGTGATAAGCAGTTAGCGTTATCTTTAAACAAATCAGACATAACCTTATACGAAAAATTGGGACAGGAAGTAACTATTGCTGCTGAAACAAACGGAAAAATTGTTATTCCGGTAAGCAATCGCCGCTATATCAAAGCAAATAAACTATCCAAAAGACAATTGTCTGAAGCGCTAATAAACGCACAAATTATGCCGTAAGGCGTAAAATAATGTCGAAGCGGGTTAAACTACTTTGTAGTTTCAGAAATAATAATTATTTTTGCGGCTTGATGTTTAATAAAAATTTCTGCAATACTATGAAAACAAGCATTTTTGTTCCATATGAAACCCACTATTGTGGGGGGTGCGCACATTCAAGGCGCGAATTTTTAACTACTTGCGCCAAGTGCATTGGCGCCGCAGGCGTTTTTTCAGGATACATAGTGCCGACACTCTTTTCAATGGAGAGTTGTACACATAAACAAGTGATGACAGTCAAGGTCGTTTTTGCACTTCATGCCCCAATTCAGGTACAACCCGACTGGCCGAATATAGGTTTTGATTTTAATCCTGTGATGGAAAAGATCATGAACGCACTAAAAGTCGGTTGCCCTGCTATCAATTTTGCCCAAGCGATGGTCAATGGCGCTGAAGCTGCAATACAGCTTAGGGATGATGACCTGACTGCCGGTAATATCGACGGCTATATCGTCTTTCAGATGAACTGCTGGAACCATGCTATCCACCAATTATGCGAAAGCGGCAAACCGGTTCTCTATGCCGATCTTCCCTACGCCGGCAGTGGCGGCTTTTTAGTCTATACCGCCAAAGAGCTTCGCGACAAGACAGAAAATTTTGCGCATATTGCTTCAGAAAATCTGGGCCATATCGTTGATGCCGCCAATTGTTTTCTTCTATCTAAAGGACCAGGCGGCGTCAAAGCGTTTTCCGATGCGGTAACAAAGGTGCGGAAGGACATTGAAGCAAGGGTGAAAACCGATATGACGTGTATCAACGACCGTTGCGATGTACTTTCGACCGATGAGCTATTAAAAGAACTCAAGTCAAAGAAAATGTTAGAGTACGAAAGCGGATGGGCTAATGTCGGGGAGGCAACAAAAGAATCGCTCGGTATTGAGATAATCAAACGTCCGTTTGCCGAATTGAACGAGGCTTGGGAAAAAGCCGATAAAGTGAAGGCGATGGAAGTAGTAAAGCGTTGGAAAACAAATGCTTCAGAAGTTATTGATGTCAATGATGAGACACTCGAAAAGTCGGCCAGAATGTACTTAGCTATGAAGGAATGTTTGAAAAAGCACGATGCCTGCGCTATTACCATTAACTGCCTTGGCGGATTTTATGGCGGACATATCAACGCCTACCCCTGTCTTGGCTTCCATGAGTTGTTGAACGAAGGATTGGTGGGCGCCTGCGAATGTGATACGCTCTCTACCTTGACGATGGTCGTGATGACGACGCTGACGAAAGGAAGACCGGGCTACATTTCCGACCCCGTGATGGATGTAGAAACGAAACAAATCATCTATGCCCATTGCGTTGCTTCAAATAAACCGTTTGGACCGCAGCAGAAAACGAATCCGTTCACTATCATGACCCATTCGGAAGACCGTCAGGGCGCTTCGCTCCGTTCTACACTTCCAACAGGCTATATGACGACTACGTTAGAGATGAATCCATTGAAGAAGGAAATTCTTTTCCATCAAGCAAAGGCTGTTGCAAACAGTACCGATGACCGCGCTTGCAGGACTAAAATAGCAGCAGTGCCTGTGGGTGACTTTGAAAAACTCTTTACCGAGTGGGATCAGTGGGGATGGCATCGAGTTACCTACTATGGCGACCTGAAAAAGCCGGTCTTTGATTTGGCTTCAAGATTGGGATGGAAAGTTGTCGAGGAAGCTTGATCTTTGGCACGCAGATGATGCAGATTTGATGGATTTTCGCAGATAAAAAAAATAACAATTATTAAAAAAAGAATTTATATATGAATGCTAATCAATCACGAAGAAATTTTTTGGCTACGGCGGTTACGGGCGCAGTGGCGACGGTTGTAGCGCCACAGATGCTTACCGCACAACAAGCAAAAAAGCCAACCGTTATACCAAGCACGGCTTTTGGGGCTAATGACCGTATCAGGGTCGCCGTTTTAGGACTCAATGGTCGGGGAAATAATCATGTTGAGGATGCGATGAAACAAGAAAATGTTGTTGTCGCCACCTTGTGCGATCCCGACATGAATATTTTAAAAACAAAGGCCAAAGCTTTTGAGGATAAGTATAAACTGAAAGTCGCCATAGAGCAGGATTTTCGTAAGGTTTATGACGATAAAAACATTGATGCGGTAACCATCGCTGCGCCTAACCACTGGCATGCCCTGCTATCGATCTATGCCTGTCAGGCCGGTAAGGATGTGTATGTGGAGAAACCGGCAACACACAATGTCCTGGAGGGTAAAAAACTTATCGAAGCTGCTTATAAATATAACCGCATCGTGCAGCATGGGGTACAACTGCGCAGTTCGACAGCCATCCGCGAAGCTATTCAACATCTACGCAACGGACTGATAGGTCGGGTCTATATGGCGCGCGGGTTGGTCTATCGCTGGCGTCCCGACATTGGAAATAAAGGGATATCGAAAGTGCCGGATGGGCTAAACTATGACTTATGGTGCGGCCCAGCGCCGATGGTTCCTTTCACCCAAAACCTTGTACACTATAACTGGCACTGGCATTGGAATTATGGCAATGGTGACGTCGGCAATCAGGGAATCCACGAAACTGACCTCTGTATGTGGGGGTTAGATGTAGGGCTGCCCGAACGTATCACTTCCATGGGCGGTAAATTCCTGTGGGACGACTGCAAAGAAGTGCCTGAAATACAAACTTCTATCTACCATTACCCGAAACAGAAGAAAATCATTCAGTTTGAAGTGCGTAACTGGTGTACAAACTTGGAAGACGGCGCTGGTGTTGGTAATCTTTTCTATGGCGATAAAGGATACATGGTCATCAATGGATATGATACATACGAAACTTTTCTCGGCGAAAAACGGGAGAAAGGACCAAGCGGTAAAGCGGGCGGCGACCATTTCAAAAACTGGTTCGAGGCTATCCGCGCTCGCGATATGACCCTCCAACATGGACCGGTAGAATCAGGCCACCTAGCTTCCGCCCTGGCGCATTTGGGAAATATCTCGTACAGGCTGGGACGTCAATTGAATTTTGACCCGGTAGCCGAGCGCTTCATCAGCGACGAGGATGCCAATAACATGCTCACTCGCGAATACCGAGCCCCTTACTTAATGCCCGAAAAGATATAATGTATAGGACACAATCATCATCCTGAACTTTTTCAGCATCCCTTTAAGAATTAATTAATGTAATATGCAAGTTTTTTTAAAATTTTTCCTATACACGTTTTTGGTTTTATGTTTTGCTGCCTGTGGACACGCGCAAAACGATATAACCATTGTCCCTAATGACGCTCAACGAAAGATCGACATACTGTATAACGGCAAACTGTTTACCTCGTACATCTACCCTGCCGACCTCGAAAAGCCGGTGTTATACCCGCTTTATACTGCAAAGGGAACGGTGATCACCCGCGGTTTCCCGCGCGACCCGCGTCCTAATGAACGGGTGGACCATCCCCATCATGTGGGCGCATGGTTTAACTTTGGCGATGTGAACGGACTTGATTTTTGGAACAACTCGTATGCCATTGCTGCAGATAAAAAACACGAATATGGCTCCATCCGTCACCGCAAAGTAGTTAGCGCTCAAAGCGGTTCGGGCCAGGGAATATTAGTTGTTGAAACCCATTGGGTGGACCATACCGAAAAAGTCCTCTTGAAAGAAGAAACCCAATTCGTGTTCAGCGGCGATGACAACCGGCGTATCATTGAGCGTACAACCAAACTGACAGCCCAACAGGAAGCTGTGACCTTTACCGATAACAAAGAAGGGATGATAGCCATCCGCATGGATAAGGCTTTTGAAGAGCCATCCAATCAACCCGATCTGTACCTCGATGCCAAAGGCAACCCTACAGAAGTGAAGGTGTTGAACAATGAAGGAATGAACGGGGTTTATCGGAACAGCGAAGGCTTTGAAAAAGGCGATGTGTGGGGTAAACCAACCAAGTGGGTGAGCCTGTCGGCTGAAAAAGACGGTGAAAAGATTTCGGTAGCCATACTCGACCACAAGACCAACCCCGGCTATCCGGCGCACTCGCATGCTCGGGGCTACGGATTGTTTTCGACAAACAACATGGGCGCACAGGTATTTAATAATAAAGAGCCGCAATTCAAATTGACAATGAATCTCGGACAGTCAACAACATTCAAACATTTGATCATCATCAAGTCAGGCGGCTTCGTTACCGATGAAGAGTTGAACCAACACTTTGCGAAGTTCAATTAATTTTCGTGCGTCGAAAAGGAATAGGGTAAATCCTCCTTGGCGGTTCCTCGCGTTGTATTGGGCTGGTCGCTCATGGTGATTTTTATTTCACCGCCTTTCAATAAATCGCTGTGAGTGAGATAATTCTTAGTATATTGGCGGTTGTTGAACGTCATACTTTGGATATATCGGTTGTTGTCGCTGTTAGCAGGGGCGTCGATAACTAAGGTGTTACCGTTTTCAAATTGCAGTGTAATCTTTTTAAACAATGGCGCGCCCAGAATATATTGGTCGGTACCGGGACATACCGGATAAAAGCCAAGCGCGGAGAATACATACCATGCCGAAGTCTGCCCATTATCTTCGTCGCCACAATACCCGTCGGGAGCGGGCGTGTACATCCGGTTCATTACCTCCCGAACCCAATATTGGCCTTTCCATGCAGCGCCTGCATAGTTATACATATAAATCATGTGCTGAATGGGCTGATTACCATGCGCATAATTGCCCATATTCATGATCGTCATCTCGCGGATTTCGTGGATGACAAACCGGTAATAACTCTCGTCGAATATCGGCGGAACGATAAAAACCGAATCAAGCATCTTTACAAACATATCGCGTCCACCCATCAGGTCGATCAGTCCTTGCGGGTCGTGAAAGACCGACCATGTGTAATGCCAGCTATTACCTTCCGTAAAGGCATCGCCCCATTTAAAAGGCGAAAAAGGCTTCATAAAAGAGCCGTCTTTATTTTTTCCTCGCATCAGTTTCGTTTCGGCGTCAAAGAGATTTTTATAATTCATCGCACGTTTGGCATACAGGTCTATCTCTGCTTTCGGACGGTTTAACGCCTTTGCCATCTTATAAATACACCAGTCGTTGTAAGCATATTCAAGCGTGCGCGCCGCATTTTCATTAATACGGACATCATAAGGCACATAACCGAGTTCGTTGTAGTGTTCGTAACCCAAGCGTCCCACAGACCTTACCCTAGGGTGTACATTATTAGCGCCATGCACAAGTCCTTCGTAAAGTGTTTTTACATCGTCCACCTTCACGCCCTTCAGGTAAGCGTCGGCCAGGATAGAAGCAGAATTATTGCCTATCATGCAATCCCTGTGACCCGGGCTGGCCCATTCGGGGAAGAATCCGCTCTCCTTATACGTGTTAATAAGTCCCTCCTGTATCTCTTTGTTTTGCGTCGGGAACATAAAATTCAGGAAGGGAAACAAGCATCGGAACGTATCCCAAAAACCGGTATCTGTATATAACGGGCCTTTCAGTACTTCGCCGTTGAATGGGCTATAATGCACCTGACTGCCATTGGCGTCGATCTCGAAGAATTTTCTGGGGAATAGCAGTGAACGGTACAGGCAGGAGTAAAATGTGCGATATTGGTCCATCGTCCCGCCTTCTACTTTGATACGACCGAGTATCTTATTCCATTCCTGTTTGCCTTGCATGGCTATTTCATCAAACGAATGATTTCCTAATTCGAGCAAATTTCTTTCCGCCTGTTCGGGGCTGATGAACGACGAAGCAACCCTGGTATGAATGATTTCTCTTTTGCTGGTTTTATAGCCTACCACAGCGCCCGTGTGGTTGGCCGTCTGCGATTTTTCTTCGCTTAACGTCGAATCTCTGAAAGTGTATTCATAAACAAACGGTTTATCAAACTCAATAACAAAATAATTCTTGAAATTTGCTGCAACGCCACCGCTGTTGCGTGTGGTATAACCCGTTATCTTTCTGTTATTTACAATCTGGATTGAAGACCCTTTATCGAATGCATCGATTACCACGTATGACTGTTCGTTCTCTGGAAAAGTAAAGCGAAACATGGCAGCACGTTCGGTAGGCGCTATCTCGGTCAATACATCAGGATCGGCAAGGTAAACACTGTAGTAATAAGGTTTTGCTATTTCGCTTTTGTGCGAAAACCAACTTGCGCGTTTGTTTTCATCAAAAATAGGATTACCGACCACCGGCATGAGCGAAAACTGTCCGTAATCGTTAATCCACGGGCTGGGTTGGTGCGTCTGTTTAAACCCGCGAATTTTATTTTCTGTATAAACATACCCCCATCCGTTGCCCATTTTACCTGTTTGAGGCATCCAGAAATTCATGCCCCAAGGTCGTGCGATAGCGGGGTATGTATTTCCTGTCGAAAGTTCAAAAACGGATAAGGTCCCCATCAGCGGATTCACATATTCTACCGGGTCAAAGACCTCTTCGGCAACAGTTTCGTTCATAAATACAAAACTGATAATTAAAGCAATAAAAGAAAAATAAACTGTTTTCATACCTATTTGTTATTAAATATACGGACAAAGATAACAGATTTCTTATTTTTCGCAAAAGAAATTTTTAATCTTTTTTAGTTTAATAATAATGCTTATTTTTGTGCAAAAATTCTTTAATATATGCATAGACAAAAAGATTTCTCTTTAGTAGAACATCCGTCTGGAAGCTCGAAAACGTATATTGTAGCGACAGCGTTTCTGTCGCTGTTCGCCATCGTCGGTATCGCCTATTACGGGTTGCCTTTCTATTTTGATTTTATGACCCGCGATTTCAACTGGTCGCGCACAACGGTCACATCGGGTTTCGCCATTGGTAAGCTGCTTATAGGACCGCTGTTCGGCTTTTTTGCCGGATGGTTGATCGACCGCTACGGGCCTCGACGATTGATGCTGCTGGGATCGCTTTTTATGGGCATCGCAATGGCAGGCTTGGGCTACACAGGCGGTACATTGTGGTTGTTTTACATGTTCTATGTTTTCAATGCACTTGGTTATGTCTGTGCTGGGCCATTACCTTGCCAGGTATTAATATCCCGCTGGTTCGACAAGAATCGAGGGAAAGCCATGGGTATCGCCTATCTGGGTATCGGCGCTGGAGGTACTATTGCGCCGTTGCTGGCTTCCAAAATCGAAAGTCACTTCAACTGGAATATATCGATAACTTGTCTGGGCGTGTTGGTGATCCTTATTTCAGCGCCCATGGCGCTTTTTATCAAAGAACGGGGAAAGGCGGGCGAAAAGACGGAAAGCAACACGAAAGTAATGGCGGAACAAAAAACAGAACCCGCTGTGTCGATAAAAAGCATTTTGACTAATCGTAACTTTTATTTGTTAGGGTTCGGGAGTATGTGCGCGATTGGCGTTGTAGGCAGTATGAGTCAGCATTTAAAATTATACTTGCGCGACCTCGAATTTACACAAGAGCAGGCTGCGCGTATCATGTCATTAGTTTTGATGATGAGCCTTATCGGTAGGGTTGCCATGGGTTGGTTAGCCGACATTTTCAGCCGTAAAAACGTGATGCGTGTAATTTATCTCATGGTTGCTTCAGCGCTTGTATTGTTGTTATTGCCTCATTTCCCTGGTAAAATCTTTGTCTTTGCAGTTATTTATGGCATCGGATTAGGGGGCGATTACATGATCATCCCGTTGATGGCCGGCGATTTGTTCGGCGTAAAGATGTTAGGACGTATCATGGGCATTATCTTAGTTGCTGATGGCGTTGCCGAATCGACATTTCCCATGCTGATAGGATACATATACGACAGCGTCGGCAACTATCAAGTCGGTTTTATAACCCTCATTTGTATCGCTTTAGCAGGTACCCTCATCATTTCTTTCCTTCCCAAAAAAACAACGAAGTGAATACTTCTTTTTTTCATCCAAATTATTTAGATGACATTAGAAAAACTTATCGGTAAAGTTGAGGTATTGTTCCCAATCGTAAGCAGTTACATCATGGCCGCCGGTGCGGATATGAAAACCGATGGTTACGCCTATCGACTGGTTTAATGGAGGCATTGGGGCATCGTAAATCATGTTTCCCCTTCGATGAGCGTTATTCATTTCGGAAATTGCGCCCAATCCTTGTCTCCCTAACAGACGGTAAACGGCATCGACATTCAAGGCTGTCAGAAATTCGCCTTTCGGGTCGGCAGCTCGGTCATCTTCTGCAACGGCGAGATATACGGGCCTCGGAGCAATCAAGGCAATCAATTCGTGTTGATCGAATGATAAAGCAGATTCATTATCGTTATAATAGGCAAAGTTGCCGCAAAACCATTGAGGGCGTACATAGTTGAGCAGTCCGACCGTCTCGCCATAGATGCGTTTCGACAGCGACCCGCCGCCGAAGCCTGAATTGTTGGCTATGACAACAGCGAAACGCTGGTCTTGCGCTCCTGCCCAAAGCGATGTTTTTCCGAGCCTCGAATGGCCGGCGACCGCCACTTTTCGGGCATTGATAGCAGGAACCGTTTCGAGATAATCGAGTATTCGCGATAAACCCCATGCCCATGCGCCTATACTTCCCCATTCATTGGGCGCCGGACGTGTTTGTCCGACTTTATAGAAATAAGGATGAATGCCGTTTTGAAAACCATCATCATAATCGGGGTCTAAATCATTATAGCTGGCTGTGGCAAGCGCATAGCCACGATCCATAATCATCTCTAATGGCCACCGTGATATGTCTGTACCGCGTGATTCGTCGGTGGAACGGTTTTGTACAGCTGTACGGTCATTTTCCGGCGCTATCCATGATTCGCACATAAGTACATCTTGCTCGTTGGTAATAGCATGATTTCCTTTGAAATTGAGCATGATAACTGCCGGAACCGGTTGTTTGGCCGCTGCAGGCATATACAGTAATACGTCTATGTAAAAGCCGTCGTCCGAATCGGTGAAATGCAGGCGCGCTTCACGTCGTACAGCTTTTCCGTTCAACGCATTTATCTTTTCAGCGCGCACTTCGATGCGGGGTTGGCGAAGAAAATCTTTGCGAGCCTGCGAAAAACCGGGCGTTTTGCCATACATCTCGTTTTCAAATAATGACATTATTTCCGGTCGTCGTTGCTCCCACCACATCTTTGCGTCGGTCACCTTTCTGCCGTCATCGGTTATTAACGGATCTGGCAAGGTATAAAACGGCATTTTAGCTTCACTGTAATTAAGTACAAACAGTTTTTGAACATTTCTGGCAGGACTGTAATAATTAGCTACCGAGTCCTGGGCCGACACGATAACTTTTGAATATAAAACAAACGTAAAAACGACAAAACAAATGAAAACTTTTTTTGTTTTCTGTGCGAAAAAGATTGCAAGCATAAATATTAGAAGAAATAAGATTGTTACTCATTGATTTTATCATGGTCGAATTATTAACACATCGCCTTTGGGGACTACAATTTTTTGGGTCTTCCCGTTGTAACGGACGTTGCAGACGCCGCCATAGGGGTTGTAGATTTCGGCTGACGTCAACCGGCCTTGTTCCCATTTCATATTGACTGTATAATCGCCGCGCGCACGCAGGCCGCTTACTTCGCCGGAGGCAGCCCAGCCGGAGGGTAATGCCGGAAGCAGGCTTATCTCATCGGCATGGCTTTGAATCAACGCTTCCGCGATCCCGGCGGTGAACCCAAAGGGCGCATCCACCTGGGCGCCTGTCCCTTGGCGGAGGAAATGCTCTGCATTGGAAGCTACGGCCGCCTGTATCAAAGCGCCGGTACGGTCGCCACGCTCCATGCGCGCCCACATACAGATATTCCATGAACCTGGGAACCCTCCGCTACGCGAACCGCGCGATTCAAGCCAACGCTGGTAGGCGCTGATTAATTCTTTATCGCTTTCTCTATGTAGCAAAATACTTTTGCCCGGAAATAACGGAAAATAGGGCGATACATCATGCCCGCCGCGCTGTGGTTGCCAGTCCTCAACCCACTCTTGAATATAACCCAATTGGTTCACTTTATAGGGTGGCAATTTGGGCAGGATAGATTCTAACTGTTTGCGTAGCGGCGCATCAACGCCCAAAATCTTACTTGCTTCAATTACTTGCGGAAAGAGTTCGCGCATGATAGCTATGTCCATCGTGGGGCCAGGCGACAAGTATGCCAGCGTATTGCTATTGTCAAAATAATACCCATGTTCGGGCGACATGGAGATAGGGGTCACTAAGTATCCGTATTTTGGATATTTCACCAGTATGCTCGCCAGAAATTCTGCCGAGCCTTTCAGCAGGGGATAAATCTCTTTCAATATCACTGTATTGCCCCCACTGTAGGCATAGTGCTCCCAAAGATGCTGGCAAAGCCATGCGCCTCCTACCGGCCACATGCCGAAACGGGCGCCGTCCACAGGCGCTGTACCTCGCCACAGGTCGACATTGTGGTGTGTGACCCATCCTTTGGAACCGGGGTAATAGATTTGGGCTGTTTTTGCGCCGTTCTCCGCCAGGTCTTTCACCATATCAATCAAAGGACGGTGACATTCGCTCAGGTTCGTTACCTCAGCTGGCCAGTAGTTCATTTGGATATTAATGTTTATTGTATATTTACTGCCCCATGGCGGTACTAACCTTTCGTTCCATATTGCTTGCAGTGTCGCTGTCTGTCCGCCGGCACGGCTACTCGACACGAGCATATAACGTCCAAACTGGAAACAAAGCATCTCCAGATGGGCATCGGTTTCGCCGTTGCTGACGGCAGATATCCGTTGTGTTATCGTTTTCTCATTCTTTTTCTCGTCGCCTACTTGCAGATTCACCCTTCCCATCAAGCCACTAAAGTCGGCGACGTGACGACTAAGTAGTGTAGCATAGTCTTTACCTGTTGCATCAGCCATGATTTGGCGGTTATGCGCTGCCGGATTACCGCTAATATCTTTGTAGTTGACATAGCTTGTGCTGGCTGTCAGGATAAGGGTGGCGGCATTGGCGTTCCTGATTCTCAGTCGGTTTTTATATATATCCGACTCTCCTCCCTCGTTTTTTGCCTGCAGAACGGTCTGAAAGGAAACCCCTTTTTCGGCGATATTACCTGTCAGCCAATAGTCGGGAATTGTTTTTTCCCATGCGCCATTAAGCGTCAGCAGGCCCGGCGTTACTGTAATCGTATCGGTGAAATGACTGTCAAGCGAAACATCAAACGATATTTTGCCGGGTTGATCGGCAGTGATCCGCATCACTAAGACGCGGTCGGGGTACGAAACAAACACTTCACGCTTATAATTGACGCCATTATAGGTGAAGGTGACGGATGTGATACCATTTTTCATATCCAAGTCGCGGTAGTAATTGCGTGTCTCGTCGTCATCTATTCCATAGAAAATAAAATTGATACTTCCAAGTGGTTGATAGGCAGCTTGTCCGACAGGTATGCCATAAAAGTTTTCGTCGGTCATCTTTTCTGCCTCCTTGAATTGACCTGCGAAAATCAGGTCTTTTATCTTTGTGAAATAGTTCCCCGCATTGGGGTCGTTGTAGTCGTGCGGCGCTCCTGACCAGAAACTTGTTTCGTTCAGTGAAATCTTCTCTTCACAAACCCTGCCATACACTAAAGCGCCAATCAGTCCATTCCCTATCGGCAGCGGTTCGGCGGCAGTAACCCCTCTTATCGTATTTGGCTTTGTATTATACCACAAAATCAGGTCGCTTTTCTCAACAGCATTCATTGACGGCTGCATCCATGCCCAAAGAAAGAACATCATCAAAAAAGCCGGTCGGTTTAAAAGTGTTTGCATAATTTTTTTTAACTTGTCAGCTCTTTTTCAATACTTTCCAACGATTTTCCCTTTGTTTCGGGGATATAGTTGTGGACAAAAATTAAACCTGCTACACAGATACCGCCATAAAGCCAGAAAGCGCCTGAAGCGCCCAAATTTTTGTTGAGCAGGGGGAAGGTGTAAGTCAAAACAAAACAGGCAGCCCAAAGAGCGAAGGTGGCAACGGCCATAGCTGCGCTTCGTATCCTGATAGGGAATATTTCCGACACTAAAACCCATACAATCGGGCCTAACGACATAGCAAAACAAGCGATGGCCATGATGACTAACAAAAGCATCGGCCAGCCGCTGACCTGCATGAAAAAACAGACACCCAAGATGAAATAGATAATAGCCAACCCTGCAGAACCGACATACATTAGCGGTTTACGTCCCCAACGATCCACTGTAAAGATAGCTACAAAAGTAAAAACCAGATTTGTCACACCTGTTACAACAATGTTCATCAACACATCCGAAACCGTATAGCCGGCCTCTGAAAAAATTTCGTGTGCATAATTGAAAATGACATTGATACCGCACCATTGTTGAAATATTGTCAGGAAGATGCCAATAAGAAGCAGGTAACGCACATTCGGCTTTAATAATGCTTTCCAATGAATCTTTTCATCTACAACGCGAAGATTATCAATCTCCGCTAATGAATGTACGGCATTGTCGATTCCTCCGATGCGTATAAAAACTTTGTTTGCCTGTTCGCGTTTTTTATTGACAGCAAGCCATCTTGGACTTTCGGGTATAAAAAAGGACAGGATGAAAAATAGTCCTGCAGGAATAATGCCTGCCCAGAACATCCAGCGCCAAGCCCATTCAATACTTTCAGGCGGAAGCGTATTTTTGTCGGGCATAAAGTGATTACCTATCTGCCAGTTAATAATTTGAGCAAGCAAAATACCTGTGACAATGGTCAACTGGTTAAACGACACAAAACGCCCGCGTAAGTGAGCGGGTGAGATTTCTGCAATATAAACAGGCGAGATATTCGATGCGATACCTATACCGAATCCGGCAAGAATACGAAAAATCACCAACCATGTATAAGTATGGATAGCGCCTGTGCCTAAAGCGGCGACAGTAAAAAGGAAAGCAGCAAGAATCAGCATGTTTTTGCGACCATAACGATCGCTCCAGATACCGGCTATTAACGCTCCGGCCAGGCATCCGATCAGCGCGCTGCTCATCGCCCAACCGCATAAAGCAACTGAATCGGTGATCCCGAAAAAAGGTTCGTAAAAAATTTTCGCGCCCCCGACAACAACAAAGTCGTAACCAAAAAGCAGACCTCCCATTGCAGAAACAAATGTAATAAAATACAAATAAAAATTGTTGAATTGTTTCATACGTACATTTATTATTTTTTATATTTCGGTCGTATGGAACTCGCATGTTCATTTACATGGGTGTATTAAGGTACATGCTCGTTTCATATTATAATAATTATTATTGTTTAATATACTTTACTGTCTGCAATGAATGATTCTTCTTATTTTGTCAATCGTGTATTGGGTGTCGTTTTAACCTTTTCAATCAGTGCAGCGAGTTTTTTCACGATCTCGGGATGTTCATCAGCCAGGTTATTTCGTTCGCCGATGTCGTCAGGTAAATAGAAAAGCTGTGGTTGTGTAATGATGCCTGTTTCAGTGTCGGTATGGGCATAGTAAGGGTTGTTGTTCCTTGAGGGCGCAATAAATTTCCAGTCGCCTTCGATCACTGATAATGTGGAGGCTTGTTCCATCACATACGCGCGTCCCTTATCGTTGCGTCCCAGCCATGTTTCCAACTGATCGAAACTATCTGGCGCAGCATCGTCGGTAAGTGTCTGGCCGACGAGCTTTGCTAATGATGCAAACAAGTCGAGGTGCGACACCAAGGCATACGAATCTATCCCTTTAGCTACACCGTCTTTAGGCCAGCTTAACAGAAATGGAACGCGTGTTCCGGCTTCATAAGCGCTATATTTGCCTCCACGAAGCGGCCCCCGCGGATTATGGTCGCCAAGTAATTCCACCGCCTGATCTTTGTATCCGTCATCAATTACCGGACCATTGTCGCTGGTGATGATCACGATGGTATTATCCAGCAGCCCGTTACGTTCCAACGCATCGAGTACTTGTCCTACCGACCAGTCGAATTGAAGGATAGCATCGCCACGCGGCCCCATGCCGGTTTTGCCAACAAATCGCGGGTGAGGCCAGCGTGGTACATGGATGTCGTTAGTACCGAAATAGAGGAAAAACGGCTTATCTTTGCTTCGTTCAATAAAAGCAACAGCTTTGGATGTGATGCTGTCGGCGATAAACTCATCGACCCACAAGGCCTGCTTGCCTCCTCGCATATAACCTATGCGTCCGATACCATTGACAATGGCCATGTCATGCCCATGACTGTGATGTAGTTTTGTGAGTAGTTCGGGATGATCCTTACCCAGCGGCTCGCCCGGAAATGGCGTTGTGTAACTCACCTCCACTGGATCAGCCGGATCAAGGCCAACAATGCGTTGATTCTCTAAATACACGCAAGGTACGCGATCGCCTGTTGCCGCCATGATATACGAATAATCAAAACCTATCTGACTGGGGCCGGGCGCAATATAGTCGTTCCAAGGCTGGTTGGAATCTATGCCTAAGCCGAGATGCCATTTACCGACGGCGGCAGTGGTATAACCGGCAGACTGCAACATGGCCTGTACCGTTTTTTGTCCGGGTTTGATGATGGAAGGTGCATTTCCTGCAGCGATACCTGTGTCGTTACGACGAAAAGCATATTGCCCAGTCAGAATAGCATACCGCGACGGCGTACTGGTCGCTGCCGGGCAATGGGCATTCAAAAAGCGAACGCCCGAAGCAGCGAGCCGATCCACATTGGGTGTCCGAACCCTTGTCGCCCCATAACAGGAAAGGTCGCCATATCCAACATCATCCGCCAGGATAAAGACAATATTTGGTTGTTTAGGCTGGTTTTGGTCTGACCCGCAGCCCGCAAGCCCATTACAAGCAACAACCCCCCAGAGTGAAAAATAAACAGACTTTTTCATTGGTATAAACTTTCAGCTGCAAAGATACTGTTTAATATAGAATATCCAAAAGAAATCTAAAAGAAATTGCGCATAAATGAAATATATGTGCATTTTGCAATCTTTAAATTGTTAAAGCAGTACCTTTGTATTCGTATAATACTAAATTTATAAATATGAAGAAGAAATTATTTGTAACAGTGATTGCATTAACGTCATTTATTAATGTGTATGCCGGTGGTTTATTGACGAATACGAACCAAAACATCGCCTTTTTGCGTAATCCGGCGCGTACAGCTTCGATCGAAATTGACGCCGCTTATTCCAACCCTGCAGGTTTAGCTTTCTTAAACCGAGATGGCTTTTTCATCTCCTTGAATAACGCAAGCGCTTTTCAGACGCGTACTATCACCGCTGACTTTGCTCCTTTTGCAGGTTTTGGCGGACAACAAGCAAAATCATTCAAAGGAGAAGCTAAGGCTTTGGTTATTCCCAACCTGCAAGCCGCCTATAAAACAGGTGATTGGGTGTTCTCTGCCAACATAGGCGTCGTAGGCGGCGGAGGCTCGTTAGACTTTAGTAAAGGACTGCCTTCTTTTGAATCAACAGTGGCAATTGTGCCTGCATTATTGTCTCAGATGCCGCCTACTTTAGGGTTCGGTCAATATTCGTTAGAAAGCCAATTGAAAGGAACATCTATCACTTATGGCGCGCAACTCGGAGTTACTTATACGATATTTGAACATTTGTCGGCCTATCTGGGAGCGCGTTTCAATTATGTGGATAACGGCTACGATGGTTATATTAAAAATATCCAGTTAAGTATGGGCGGCAATTTAATTCCAGCTTCTACAATCCTGCAGAATCCCAATTTTGAATCTTTCGCCCCATTTTTGTCGGAAAAACAATTGGATTGCAAACAAACAGGTTCAGGGGTTGCTCCTATCATCGGGTTGGATTTTAATTATGACAAACTGAATGTAGCCGTGAAATATGAGTTTAAAACAAATATTGAGTTGAAAAATGAAACGAAAGCCAACACAACAGGCATTGCTGATTATAACGACAAAGCGGTTACCCCTTACGACCTGCCTGCCCTATTGACTATTGGCGCACAATATGATATTATCGAACCATTAACGTTTTCCGTTGCCTATCATCATTTTTTTGATTCGGACGCTAAAATGGCCAATGACAAACAAAAATTTATTGATGGCGGTATCAACGAGTTCCTCACAGGTCTTGAATATCGTATTAATGACATGTTCTTAGTTAGTGGCGGTATACAATTCACCCGCTCGGGCGTCACCGACAACTACCAATCAGATTTGAGTTATTCATTAAACTCTTACTCTGTGGGGCTTGGCGGCGCAGTAAATATTACAAAAAACATCCGTCTTAACTTAGCTTATTTCTTTACGAATTATAGCGATTGGGTGAAAAAAACGGATGACTACGGAAAAATCAATGCCTTGTCACAAGGGTCCGTTCCAAAAACGTCAGGTTCGGACACCTTCAGCCGCGCCAACAAAACATTAGGTATCGGTCTGGATTTTAATTTTTAAGGGCTATTATTAAAGCGCAAGGATACTGTCTAAGCGTTTACTCAAATCTTTTAGTTCATCGAGCGACGATGCCGGCTCCTGTTCGGTGGTCAGCCAACCTCCCGTATAATGCTGTATGACGGCTTTCATGACCTCTTTCCAGCGGACGTCGCCTTCCGTCAGTTTCACATTGAAGCCAGCGCCACGGCCTTCTTTATCAGCAATCTTCTTGCTAAACTCTTTGATATGAATACGTATAACGCGATTGCCTAAGATACTAATCCATTGTTCGGGCCATCCGTAAACGAGGATGTTCCCGCAATCGAAGTATGAACCTACAAATTTACTATTGAATTGATCGATATAATATCTCATCTCAATTGGGCTAATCAGGAAGTTATTCCACACGTTTTCAATACATATTTTAATTTGTAGCTTTTCGGCTGTCGGTATGAGTTCATTGATACAGGCAACCGACCGATTCCAGCAATCTTCATAAGAGATGTTTTCGTCCACACGACCAGGGACAAGTAAAACGGCATCGGTACCATACGCCTTCGCATCCTCCATAGCTATGATCATATCATCAATACCTTTGCGACGAACCTCGTCATTCGGATGCGACAACAGCGATGACCAATGTTTGGAATTACAAACGCTCGACGCCTTCAGGCCGGTTGCCGCCATAGCTTCAATTACCTCCTGACGGTCGTCATGGCTATTGGGCTCTATACCGTCAAATCCTGCCGCTTTTATCGCCTTACATTTTTCAAGGATAGTACCCTGCAATCTTACTGTTCCCCACATGATAGATTTGCGAAACGTCGCAACATTCCTCGATGTAATGATGATGTCCGACTTTTCGTTGAGGGTCGTTTTTTTATCTGCAGCATATAAAAGCCTGTCTGTCAAAGAGAGCGAACCTGCTGCAACCAATGATTGTTTAATAAAATTTCTTCGTTCCATAGTATTTAAATTTTTTTATTAATGTCTATTTATGAAATGTGAATCCTGCGGAGATATTTATAGTGTTCATATTATCGCAATAACCACTGATGTCTAACGGAGGTTCGTTTGGTTTTACGCCTAAATATTCTAAACTCATATTTTTGAAATAGGAGGGATAGCCGATGAAACATGATGCTTTGATACGTGCAGAAACAAGTTTCGACAGCCTTAAATCGTAACCGAAACTTATATCACCTGACAACCCCCGTGCGTACATCTCAATACGTTGACGGGATATGTCTCGCTGGATTGGCGCATTTATCTGATTCATCCATCCTAAACCAGCCGAAAAACCGAAAAAGAAATGATTCGATTTATTATCATTGCGAAATCGATACTGGTTAAATTTGCTTTTTTCCCAGAACCTGAATACCATACCCCCTCCGACATATTGATAGGTCACATCGCCGTCTAAAAACGAGCGGTAATGGTATTTCAATCCGTACCCTATACCCTTTGAAACATAAAGCGTTAAATCGGCTCCGGCATAAAACCCCGTTTTGGCGCCGAAAGCGCTTTTATCGGTCAGGTCATCGTCTATGCGAAATGCGCCGATCTGATGCATCACGCCCCCATCAATACCGACATCCACAACAGGATACCATGTCTTCAATTTTTTGCTGTCCATACTTCTAAAAACATTTTTTTCGGAATAAAAGATGGAATCTTTGTGTATCAAACCGGTCATCTCCGTATTGTCTAAAATAAATTTTATCTGGTATTGATCGTCTATCAACTGTCCGATTTTACAATTAAGGGTATCAAAATTAACTGTAACCAACAAGTCCTGTGCATGGATTGAAAAAGCGCCGACAAATGCAAGCAACAAAATAAGAAATTTTTGTTTCATACGTACATTTATTATTTTTTATATTTCGGTCGTATGGAACTCGCATGTTCATTTACTTATGTGTATCAAGGTACATGCTCGTTTCATAATATTTATAATCATATTGGCACAAAGATACAAATTTTTTATAACAGATTAAAAAAAATGAAAATATTTTCCTTACAATGGTTATTTTGACTGAAATTCTATAATCCCTTTCCGGTCGAAATCGCAGTTGAGCCATTCGTCGTCAATGGTAGCGCCATATTTTTTGTAAAGTTGAATGGCGTTTTCGTTCCAGTTCAGTACTTGCCAGCGGACGCGGTTACATTTTTCATTAAGGGCTATTTCAAAAAGACGATCTAATAGGGCGGCAGCTATACCCTGTCGGCGATAGGGTTCCAGGACGTACAAATCATCTAAATAGAGCGATCTCCCTACCCATGTGTAGTAAGCAAAAAAGTAGAGACAGATAGCGATTACCTCGTCTTCATCATTGACCGCGACAAGGCAGCGAAAGCAGTCTTTTTCCGTTTTCATCTGCTCAACGGTATTAGTCACTTTTTCGGGCGCTTTTTCAAAGAGAGCCAGCGCTTTAATAATGTTAAGAATAGCAACAAAATCCTCTTCTGCCGCATTTCTGATTGTATAATTCATATCTTTTTTTGGCTAAAGGTAATGATTATGTTATATTTTTACTGCAAGGTATTCATAAATCTGTATCTATAATAACGAATCATTCGATGGAGTAAATCTATATTGTTTTTTGCGTAAAGTAATGTTCCAACATTGCAGGGGGCGTCAATTTTCTTGTTGCGGTCGCTGTCGCTGTCCGCGTCCTTGTCCTTGCTCTTGTGTTTGCTGTGGCCTCTTTTCAGGTTGAAGCGTGGCAAATCGCTCTTCAAATGCTTTCAGATGTTGAATGAGTTTTGGAAAATAAACAGCAGGAACAAGACGTTTGTTTTCAGACTGTAAGGGTTTTAGAATTTTTTCGACATATTCCGTCCACAGATCATCCAGTTTTTTACCGGTATATTCTTCAAACACTTCGACTGAATAGTTGCGTTGGCGTCCATGCTTATTTAGTTTCGGTACTATTTCTAGGTCGTATGTTTCGGCTAACCACATCAGGAAGCCTGCTGATACCTGATAGGCATCTGTATATTTTGCTCTATCAGGATTGACCGCTCTCATTTCTTTTTCCGGCTCAAAGAAAGCGTGACGCATATAGTCGCCTATGCCTTCCGTTACCCAGCCCGGCACGCCTATGCCTTCGCCGCCTCTGTAATTCTGGACGAAATGCACCAATTCATGGGCTATCATCCCCCAATCTTTTTCGCCGCCTGCGCCGGGTTTGATCCATGATATATTGAATCCTATCGTTGTGTTACTGTTCCATCCGATTGGCCCTGTTCCGCCTTCGGCGCGAAGCGTAACCGAGCCTGCCGGTATATGTCCTTCCGTTTCAAGGTACTTGTCATACCTAGGATACCACTCGCGAATAACGTTTACTGCCATAGCCAGCCACTCGGGGATGCCCGGTTCTGCAATTGTTGCTTCGTCGGAATACTCAACGGTAATTCTTGTAGGTAAATAGTACCCACGTTCTTTTGCGGGTTCGGATTCCTGCGCCCTAAGTTTCACTGTCGCAGAAGGTAAGCAATTGAACGTCAGACCAATTGCTAATGCAATGTAAAAAGAATTTTTCATAATACGTTGTTAATTGTTATAATTTCGGTGCAAATATAGTAGAAAAATTCGATTAATAAACAACATTATTTGAAAAATCTTGCCTTCTGCGGAATGCCCGGTACATTTTCATCTGGAATATTTCACCATGTACCGAAGGAAACCAGTATTTCATATCTTTCAATTTTTGCATACAAAAATAGCTGTTTATATCCAATTATGCAAGAAAAACATCACTTATTTTATTAATATTCTGCAACTTGTATATATTCAGCAAACCCTATATAGCGATTGCCGCATTTTCTATTTTCGTTCTATCTATCATTTTCATCTATCGCTTCGTAAATATTGCGGAGAGTTTTTTCGTCAATGTCACCGCGCGCGGCAAGTCCGATTTGTTCTTTCCACGTTTGATATTTCGAATCGCTGTCGGCAAAACTTTTGAGTGGAATCATGGTTGGCTCGTCTTGGGCTTCGTCCACCGTAACCTGACCGTTCATCAACAGCGGGAGCAGAAAATCGCGGAGTTGGGCGAGGTTGGCGGATTCTTGGCGGTTTTTGATAATTTTACAAATTAACGGTGCAACAATTTTGTTGAATTTATCTAAATTATCATTCGGTGGTAATGTTATAATTAAATTTCGTACTAAATTTTGTGATAAATTATCTCTTGCAGAGCCTGAACTAGCGCTGATAAAATAATTATACAAATTAGATAAGTAAAATTTCAAATACAATATGTGCAATTGAGAAAAAGGCATAACGGCACAAATCGCTTGATTAGTCGTTGCAGGAATTGTCAATAAACTTACTTTTCCAGCAGTTGCTCCATATAAAGCAATCAAAATTGAATTTACAGGAAAAAATTTAGCGTTTGAACAATTTAATCCTTTTTCAGTAATAAAATTTTTCGCATTTAAAATATAACCCGAATTTAATTCACTACTATTTATCCACGCAATATTTCCATTTTCATAATATTCTTTGTTTGAAGACAATGGTGTTCCGCCAGAACCTGTTTCTGCTATTTCTCCTATCTTCTTCTTCTCCCACGTTTTCTCCGCATTTTGCACAAACCAATACTCATAAATCGTTCTTGCCAAGTCTTCCAATGCTATGTTGATTTTGTTGTTGAGTTCTATTTTATCGTCAAGGGAAGAAAGGACGCGGGCAATGACGGTTTGGGTTTCAATATCAGGAAAATTTACAATTAATGGATGAATAAAATTTCGGTTCAAAGTTGGTACGCCTGATGAATTTGCATAATCTTCAAGGTTTAAATTTTTTAAGAAATAAAAACAAAATTTCGGATTATTACCGTGAAAATCAGAAACAAATAATGTGGTATTATGTGCCCAAACATCAGTTTCATAAAATTGTGGACGACCAACTGTTCCACTTCGACCTATTAGTAAAACAGGCGATTTTACTTTTACTTCATCATGCCAACCTATTATTTCACTTGAACCAACAACAGGTATTTTTCCGCCTTTCATCTGCATATGAGTTAAATCATAACCTCTTTGAAAAGTAAGCATATCTCCTAATCTCACTTTATTCATTTTCTTTACCCTCTAATTCTTTCATTTTCTTTTCCAGCATCAGTAGGCGCTTTTCATTTTCGAGTTCTCTTCGGAGTTCCTCTTCGGAGGGTAAATACAGTTTGTATTTTGATGTGAATATTTGTCGGTTGTCTTCAGGTAGGGTATATTTTACTACCGATTCGCTCTTGTCGGAGCAAAGGATAATGCCTATCGGCGGATTGTCACCGTCGTTCATCAATTCGCGCTTGTAATAGTTAACATACATTTGCATTTGACCGATATCTTGATGGGCGAGCTTCCCTGTTTTAAGGTCAAGCAACACGAAACATTTAAGTAGATAATTGTAAAACACCAGGTCGATATAAAAATGTTCGCCGTCGAAGCTGATTCGCTTTTGTCGCGCCTCGAAAGCAAAACCTCTGCCAAGTTCGAGCAAAAAATGTTGAATGTGTGTAATTAACGCTTTTTCCAAGTCGCTTTCCAATAAATCTGAGTTATGTTTCAGTCCCAAAAATTCGAGAACATAAGGGTCTTTGATAATATCAACGGGCAAGATGTTTGGCTCTTTTGTATATACTTCCTGCGATACAATTTCTTTATTTTGGCTCGAAAGCAGTCTCTCGTAATAATGCGTGTTTATTTGGCGTTCAAGTTGCCTTGTACTCCAATTTGATTTTATACATTCGTCCGTGTAGAAGTATCTTGCTTTGGAGTTCTCTACTCTCATTATCAATCGATAATGCGTCCAACTCAATTCGTGACGCAGTGCGTCACGAATTGGGAAAGTAAGATTAAACTGTCTGAATAATCTCAAATTACTTTCGTCGAATCCCTTTCCAAAATCATTCGTCAATCGTTCAGAAAGATATTTCAGCAAAGCGGAACCATATTCGGCTCGCTCGTTTCCGACTTGCGCTTCCACAATTTGTTTTCCTACAAGCCAATAAGCTTCAACCATGGCGAAATTGACTGCCGTATATGCTTTCTTTCGAGCTACGTTAAGTATCTCTTTTATTTGCAAATACAGTGTATTATCTGTTTCCCTCACAGAAGGTAGGCGTATTTCGGCGGAGATAATATTTTCTTTTTTTTTCACTTTATTCATTTTCAATATCTATTAATCATCATTTTCAGCGAGCATTTTGTTATCCATTCTATTGGGTATATTGTTTTTCCGCTCCATTCTTTGGTCATCAAGTTGGTAAGAATGGCATATTCCAAGCCCTCTTTTATGCCTGCTTTTTTCCATTGGTCAGTCAGTTCTTTGCGAAACTGTATGGATTGTAGTCGTGTGTTTATCCATTCTTCTGCTTCTTCATCCCAAACGGAACGGATTTTTTGGTTTTCAAATAATTGTATTTTGTTCATATTTTCTCAATGATGATGGTTTATGCCGCCGCCCGATATGCCTCAAAATATTCATCGCTGACATATTTAATCAGTCGCTCGATAATTTCGACATTCAATTTTTGTTCAAATTCGGGCTTTCGCCAGATTTCTGTTATTTTTTGCCCGACTAAGCGTTCAAAAAACGGTTTTTTAGATAGCATATTTTTGTTTTGCATCACCACCTCGTCAATGCTTTCCTTGATGCGTTCCAAAAGCGTGAGCAACGGATTGTTGGCGCTCGGCAAGCCGCTCGGCTCCATGTTTTTATAAATGCGTGCAAACTTTTTGCCGCCGCCAAATTTTGCTTTCAAAATATTGTTTTTTCGATTTAATTCTTTGATTTTGTCGTAAATTACCGATAGCTCCTGACTTTCAAATTTGATGTTATCAAGGTTTGTTTCGTCGATTTGATGCTTCTGTAAAAGGCGGCGGAAATCTTCAAAGAGTAAAATCCATTCGGCGTCTTTTTGGTGAAAATTGTTTTGCAGTTCACGACGCGTGTTGCACGCGGTAGCAATAAGTTGTTCGGCAAACATGTTGAGTTGTTCTTCGCCGATTTTTGTAAATTGGAAAACTACATTTTCTATTGCCTCATTGAGCAGTTCGCACGAATTGACGTCGTTCACGGCGTATGCTAAATTCAGCAGCTGCAAACGGTTTGACACTTCCGAAATAAGCTGAGAAAGTTGCTTTATATCAAGTTGTTCTGTTAATTCCGTATAGCCGATAAGGCGGGCAATATTGTAAATATCGCGGGCGTTCTGCAAGGCGTTTTTGAGGTCGTTGAGTTTTTGACGGTCGTTGATTACCTGAATCTGTTGCGAAAAAAGTTCTTTATTGTCGCCTTTTTGGGCGGCATAATCACTTAAAACGTTTTTAATCTGTTCGATTTTCGCATCTATTTCTTCTTTGCTCATAAACAGCGAGCCAAAAACGTCGTTTTGGTTTTCTCCGGTAGCGTCGGCATCGTATTCGCGGTTAAGTTCTTCAAAGTAAGCGCGATTAGTAATATCAAATTCCTTACTGATATCGGCAAAATCAACCACATAGCCCATGCGAAAATCTTTATACGGGCGATTTACGCGAGTAAGCGTTTGCAAAAGATTATGGGCTTTGATTTTTCTGCCGAGATACATTTTTTTCAGTCGCGGCGCATCAAAGCCTGTGAGTAGCATCGAATAGACAAACAATAAATCAATGTTCCCGTTTTTGAAATTATAAATTTGAACGGCGCGACTCTCTTTGTCGCCTACGTTGTGAAGGATGAGGGCTGCCGTGTAGTCGTCATTGCGCACCGAGCCGTCATTGCGGGCATGACCCGCAATCTCCAGTACGCCTTGACCGTCATTGCGGGCATGACCCGCAATCTCCTTTTGTACGAGGGGATTCTGACTTTCGTCAGAATGACGGTACTCCTTAAAAATCCCATAAAACATTCGCGCCTGCTCCGAACTGTCGCAAACCACCATTGCGCCAATAGATTTGTCGCCAAAACGGATGCGCGAACTGTCTAAGTCTTCTAAAATATTGTCTAACATCTGCTCGCAAAAACGTGCGTGTGCGTAGAGTTCCCGCTTGTTGAGCGTTCCGATTTCCACCTCCACGTCTTTGATCACTTTTTTCATTTTATTTCTGTAGGAAGTTTCGATTTCTTCCCGCAAAAGTTTCAACGTGTAGCCGTCGCGAATGGAATTGTTGTAATAGTATTTGTGAATGTAGTTACCGAAAATATTTCGGGTGGTGTTTAAGTCGTTTTTCTCTGTCAAATCCATCTCTTCTTCATCGCCTTTGGTTGCATTTTTGTAGGAAATCAACGGCGTCCCCGTCAATGCAATTTTAATGGATTTTTTGTCGGAATGATAGAGATTGGGCAAAAACGAACCCGAAAGATTATAACTTCGGTGCGCCTCATCAATAAAGAAAATGCGTTGCACA
>Ga0082212_10001832_pt1 | contig 31331 bp, 22 predicted proteins | sample TergutNt197P3_FD_71548 | JGI IMG/M metagenome (GOLD analysis project Ga0082212, IMG submission 71548) | Neocapritermes taracua P3 segment gut microbial communities from Petit-Saut dam, French Guiana - Nt197 P3 | ecosystem: Host-associated > Arthropoda: Insects > Digestive system > Gut ...
ACCGAACTGAACAGGGAAGGCACAACCGTTATCATGGTGACCCACAGCCAGCACGATGCGGGATATGCCTCCCGGATTCTGAACCTGTTCGACGGGCAGATAGTGACGGAGGTAAGGCTTTGATAATTAGGAATAATCATTAACAAAATGTTTGTTCATTTTCTGACAATCGCTTTCCGCAATATGTGGAGAAATAAAACGCAGTCGTTGATTGGCGTTTTCGGGCTTGCGTTCGGTATTGTCTGTTTTGTGCCGGCATACTTTTGGTTGCGCTACGAAACCGGTTATGATGGATTTTATCCCGATGCCGGACATATCTACCGTATCTATGCCGTTGAAAAGCAATCGGGCAAGGTGAACGAACGGGTTCCCGAAATTCTTGAATCGAAACTGCATGAGCATTTTCCGGTAACCGAAAATTCGATCGGCTTTAACATCTGGTACGAGACTTACAGCATCGAAGAGAAGCCGCATGTCACGTTGCGAACGCTGAATGCCGACAGCGCCTTCTTCCGTATCTTCCCGCAGACATTCGTCAGCGGCGATGCACATCGGCCATTGCTGACGGAACGAAATATTGTCATTACGGAAACGGTGGCCGTCCGTTTGTTTGGCGATATCGAAAATGCCATCGGACGGCAGCTCAAAAGCACGCAGTACTTTTTTCCGCCGTATACGGTGTCGGCTGTGGTAAAAGACCCTCCACGCGACACCAACCTGTCGTTCGAGGTCATTCATTTCCCCGAAATACAAAAACAGGCGCTCGCCAACAGGTCTGAAGAAGCGCGATGGAGGTTTTTCGACAAAGAAATGTATGTGAAACTCGCCGCACAGACAGATGTGGAAGTCCTTGCCGGTCAACTGCTTGATTTCACTTCGCAGCTTGGCGTCAACACCGGTATTGAATTGCGGATGGTTCCCATAGCCGGCGTCCGCCACCGGTTGAATCCCGACCTGCCGTTCACGACCGGTTTTATCCGTTTGTTTGTTGCTGCCGGACTGCTGTTACTGTGCAGCGCTTTTTTCAACTTTCTGAATCTCTCCCTCGGCCTTTTCCGCCAGCGTATCCACGAGTTGAGCCGGCGAATGGTGGCCGGAGCAACAACCGGGCAGGTCATTTTGCAAATGCTGGTCGAACTGTCGTGTGTCACCCTGCTTGCCCTGGCGCTTGCCTTTGGTCTTGTTGTAGCTGTCCGCCCGGCGCTTGGCGATTTGCTGGATATTTCGGTCGCAATGAATCGGCTGACATCTCTTTTTATGCTTTGCGGGGTATCGGTCACAGGGCTGATGTTGCTGTCGGCAACTTTTCCGCTGTGGCGGTTAAGCCGTATGGCATTGCATCAAACCTCAAAAAAGATAACGGCGGGGCAGCCTGCATTGCGACGTCTGGCTGTTTCCATGCAACTGGCCGTCAGTATTGTTTTCATCGTGTCCGCATGTGTAGTGATGATGCAACTGCGTTTTGTCAACCGGAAAGATTTAGGCTTCGACCGTCATGGCGTCATACAGCTGACAGGGACGCAGGGGGTAACCGGTGATGACAAATGGGCTGCCCTGATGCGCGAACTGGAAACTTTCCCCCAAACAGAAAGCATTGCTTCATCCGATTTCGAACTGCAGCATGATGTTCATCGTTTGAATACCGAAGTAGCATGGACAGGTAAAACATCGCGCGAAAAACCCGGTTTTCAGGTTATCGGCGCCGACCATCGCTTTGCCGGATTATTCAGGCTGACCATGAAACAGGGAAGATGGTGGGACGAAGGTGAACATCATAAAGTTGTCCTGAACGAGGAAGCCGTCCGGGTAATGGGACTTCATGATCCGGTAGGAGCTGTCGTCGGTCTGTACCCGGAATTTATAAGAGTCGATGGCAGCACGCCGATGCGGGAATACGAAGTGGCCGGCGTGGTAAGCGATTTCCACACCCTGTCGCTCCGCAGCCCCATCTATCCTGCCATCATCAAGGCGGGTGACGGGTTCTTCGACCGGATGCGTTACATCCGTGTTGTGCCCGGCCAGGAACGGGAAGTAATGAAGCGAATCACCGGATTCCTTGCTGAAATTGACGTTCCTCCTTCGAATATAGGCCTGACGCCGCTTGATGCGTTATACAATCGCCTCAATCACCCGGAACAAACTGGTTTGAAAATATTTGCCGTCTTGGCAGCCGTTTGCCTGCTGGTGTCGCTGTTCGGCATTTATGCCGTAGCCACTGCATCCACCCGGCGCCGTCGCAGGGAAATTGCCATCCGCAAGGTAGTAGGAGCAGAAGTCCGGGATATCGTCCGCATCTTCTTCCGCGAACATACCCTGCAGGCGATAATAGCCGGTGTTGTTGCGCTTCCGGTAGCTTACCTTGCCATGAACCGCTGGCTGCAAGGGTATGCTTACCACACGACAATCCCCTGGTGGCTGCCGGCAGGGGTATTGATTGCAGTCGTTGCAGTGGTATTGCTGACTGTCTTCGGGCAGATAGTGAAAGCTGCCGGGCAGAATCCGGCGGAGGTGGTGAAGGGTGAATGAAAGAAGCCCCCTCCCGGCCTCCCCCCGTAGGGGAGGGGAAGATTGCACGTTTTTTTGAAGTTGTTGGTTTATTAAAAATGACTGAAAATTTTTGTTTTCCAATGATTATTCGTACATTTGTATTCGGAAATCATTAATGAATAAAATCATTTCTATGACACGTTCGGAAATAGTACAAACAATTCAAGCAATATTACGTCGGGTAGCGCCTGATGTAACTGCGATTTTGTTTGGTAGCGAGGCGCGTGGAGATGCACGTCCGGACAGCGACATTGATATATTGATATTGCTGGATAAGGAAAAAATAACGCTATCCGATCGGCAGGAAGTAACCTTTCCACTTTACGACATAGAATTGGAAAATGACGTCATCATTAGCCCGAAAGTTTTTTCAAAAAAACAATGGGAAAGTACTTTATCCATTACACCATTTTATCATAATGTTATGAAAGAGGGAGTTGTTTTATGATGGACGGGGAAACGAGAAATGCAGTAATTGCTTACCGAATGGAAAATGCAAATAAAACGCTAAAGGAAATACCGATTCTTATCCGGCATGAATTGTGGACTACAGCTGTAAATCGTTTATATTATGCTTGTTTTTATGCGGTTACTGCACTATTGATAAATTCAGGTCTTGAAGCGCAAACACATGCCGGAGTGCGTAGAATGTTGGCGTTACACTTTACAAAAACAGGAAAACTTTCTATAAAATGGAATAAGTTTTATTCTGTCCATGTAATCAATGAATTAATAATTTAGCTGCTTTTAAAACTTTTCAAATTTTTTATAATAGTTTTATATGCTTTTTCATTATCTCAAAATCGCCTTTCAGGGCATGCTCAGGTACAAATGGCAGCATATCGTCTGTATTCTTGGTTTGACAATCGGTTTAACAGCATTTATTCTGGGCGCTTACTGGCGCTACTGGGAACATCATTTTGATGATTTTCATCCCGGTGCGCGATACCTTTATGGTATTACCACTACCGGCATTTCCAGGGCCGCCGATGGTACACCCGCAGAACTCAACAGGTTACCCGAAGCCGACGTTAAATGGATGTTGGAAAATATTCCGGAAATTGATACCTATTGCAGTACAGAGTGGACAAAACTGAAATATACGCAAGACAGGAAAGATGAACATATCATGGGGTTCATAGTCGACTCCGCATTTTTTTCCATGTTCTATTCCGAGTTCATTGATGGAAGTTACAAACAGGCGCCCTATAACAGAAGTCACATCGTGCTGACAGAGCGCGCGGCCATGAAATATTTTGGCAAAACAGATTGTACCGGTGAAATCTTTCCGGCTGAAAACAAAAAAGTGGCGGGCGTCATCAGGGATTATCCGGCAAACAGCGATTTGCATTTCGAATTTTTGCTGTTATCGAAGTCCGGTTATGATGGACAGGGACTCACTTCTTTTTATGTTCAGATCAACCCAAACGCGCAGATAAGCAATGTTTTGAAAAAGATTGAAAGCCACCGGAGCGTCGCCAGGCCACGAATAGCGGATGAATATAAAAATACGTCGTTCAACTTGCGGACAATGCCTGAAATACACCTGAACTGCAAGCCCGAATTGAAAAGTCGTTTCCGAAATATTCAATTGCTGGCAATAGCCGGACTGCTGGGGCTTGTCTGTTCGCTGATGAATCACCTGGCGCTGTTCATCGGCCAACAACTGAAACGGCAACGACGTAACAATACGTTCAGAAGTATGGGCGCCTCCACTTCCTACCTGTTCAAAAAAAACCTCGTCGACTTATTGATCCCCGTCGTCTTTGCATTGGCAGGCGCCATCTGTCTGATCGGTTTCATTTTTCCTTATTATCAATCGTATACCCAGTGGAATGATTACGGGGTATATGAGAACTATACCAGCAAACTAAACTTTAGCGCCATGCTATTTATGGCTTTCAGATGGACGGGGCTTATTGTTGTTTTGTTTCTGCTGGCAGGTTCGCTAATTATTGCTGGAATAGTAAGAAAAGACGGCAAACATACGCCACTTGCAATCAGACGCGGTTTGATTGTCTGTCAGGTATTTATTGGGAGTATCTTCCTTTTTTTCGGGCTTTCGCTGTACAGGCAGTTTCATTTCACACAAAACAAAGACAAAGGTATCCAAATTGAAAATATTATCCAGATTGATGCGGGTATGTATGGTTCGTTTGATTACAAAACCATGAAAGATGAATTACTGCGAAGTCCGTATATCGAAGATATTTCTTTTACGACCTATCCGGTATTAACCGAAAGAGGTAATCATTACAATTCGTACATCACCAATATGACGGTCGATGATGAACGGTACGACGAAATTCGCGTATTTGTTGTTGAGCAGAATTTTCCGGATTTTTTCGGCATAAAAATGAAAGAGGGCGAATGGCTTTCAGGCGAAACAGACATCGTAATGAACGAGGCGCTAACGTACATGTTTGGCGAAAAAAATATAACCGGAAAACCTGTCAAGTCCTTTGCGGGCGAAGGGAAAATCAGCGGAATAGTCAGCAATTATTTTTATTCAACCATGCAATATCCTGTCACAGGGATAGTGTACCAGTTATATGGCAAAAATTCGTTTACCTCTTTTGCTTATGCCTACATCAAAACCATGCCTGAAAACCGCGACAAGGCTTTGGCGCATGTGCAGAAATACTTGGATGCACATCAAACCGCCATCGTCGCCGACGGAAAACAGTTTCTCACACTGACCGACATGATGGACGACTTCAACCGCCCCGAAAGGACGCTTTCTCTGATTTTCGGGTTACTTTCGCTGGTTTGTATCTTAGTGGTTGTTTTTGGCATCTATTCGCTCATCACGCTCACTATTGAGCAGCGACGCAAGGAAATTGCGATCCGCAAAATCAACGGCGCCGAATTTACCGATATGCTGCGATTGTTTTTCAGTGAATATCTGATATTAGTTGTAACAGGCAATACGTTCGCGCTCGCATCGGGTTATTACCTGATGCAACGCTGGTTTGAGATGTACGCCTATCACACGACGCTCAGCTGGTGGTTGTTTGCTGTCGTGTTTATATCCACGAGTATCATCGTATTCCTGTCCGTCGCAGGCAAAATCAGCGATGCGGCAAGGATAGAACCGGCCGAAGCGTTGAAATATGAGTAGAGACGCGGCGCGCCGCGTCTCTACAACCTGAATGTACCCGTCACTAGTAATTATAAATATCAATGGCAAAAAACAAAATCGTCTATGTCTGTTCCAATTGCGGGGCAGAGTCGCTCAAATGGATAGGCAAATGTCCGTCATGCAGCGAATGGAACACCTATACGGAAATGACAATCAAAGAACCTGTTGCACAACGGTCGTTTTCCGGCGTATCAAAGGACGGCGCTAAACCGAAACTGCTGCGCGATGTAACTTTGTTGGACGAGGCGCGTCTGGATTTATGCGATGGAGAGCTGAATCGTGTGCTGGGAGGCGGACTTGTCAAAGGATCGCTTGTTCTGATCGGCGGTGAACCAGGTATCGGCAAGTCTACGCTCGTATTACAGACGGTACTGCAATTACGCGCATTGCGCGTCCTGTATGTATCCGGCGAAGAAAGTGCGCAGCAATTGAAACTTCGCGCCGAGCGGCTGTCCGAAGAACAGGATGAAAATGAAAATTGTTATGTGCTTTGCGAAACGAACCTTGAGTTGATTTTCAAACATGTACAGCAACTTCAACCGGAATTGATGATTATTGATTCCATCCAGACAATCTATAGCGAGGCGGCTGATTCGTCGCCGGGGAGTATCACGCAGGTACGCGAATGTAGCGCTGCAATACTCAAATTCGCCAAAGAAACCGGTACGCCGGTGTTATTGATAGGTCATATCAATAAGGAAGGAAGTATCGCTGGGCCGAAAGTACTGGAACATATTGTCGATACGGTTTTGCAGTTCGAAGGCGACCAGCACTATATGTATCGCATCCTGCGGAGCATGAAAAATCGGTTTGGAAGTACATCCGAACTGGGTATTTATGAGATGCGCCAGAGCGGACTCCGGCAGGTCAGCAACCCTTCCGAGTTGTTATTGACTGAAAACCATGAAGGTTTGAGCGGCGTAGCCATCGCTGCCGCCATCGAAGGAGCGCGTCCGTTTTTGATTGAGACACAGTCGCTTGTAAGCTCTGCCGTTTACGGAACGCCGCAACGCAGCGCTACGGGTTTTGATATTCGTCGTATGAACATGCTATTGGCCGTTTTAGAAAAACGAGCTGGCTTCAAATTGATTCAGAAAGACGTATTTCTGAATATTGCCGGCGGACTGCGCGTAAGCGATCCGGCCATCGACTTACCGGTAATCAGCGCTGTACTGTCATCAAGTCTGGATATTGCGATAGATCGGGGCGTTTGCATGGCCGGCGAAGTCGGATTATCCGGTGAGATTCGTCCGGTGACGCGAATTGAACAACGCATTCAGGAAGCCGAGAAACTTGGTTTTTCGCGCATCATCGTTCCTGCAATGAAAGGACTTGAAGGGCTGAAAACCCAAATAGAAATCATAAAAGCGAAAAAGGTCGAAGATGCCTTCCGCAGTTTATTTGGATAACCTATTTTGATAAAAGAATTACAATTACGAATTTTGCCGGAAGAGGCTGCGAATGAACAGTCGTTGCGTCAGGTTGCTTGTCGCGAGTTGGGTGAGAAGCCCGAAGCGATAAAGGCCGTTCGCGTATTGAGACGTTCGATTGATGCCCGACAGCGTACTGTATATGTCAATGTACTGTTGCGTATTTTTATCAATGAAGAGCCGACGGAAGATATTTATCCAAAAATTGAATACAGAGACGTCTCAAATGGCAAACAGGTCGTTGTAGTTGGCGCCGGTCCGGGAGGTCTGTTTGCTGCGCTCAAACTCATCGAAATGGGTCTGCGACCGGTCGTCATTGAACGTGGAAAAAATGTGCACGAAAGGAAAAAGGACGTCGCACTAATCAGCCGGACGCATCAGGTCAATCCTGAATCGAATTACTGTTTCGGCGAGGGAGGCGCCGGCGCCTTTTCGGACGGAAAACTTTTTACGCGCAGCAAAAAACGTGGATCAGTCGATCGAATCCTTCATATTCTTTGTCAACATGGCGCTTCCACTGCCATTTTATCGGACGTACACCCGCATATTGGATCCGACAAACTGCCGCGCGTAATTGAAAATATACGAAACCGTATAGTCCAATCAGGTGGTGAAGTTCACTTTGAGACCTGCATGGATTCGTTGATTATCAAAAATAATGAAGTATCAGGTGTTCAAACGCGCGATGGCCAGTCTTTCGTAGGGCCTGTCATATTAGCAACCGGACATTCGGCAAGAGATGTGTATCGTTACCTTGCCGCTCAGAATATAGCGATGGAAGCCAAAGGCATAGCCGTTGGCGTACGCTTGGAACATCCACAAACGTTGATAGACCAAATTCGCTATCATCGCCCTGATGGACGTGGCGACTATCTTCCTGCTGCCGAATACAGCTTTGTCACACAATCGGCTGGTCGAGGCGTCTATTCGTTCTGCATGTGCCCCGGCGGATTTGTCGTGCCTGCCGCAAGCGGGCCGGAAGAAGTAGTAGTTAACGGCATGTCGCCGTCGAACCGTGGTTCGAGGTGGGCAAATGCCGGTATGGTTGTCGAAATACACCCTGCCGATATACAACACGTAGAGACGCGGCGCGCTGCGTCTCTACAAATGGTTTATTTTCAGGAACAATTAGAACGGTTGAGTTGGCAAAATGGCGGAATGAAGATGTCAGCTCCTGCACAGCGAATGATGGATTTTGTCCAAAAACGCAATTCGTCCAATCTGCCTGAAACGTCCTATTTGCCGGGGTTGACGGCATCACCCATTCATTCCTGGATGCCGGAATTTATCACATCCCGGATGCGCGACGGGCTAAGCCGTTTTAATAAGGTATCACATGGATTTTTGACCAACGAAGCCTGCCTGATCGGCGTCGAAACACGCACCTCGTCGCCTGTCCGTATCCTGCGTGACAGGGAAACCATGCAACACTTTCAACTGAAAGGACTTTTCCCATGTGGCGAAGGCGCAGGATATGCAGGAGGAATCGTTTCAGCCGCTATCGACGGAGAACATTGCGCAGAGAGTGTATTTATACAAACAAAACGCTAATAATATATCTTACCGGTTCCGTTTACAAAATAAGAAACGTTATCAGCCCCGCACTATCTCTTCCATATCTTTATCCCAATACATGGTACGCCCTTCCAGGTAGGCGCGGGTGCCCATGTGAGCAGTCATCGCTTCTTCGAAAGCCTGGTCGATGTTACAGCTCGGCGTTTTGTTCTGACGGATACATTCCAACCATTCGCGGATATGGAGATGCGTTGTGTCATAACGTTTACCGTTTACATACGTGTAAAGCAGTCCGCGTTTGGCAAAATAGAGTTCGGTAGGCGACGTGACTGCATCTACGCTGCTTTGCCCCGGTACATAAGTAAAGAACGGCTCATTAGTAGGAATGACGCCCTGCGCGATTTTATCCTTATACCTGACTGAATCCCTGTCTGCCGTTATTTCCAGCATATTGGATACTTCCATTGATGCGTCGGTACCCATGATGATTTTCCCCCTGTTACGCGAATTTGCCAGCGTGGCGCTGTAAAGCATGGTCAGGTCTTTATCCGGAAATTCAAACGTGGTTTGGAGAACGTCAGGCACGGTTCTGCCGTCCTTAAAAAAGTAAACACCTCCCGACGAAGTGGCCGAATGGGGAATGCCGACATGCATGATTTGGTTGATTGCATCGTATTCGTGTGTGAGCAGGTCACCCGACAGTCCTGTACTGTAATCCCACCAGCAACGCCACCTGAAGAAACGCTCCAGACTGAATTTGTTTCGTTCATCCGGGCCGATATAACGCTCCAGATTATTTGACTTCATATAGTCCATGTATTCACTTATCCTTTCTTCAGGGCCTTCAAATTGGCGCCAATCGATTGTTGTAGGGTTGGAACCCTCGATAATATCATATACCCATGCACCGCCGGGGTTATTTCTGTTGGTACAGACCTGTATCAGGTTGACATGTCCCAACAGTCCGTTACTGATAATCTCTTCCGCCTTCTGGTAGCACGCTGTCTGGCGCCCCTGATGTCCCAACTGGAATACAACGCCTGTATCCTTTATTATTTTACGAATTGCATACGTCTCAGGCACAGTCCAGGTAAGCGGTTTTTCCACATATACATGCTTGCCGGCAAGCGCAGCCTCCATCGCCATTGTACCATGCCAGTGGTCGGGCGTCGCAATGATGACAGCGTCAATATCGTCGGCGGCTAACAGTTCTTTATAGCTACGGTATCGTTTCGGTTTGTTACCTGCAAACTTGCCATTACTTCCTTCCCTGTTGATATTGGAAGCCGTCAGAACACCCAGGTCGCCATAAACGTCAAAAATATCGCAAACGCCATTAAAGACAATATTCAAATCATCCTGTTCCAGAAACTGCTGATAGCGGTTATCGTTTTTGTTATTTTCATAAGCCTTAATCACGGAATCTATCCAGGACGGTTCGGCAAACCCGGCTGCGCGTAACAGTTGTTTGCCTCGGATACCAAATCCAATGATACCCAATCTGATTTGTCTTCCATTTTGCGTACTTTCAAGATAAGACGCCTGTTTGTTGCTTAACTTAAAAATGTCGGAAATATTCCGATCCTTTATGGCATCTTTGCGTGCGCGGTAAGCGCCGTAAGCGACAGCTCCCAGCACCGGTACGGTAGCCAGTACTTTTAATGCGTCACGACGTCCTTCGTCCGGACGTTTTTCATTTGCTGATTTATTTTTTTCTTTTTCCATAACTGATTAAATTAATTTGTACTTGATAAATGCCGGGATTTTACGTCCCAGCCATCGATCGATCCCGTAAATTTGTGAGGTGGGGAATACGGTTAGTAATGCCAGGGCGGCCAGTTCTACCAGGTTTTTGTCAATAAATAAATAGGAACCTTCAAATGGCGACATGTAGTTTGCACCGATAAAGGAAGGGTGCGAGAGCGTGTACATGATTAGCAATAATATACCTCCGTAAGACGAGAGACGGTATAATACGCCCAATGTAAGTCCCAATCCAATGAGCAATAATGCCCATTCGTTGAACAAATCAATGAAGGTCATTACTCCTTCCTGCTGTGTGAAACTGATAAACATGGAAGAAGCTATCCCTTTTGAATCCAAAAGATAGGGAAGCGACGTCCAACGAGGATTTAACAATTTCACGATCCCTTCATACATAAAATGCCACCCAATAAACAGGCGTAACATCATCAGAAACGTCAGTTGCGACTTTGAATAATTTTGTTTTTCGATCATGATAATAATTTATTAATTGTAATTTATAATTCGTAATTTGTAATTAAATTTACGGCATTGCAACCGAAGTTTTCAACTGCTGAAAAAACGCTTGGTTATTTGACTCCAGCAGTATCCGTGTGCTCCAGCCCCGCGACTGTCCTCTTTCGAATCTGAGCAAAATATGATTCCATCCACTTTCAAGGGGCATTTCGTCAATTCTTCTTTCATTCAGGGTTACTGCCCTACCATTGATATGGGCGCTCCTGATACCGCTTTGTCCCTCAATGATGAGGTTCAGTTTGGGCATGTTGGGTTCAACCAGCAGGTTTACTAACGAGCGGGGACTGGAAATCCAAAAACTGAGGTAAACGGTACTGTCCGACTGACTGACGCCCGGCATACGCGTGAAATTAAAGGAACCTTGCATATCGGATTGCGCCAGCGCAGGCTCTCCCGATTCGTAAGCAGTTGCAAACTCCCGATTTCCCATTGACAGCAGTTTGCTTTCATCTGCCTCTTTTCCATTCAGAAAAATGGCACGTTCCAGCGAATTGTCGGATGCAAACGCTCTGCGCGTATTGAGCGGGACGTCTTTCAATGCAAGACCCAGATTGCTCAGCATGGCGCGAAAAAGATTCTCGCCATCCGATTTCAATCGCATTAAATCCATACTTACAAGGTAAATTACTCCTTTCCCTGCCGTAGTTTTCACCAAAGCGGCGCCTTCCGGTTTCGCTTCGCGTTCGCTCCGGTAGACGGAGGCAGTTTTCAGGTATTCAGCACGTGAATTCCACCTGCTCCAATCCGTATTGCCTGCTTCAAGTATGACTTTTCCGCTGCGAACGATCTCGCCGGAAAGCCCGTACTGCATCACAGGCAGTCGCGATAGTTCGGTAAAATAGAAGTCCTTATTATTTAGCGTGTCAATAAACGGATCGTCAGCTTGTTTGATGAAAGATGTTGCGCTCCGTCCGGTCAGTTCCAGCGTATAGGGAAGCAAGACATTCAACTTATCCACACTTTCAGGCGTTGCGCCCCATACCAGAACCGTACCGCCGTTTGCAAGGCACGCGTCAATCATTTGTTTCGATGCCAGGTCGGACAGCGGGTTTTGCCCGTCAATGATAAGGAAGGAAGGAATCTGTTTCTTTGTGAATACCCCCAAAGGAACCCCTAACTCCTGCCACTGTTCTTTTAACCGGCTTTCGGCGGATGCAATGATTCCTGCTTCCAACAAAGCGCCGACGGGTTTGGATGTTTTCACAAGCCGTTCACTTTTGTTTTCAACGATATACGGACGCGGCGGCGTCGCATTGATTGCCTGTATGGCGTCGAACATCGGCCAGGGAAGGTAAAGCGGCAAGGCAGGGTCATATCCGGGATTGAGCGTACTGGTATAAGGGCCTAATCTTTCCGGTTGCATACCCGGTACTCCTTCTTTAAACGGCGGGAAAAAGATACCGTCTTCGGGTAGCGGGGCGCGGGTGACGTCTCTCAATCCGAACTCCAGCGGCTTAAGCCCATACCATGCGATGTTGAAAACGCTGGCATACGATGCTTTGTATTCCAGTTGTTTCTCAATGAGGCGATAGGCTTCGACGGCAAGCCCTTCCATACGTCCCTGCTGCGATTCGTAGGCCCTGTTACCATTGACAGCCGCTATCTGACGGGGCGTTCCATAGTAACCCATTCCTGTTTCGCCCACACCCCAGGGTTTTCCTTCGGACGACCATTTTTTCATTGTATTTTCATCGCCGTAGTGGCCGATCACAATGGGCAGGTCGGTAGGACGCATATCCTCGCCGTCGCCCGAAATCCAGGCGCGCGTCGGGTCGCTGTCCCTTACTATCTGTACCCAGTTGTTTATTTCGGCAACCTGACGCTCTTCGACCCATTTCGGGGCGCGAAACACATTGATAACCACTGGAAGCGTTTCGTTGCATACACTCCATCCAAACACCGACGGATGATTGCGGTCGCGCATTACCATGTCTTTTACATGTTTTTGGCAATAAATCCAGTAGTCGTCCGAATCCATCTTAGGGCCTCCGTCGCTCGACCAAATCCCTGTTTCGGGCAATACGCATAGACCCATTTCATCCGCCACATCAAGGTAAAACGAGGGGTAAGGCTGCGCATGAAGTCTTACCGCATTGGCATTGGCGTCTTTCAGCATACGATACCATGCCCACGCATAACGACGCGTCATTTGCGGTACGCCCATGAAATGCCAGGAATCGCCTTTTAAAACTATCGGCTCGCCATTCAACAGCAGTTCCTGCCCCCGTACGGTAAACTGTCGCCAGCCGAAACGGGTATACTTTGTGTCAATCGTCTGTTTTTTGGTTGTTTCAATGCTGATAATTGCGCCATACAGACGGGGCATATCGGGCGACCACAGGGCTAATTGTCCTTTCACTTCGCATCCGACGTCTACGGTGATACTGTCGCCCGCTTTCAGGGTGATAGCGCCGGGGCGCGTTATTTTCAGTACTTCCTCTGTGAGAATCCCATTCGACAAAGGACCTTCATGTACGTCGTTTGCGCCGGTTTTCTGCCATTTACGGATAGCCGCGCTTAATGTTACCGTTTGGTTTTGTGTGCTTTGATTCTTTACTGAGACAGAAAAATTAAGACGGTCGGACTGCACGTCGGGATGAACAAAAACATCGGAAATGGCCAATTCGGGAACGGCAAGCAACCATACATCCTGCCAGATACCGGCAATATGCTGTCCCCAGAACGATCCGGCTACATAGTTTCGGCGCCCATAAGGACCCGGTATGTCTGTCAGACTGGCTTTTGCTACACCAACAACGATTTCGTTCGTACCTTCTTTCAAAAGCGACGTCACGTCGATACGGGTTGAAAAGAAGATGTCAAGGTTCTCGCAGGCTAACCGGCCATTGATATAAATTTTGGCAAAGCCTGCAATCGCTTCAAAATGCAGGATGGTCCGTTTCTCTTTCCATGCAGCAGGTAATGTAAATTCCTTACGCATCCATCCCATAGTGGCTCGTTCCCATTCTTTCGGATACGACGGATAGGTCAGAAAATCGCCGCCGAGGTAATCATCGCTTCGTTCTTTCGTGAACGAATTGATATTCCATGGACTTGGAATCTTAATGGCCGTCGCCTCCCATCGGAATGACTGCGGTAGCTGAAACTGAGCAATATCTGTTTCAAAAACCGGCATGAACTGCCAGGAACCGTTCATGCAGATTGCATCACGCACAGGCCTTTCCGTATCGTCGACCATGCTGCCTAAAGGATTGAACGCCTGTTGGTACTGTACCTGCGCCTGCATCGCTGTTGGAAAAACGATTAGCAGACAAGTGATTAATTTATAAACAACTTTAAGCGAAACAGGTAGTCTGCTATTAATGAAACAATGGTAGCGATCGTTAGTATTTTTCATGTATATAATTAATATTTATTTAGTATATATTTGTGAAAAAAATCGTAAAAAATATTAGCAAATCCGAATTTCCTGCAAAAAAAAAATGAGACACTTAATTATTCAATAATATTTCGCTTAATAATTATCTTTTAACAATTATCACAGCAAGTATTCTTATGAATGAGTAACCCTGCTTTTTTTCTCCCGCATATGGTTTTCAAAAACAATAAACGATTTTTTTTCATAAATATTATGTTCAAAAAAAAATTGCCGTATCTTTGCATGATGTTTCATTAAAAAAAGATACGATGTTTATGGAAATGATTTACAAGGGAAAAACGAAAAATGTGTACGATAACGGCGACGGCAACTATCTGTTAAAGTTCAAAGACGACGTTACCGGTACTGACGGCAAATTCGATCCGGGTGCAAACACGGTTGGGTTAACGATTGAAGGAGTAAGCAAAACCTGTGTACGCCTTACTGAGTTTTTTTTCAAAAAAATAGAGGCGGAAGGTATCCCTACGCATTATGTGTCATCAGATGCTGAAAATGCTCAAATGATTGTGCGTCCTGCAACCATCTTTGGCAAAGGTATTGAGGTGATTTGCAGGCTTAAGGCGGTCGGGAGTTTTTTAAGACGCTTCGGCGATTATTGCATAGATGGACAGGAGTTGGATTTTTTAGTCGAGACCACCTTGAAAGACGACGGACGCGGCGACCCCCCAATCACAAAAGACCAATTGGATATGCTGGGTATCTTAACCGGAGATGAGTACGAGATATTAAAAGACCTAACCAAAAAGATTACTGCCATCATCAACAACGAATTCGTTCAGAAAGGCGCTCAATTATACGATATCAAACTGGAATTTGGTAGGGTCAATGGTCAGATTACGCTTATTGACGAGATATCTGGCGGTAGTATGCGCGTATATAAGGACGGCAAGTATATAGAGCCGCTGGAAATTCCCAGCATCCTGTTCTAACAGCATGAAAGTATTGTAATGAGATTATTGTTGAAATTTGGAGTTTATTCTTTGTTCATTTTTTGCGCCTGTGCTCCGAATGATGGATGGGAAACACTATTTAATGGCAAAGACTTGAGCGGATTGGTTCAACTGAATGGAAAAGCGCCGTTTCGTATTGAGGATGGCATGCTTATCGGCAAATCAGTCATGGATCAACCAAACAGTTTTATGGCAACGGAACTTGATTTTGAGGACTTTATTCTTGAGTTTGACAACTGGTGCGATCCATCGCTTAACTCTGGCGTACAGTTTCGCAGCGAAAGCCGGCCTGATTATCAGCATGGCCGCGTGCATGGTTATCAATGCGAGATCGATCCTTCTGACCGCGCCTGGAGCGGTGGCATCTATGATGAGGCGCGCCGGGGCTGGTTAGTCACCTTGCAGGGACATGAGTTAGGACGTGCGGTTTATGATAAAGCAGGCTGGAACCGTTATCGGGTTGAGGCGTTCGGCGATACAATCCGTATCTGGTTGAACGGAGTCAATACGGCGCACCTGCTTGATAACATGACGGCAAAAGGATTTATTGCTTTTCAGGTTCACGGGATTGGAAAAGATGCGTCGAAAGAAGGCGCGGAAGTGAAATGGAAAAATATCCGTATCATGACAAAAAATATCAGGGCAAATTTGATGGAGGGAACAGTGATACCGGAGGTAAATCGAATGCCGAACAGGCTTTCATCCAAAGAAACAGCCGACGGCTGGAAATTGCTGTTCGATGGACAATCAACTGCCGGGTGGCGCGGAGCGCACAAAAAGGTTTTTCCCGGTAAGGGCTGGGAAATCAAAAACGGCGAGATTACCGTTCTTTCGTCCGGCGGGGGTGAAGCGACAAATGGCGGTGATATTGTCACGGTAGACGAATATGCATCCTTTGAACTAAGCGTTGAATTTAAGATTACGGAGGGCGCCAATAGCGGAATCAAGTATTTTGTCACGGAGCGCGAGAAACCGAATGGATCGGCTTTTGGACTTGAATATCAGATTCTTGATGACGTGAACCATCCCGACGCCAAACTTGCTACAAAGTTTGAAGGTAGCCGCCGGTGTGCAGGTCTTTATGACTTGATCAAACCGGAGAGTGTTCGTTTCAATGGGGTAGGGCAATGGAATCTGGCTGTGATAAAAGTTTTTCCGAATAATCATGTCGAGCATTGGCTCAACGGATTCAAAACATTAGAGTACGAGCGCAGTTCGGATGCTTTTCGAGAATTGGTGAATGGCAGTAAATATGCTGCAAAAGAATATAATACAGGCGGAAGATTCGGCGAAGCGCCCAAAGGACGTATCCTATTACAGGATCATGGCGACGCCGTTGCCTTCCGAAGCATCAAAATTAAAGAAATGTAGAGAAGGATAATTATTCGTCTCAAACACAAAAATATTATTTTTTTTGATTTTGAATAATTAATGTTGTATCTTTGCCACCGAATTGGAGATTGAGAGAGGGAGAAAGAGGTTGAAGGGGAGCAGCGAAGTTCCCCTTCTTTTGTAAAAACGTTCTTCTTTCATTTAATAAATAATAAAGTAAATTTTAACAATATAGAAATATGACGAGGAAAAGAGGTGAATCGATCAGTATGATTGACACATTAGCGGAGTTTAAAGAACTGAAGAATATTGACAAGGAAACGATGATCAATGTGCTGGAAGAATCGTTTCGCAATGTGATTGCCAAGATGTTCGGTACTGACGAAAATTACGATGTGATCATCAATCCGGAAAAAGGCGATTTTGAAATCTGGCGTAACCGGATTGTTGTCGAGGATGGCAGGTTACAAAATCCTTATTTGCAGGTTATGCTGAGCGAAGCACGCGAAATGGACCCTGATTGCGAAGTAGGGGAGGAGGTGACCGACGAGGTTTATTTTGAGAAATTTGGACGTCGCGCCATTTTGAATCTTCGCCAGACGCTTGCTTCCAAGATTCTGGAACTTCAGAAAGATAATCTTTTTTCCCGCTACAAAGAAATGATAGGTTCGATTATTTCGGCTGAAGTGTATCAGATTTGGAAAAAAGAAATTCTGCTGTTAGACGATGACGGCAATGATTTGCTGCTTCCAAAAACCGAACAGATTCCGTCGGACTTTTTCCGTAAGGGCGAGACGGTTCGCGCAATTATCAAAGAAGTTTCAAATGATAATAATAACCCAAGGATTATCCTGTCGCGAACGAGTAACCTGTTTTTAAGGCGTTTATTCGAATTGGAAGTGCCCGAAATCCTTGACGGGCTAATTACGATCAAAGCGATTGCCCGCATACCCGGCGACCGTGCAAAGATTGCCGTCGAATCATACGACGACCGCATTGATCCCGTAGGCGCCTGCGTCGGCATGAAAGGTTCGCGTATCAGGGGTATTGTGCATGAACTGCGAAACGAAAATATTGATGTGATTAACTATACATCGAATATCACGCTGTTTATTCAGCGCTCCTTAAGCCCGGCTAAGGTGTCATCAATCCGGGTGAACGAAGAAGAAAGAAGCGCGGAGGTTTTTCTACGCCCCGAAGAGGTGTCGCTTGCCATCGGTAAAGGCGGTTTGAATATCAAATTAGCCTGCATGCTGACAGATTACAAGATTGATGTGTTTCGTGATATTGGGGACACCGAAGAGGATGATATTTATCTTGACGAATTTTCGGATGAAATTGATACATGGGTTATCGATACGTTAAAAGGTTTGGGCTTCAATACGGCCAAGAGTGTATTGAAAATGTCGCCTGAAGAAATTATGGAACACGCCGATCTGGAAGAACAAACGGTGAAAGACATTTTTCGTATTCTGGCTGCAGAGTTTGAAGATGAGGAAGTTTCGACCGGTGAATAATTCGTAAACAGACTGCAGCATTACGAAAACCGGATGTGAATGGATAAAATTAAGATTGAAATATATGCCCGTAAAATTATACAAAGTAATTAAAGAATTAAATGTTGGACTAACTACGGTAGTAGATTTTCTGAATAAAAAAGGATTTGAAGTCGAAAGTAATCCGAATGTAAGAGTTTCCGACGAACAATATGACTTACTCATGAAAGAGTTTGGCAAGGGGGCGCCGACGTCGAAAGACAAATATATTATCAAGCCTTTTTTCAAAGATATGTCCGACAAGGAGAAACCGAAACCGCTGCAGGAGATAACGGAAATAAAAACAATCATTCCCGAAGATGTCAAACCGCGGTTTCATACTATCGGGAAGATTGACCTTGATACACAGGTAAAACCCAAATATACTCCCGATAAATATTCGCACGGGAAAGAAACAGCGCCCTTTACGATAAAGCCAAAACCGCAGGAAACTGAAAAAGAACGGCCAAAAGAAATTGTTCGGCTTGAAAAAGAAGAGGGTATTAAAGAAACACAGAAAGTCGAAACAACTGTAAAGGTCGTTACAACAACTTCCGAAAAAGCGCCTGAAAAGACGCCTGAAAAAGCGCCTGAAAAGACGCCGGAAAAGACGCCGGAAAAAACGCCGGAAAAAACGCCGGAAAAGACGCCGGAAAAAACGCCTGAAGAGGCTGCGGAAAAGGTGCATCCAATACCTGAGAAAAAGGAAACGCCCAAACCTGCCTTGACTGAAAAAATACAAAAAGAGCCGGAGTCAAAACCGAAACCGAAACTTGAACCCAAACCGCCGATTCCGGATATAAAAACAAAAGACAGGAAGCCGGTTGCAAAAGAGCAAAAACCTTTCAGTAAAAAAGAAGATGCTAAAGATGAACCGTTTCGTTTAAATAAACCACAGATAGAATCAGGAATTAAAGTAACTGGAAAAATCGACCTCGAAAGTATCAATCAGTCAACCAGTCCGCGTAAAAAATCGAAAGATGAGAAAAGGCGGGAACGTGATGAACGTCGTGATAAAACATCGCCTCAACGCAAATCTCAAAGTACGCAACCTGATAATTCGTCCGACAGGGGCGCGTCGGCAGATCGCCTGAGTAGCAGGCAAAGACGCAAGCGTATCCGGAAAGATCGGGTAGACATTACTGCAACACAAGGCACCAATGTGCGTCGGGATGATCGGACTAAACAACAGCGTCTGAAACGACCGATTCGCACGGAGGTAAACGAAGAGGATGTACAAAAGCAGGTGAAAGAAACACTGGCGCGACTGACAAGTAAGAACTCGAAAGGAAAAGCTGCCAAATATAGGCGGGAGAAACGTGATGCGGCAGCCTATAGGGAACAGGAACTCTTAGAAGTCGAAAAGCGCGCAAGTAAAGTGGTGAAATTGACGGAATTTGTGACGGCAAACGATTTGGCGAACATGATGAACGTACCTGTTACGAAGGTTATTTCGACCTGCATGAGTATAGGTATTATGGTTTCCATCAACCAGCGTCTTGATGCCGAAACAATTAATATTGTCGCAGACGAATTTGGCTTTACCACCGAGTATGTAAGCGCTGATGTGGTGGAAGCCATTGCCGAGGAAATTGACAAAACTGAAGACATGGTATCGCGCCCGCCCATCGTAACGGTCATGGGACATGTCGACCACGGGAAAACCTCGCTGTTGGATAATATCCGAAAGACGAATGTCATTGCAGGCGAGGCTGGCGGTATCACCCAGCATATAGGCGCCTATAACGTAAAACTGCCTGACGGACGTCACATCACATTTTTGGATACGCCCGGACACGAGGCCTTTACCGCGATGCGCGCACGAGGCGCACAGGTAACAGATATTGCCATTATCATCGTGGCGGCCGACGATAATGTGATGCCCCAAACGGTTGAAGCTATCAATCACGCTTCGGTTGCAGGCGTACCCATCGTTTTTGCAATTAATAAGATAGATAAACCGCATGCCAATCCTGAGAAAATTAAGGAAGAACTGGCACAAATGAACTATTTAGTCGAAGACTGGGGCGGGAGTTATCAAAGTCAAGAAATTTCTGCCAAACAGGGAACCGGCGTACCCGAATTACTCGAAAAAGTGTTGCTGGAAGCCGATATGCTTGAACTGAAAGCGAACCCGAACCGCCGCGCAACCGGGTCGATCATCGAATCGTCGCTGGATAAGGGGCGCGGTTTTATTTGTACGGTATTAGTCAATGGCGGTACATTAAAACAGGGTGATATTGTGTTAGCCGGAACACATTACGGACGCGTGAAGGCGATGTTTAACGAGCGTAACCAGCGAATTGAGCAGGCAGGGCCGTCTGCGCCGGCAATCATTCTCGGATTGGATGGCGCTCCGCAGGCCGGCGATGCGTTTAACGTTTTGGAAACCGACCAGGAAGCGCGTGAAATAGCGGCGCGACGCGAACAGTTACAGCGCGAACTGGGACTGCGTACACAGAAACGCTTCGGGCTGGAAGAACTTGGACGACGTCGCGCGTTGGGTAACTTCCATGAATTACATCTGATTGTCAAGGGCGATGTAGACGGTTCAGTCGAAGCCTTGTCGGATTCACTGATAAAACTGTCGACAGAAGAAATTCAGGTAAATGTCATCCACAAAGCCGTTGGGCAGATTTCCGAATCGGATATTTCGTTAGCAGCGACAGCCGATGCCGTTATCATCGGATTTCAAGTGCGCCCATCGTTGCAAGCGCGACGCATGGCAGAAAATGAGGGCGTAGAAATACGCTTATACTCAATTATTTATGACGCTATCAACGAGGTGAAAGATGCGATGGAAGGTATGTTGTCGCCCGAAATTCGCGAAGATTTTTGCGGAGAAGTTGAAGTATTGCAAGTATTTAGAATTTCTAAAGTCGGGACAATTGCCGGCTGTATAGTGAAAGAAGGTAAGATCAAACGAACCAACAAAGTGCGTGTTGTTCGTGATGGCATTGTGGTGCATACCGGCGATTTAGGTTCGCTGAAACGCTTTAAGGATGAAGTGAAAGAAGCCGTATCCGGTCAGGATTGCGGAATCTTTCTCAATAGTTATAACGACATTCGGGTTGGCGATATTATTGAACCGTTCGAGCAAGTGGAGATAAAGAAAACGCTATAGTAGCGTTTAGTTATTAGAGTTTAGAGATTAAAGTTTAGAGTTTTTGCCGTAATTCATAATTTGTAATTAATAAGTGAACTGGTTGGATATAGTCATATTATGCCTGCTGGGCTTAGGGTTGATTAAAGGTCTTTTTGACGGCGTTGTCAAACAAGTGGTTGCGCTCTTCGCACTAATTGTCGGCATATACATGTGCTCCGGCATCGGCAATTGGCTTTGCGCCTATTTAGTGCAATTGGAATGGTTTCCACAAGGCGCGGTTGTGATTACAAGTTATTTTCTGGGCTTTATCATCATTGTTGGAGTTGTCCTGCTTACAGGGAGCATCGTTCACCGTATCGTCGATGCCACGCCTTTAAGCATTTTCAATCACCTCATCGGCGGATTTATCGGGCTTGTCCTGATGGTTGTGTTTGTGAGCGTCCTGCTGAACCTGCTTGAGATGGTCGACTATCAATCGGCTATTTTACCTCAGGAAATCAGGGAGGAATCACGCTATTATTTATTGATAAAAAATATTATTCCGACGCTGTTTCCGGGAAATTTGTTTGAAATTCAAAACGAACTTTTCAAAACATAAGATAGCTGTACATCTCTTGTAAATCATGGTAGAAAAGTTGAATGACATAACCGGCAATGAATATAAATACGGCTTCACGACGGATGTGGAGACAGAAATGATTCGTAAAGGCTTGGACGAACAAATTATTAGAACGATTTCAGAGAAGAAGGAAGAACCGGCATGGCTGCTTGAATATCGCCTGAAAGCATTTCAGTACTGGCAGACGCTGACCATGCCAACATGGGCGCATTTGAAGATTCCGCCAATAGATTATCAGGATATTATCTATTATGCAGCTCCGAAGAAAAAAGTTGAGCTTAAAAGTATTGACGAGGTAGACCCTGAACTGTTGAAAACATTCGATAAATTGGGTATCCCGCTTCACGAGCAAAAAATTATGAGCGGGGTGGCGATTGATGCGGTGATGGATAGTGTTTCGGTTAAGACGACCTACAAGGATACGCTGGCCGAAAAAGGCGTTATCTTTTGTTCATTTAGCGAGGCCGTAAAGCATCATCCTGATCTGGTCAGGCAATATCTCGGCAGTGTGGTCGGTTTTCGGGATAATTTTTTTGCGGCGCTCAATTCTGCTGTCTTCTCGGACGGTTCTTTTGCCTATATTCCTAAAGGCGTGCGCTGTCCGATGGAACTAAGTACTTATTTCCGTATCAATGCCGCCAACACCGGACAATTTGAACGAACGCTGATCGTGGCCGACGACGAATCGTATGTCAGTTATTTAGAGGGATGTACGGCGCCACGACGCGATGAGAATCAACTACATGCGGCAATCGTCGAGATTATAGCCAACAAACAGGCGGAGGTCAAATATTCAACTGTTCAGAACTGGTATCCGGGGGATAAGAACGGGAATGGCGGTATCTATAATTTTGTTACGAAACGGGGGATTTGTAAAGGCGAGGGAAGTAAGATTTCGTGGACACAGGTCGAAACAGGCTCTGCCATCACGTGGAAGTATCCGTCGTGCATACTGGCAGGCGATCATTCCGTAGGCGAATTTTATTCCGTTGCCGTTACGAATCACTACCAGCAAGCCGATACCGGCTCCAAGATGATCCACCACGGACGGAATACGCGAAGTACGATTGTATCAAAAGGTATTTCGGCCGGAAAAAGTCAAAACAGTTACCGCGGGTTGGTGAAAATTTCCACACACGCAGAAAATGCACGCAACCACAGTCAGTGCGATAGCCTTTTGCTTAGCCCGACCTGCGGCGCGCATACTTTTCCGTATGCCGACATACAAAACGAGACGGCGATCGTTGAGCACGAGGCGACAACTTCAAAGATCAATGAAGACCAACTGTTTTATTGCAATCAGCGCGGCATTGATACTGAAAAGGCTGTTGCACTGATCGTGAATGGTTACGCCCGCGAAGTGATGAACAAACTACCGATGGAATTCGCCGTTGAAGCACAGAAACTTTTGGCAATTTCACTGGAAGGAAGCGTTGGTTAATTTTTCCGTATGGAAAATTTAACCAATTTTGAATTTTGAATTTTGAATTATAAATTATGTTGGAAATTAAAGATTTACACGCATCGATAAACGGTAAGGAGATATTGAAAGGCATCCAAATGACGGTACAACCCGGCGAGGTTCATGCGATAATGGGGCCGAATGGATCAGGTAAAAGTACATTGAGCAATGTATTGGCAGGACACCCGTCTTATTTGGTTACAAAAGGAACAGTCGTATACAAAGGAAAAAACTTGCTGGAACTAACGCCCGAAGCACGCAGTCGCAGTGGTATTTTCCTCAGTTTTCAATATCCGGTAGAGATTCCGGGTGTCAGCATGGTTAATTTTATGCGCGCTGCCGTGAACGCACACCGCGAATATAGGGGCGAAGACCCCGTTTCAGCAACCGACTTTCTGAGGATGATGAGGGAAAAACGCGCGCTGGTCGAGATGGACAGTAAACTGACCGGACGCAGTGTGAATGAGGGCTTTTCGGGCGGCGAAAAAAAACGCAACGAGATATTTCAAATGGCAATGCTCAACCCGTCGCTTTCGATCCTCGACGAGACCGACAGCGGCCTCGACATTGACGCGCTGCGGATTGTAGCAAATGGCGTTAATAACTTGAAAACGGCAGAAAATGCAACCATCGTAATAACTCATTATCAAAGATTGCTTGATTATATCAGGCCCGATACAGTACACGTTCTGTACCAGGGCCGGATTGTGAAAACAGCAGGTCCGGAGCTGGCTCTGGAACTTGAGGAAAAAGGTTATGACTGGCTAAAGGAATAATTAAGAGTTAAGAGTTAAGAGTTAAGAAATAAAAATATATCTGTGAGACAATATGTTGATTTATATGTGCAGTATGAAGAAGTGATCAGGCGTCATGCACCTGAATGTATGAACGGTATCCGTACTAAGGCATTTACCGATTTCAAACGTCAGGGATTTCCATCAGTGAAAGCTGAGGATTTTCGTCATACGGATATTCCGCAATGTTTTGCGCCTGATTACGGTCTGAATTTAAATCGCATCCTGACACATATCGATCCGGCAGAGATTTTCCGATGTGATGTGCCGAACATGAGTACGCAGATATATTTTATTGTCAACGATTCATTTTATGAAGCAGTTACACCTGCCTCTTCACTTCCGAAAGGCGTTTATGCAGGCGGGATAAAGGCTTTTGTTGCGCGTTTCCCGGATATCATCCTGAAATATTACGGTAAAATAGCAAAAACGTCCGACGATGCGATTACAGCATTTAATACGATGTTTGCGCAGGATGGCTTCGTGCTGTACGTCCCTTCTGACGTAAAACTCAAACGGCCTGTTCAGTTGGTGAATACGATTCGCAGTCAGGTTGATGTGATGGCTAACCGTCGTATTTTAGCGATCCTGGAGCCTCGATCGGAAGCGCAACTGCTGGTTTGCGATCACAGCATGGATGGCGTAAAAAGTATATCCACGCAGGTTATCGAGATTTTTGCAGACGAAGGAGCGTATTTTGATTATTACGACCTTGAAGAAAGCGCTACTTCTGCAACCCGTTTTTCTTCATTGTACGTCGAACAAAATGCTTTTTCGAATGTATTGGTCAACGGCATCACCTTAAATAACGGGCTTACGCGCAATAACTACCATATCTCGCTGAATGGCGAAGGCGCAAATACAACGCTTTGCGGCATGGCTATTCAGGACAAAAACCAGCAGGTTGATACCTGCACTCATATCACACATGCTACACCCCGATGCAAGAGTAAGCAATTGTTTAAAAATGTATTGGACGACCAGTCTATCGGTGTGTTCAGCGGTCGAATAGCAGTAAAAGAAGACGCTCAACAAACGGAAGCTTTCCAGTCAAACCGTAATATGTGTTTGACACGCGAAGCGCGTATGTATAGCAAACCCCAACTTGAAATATATGCCGACGACGTCAAATGCTCGCATGGCATGACCACCGGACAGATCGATGGGCAAGCGCTGTTTTACATGCAAAGTCGCGGCATCTCGCGTGAAGAAGCCCGAACGCTGCTTAGTGTCGCTTTTACATCCGATGTGATTGATACCATCCGTTTGAAACCCTTAAAAGACCGTCTCCATTATTTAGTCGAAAAACGCTTCCGCGGCGAACTGGCCCAATGTGCCGGATGCAGGATTTGTTAGTATGCGGCAATTTGAAATGCACCCATTTGTAAGTTAAATTTTGAATATTTCTCTACTTGCATTATCTTTGTGCGATTATTTCAAACAAATATTATTATGAAAAGGCAGTTTCTTATAGGGATTTTTGTAATGATGCTGTCCTGTTTGCAAATCGTTTGCGGACAGGCCAAGTATGTATTTTATTTTATCGGCGACGGCATGGGTATTAATCAGGTGAATATCACGGAGGTATATCTTTCCTCCCTGAAAGGCGAACGAGGCGCTGCTTCGTTGCTCATGACCCGATTTCCGGTTGCCTCCATGGCCTCTACTTTTGCGGAAAACAACGATGTGACTGATTCGGCGGCAGCAGGAACGGCATTAGCGACCGGAAAGAAAACAAATAACGGTTATATCGGCGTCAATTCCAACTATGAACCGTTGGAAACAATTGCTGAAAAAGCGAAGAAAGCAGGAAAAAAAGTAGGGATCGCTACTACTGTACAAATTAATCATGCAACGCCTGCTTCGTTTTTTGCGCATCAACGCGATCGTAACATGTATTATGAGATATCACGGGATTTGATTATTTCAGGGTTTGACTTTTTTGCTGGCGGCGGTTTTAATAACCGAGATAAATTATATGACAATACAGATGCGCCGGATATCTTTCCACTCATTGATCAAGCCGGCTATTACATGGCAAAAGGGTATGACGATTTCAAGGCAAATGCCGGAAATTTCAAAAAGACGGTACTTGTTCATAAAAACTGGGAAATACCGGATGGAATACCTTATGCCATTGACCGAACAAGTGAAGACCTTTCTTTAAAACAAATAACGGAAGCTGCTATTGAAGTACTTACAAAAGACAATAACAAAGGATTCTTCCTGATGCTGGAAGGCGGACGGATAGATTGGTCGGGACATGCCAATGATGCCGCTACGACAATCATGGAAGTGATTGACATGGATGAGGCGGTGCAAGTGGCCTACGAATTTTATAAAAAACACCCGAAAGAAACATTGATAGTGATTACTGCCGATCATGAGACCGGTGGACTGACTGCCGGCAAGGGAAACATGCGAATCGACGTGTTACGTCATCAAAAAATGTCGTTTGAAAAGCTGACGGAACGAATTAAGGCGTTATCGGAGTCGAAAAGCGAAACTGTATCATGGGAGGAAATGAAAAACCTGCTGACTGAAACGCTGGGCTTCTGGAAAGAAATACCTATTAACTGGGAAAATGAAAAGGCGCTGCGTGATGCCTACGAATTGACATTTGCTTCAAGAAGGGAGATGATAGCCCGTAATTATTCCGCCATTTCAACAAAAGCAAAGCAGATCATGAATGATATGGCCATGCTCGGGTGGTCGACAGGCGGCCATTCAGCCGATTTTGTGCCGGTATTTGCGATTGGCGTTGGACAGGAGTTGTTTAATGCCAAAATGGATAATACCGAGATTCCCCAAAAAATAATCAAAGCAGCAAAATATTAGCGCGTAAGAGACGCAATGCGCAACCTCACCCAACGACAGGGTCTCGCACTCTCCCCTGTATCCTGCGTTGTAGAGTCGGATAATTATCCGTCTCTAAAAAGATTTGAAATAATTAATTATATACAAATATCATGAAAGGAAAAAACTTATTATTATTACTATTATTGCCGACATTATTTGCCTGCGCTGAAAAGGAAGGCGATGTCATGTATTTTAATAAAAAATACATCAAACAAACCATGATTAAAGCTGCCGAATGGCAAGTGGCCAATCCGAAGCATAACCAGAATGACTGGACAAACGGTGCATTCTATGCTGGCATGTTTGCAACATGGGAGACCACCCATTCGCAACCTGTTTACGACGCGATGATGGCCATGGCGCGCGATTCCAATCAATGGAAACCGGGACGCCGCTGGTACCATGCGGACGACCATGTCATTGCCCAGACGTATATGGACTTGTATCGTACAGAGAAAAACAGAAAACCCGAAATGATTCAACCGACGATTGACACATTGGTTAAGTTTTTCTCCGAACCGTATCCGGTCAGAGGAGTAGAAGTCATCAAATGGTGGTGGTGCGATGCTTTATTCATGGGTCCGCCGACGCTTGTCAAGTTTGGTTTGACTACGGGTGATCACCGCTTCTTTGAATATAACGACGTCTTTTATCAGGAATGTTACGACTTGCTCTATAACAGAGAAGAGCATCTGTTCGCGCGCGATTTGTATTATGTAACCAAAGGCGACAGTACGGATCGTTTTGAGGCCAATGGAAAGCTTATCTTCTGGTCGCGCGGCAACGGCTGGGTGATGGGAGGACTTGTCCGACTGTTGAAAGAACTGCCAAAGGATTATCCGAAACGCCCTTTTTACGAACAATTATTTAAAGAAATGAGCGCTCGCGTAGCGGAATTGCAACAGGAAGACGGTTTATGGCGCGCCAGTTTGCTCGATCCGAACGCCTATCCCGGAGGCGAAGTGAGCGGTTCGGGTTTTTTCTGTTATGCACTGACATGGGGTATTAACGAAGGACTGTTAGATGCGGGAAAATATCGCCCCGTTGTCAGGAATGCATGGGTATCGCTTAACAAATGCGTTAATGAGGAAGGCCGGGTCGGATGGGTGCAACCTATCGGCGCCGACCCACGCAGAAACTTTAATGCAGCAAGCTGGGAGGTATACGGAACAGGCGCTTTCTTACTTGCAGGGAGTGAAATCATCAAGTTGAAATAAATCACAAGGGAAGTGAAATCATCAAGTTGAAAAATTATTTATTATGAAACGGTTTACTAAAGTTTTAAGACAATATGCTGATTTTAAAGGAAGAGCCAGCAGAGAAGAATTTTGGATGTTCATACTGTTTTATTTCATTGCCTCTTTTGCAATTTCTGCAATAGGAATTGGATTGATGCTATTAACGGAGAAAGCGGGCGCTATGCTTTTACCCTGCTTATTCATGTTTGCCTTTCTGATACCGTGTTGGGCTGTCACAGTACGGCGCTTGCATGATGTTGGCAGGAGCGCGTGGCTTTTACTTGTCAGCCTGATCCCGGTTATTGGCGGAATATTGTTGCTGGTTGTGCTAATATCAAAAGGAAATCCGGAAAATAACCATTATGGCAAGAATCCGGACACTACAAATAATAATAATTATAACCGTATTCGGTCTGCAGCGGTCGCTTTGATGTTGTCCGCTGTTATCTGGTTCCTTTCGCTTGCAACTTTTATTGCTTTCAGCAACGGCGTGATCAGTAACCCGATGCTGCTCTCTTTACTGCTTCCCGTAGGATTGATTATCAATGGTTCTGTCTTATTTACAAAAAGAGCGTTCTGTATAGAAATGGCCTGGTCGCTGATTGTTTATTCGCTTATCTGGCTGATTATGGACGTTTTTACTATTCGGGAATCATTTTCCGGTTTATCAGCATCTTTCAATATTCATTTAGTCATTGAAATATTGATTATTTTAATACCAATCGCACTTTTACTAACCGGTATCTTTGTCATTTTTAAGAAAACCGACCGTACTGTTCCTGCATGTTTGCTGTTTACCGGATCATGTATCTGGATATTATCCATAGCGCTAAAAGTAGTACAAATCCCTGTTTTACTGATTGATAATTCCTATTACCTGTCTTATATAATGGTGATTACAGTACCGGTATCTCTGATGGTTTTAGCGCGAACCATGTTGTCGAAAAATTTAACTTTCATAAAAGCCAAAAATGAGTTGGCAGTACCATCGGATTCCGTTCAGGCAGTTGAGCCGACAGTGCAACCGGAAGCCGTTCAGGTAGTTGAGCCATCAGTGCAACCGGAAGCCGTTCATGCAGATGAACCGTCATTACAGCCGGAAACGGTTCAGGCGCCTGTAATGACGCCGATTCATAAGCCGTCTACCATAGATGATTTTCGTAAAAAGGTAGTTTTTCTTCGCGAAGACACGGACGGCAACAATATCTGGATCATCTATAAAGCGCCCTCGAAAGCGGTTGCGATGGTATTCCTGTCGAGACAAAGGATTGAACGGCCATCCTACTATGTAGTAGTAGAAACGCCTGAAGGCAATTTCGGGAAGGATAAAGGCGGGATTTATCAGGAATGAAATTAGTTATTTCCCGGCAAATTCCATCAGGAATGCTTTGATGAAATCGTCTAACTTGCCGTCCATCACGCCGTTTACATCGGATGTCTGGTAATTTGTGCGGTGGTCTTTCACGCGTCGGTCGTCGAACACATAGCTGCGTATCTGTGAGCCCCATTCGATTTTCATTTTCCCGGCTTCCACCTTCGCTTTTTCCGACAGGCGATGTTGCATCTCCTTGTCGTAGAGGATAGAACGCAACTGACGCAGGGCGTTTTCACGATTCTTGGGCTGGTCGCGTGTTTCGGTGTTTTCAATCAGGATTTCCTCCTCTTCGCCCGTGTAGGGGTCTTTGAACTGATAACGTAGACGAACGCCCGATTCTACTTTATTCACGTTCTGTCCTCCGGCGCCGCTGGAACGGAAGGTGTCCCACGAGATATTGGCCTGATTGATAATGACCTCGATTGAATCATCGACAAGCGGAGTGACAAAAACGGAAGCAAAGGACGTCATACGCTTCCCCTGTGCATTGAACGGAGATACGCGCACCAACCGGTGTACGCCATTTTCGCCTTTCAGGTATCCATATGCATAATCGCCTTCAATCTGCATCGTGACGGTTTTTATACCCGCTTCATCGCCATCCAGTAGGTTGCTGATGGTCACTTTGTATTTTCCGGTCTCTCCCCAGCGCATATACATACGCATCAGCATCGAAGCCCAGTCCTGACTTTCCGTACCGCCCGCGCCCGAATTGATCTTCAAGACGCAACTCATCTGGTCGGCTTCTTCGCGAAGCATGTTGCGAAACTCCAGATTTTCAGTCAATTCTTTTGACAGGGCGTATGCTGCATCCACTTCGGCTTCGTCGGTGACGCCTTCTTTTGCAAATTCAAAGGCCAATTGCAATTCTTCCGTTGCGTCATGCGCTTCTCTGTAAAGGTCAATCCATTTTCTCAATCCTTTTACTACCTGCATATGAGCTTCTGCACGCTTAGTGTCTTCCCAAAATGACGGGTCATGTGTTCTTAATTCTTCTTCTTCCAGTTGAACGGTTTTCGCATCGACGTCAAAGATACCTCCTCAACGCCTGTCCGCGTTCCAACAAGTCTTTTAGCTGGTCTGGTGTAATCATTTTTTATTGAATTAGGTGAAATAATCTGAATGAGCGTGCAAATTAACAAAAATTTTTCCGAAATGTATTTCAATTCGATTTTTATTTTCTAACTTTGCGTGCTATTTTTATGTAGATTATTGTATGAATAGCGATATATTTTTTTCTGTTTCTTGCCAAATGAAAAATACCGGTAATACATACAGGATAGGAATTGATGTGGGGTCTACTACTTTTAAGGTAATTGTTTTAGATGCCGATGATGCGCTTGTTTTCAAATCCTACAGGCGGCATAAAACCGGTATAGACAAGGTTTTTATTGAAGAGATGAAGAGGATTGTTGCCCTTTTCCCATGTGCTCGGTTCTTGATGAGCATCACGGGGTCTGCCGGAATGGGTATTGCCGAACGTACAGAAATATCATTTATCCAGGAGGTTGTCGCTTCGGTTGAGGTGATCAGCCGGAAGTATCCGGATGTCCGTACGATGATTGATTTGGGCGGTGAGGATTCCAAAATGGTCTTCTTTCACAAGGGGAGGCAGCCTGATATACGCATGAACGGAAGCTGTGCCGGCGGGACAGGCTCGTTTATCGACCAGATGGCTGACCTGATGAACATAACGGTCGAAGAACTGGGAAGCAAGGCATTACAATACGAAAAGATTTATCCGATT